>Ga0335076_10000903_pt1 | contig 28207 bp, 23 predicted proteins | sample Lox_Sample_25_FD_206717 | JGI IMG/M metagenome (GOLD analysis project Ga0335076, IMG submission 206717) | Soil microbial communities from Loxahatchee National Wildlife Refuge, Florida, United States - Lox_Sample_2.5 | ecosystem: Environmental > Terrestrial > Soil > Wetlands | place: USA... | reverse complement strand
ACAGACGAATCGGTTGATCGGTCGAAGGAATCGCCAAAACGTCATGAACGGCCGCGCCGCAATCACTTCAGCGCGCTTACACCGCAACGGCAGCCCGAAAAGGGGTGGCTGCGGCCTGCCGTTCGGCCGGAGGTGCGTAGTTGGTGGAAGGGGCTACAACCGGCAGCTTGCGCTCAATCGCGCCGTCGCTGCGAGGGAAGCACGGTGGACGGACACTGGGTCTGGCCTGAAAGTGCTTCGGCTCCAAACGGTGTCCGCGCTGTGCGACCGAGCACACCAACGGCTCCGGGCCCGCCGGGGACCTCGCTGCGCTGGCAATGGCGCGGTTGATCCAAACCTCAGACCTGTCCGGTAAACGGCGCACACTGTAGCGCTAGCCCAGGCATATTAGTTAGATAGTGCAGTACCGGATATCCCTTGCGGGACTGACGATTCGATGCGAGCTACCGAGTCGCTGTGGCCTGGGGGCTGCGGGGCACGTCACGGAAAGGTCCTGCGTCGTTGCGGTGCTCCCGGGGCATGCCGAGCAGTCGCTCACTAATGACGTTACGGGCCATCTCGGTGGTCCCGCCACCTATACAGGACACCTGACGGATGAGGTACCCGGATCCGAGCTGGGCGAAGGTGTCATCGCCGACTTGCCAAGCCGCAGCTTGTGACCCGGCCAATTCCAGTCCAATAGCGGCTCGGCGGATGTTCATCGTGCCCGAAAACAGGCGCATCATCGCCGCGGCGTGAGCGGGCAGCGCGCCCACGGCCATCTTCTGCGTTACCGACTCGGCAAGAGCTTTCATTACTAACGACAGGGTGTGGGCCTCGCCGATGAGCGCACGCGTGCGCGGATCGCCCAGGGTGCCGAGCTCGCGGGCCGTGGCGATCATTTCCATTGCGTCGTAGGGACCGTCGTGAGGCCGGTTGCCACGACCGGTGACGTAGGGCGAGCCTCCCGAAATCGTCCGCTCGTGATACAGCCATCGGGTGACCACATCCCAACCGGCGTTGATCTCGCCTACCCGATCCCGGTCGGCGACCACAACGTCGGTGAGGAATTCTTGACAGAATTCCGTTGAACCGTTGATCAGTTCTATTGGGCGGATCTCAACGCCGGGAGTTGTCAGGGGGAAGCTGAACACAGTGAGGCCGCGATGCTTTTCCACGTCCCAATTCGTGCGGGCCAGGCACATCGCCCAGTCCCCGTAGCGTGCGTCCGTCGTCCACATCTTGGAGCCGTTGATCACCCATCCGTCACCGTCTCGCACCGCGCTGGTGACCGCACCGGCGGTGTCGGACCCGCCGCCGGGCTCGGAGAGCAGCTGGACCCAGATTTCTTCTCCGCGCAGCATCGCAGGAATGTGGCGCTGCTTTTGCTCCTCGGTCCCGAACTCCAGCAATAGGGCCATACAGGGAATGAAGGTGGATGCCTGGATTTCGGCTGGATAGTCGTAGCCGACGAGCTCACGGTTAAACGCAGTCTGATGCGCCGGCGTCAGTCCCTGTCCTCCGTACTGTTGTGGCACGGTGATTCCGGCGTAACCGCCGTCAAAAAGCCGCCGCTGCAGCTCGCGGCACTTCTCAAACCGCGCCAACTGCAATTCGTCGGGGGGATTAGTGGACGTCAACACGAAGCTGCCGGTGACCCTCGGCGCCGGCGGCATGTGTTCGGCCAGCCAGGTGCGCGTTTGCGCTGCGAACTCTTCGATGTCAATCACGTCGGTCACCCGCGGGCTCCCTGCGCCGTCTCCAGCAGATGAACAACCCTTTGAGTCATATCGGCCGGACTACCCCCGAGCTGTGTGTCGACGACTGCTCGGCGAAGGAACAGGTGCAGATCGTGTTCGGCGGTCAGCCCGATGCCGCCGTGTATCTGGATACAGTCCTGGATGGCTTCCAGAGCAGCTCTGCCGACATAAGTGACTGCGGCACTGCACCATACGCTGGCGTCGGGAGCGCCGTCTCCGAACGCGCGGGCGGCCCGAAGGGTGATGGCGGCGCCGGCTTCCAACGCAGTACGCATGTCGGCCATCCGATGTTTGATCTCTTGATATGACGCGAGCGGGCGGCCGAATGAATAGCGGTCGCGAGTCCACTGCAACGTCATGTCGAAGCAGCACTGCAGGGCACCAACCAACTCCGCGGCGCGCAGCGTTGCCAGAACATCGAACATGATCTCCTCGTAGGTGTCGCCGGCACCTGCCTGTCCGACCCGAGCCGACACCGGAAGCCGCACATCGCGCAGTGTGACGTCGTGAAATCGGCGGGTGAGGTCGATGCTGGTGAGCGGGGTACATTGAACCCCTGGCGCAGGCAACGGCACGAGAACATATGAGCGTCCCGAAGGCTCGGTTACTGACACCAGCAAAAGTGAGGCATCGCTGGCACCTTCGACCGGGGATAGTCTCCCGCTCAGGATGAGCTCAGCACCTGAGGTCTGCGCGCTCACATCGGTGCCACGCCCGCAGGGGTCGTCAATGCGCTGAGGGCCGCACCAGGCAGCCGTGGCGCTGCCGTCGATCAGCCCGGAAAGTGGCTCGCGCTGCTGGTCTTCTGACCCCCAGCGAGCTAGTGCCGCGGCCACGAGGTTGGTGGGAAGCAGTGGCCCGGGCGCAGCGTGGCGACCGAATTGGTATGCCACGGTAAGTAAGTCGAGCAGGCCATTTCCGCTGATGGACCCGCCACCGGCGACCTCTGGGACCAGCAGCGAGGTCCATCCGAGGGCCGCTCCTTGCTGCCATGCTTCGGGATTGAACGCCGAGGGCATCCGCGCGAGATCGCGCACATGGTCGCTGGGATACTTCGACTCCAGGTAACGCGCCGTTGTCTTCTCGAACAATTCCTGGTCGGCAGTACGCGCGAACATCGTCCTCCTCAACGCCGCGGTATTGCTAACCGCAAGTCTTGCCGTAAGTCTTACAGTTGATTGTCTTTCGAAGCAAGCCTGAGCGGCCAGCCTGCGGCGAAGCGATGTCATCGTGAGTTCGGGAATGGCCGGCCGGCGCGTCCTGCACGGCGGTGCATCGTGGAAGTCTAACGGATGGTGTAACGACCGACGCCGCATTCACTTCCGGCGGCACACGCCTTGGCCAAGTAGGAGCGTGCGGTGTGCTCAGACCGATACACAGCAGACCCACATCGATTTGACGGCGCCTATGCGTCGCTTGGTCGGTGGGACCGGCATTGTCGTTGCGAGTGGAATTACTGCGAATATTACGGTATCACCAACAGTAATCGGCCGAACACACCCGGTGCTCGTTGCTGCATCTGGTCGAGCGCTCGATCACCGTCGAGCGTCTCGGCGAAGAGCTTGAGAAGGTAGTCACGGTGGTGGGCGGCCCTCCGAGGGTGCTGCGGATGGACAACGGGCCGGAGTTGGTTTCTCAAGCGCTGCAACGGTTCTGCGACGGCAAAGTCGGCCTGTCTTGCATTCCTCCCGGCTGTCCTCTTAACTGGCTAATCGGGATGTTCGATGTCGCTCGACACGCCTTTTTCCTGCGGTTCTTGACCGATGCTGGTGCGAGATGGGATAGGCCGTCGACCGTCCTCACCCCCTGTGGACGGTCAAAGTCGGTGGTTTCGGGGCGGGCCCCTTCCCACCTCCCCAGACGCACACTGTGACCACCGCCTGGTTTGCGGGGAACTGAAGGGGAACTGAAGGATCCCCCCGCTCGCGGACGCGGCAAGCCACGATTGCGTTAGCCGGTCTCTACACCAGGTCATCAACCGCAAGCGCGTGGAGGTATTCGAACGGCTGGTGGTCTAGTTCAGGCTCAAAACTAACGTTCTCGGATTCTCAAAGATCGCAGCAAAACTTGGGTGGGCCGTCACGGGCGCCGCATCCTCGCCGTGCAGATGTCTGAAGCGGCCATCGAGGCGATCGGCTCAACGTCGGTCGCCCAGTTATTTGCCCTCGACACCCGGGCCTACGGTATTGCGGTCGATTACAGCGGCAGCACGATCCCGGTAGCTGGGCCCAGAATGATCTGCTGGCCGCCGGGGGCGTCGTAGCCGCCGGTGGGCCCGTAGACGCCGTATATCGGGTCGGTCGGGCCCGCCCCGGCGAACATGTCGTTGATCCAGCCCGTGGACAGGGTGTACACCGCTGCGGTGTCGCCGGGCGGGGAGAACTTGGTGATCAGCTGGGAGCTGAAGTCGAGGAGGGGTTTGTCGCCGAGCATCGAGTCGACGTGCGAGCCGTTGACCAGCTCGACCCCGACGAACTGACCCGGGTACAGACTGACCAGCTGGTTCGTGGTGGCGCCGTACTGGTTAAACGGCTGGGGCGCCTCGGCCACCACATAGTCGGGGATATTCAACGACTTCAGGTTGGCGATGTTCGCCGCGAAGCCCGTGGCACTGGATTCGACCCCGTCGAACATCACCACGCCGAGAAGGTGGTTGTCGGCGGTGTTCGTCCCGAGGTCGGCGACGTAGTCGCCGCCCGCGCCAGTGGCCAGGCCACCGCCCGCGGAGTGTCCGGCGAGCACGAAACTTTGCGGCAGCGTGCCGTGGTAACCGGCCTGGCTCGCGCTGGCGTTCAGCGCGGTCTCGTTGCCCAAGAACAATGAGCCGACGGCCTGCTGCATCTGGGTGCCCATCAGCCAGGCGCCGCCGGGAAACGGGACCGACGACACGGTGGGGGTGACCACGATGCAGTCGGTGCCCTCCGCCAGGGCGGTGGCCAAAAGGCTGTAATAACCACCCGTTGCCCCGAAGCCGTGCGAGAGATAGATGACGCCGCGGGCATCCACCGAACCGTTTGCCTGTGTCGGGAAGTACCAGCGTGTCGGGGCCTCGTAGCCATGGGGGCCGACCGGAATGTCGAGGTAGGAGTTTCCTTCCTGGACCCCGGTCACCGCGCCCGGGGTCCCCGTCCCCTGCGACACGCCGCCGCTGAATGCCCCGAGGGTTCCGTTGAAAAAGCCGCGGATCAGCGCGCCGGCCAGCTGAGGGCCCATGGCGCCGGTGACGGAAGGCCCGACCGCGGCCTTGCCGAAAAGCGGTTGCCCGGTCAGATAGATGAACGGTGAGAAGAACCCCTTGTCGAAGAACTGTTGCTGCAGCCCCTGTACCAGCAGCGACAGATTCGAGGCCTCCGCGGCAACATAGCCGGCCCCCGCCGCACCCAGCGCATGCACAAATTGGGTGTGAAACTGCATCGCCCACGCGCTCAATGTCTGAAACGCCGTGCCGTAGCGGGAAAAGAGTGCCGCGATGGCGGCCGACACCTCATCGCTACCGGCGGTGATCACTGTGGTGGTCGAGGCCGCGGCCGCCTCGGTGGCCTCGCTGAGCGACGAGCCGATGCCGGCCACATCGGCCGCCGCGGCCGCCAACATGTCCGGCGCTGCAATTACATAAGGCACTGTTGACCTCCGACCCGAGTCCTCGATCCGACCATCTGCGCCGAATTGACTTCGGGCGCCGGCACCAAGAAATTCATCGCCACTCCTTTTCGATTGCCCATCCCAAGAACGTGCAATCGCCCCGCGCAGCCCTGAGTTGTGCCACGTGCCATCTCAAGTCCTTGGCACCGACCAGGGCAGCGTGCTCATCGCGGCTCCCCTTCGTTGTCGAATCAGATCAATTACTACACGAGGCGTGTAGTTATCTGGGACAGTACCTCAACGCATGATTGTGCGGAAGGGATTGCAGGGCATCGCGACGATTCATCGCGCTTTCGATCAACGGGTACGGCTCTGCGCCCCATAAGCTCGATCTATGTCAGAGGCGAAGGTGGGACGGCCGCGAGACACACGGGTCCACCAGGCCATTCTGGAAGCCACTCGCGAACTCTTGGTCGCCACCAGCTACGCGGAGCTTTCGATGGAAAGCATCGCCGCTCGCGCCAAGGTCCAGAAAAAGACCGTGTACTTGCGGTGGCCGTCGAAGGCGCCACTGGTCGCCGAGGCGGTACTGGACGCCTACACGCAAACCAGGTCCCATCAGATTCCCGACACCGGAGACGTACGCGCCGACCTTCGCACATGGCTCGTCGAGCACGCCGAGTTCCACGCCGATCCCAGGAACGCAGCCATGATTCGTGCGCTCATCGCCGCGGTGGCTGCCAGTTCCATCGACCCGCAGGACCTGGGGCAAATGAAACAATTCCCGTTCCGGGAACGAGAAGCTCTCAACGCGAGGCTGCGGCAGGCCGTTGACGGCGGCCTGCTCCAACCTGACGCGGACCTCGACGTGGTCGCCAACGCGATCATGGGAATGCTTGTCCTACAAGTGCTTACCCACAGAACACCGGCTGAGGCGATTCATCAGTTCGACGGGCTCCTCGATACAATCCTGGGCCGAGCAATAAATACCTAGCCCGCCCGCGAGCATTTCAACGCCGGACTGCTCGACTCAAGTACGCGGTGAGCCTCACCCCGACCCGACCCCATTTTCACGCCCGCGGGGCGTCCCCCGGAGGGATATGGAGCTCAAATGTTGACGCCAAACCGGAGTGTCAGGTAACGAAAGCGCCACCGTGTTGCAGATGCGCTGCAGTCGGGCAGGAGACGCGATCACCAAGGTGACCGGACTGTGCCCTACTGAAATTCAGGTGGGTCTGTGAGTCCTGTTCGGGCCTGGTCGATTTGGTCATATGCGTAGGTTGCTATGACGGCGGTGGTCATTGTTTCGCCCGTGTGGGCGAGTGATTCGTAGGTTTGGTCACCGAGGACGTCGCGGAGGTGGGTAAGGGTGTTGCGACGCACGATGTCTGGATCTGTTGCGCGGCCGGCGGTCGGGCGTTGAGATTGGCTTGGGGGTTGCTCGTCCAGGCGGGCGGACGCTGCGGCATAGTGACGAAGGCCAGGTCCAATTCGTCGTTGCGCATCCTGTCGACGAGCTCCGCGGGAAACGACACTGTCACCGCCGCCGCCACTTCGCGATGCTGCGCAGCGAATTTGCTGATCAGCGCCGCAACGTCTCATCCGGCAAACGACGGGCCAAAGCGCGCGCCGCGTTGTATTCACGCTCGACCTGCGCAATCAACTGGGACGCCGACAGCACACCGTCAACTCCGGCAGCACTGTGCCCCGCGCTGAACCGAAATCCCGACCCGGTGTCTGGGGAATCGTGACCTTCACTTAGCACCCTCATATTGAAGTCACCAACCGTGCTACGCCGCTCCCCGACGGGTCCCTCCGGGCGAATCATGTTCGTCGGCAGACCCGTCAGTTCGCTGGTCAACATGATGTCATCAACCGACGCGGCCACCACGGCGTCCTTGTACTCCTGATCGGCGGCACTTTCCTCTGTCGCGATGAACGGCGTGCCCATATAGACGAGGTCATACCCGGCCACAAGCGCGGACAGCATGCTGGTCCCGTCAGTGACGCCGCCGGCGAGAACAAGCGGACCGTCCCACACCCGCCGGACGGCGCGCGCGAAGACTAGTGGGTTAATCCAGCCCGTCTGTCCGCCCGCGCCTGCACTGAGAAGCACCAGGCCGTCCACACCCACCGCTATCGCCCGCTCAGCGTGACGCATTGACGCCACGTCAGAGAAGACCAAAATGCCCACGTCGTGGAGGGGTTCAACAATGTGCCGTGGTGACCCGACGCTGGTTATTACCGCCGGGACCCGGTGGGAGATGATGACGTCGAGATCAGCGGCCAGCCGCTGGTTTGTCTTATGCACCACGAGGTTTGGCATCACCGGCCCTGGGAGTCCCCGAACGCCGCTGAGCCATCGATCCACCTCAACCGGAGAGTCCGCATTGTGAACCGGGAACGAAGCGCCGATCCCGTTCGATGCCGCCGCCGCGACGAGTTCATAGCTGGACACCCCGGTCATGGGTGCGGCAATGAGCGGTATCCGAAAGTCCGCGAGAAAAGCCTCCGAGGCAGGCGTATGCACGCGCACACTGTATGTTACTTTTCGCTCGGAAAGTAAGTTGATGCGGAGGGCGGATGCCGAAGCGCGCGATCGTCGTCGTCGACATGCAGGCGTACTTCTGTCGACGCGATCACGCGTTTGGGAAGCTCATCGCGGCGTTGGGCGGGACCGAGGACCTGAACTGGTTCCTCGACCGGCTCGCCGACAAGGTCATCCCCACCATCGCGAAGCTTCAAGATCACGCGCGTCAGCGTCACGAACTGATCGTCGTCACCGAGTTCGGTAGTCGCACGGCTACTGGCAGCGACCTACCGGGCTGGGCGCGAAGGCACAACGACCTTGCCCGGTCGCTAATCGGCGAAAACATCTATATACCGCTCGATGACCCCGCAGCACGAACGATCGCAGAGTTAAGCGAGTTCAAGCCTGATCTGCTGGTCCAGCGGACCACGAGTGGCCCCCTTGCCGGGACGGGCATCGTCTCGCAACTACGTGAAGCGGGAGTCGAGAACGTGCAGGTCACCGGAGTAGCCACCGACGTCTGCATGACCAATTGGGTCCGCCAACTGGCGGACTGCGATTTCGATGTGACGGTGCCCGACGATGCATGTGCGACGCCGTTCCAGGAATCCCACGATTGGGCACTTCGGTTCGGCATCGCCCCCTTCGCCAGCGTGCTCGACAGCGCGTCGATCCTCAGAACCGGGGGGCTGTGATGAACCGGGGTCCCCTTGACGGAATCCGCGTCCTCGATTTGTCGATTGCCCTCACCGGCCCGTACGCGGTGGCGCTGTTGGCCGATCAGGGTGCAGAAGTGATCAAAGTGGAGCGGCCTGGGATTGGCGACTATGCGCGTTGGCTCGGCGTTAGCGTGAACGGCATGTCCGCGCTCTACCTGGTTTGCAACCGCGGCAAGAGGTCCATCGCCGTCGACCTGCAAAAACCCGAGGGAGCCGAGATCGTGCGGCAGCTAGCCACTGGCGTCGACATCGTGGTGCAGAACTTCCGGCCCGGCGTCGCCGACCGACTGGGCATCGGCTACGACGACGTCCGCGCAGTCAATCCGGACGTCATCTACGTCTCACTCTCCGGCTTTGGCAGTGTAGGACCCTATCGCGACCGCAGTGCCTACGACACCGTCATCCAGGCCTACGGCGGCTTCGCGGTGAACCAGGCTGACCCCGACGACGGCGCGCCGGTCTTTCTGCGCCAGACCGCGGCCGACAAGGTCACCGCACTCTACGCATGCCAGGCCATGACTGCTGCCTTGCTCGCGCGTGAACGAGGAGCCGGCGGCCAGCACGTCGAGTTGTCCATGGCCGACGCGGTGGTGTCGTTCCTGTGGGCAGACTCCGCCGCCAACGAAGTGTTGCTCGACGCCGACCACACCCAACACTCCAGCTTCGTCGCAGGATTCGCCCCATTCCGATTCGCCGACGGGTGGGGCATCGTCACCCCGACGTCACAGCGTGACTTCGAAGGGATGTGCCGTGCCCTCGAGGTCCCGGGATGGGATGACCCACGCCTGGCGACGTTTGACGAGCGAAAGAAGCACCGCGACCTTGCAAACGACCTGATGGACATGTGCTACGCCGTAGCGGCCAACATCACGATGGCCGATGCGGCGAAACGGTTCGAGGCTGAACGCATCCCCTTCGCCATGGTGTTATCCCCTGAGGAGCTGGTGCACGATCCCCACGCGATCGCGATCGGCATGTTCGAGGAAAGCGATCACCCAGTGGCCGGACGCACCCGCTTACCGCGACACCCGGCGCAATTCGCGGAGACCCCAGCCAGGCTGCGCAGCTTGGCACCATCGCTCGGCGAACACACCGACACCGTCCTCGGCGATCTCGGACTCGCCTTGGACCTCGCTGACCTACGATCGCGTGGCATCATCGCCTAGCCCACCAGTGGCGCAAGCAGTCGCCTTAGCGCATCGTTTACACCAGCGATAGCCCCTTCGAGAGTCATCGATGATGAGTCGATAAGTAGCTGTAGCGCAACCCCGCGCAAAAGGCCCACAATCACGAAAGCCAATGCGTCAGCGTCGATTTCATGTTTGCTTCCGGTGCATGCCCGCGTTACCAGCGCCGCCACGCCCTCGCGGAAGCGTTGATCCCATAGCACTCTCGAAGGCCGAATCTCCGAAGCGTCCGAGACCGCCTCCACCCAAAGCACGACCTGAACCCGCCCAATCGGATCGTCGCCATTGACAAGGCGCAAATAGGTATCAGCGAAAGTAAGGACAAGGTCGATACCGTTTCTGCCCTCCAACGCAAGTTCAGCCTCGGACCGATAGAGGTCGTACACCACGTCGTTGAGGCGGTCGATCATCATCGCCTTCGAACCGAACAGGTGATTGATCAAGGCATGGCTATAGCCAGCTCGACGACCGATTTCAACGAGTGACGCGTTATTCAGTCCGCGCTCGATGATCAGACTCGCGGTGGCCGTCAAAAGCCGTTGCTCACTGACAGTCCGCCGCTCCGCTTGGCTGAGCCGCGCTCTCGGCTTGCTCACCGACGGAACGATATACCCAGCGAATCTCCTACAGCCCGCAGCGTCCAGGACGGCGAACCTCACTGCCACCGCGGTATGTCGTGGCACATGCGACATCTGTTCGAGCGCGACGGCTGCACGCCTACGAATAGTCCGTCAGTGCTATTGAATTGATGATCGCGTCGAACCCCTCCCGCGCCAATCACTGTTTGGCATTCAGGCGGGCGATGACGGGCGGCAGGTCGAAGATCGTGACAACTCCGGGCTCGGCCTCCACGACGTAGGGGATCGCGTTCACCGCAGGATGTGCGGTGTAGCCGGCGAGGTGCTCAGAATACCCCTCGTCGGTCCGCCCGTAGGTCACGCGGACCTGCATTGGCGCGTCACCCTTGGTCGTGAACAGCCACCCCTCGCCGCCGATGCCCCAGTCCGGGTCAAGCTGCTGCGTACAGAACCAGTGCGATCGGAAGGAGATCAACGGCTTGCCGTTGCGCATGCCGGCGACGGTGAGGCGCTGTGCCGCCATCGTCCCCTCCTCGATGACCCAACCGTTGGACAGCGTATATGCCTTGGTCGCACGAGCGATGTCGCCGCGGACCTCGAAGCCGTCAAGCGGGAGCCCGATCGCGTCAGCCAGCGCGGCGATCGACTGCTGATAGCCGACAACGGCCGGAGCAAGCAAGGCTGGGTCGATCACGGTGCTATCGACCGGACTGCCGAAGCCCATCCTCTTGATCATCGCCGGTCCCACCGAAGCCGGGATATCCGCGTACTCGTCGATGATGAGCTCATCGAGCCGTCGCATGGGGTTGAGGAGGGTCAACGGCATCGTCGTGGTGCTGAAGCCGGGGCTGCTGCCTGTCGCATGGATCGATGTGCCCCCATGGTGGCAGGCCTCCTCGATACGCGACCGAATCGCCGGGTCCATCGCGGCGCCATAAAAGAACTCGCTGCGGGTGGTGATGACATTGATCCCGGACCCTAGGAGTCGCGTCAGGTCGTCAACGTCGAAGCCCTCCTGCATGTAGAGCACGCAATCGGGTGCGAGCGCCACGACGTCCTCGATGTTACGTGTGGCCGCGATGCCCAGTGGCTCGATCCCCGCCAGCACCCCTGCATCCACGCCTTCCTTGTCCTCGGAGTAGACGTAAAGCCCCACCAGCTCCAGGTCGGGATGGTCGACGACACCGCGAAGGGACTTTTTCCCCATACGGCCCGCCGACCACTGGACCACGCGGTAGGTCTTCGCCGGATCCTGACCGTTGGTGGGCGTCCCGTCGGTCATGTCGCTCCTCCTCAGACGACCGCGTGTGCGGTCGGTGACTCACTTCGAATGAATGAGACGCGTTCTACGTCGGGTCGGACCAGCCGGGAGCCGCGGACCTCTGGCCCGGCAATCTACCTACCGTCGGTAGGTACCGTAGAATGAGTCCTGTGGCGGTGTCAATGCGTTGGCGGAAGAGCTTCCTGCGGTGGGTGGAGAGTCGGCGTGCAACCGGCCGACCCGTCGAAGAGATAACCTTCTGCGGCGCGGGTTAACCGCACACTGGACCTGCCGTCAAGTGAGCGATTGCCGCAGAGCGGACGGAGAACCAATCGTGGTGGATCAGCAGGCGCGTACCCGGTTGCCGGCAGCAAATCGAAGAGCGCAGATCATGAAGGTCGCCGCCGACCTGTTCGCCACGCGAGCCTACGAGGAGACCTCGATGGAGGCCATTGCTCAGCAGGTCGGGATCCGCAAGGCATCGCTCTACTACTACTTCAGCAGCAAAGACGACCTGCTTACACAGATGCACCAGGAGAGAATCGAACCGATCATCTACGCCCACCAGCAGCGCCTGGACTCCGGTGAACTCGGCCCCCCGGCCCTGCTGCTCGCGATGATGACCGACCTCGTGTCCCTTCTGGAGACCCACCCCGGCGACATGCGGGTGGTCCTCGAGCATTACAGCGAGCTTCCCGAGGCCGCGCGCGCCAGGATCACCGAACAAGGCGAGCGCTACCGCCGGATGCTTGTCGACATTCTGGACCGAGGGGTTGCCGAGGGACAGTTCGCGATCGTCGAGCCGAACCTTACTGCGCTCGCGATCCTGGGCATGTGCAGTTCAACCCACCAGTGGTTTCGCCCCGGGGGAAAGCGCACTGCCACCCAGATCGCGCGGTACTTCTATGACACCCTGATGAGTGGCATCGACAACACCTAGGTTAGGTGCGAATCGGGGAGTCGACCGGAAGGCAGCAAGAGACGGTTTCGGCTGGTCAGCCTACTTCGAGAGTCATTGCGAGACAATACGATTCACCCGATGTCCGACTGGGAGTCAAGTGATTGCGGGTTGAAATCCTGTCGGCCCGACCAAAGGGCCATCTGACCTTGCCTTAGGTGGTTCTCACGATCGCACGGAAGTGTCGGCAGCGGTCAAAATTGTCAGAGATTGTTACTTCAGCGGATAGTCGGGTGGCTTCGACTTGGCCACGGGAGATGGAATCTAGAGAGCTTCATGTGTGTGATCGATGGTCGCCGTTACCGTATTGGTGGAATGCCGTTGGGTGCCATTCCGTTGGGGAAGGCGCATGGTGGTAGTCGCCCTTATCGCGGCTGGCCGGCCTGCGCGGCGGTAGCGGCAGCCGCAGCGCGCGGCCGGAACGTGAATCAGTGGAGCGGACGGAGTTCAAACTGCAGCTTGGTGATGGCGAGTTTGGTTGCCTCCGCGCCTCTTGGCGTCATACATCGCGGCGTCGGCAAGCGCGACCAATTGGCGAAACGCCTGGTCGGCGTCGTCGCACTCGATACTGCACAACGCCAGGGTGGCGGTTCCGACACTGGCGGTGATCGGGGGCGTGGTGGCGGCCACGGCGTCACAGAGCTGTTGGCCCCATCTTGGCGGCGCTTCTGTCGTCACGATGTCGGCGATCAGAAATTCCTCCCCGCCGACGCGGCCAACGACTGTGGTGTCTTTGCAGACAGCGGTCAATGCCTGGGCCGCCGCTATGAGCGCGGCGTCGCCGGCTGCATGTCCTTGGCTGTCGTTGAGCGCTTTGAAGCGGTCCAGGTCAACCATGGCCACGGTCAAAAACATTTGGTGCGGGCCGGTGAGCATCCGCCCGACTATGGCCCGGTCGCAGGCTCGCCGGTTCAGCAGGCCGGTCAGCGGATCGCGGTTCGCGCGCAATAGATCTATTCCTAGCGCACGGACGACGATCTGGATCGCGAACGGGACGAGCACGTTGAGTTCGAGGACCAGGAAGTAGGCGCTGAGGGCCAGCATCGCCTCGCCGGCCGCTGCCAGGCGCGTTGCTTCCAAGGCGCCGATTGTCCCGGCTAGCCAAAAGTTGAGCGCCATATATCTGGCCGTGTGGAAGAACGCGATGTAGCCGCCCGAGACGGCGAGACCTGAACACGCCATCAGCCCGATGATCGGTTGGGGTTGCCACAGGCAGCCGGCGCCGATGCTGACGCTGCCCGTAATGGCGAACATGATTGATTGATGCCGTGTAGGCCACCGGGACAACCACAGTGCGGAAAAACCTAGTCCCATAAAGGCGCCCAGGGCGGCGACCGCCAGGCTCAGACGCGGATGCAATGGGGTTGGCCCCCATAACACATTTGCTGGCACGAATAACAGCGAGGCGGCGACCCCCGCCAAGATACGGCGCGTGTTTGTGCTTAGCCCGTGGGCTTCCAGATAGCCGGTCAGCCAGTCGAAATGATCAGGCTGCGTCCACCAGACCGCCAGCCACTTCATGGGTTACCTTTCTGAAACCGATTTACCCCGGGATCGCACCACCAGTGCGGTTGCCACCGAATGTGGATCAGAGTAGATCCAGTCGTGGGTATTAGCCGCGGTTTCGGCGGATTTGGCGCGACGCCTCGAAAGCACTTGTACCGGTATGAGAACCGTGGTTTGGGCCGTGACGGGAGAGCACGTCGGAGCAAAGGCCGCACACCCGAACATGAGTTCAGGCAGTTGTAACCCGTTGTGTCCGGGTGAATCTGTCCCATCGAATCGAGTCTCTGGCCACTGCTCTCTCTGTACGCGAAGCACCGGGCTGTGTGCCAGTGCGCGATCGCCGCAAGACATGCTGATTTCTCTGTTTATCGCGTCACACTCAACGAGCCCATCGAAGCAGACCCCGACGCTGCCGTGTATCGTTGACGTCGTCGCTTTAATGCCGGGGTTCAGAAATGTCTGAGTTGTTTCGACGGAGTCGTGCGGACGTTAGGGAGCTATGTTTCATTCTCATCGACGACATCCGCGACCGCGCCCCACGGAGACCTGGCGAACAATTCACCGAGGCTGTCCTCGGCATGCGGCTAGGTATGGAAACCCTTACGGCAGTGGTGAATCCGGTTAACCGCCGCTGCCCGGCACGTCGAACCGCAGCGGAATGCGGCAGTCCTCGAAATACAACCTGGTGGTCGGCAAGCAATTGATGCCCGGCTTGCGCTCTGAAAATTGCTGAGCGACTGCCCGACTGCTTGCGGTCTTCGGTTATAGGCGATCGCCGCGTCCAAAGCGCCCCGCGCGATGCCGACTGCTTGCGCACCGATGGTCCGGCGGGTGTCAATCCAGCGTCGCGAGCGTGGTCTTATGCCCAGCTCGCCGATGATCCGAGCGCGGGTACCACGAGATGATGCGTGACCGATGGACGTCGTGCGACGCATCTACGAGTGGGCCGACGAGCCGGTGACCGCCGAAGTCGAAGCGCGCATGCGGACTTCGGGCAACGAAAGCGGCTCGGCCCCGCATTGTTTCCGATACACGACCGAGGTAGTGAATTCTCTTGCCGATTACATTCTCTTCGCGTCGAACACGACCTATGGTCTTATTATGACAACCAGCGAAAAGACCGTTTTCGAAGGTCCCCTGCACCAACTCGCGCGTAACACCTGGCAGTTGCTCATCCTCATCGGGCATCACTTCCGTGGCACTGGGTGTCATCATCCTTGTCTGGCCGGGTAAGACACTGCTCGTGGCGGGTGTCCTTTTCGGTATCTACTTGGTGGTATCCGGGGTTGGATACATGCTCGCCGCTTTCGGCACTCACGCCGGCGCCGCAATGAGGGTGTTGGCATTCCTCACGGGCGCCGTGTCGCTGGTGCTGGGGTTTTTCTGCTTCCGCGACAGACTCGAATCGATCTGGCTCTTGGCCCTGTGGGTCGGCATCGGCTGGGTATTTCGCGGCGTCACCCTGCTCGCCGCGGCGTTATCCTTTGACCACCTGCCCGGACGCGGCTGGCAGGTCCTCTCCGGCATCATCATCGTTATCGGGGGCGGAGTGCTGATCGTCTCCCCGATCGACTCGATGTTCATCCTGACCCTGGTCGCCGGATGCTGGCTGATCGCCATCGGCATCGTGGACGTCATCAGCGCACTGCAGGTCCGCCATCGGGCGAACGCGTTGCACGGCGGCGCCTAAGGCAAGCGCCGCTCGACCTCGAACGCCAGACACAGCTCGGCGAGATCCATTGGCCGCGAAAACGATCGGCCGGTCAACTCCTCGATGTGATGCAGACGACGCCGCACGGTGTTGGGGCGGCAATAGATCTTCGTCGTCGCGGTGTTGTTGGCGGGACCGCCCGCGCGCAGCCAGGCCTGGAAGGCATCGAGCAGCACCGTGCGTTCCTCGGCCGAAACCGCGTCCAGTGGCCCTAGCACCGACGACCTGATCTTCGCCATCGCCTCCGGGGCGCTGATCGCGGCGAGCGCTGGCGGGGTGTTGTCGAAGACGGCAACGAGTGAGTCGGCCGTCGGTTTTCCCGTGACCGCCAGCCGGGCGAATCGTAGCGCTTCGCTCGTTTCGGCCAGCTCATCAAACGGGGGACTGATCCCACTCGGGCGGCCGCCGCCTGGCGGAGCACCTCGACAAGTGCGCCGAGGCTGTCGGGGCCCCGCAGATGGACGATGCCGACCTGTAAGTCCGGCAGCAGCCGCCACGCCGATCGGATATCGCGGGTGGAGAGCTTATTTTCGATTGTGGGTAATCCCAGCTTTCCGATCGCCGGCAGCTCTGCTGCGACTTGTTCGACTTCCTGGGCTGGCGCATCCAGCGTCGGACCTGGCAAGGACGCGGCGGAACCAAGAGAACGGTCTATACCTACCCGTCGAAGCGATCTCTGGCTTCGATCAAGGTAACGATCAAAGTCTTGACCCGCCGGAACGCCCATCGCACACTCGCAGACCTTCTGCGTCGGCTCAACCCGGCGATCAGGGGCTGGTGCACCTACTTTCAGTACGGGGTATCCAAGCGGACCTTCTCCTACGTCGACCATTTCGCCTTCTGGCGCACTGTCGGCTGGCTGAAGAAACGCCACCCAAAGCTGAACACGCACACCGTGATCCGCCGCTACCTGCCCGGGTGGCACATCGCGGCGGACGGGATCGAGTTCTTCCGCGCACCCTCGGTCCCCGTGACCCGGTACCGCTACCGAGGAACCCGCATCCTGAACCCATGGACGAGCACCCCAGCGGCTTGAACCAATTGGAGAGCCGGATGCTCAGGAATGGGCACGTCCGGTTCGGAGGGCGGGCCGGGGAATCCCACCAGCCGCAAGGCTGACAGGGCGCCCCGGTCCGACCCCTACACCGAGCACCCCGCCCGTGACGGCAAGGTGTATTGCTGCGCCATCCTGGACTGCTTCTCGCGGATGATCGTGCCCGTACGTTTTCCACCACCTCTTACACTGCGCTGGTCAACAACGCGGTCAACATGGCGGTGCACACCGGAAACGTTACGGCGCAACGATTCTGCACTCCGATCACGGGTCAATTCACCTCATGGAGCTTCGGGGAGAACGTCCGCCGTTGGGGACTGCTGGCCTCCTTCGGTACCGTCGGCGACTGCGACAACGCCGCCATGGAGTCGTTCTGGGCGAGGATGCAGGTCGAGCTGCTCAACACCCGCAAATGGGCGACCACTCTGGGACTGGCTGCGGCTATGGCCGACTACATCGACAACTTCTACAACGTCGCACCCACAGCTACCTCGCCAACATCAGCCCAACAGAGTCGCGTTGACTCATCCAAAATGCCCGCGTAGCCCATTCGTTGCCTCATCTGTAAATGCCCGCGTGGGGCGTGTCGGAGGGGGTGTTGAGGTGGGGGTTGCGCTGCGGCCGGACGATGGGATTGACGTTGGCGCAGCGCAGGGCCGTGACGAGGGTGATCGCGATTCGCTATCGGGGGGCGGGTCGGGCTGAGAAGGCAAGGATTCTCGATGAGTTATGCGCCACGACGGGTTGGCGTCGTGATCATGCCCGTAAGGCGTTGCGGGGTGCTCTCAAGCCGCGTTCGGTCAGGTGCCCACGTCGGCCGCGTCCACCGACGTAAGGGCCGAAAGTGATTGACCGCCAATCCATATGTTTCGCAGGCGCTGTCGACCTAGGCTGGATGTAATGGCGAGCAATTTCCGCGGTATCGAATATCGCTGCGGCGGTTGGATTCTCAGCGTAGTCCAGGCGTGAATGACGGTGTCGTAGCTTCAGGCGATGCAGCGGAGCGACGGGACCGAATTAGCCTGCCGCCATGGCGCATTGGGCTGACTGCACGTCGGTTTGCACACGTCATTCCAGTCCGCGAGTCCTGATGCCGCCAGCTGATCGAGTCATTGAACGCACCGATGCGCGACGATGTGTCACATCAACATCTTCTGGCCGCTGATATAGGGCCGCTGGGTGCGTGGTAGCGGCGAACACCGACGATCACTCCACGCGGGTAGCAACTCGATGCCGACGTCGGTGGATGGTAACAGCACGATCGAGACTGACGCGAACATGCTGGGTGTGACCGTGGCATAGCGGGGGCCATGTTCGCAATCTGCACCGCGAGCCAGGCCGTGTGTGTGACCGCGAAAATGCGCCGCTACCTGCGACAATCTGGCGTCGACAACGTCGGCTTTCGCCCCGGACTGCGACAACCTGTGAGCCGTCACACCAAAACGGCCAGGTTGTTGTTCCGACCAACATTGTCGTGCGGGATCGCTTAGAGGAGGATTGGAAACTCGCAGAACATGGCATTTCAAGCACTTCCCGAAGGGACCTCATGACCGCCCTGAGCGCCAACCTCGTCGCATCCAAACAACGTCACCCCGACCGGATTGCGCTGCGCTGCGACGATTTGCAGTTCACCTACCGCGAGTTCGACGTTGCGGCGGCCCGCGTGGCGACGCTGCTGGAGCGGGCCGGCATCGAGCCGGGCGACCGGGTGGGCGTGATGTTGCCGAACACGCCCGCATTCGCCGTTGTGTTCTACGGGATCATGTATCGGGGCGCGGTCGCGGTCCCGATGAATCCGCTGCTGAAGTCCCGTGAGGTGTTCTACTACCTGTCCAACAGCGGCGCCAGGGCGTTGTTCGCGGCACCGGCTTTCGCCGCGGAGGCCAGCGCTGGCGCTGATGAGGTGGGTGCCCAGTGCTGGGTGGTCGATGACGCCGGGCTGGCCGAGCTGATCGCCGACCTGCCCCACCAGGACTCGCCGGTTCAGCGCGACCACGATGATGTTGCGGTGATCCTGCATACGTCCGGCACCACCGGTAAGCCCAAGGGAGCGATGCTCACGCACGGCAATCTGGGGCGCAATGCCGAGGTCAGCGTGCGTACCCTGGTTGAGACCGGGCCGGACGACGTGGTGATGGGCTGCCTGCCGCTGTTCCACGTCTTCGGCCTGACCTGCGGGCTCAACGGTGCGGTCCTGGCGGGCGCGACGTTGACGCTGATCCCGCGGTTCGACCCGCGCAAGGCTCTCGAGGTGATCGAGCGTGACGCCGTCACGGTGTTCGAGGGGGTGCCGACGATGTATTCGGCGCTGCTCAGCGTTGCCGACGAGGCCGCACCAGGGGCGACGCAGAGTCTGCGGACTTGCGTCTCGGGGGGTGCGGCCCTGCCCGTGCAGGTTCTCAGCGATTTCGAAAAGGCTTTTGGCTGTGCCGTTCTCGAGGGCTACGGGCTCTCGGAGAGCTCTCCGGCTGCCGCGTTCAATCATCCGAACCGGCTGCGCAAGGTGGGCTCCATCGGCACCCCGATCGAGGGTGTGGAGATGCGGGTGGTCGACTTGGACGGAGTTGAGGTCCCCCAGGGGCAGGCGGGCGAGATCCAGATTCGCGGCCACAACGTGATGAAGGGCTATTGGAACCTGCCCGAGGCAACCCAGGCCACGATCACCGAAGACGGGTGGCTGTATACCGGGGACGTCGGACGCGTCGACGAGGACGGCTACTTCTACATCGTGGACCGGACCAAAGACATGATCATCCGCGGCGGGTACAACGTCTATCCGCGCGAGATCGAGGAGGTGCTCTACGAGCATCCGGACGTGGCCGAAGCCGCGGTCATCGGTATCCCGCATGATTCCCTCGGCGAGGAAGTCGGGGCTGCGGTCGCCCTCAAGAGGGGGGCCGCGGTGACGGCGGATGAGCTGCGCGAGTACGTCAAGGAGCGGGTCGCTGCTTACAAGTATCCGCGCCTGGTCTGGCTCGTCGACACGCTGCCCAAGGGGCCCACCGGCAAGGTCCAGAAACGCGACATCACTGTTCCGATAACCGAAAGCACCCAATAACTATGGCTAAGACCTCGAATCCTAAGGATCCCACGACCAAAGTCGACGAGCTGGCTGCCCCGCTCGATCTGCTGCTGACCAGCGCCACCAAGCCGTTCGCCAGCCGGATGATGCCGAACGCCACCTGGGCTCGCTGCGCCGGCAACCTCGCACAGCACCCAGGTGTCGTGGCCGACCGGGTTGGCACGCTGACCCGTGAACTTGGCAGTATCGCCGCGGGCAAGTCCCACCGTGTTCCGGTGCGGGCCGACAAGCGGTTCACCGATCCTGCGTGGCAGCAGAATCCGTTCTTGCGCAGAATCATGCAGGCCTATCTGGCGGGTGCTGAGACCGCTGAGGAGTTGCTTGCCGATGCCGGCTTGGATTGGCGCGACAACGAGAAGATGCAGTTCGTCGTCGACAACTTTGTGGAGGGCTTGGCGCCCAGCAATAATCCGCTGATCAGTCCGCTGGGCTGGAAGGCGCTGATTGATACCGGTGGTCTGAGCGCGGTGCGGGGCGTGAGAGCCTTTGCCCGAGACATGCTTTCGAAGCCTCGGGTGCCGGCGATGGTTGAGCCCGACGCCTTTGCGGTGGGGGAGAACCTGGCTATCACCAAAGGGGCCGTCGTCCTGCAAACCTCGGTGTTCGAATTGATTCAATACGCTCCGCAGACGGTCAAGGTGCGCGCGATTCCATTGCTGATGGTGCCGCCGGTGATCAACAAGTTCTACATCATGGATATTGCGCCCGGGCGCAGCATGATCGAGTACTTCGTGCAGCAGGGCCAGCAGGTTTTCGTCATTTCGTGGCGCAATCCGCAAGCACGACACCGCGATTGGGGTTTCGACACCTACGGCGCGGCGATCGTGGAGGCAATGGACGCCGCCGAAAAAATCACCGGGGCCGACAGCACCCACCTGTTGGCCACCTGCTCGGGCGGCATCCTCGCGGCGATGACGGCGGCTCACCTGGCCGAGATCGGCGAGGGCGATCGGGTCGCGGGTCTGAACCTGGCGGTCACCGTGCTCGACGAGACCCGCGCCGGGTTCGCCGCGGCGGCGATGAGCGAGCGCGCGGCGCAGGCGGCGATTCGGGTTTCGGCCAGGAAGGGCTACCTCGATGGGCGCGACATGGCGGAGATGTTCGCCTGGCTGCGGCCCACCGACCTGGTGTGGCGGTATGTGGTGAACAACTACGTGCAGGGCCGCAAGCCGGCGCCCTTCGACGTGTTGTTCTGGAACGCCGACACCACCCGGATGGCCGCCGCGCTGCACCGCGACCTGGTGCTGATGGGGCTGCGCAACGCGCTGGTCACCCCTGGCGGGGTCAGCATGCTGGGCAGCCCGGTCGATTTGGCCGAGATCACCTCCGACGCGTACATCGTCGGCGGTGTGGCCGACCACATCTGCCCGTGGCAGGCGACCTATCGCAGCGCGCGCCTGCTCGGCAGCAAGGACAACCGCTTCGTGTTGTCCACCAGCGGTCACATCGCGGCGCTGGTCAACCCGCCCGGCAACCCCAAGGCGTCGTACCGCACCGGTCCGGTCGACGCGGAAGATCCCCAACATTGGCTGGACTCTGCACAAAAGTTCGCTGACTCCTGGTGGCCGGACTACGTTAGCTGGCTCGCCGAGCGCAGCGGCCCGGAGATCGACGCTCCGAAGGCGCTTGGCGGGGAGGGACTTCCGCCGCTGGGGCCGGCGCCCGGCAGCTACGTGATGGAGAAGTGAGCGATGCCCAGCGAACAACGCCGGAGGACCGTCATGGTGGCATTGCCGAGCATGATCGGCGAGGGGCGCTACCTCGCCGCGGGTGGGCAGCGGATCCGAGTGAACGTTCGCCAGGGAACCGGCGTGCCGCTCGTGCTGTGTAACGGCATCGGGGCCAGCCTGGAGGTGCTCGACCCATTGGTGGAGCAGTTGGACTCGACGGTGGTCAGATTCGACGTTCCCGGGACCGGAGGATCACCCACATCCCTTGCCCCCTACGGATTTCCCTACCTTGCCTGGGTGCTGGGCCGGGTGCTGTCCAAGTTGGGAATCGGCGTGGTGGACGTCCTCGGGCTGTCCTGGGGCGGCGGCCTTGCGCAGCAATTCGCGTTCCAGAATCCGCGGCGCTGCCGGCGCCTGGTGCTGGTGGCGACGGGCACCGGCATGATGATGGTGCCCGCCCACCCGCGGGTGCTGGTGAAAATGCTTACCCCGCGCCGGTTCTCGGATCCCGACTACGCCGCATCCATCGCCGCCGAGCTGTACGGCGGTACCGTCCGGGCTCACGGCGAGGACGTTGCTCGACTGTTCGTGCGACAGTTGCACGCCGGATCGAAGATCGGCTACCTGCACCAACTGCTCGCGGGCTCGGTCTGGACCAGCATGTTCGCGCTGCCGGCGGTGCGACAGGAGACGTTGATCGTGGCGGGCACCGATGATCCGATCATTCCGGTGGCAAACGCCCACATCATGAACACGTTGTTGCCCCATTCGCGGCTGCACCTGCATTCCGGCGGGCACATCGACCTCGTGCACAACGCGCCAGAACTCGCGCCCGTCATCGACGAATTTCTGAGCGAGGCCGGAGAACGACCATGAGCCACGCCGACATTCGAGACATGGACACGTCGGATTTCTACTCCTATGAGTGCCTGCTCAACAAGGAGGAGCACCAACTGCTGCATGCGGTGCGCAAGTTCATGAAGACCGATGTGGCGCCTCTCCTCCTTGAACACTGGTCGCGTGCGACGTTTCCAGTCGAGATCGTGCCCGGGATGCGCCGGCTGGGCCTCGCGGGCCTGCCGTACGACGGCTACGGCTGCGGCGGACGTCGTTACCTGCTCGACGGCATGATCGCGATGGAGCTCGCCCGCACGGACTGCTCGATCGCCACCTTCAACGGGGTGCACGGCGGACTGGCGATGGGCTCGATCTATCTGTGCGGGTCCGACGAGCAACGGATGAGATTCCTGCCCGCGATGGCGCGCTACGAAAAGATCGGCTCGTTCGGGCTGACCGAACCGGAAGTCGGCTCGGGGGCCTCGGGTGGGCTGCAGACGACGGCGCGGCGCGAGGGGGACACCTGGATCCTCAACGGGCAGAAGAAGTGGATCGGCAACTCGACCTTCGGGGACCTGACTGTCATTTGGGCCAAAGACGTCGCCGACGGGCAGGTGAAAGGCTTTGTGGTGGAGAACTCCTCGCCGGGGTTCACCGTCGAGAAACAGATGCACAAGATCGCGTTACGAATGGTGCAGAACGGCCTGATCACGCTGGACAACGTGCGCGTCGACGAGTTCGACCGGCTGCAACGGGCCAACTCGTTCAAGGACACCGCGGAGGTGCTGCGGGTGACCCGCGCCGGGGTGGCGTGGATGGCGGTCGGCTGCGCGATGGGGGCCTACGAGAACGCGCTGGCGTATGCGTGCGATCGGCGGCAGTTCGGCCGGCCGATCGGCGGCTTCCAGCTCGTCCAGGATCTGCTGGTCCGGATGCTCGGCAACGTCACGGCCGCATACGGACTGTGCGTGCGGCTGTCCCAGCTGCAGGACGAGGGGCTCGCCGAGGACCGGCACTCCTCGCTGGCGAAGGCGTTCTGCACCGTACGGATGCGCGAAACCGTGGGCTGGGCGCGCGAACTGCTCGGCGGAAACGGAATCCTGTTGGAGCACAACGTCGGACGCTTCGTCGCCGACGCCGAGGCCATCTACTCCTACGAAGGCACCCGGGAGATGAACACCTTGATCGTCGGGCGCTCGTTGACCGGTCTCAGCGCATTTGTCTGAGGCCGCGTTACATTTGCACAGGTCGTCGAAATCGAAATGTCGCAAGCGCCGTTATACGGGATTCAACGATCGGGCGGTGTCAGTGAGCGCGGTCTGACGAATCACCTTGTGCACGAAGCCCAGCTTGCGGATCACCGGGGGCGGGATCTCGAACGGGTAGAGCGGGCTTTTGCCCATCGCGGTGTTGATGCGGTTGAAGAAGAGCGCTAACCACTTCCAGTCATATAGCAACTGCTCGATGGGCGCGTCGGCGTAGGACGCGAGCGGGGCGATGTCGCGGGGAATCGCGACGCTCGCGCGGTCGGCGATCAGAACCAGGCCAGCCTCGCGTGCGGTGTTGATGGTGTCGGTGATGTGCAGATAGTGCGCAAAGCACTCCGCGAAATCCTCCCACGGGTGCATCGTCGCGTACTCCGAGATGAAGGAGTCGCTCCAGTTCTGGGGCGGCCCGAATTTGTAGTGACGGGCGATTTCGGCTTGGTAGTCGGCGCGTTCGTCACCGAAGAGCGCGCGGCACTCGTCGAGATAGCGCACTCCCGTGCCAGTCTCGACCAACAGGTTCTGGTAGTAATGGCCGACCTCGTGCCGAAAATGCCCGAGCATCGTGCGGTACGGCTCGCCGAGGCGCACCCGAAGCGACTCGCGGTAGGCGTCCAGGGATTCCGTCAGGTCGATGGTGATGACCCCGCCGGCATGACCGATCACGACCCGCGCGCCGCTGCTGTGGCTGGACAGCAGGTCGAAGGCAAGTCCGCCGTCGGTCCGCCAGAAGGGATCCACCGGCAGCCCGATGTCAAGCAGTTGATAGGTGAGCCTGCGCAGGTCGACCGCGGTGGATGCCAGCTTCTCCACGGCGATGGTGTCGTCGGCCGCGGGTTCGCGCCGGATCAGCGAATCAGCCAAGCAGCGTCCCCGGCGCGCATCATCTTGCTGCTCCTCGGGCACCAGCCAATTGCAGGCCAGGTCGGCGGCCTTGGTGCAGGCTATCCAGCTACGCCCATCGATGATCGCAGCACCCGACGAGGTAGCGACCATCGTCTTCGTCGGAGCATGAAATCCCAACTCGGCCTGGCAGTTCGGGCAACGGTGCGATTCGAATGCCACGAACCCGCAGCACACCGGGCAGGCGAATGCGCGCACGCGATCATCGTGCCACACAATCGGTCGAACAGCTCCGGAAAGCGCAGCGCTGGAGGTGTCCGGCCGGGTACTCGCCGAGAATGAACGGCGGGGGCAGGACGGGCGCGCGTCGGAGCAGCCATTGAACATCCGCTCAAGGGGAGCGGCTGACTTTGCTCAAGGCCGCCGCAAGCCGGCGGTGAGAAACTGCGCCGACTACCCAAGTATGGCCATCTCATCGAATCCCGGCACGTGTGCGTGAGCGCCAGGCGCGAACCCCGCCGACGGTTCTCGGCGCGATCAGGTGAACGCGACAGCCCTGGCTCGTGCATACACGGCATCAAGTGCTGCGTACTCGGCTTCCTCGATCGCGGCCGCGGCGAAATCGATGGCATCCAGGGCGTACGACAAGGCGATATTGGCGTCCGTGTCGGCCTCCTTGGCATCGAGTTGGGCCTTCTTCGCTTTGACGTCTGCTCTCACCTTGGCGACATGCGCCTGCCACTTGCCGCGGATCTCGTCCCACTGCGATGACACTTTGTCGCCGGATGCATGCGCCTTCTCTTTGAACTTGTCGGCTGATGCGGCGGCCTTGTCTCGCGCGATGCTGACATCGGCTTGAAGCTGATCTTTGGTCTTCTCACTGGCGGCATGCAGCTCCTCGGCCGCCTTTTTCGCCTTGTCGGAAACCTTCTCGAACCGTGCGCTCAGATCGGTGTCTGCCATCGGAGTACTTTCTGTGAGTTCAGGCGGGATCTCCGCCACTGGTGGATTGTCGCTCCCTGCCAAGGCGTCCGTCATTGTTTGGCCGGACACGATTTTCCGGTGGAAATTGTTCGGGGTGACAACCGTGAGTCGCGAAGACCCTTACTGTGTGTCGGCACTGATAATCGAAGCGGATTTCCTGTCAGAAAACCGATTTGATGATTCAGTTCCGCGCGCTTTCCTGGCGCCGGTAGTTGTCAATGTTATCGCTGACACCGTCGGTGCGCTGTTGCCGGTGACGTAGACAACGTCCCCGTGCGACGGATGACATGCCACGCTCAGTTCTGGAATGCTCGGAACATGACCGTGACCGGAGCGGCTGAGAGCGGCACGGGTCGCTACTGTCGGCCGACTCAGGAAGGCGCGCCAGGCGGCGTGTGATGGAGGAGAAGGCCCGATGAGCCACAAGGTTCTTCCCGGCAGGTCCGCGCCTCTGGGCGCGACCACCGACCCGCACGGCACGAACTTCGCCGTGTCGTCGAACGGCGAGCAGGTGACCCTGTGCCTGTTTGACGCCGACGGCACCGAGGAACGACTGGTTCTGCCGGAGCGCGACGGCGACGTTTGGCACGGCTTTGTTCCAGGGGTAGGGGCAGGGCAGCTCTACGGTCTCCGCGTCAGCGGGCCTTACGATCCCGCACGCGGTCTGCGCTACAACGCCGCCAAGCTGCTGCTCGACCCGTACGCTCGCGCAATCGAGGGCCAGGTGCGCTTCGGGCCCGAACTGCTCGGGCACGCAACAGATAACCCATCCGCGCCCAGCCCGCTGGACTCGGCTGCTCACATGCCGCGCGGGGTGGTCCTCGCCGGCGCACCCGCCCCGACAGCACTGCGCCCACAGCACGCACTCGCCGACACGATCGTCTACGAAGTGCACGTGCGCGGATTCACCGCCGCCCATCCCGGCGTGCCACCGGAACTCCGCGGCACCTACGCTGGTTTGGCGCACGACGCGGCGCTTGAGCACCTGATCCGTCTCGGTGTCACCGCGGTGGAGTTGCTGCCGGTCCACCACTACGTGCCCGAGGAATTCCTGGTGACGCGCGGTCTGACGAACTACTGGGGGTACAATACGATCGGATTCTTCGCCCCGCACGCCGGCTACTCCGCGGCGGTGCGCGCCGGCCGGCCTGGCGGCCAGGTCGAGGAATTCCGCGCGATGGTCGAGACTTTGCATGCGGCGGGACTCGAAGTTGTGCTCGATGTGGTGTTCAACCACACCGCCGAAGGCGGACCGGGGGGTCCTACGATGTGCTATCGCGGCTTGGACAACGCCGCCTACTACCGCCTAGATCCGAACGACCCAGGCCGCTACATCGACACCACCGGGTGCGGTAATTCGGTGAACACCGGAAACCCTGTGGCGCTGCGAATGATCATGGATTCGCTGCGGTATTGGTTCGGCGAGATGGGCGTCGACGGCTTCCGTTTCGACCTGGCACCGACCCTAGGCCGGCAGGAGGGTGGCTTCGACCCGTTCTCGGCCTTTTTCGATTTGGTGGCCCAAGATCCACTCATCTCGCAGGCGAAGCTGATCGCCGAGCCGTGGGACGTCGGCCGGTGGGACAGCTACGACGTCGGCCGTTTCCCGCCGCTATGGAGCGAGTGGAACGGGCGCTTCCGCGACACCACCCGCGACTGGTGGCGCAGCCAGGACAGGATGCTGGGCGACTTCGCGTCGCGACTGTGCGGCTCGGCAGACATTTACGGCGGGCGTGGCGAGGGACGCCACCCCAGCGCGTCGGTCAACTTCGTCACCGTGCATGACGGCTTCACCTTGGCCGATCTGGTGTCCTACGACGGCAAGCACAACGAGGCCAACGGCGAGGGCAATCGCGACGGCACCGACGACAACCGCTCCTGGAATTGCGGGATCGAGGGTGCGACAACGGATCCGGATGTGCTGGCTTTGCGGGCGCGACAGAAGCGGGCCTTTCTGGCGACCCTGTTGCTCTCGGCCGGTGTGCCGATGTTGCTGGGCGGCGACGAGTCCGGCCGCACCCAGCGGGGCAACAACAACGCGTACTGCCAGGACAACGAGATCACCTGGTTCGACTGGTCGACGATCGACCGCGACTTGCTGCGCTTCACAACGGATCTCATCGAGTTGAGGCGCCGTCATCCGGTGTTCCGGCGGCGGCGCTTCCTCACCGGCCCCGCCGCCGCGGACTTGCGCTGGTTCACCGTGTCGGGGACGGAAATGACCGATCAGAATTGGGCCGATCCCGTGGCGCGCAGCGTCTCCCTTTGGATAGACGGCTCAACCGACCCCGACGTCGACGCCGACGGCACACCACTGCTCGATGACGACTTCCTGTTCTTCGTCAACGCGTGGTGGGAACCTCTGACCTTCACCCTGCCCGCCGATGCCTCCGCGCGCTCTTGGGACATCGTCTGTGATACGTTCGATCCCGCGCGAATGGGCACTGCCGGCGCACAACTCGACGTCGGACCGCGCTCGATAGTCGCGCTTTGCTGCGCGGGTGACCATGCCCGGGCCGCGGGTTGTTGACCGGCAAGTTGAGACCGCCACGGAGTTGCTGCATTTGCGCTAGCCCGAAGTTCCCCCTTGTCGCGGGGTCCTGAACAGCGCGTGTGGTTGTGAGCAGCTGTTTCACGCGCTACCGTGGTATCAGATGTAGACATGTAGATCTTATTGACGTGGTGCAATTGCGTGTCGTTC
>Ga0335076_10000902_pt1 | contig 28217 bp, 27 predicted proteins | sample Lox_Sample_25_FD_206717 | JGI IMG/M metagenome (GOLD analysis project Ga0335076, IMG submission 206717) | Soil microbial communities from Loxahatchee National Wildlife Refuge, Florida, United States - Lox_Sample_2.5 | ecosystem: Environmental > Terrestrial > Soil > Wetlands | place: USA... | reverse complement strand
GCCGAACGGGCGCTTGCCGAGGCCGCCGCGCGCCGCGCCGCGGCCGACCGCGAGCAGAAGCACGTGCCCAACGAAGTCGCCGGGCGCGGCGGGCTCGATCCGGCCCGCTATGGCGATTGGGAGATCAATGGCCTCATATCGGATTTCTAATCTAAGTCTTTCTTCCTAACAATGGAATAAAGTCCTTGATCTGACTCCGGACTATTTCCTCCCGATGTCCGCGCCCCGAACAGGCAGTGACGTGTGATGCGCTACATCACCTTCTCGGCACTGGCCCATCCGCGCCGCGGCAACATGCTCGTCGGCGCCGGCGCGTTGTTCGCGATTGGATTGACCGCCGGCATTCTCGTCAGTTCGAGAATGCAACTGCAGTTGGCACCGCTGCTCAAATCGATCGGCGTCCCGCAGCACGCCTTCGTCGCGCCGGCCGGCAACGCCGCGGGCAGGTTCAGGGGCAGCTTTGGCTTCGCCGGGCCGGCGCCGATGAACGCGATGCTCGTGCAGCGGCTCGATCCCGGGCTTGTCTATCCGGTGGATGTGCTGCGCATCATCGACGGCGATACATTCGTCGCCCGCGTGCGGGTCTGGCGCGGTCTCTACGTCAATACCAGCGTGCGGCTGCGCGATATCGATGCGGCGGAACTGCACGCCCGCTGCGCCCGCGAATTCGCCAAGGCACGAGCGGCGCGAACGGCGCTGACGATGATTCTCGCCGACGGTGGCGTGACGATCTCCCGCATCGGCCGGGACAAATATGGTGGCCGCATCGACGCCAGCGTTGCGACGCGCCGGACGCCGGACGTGTCGGCGGCCTTGCTCAGAGACGGCTATGCCCGCCGCTATGACGGCGGCCGCCGCGGCTCGTGGTGCTGGTAGCAAACGCCGCCGTCAATCGGCTTTTGACGCGGAGCAGCCCGCTCCGCGCCTTTCCGGCAGTTAAAGACCAATTGCCGATTACTGCGTGACCACGACCCGCGTGCCGACCATGACGCGGCTGTAGAGATCCTGGATATCCGCATTATGCATGCGGATGCAGCCGTGCGACACGAAATGGCCGATCGAGGCCTCGTTATTGGTGCCGTGGATGGCGTACTGGCCGCCGCCCGACAATGTCATCGCGGCGACGCCCATCGGGTTCTGCGGCGAGCCGCCCGGAATGACCGCCGGCAGCCTGCTGTAATCCTTGCGGATCGAAGCCGGCGCGGACCAGGCCGGACGGATATATTTGCCGTCGATGAAGGCGGTGCCCGACCATTGCATGCCGAGGCGGCCGACGCCGACCGGATAGCGCAGCGCCTGGCCCGGACTGACATAGTAATAAAGCGCCCGCTGGTTGGTGCGGATGACGATGGTTCCCGGCATGTAGCCGTCTCGCACCGAGACGAGATCGCCATGAGCCTGCGCCGCCTGCGGCGCGATGGCGAACGAGCCGATGGCCGCCAGCGCGGCCGCGATCAAAGTTTTCCCTCGCATGATCAATTCCCTGCTGCGGAAGCGCCCTCAAGAAACGCCCACGTGAATGCCCACTTCACCCCGCCCCCGACGGGCCACCAGCCGAATTCGATTTTAGCGAAAACAGCGGCTAACCCTCAGTACTATGGGGCCGTCACGGTGAACTTTTCGCAAATTTTTCGACAAGTGTGGTCTGCCGGCGACAGCGACCAAGCCCATGACAAACCGATGAATTAACACGGAAGTTACGCGCCGGCGCGGCCGCATCCGGACTCGCGGCAATTCTGTCGCACCCAAGGCGGCGTCGCCGCGCTGTGATTCAATCCCGGCGCGGGCTTTTTGGAATCACGCGCTCTCTTTGCTCTTGTTCTGGCGGTTGTCGACGAGGTCATTGACCACGGCGGGATCGGCCAGCGTCGAGGTGTCGCCGAGATTGCCGAACTCGTCCTCGGCGATCTTGCGCAAGATGCGGCGCATGATCTTTCCGGACCGCGTCTTCGGCAGACCGGGCGCGAACTGAATCAGATCTGGCGCCGCAATCGGCGAAATTTCGGTGCGAACCCATTGCACCAGTTCCTTGCGCAAGGCTTCGGTCGGCTGCTCGCCTGCCATCAAGGTGACATAGGCATAGATGCCCTGGCCTTTGATGTTGTGCGGATAGCCGACGACGGCGGCCTCCGACACTTTCGGATGCGCGACCAAGGCCGATTCCACTTCGGCGGTGCCGAGCCTGTGGCCGGCGACATTGATCACGTCGTCGACGCGGCCGGTGATCCAATAATAGCCGTCCTGGTCGCGCCGGCAGCCGTCGCCGGTGAAATACTTTCCGGGATAGGCGCTGAAATAGGTTTCAACAAAACGCTGATGATCGCCATAGACCGTGCGCATCTGTCCCGGCCATGAATCGGCAATGCAGAGATTGCCGGAGGTGGCACCCTCGAGCACCTTGCCTTCGGCATCGACAATTTCGGGGATCACGCCGAAGAACGGCTGCGTCGCCGAGCCCGGCTTGAGCCGCGTCGCGCCGGGCAACGGCGTGATCAGAATGCCGCCGGTTTCGGTCTGCCACCAGGTATCGACGATCGGGCAGCGGCCGTCGCCGACGACGCGGTGATACCATTCCCAGGCTTCGGGATTGATCGGCTCGCCGACCGAGCCCAGAAGCCGCAGCGAAGCACGCGAAGTCTTCTTCACCGGCTCGTCGCCGGCCTGCATCAAGGCGCGGATCGCGGTCGGCGCGGTGTAGAAGGTGTTGACCTTGTGCTTGTCGACCACCTCCCAGAACCGCGAATTGGTCGGATAGTTCGGCACCCCCTCGAACATCAAGGTCGTCGCGCCGTTGGCGAGCGGACCGTAGACGATATAGCTGTGGCCGGTGACCCAGCCGACATCGGCGGTGCACCAATAAATATCGCCGTCGTGATAGTCGAAGACATATCGATGCGTCATCGCGGTGTAGAGCAGATAGCCGGCGGTCGTATGCAGCACGCCCTTCGGCTTTCCGGTCGAGCCCGATGTGTAGAGGATGAACAGCGGATCCTCGGCGTTCATTTCCGCGCACGGACATTCCGCCGTCACCACCGCCTTGGCCTCGTGGTACCAGACGTCGCGCACCGGATCCATGTCGACCGGCGCACCGGTGCGCTTGACGACGATGACATAATCGACGCCGCCGACTTTGGCGATCGCCGCGTCGGTATTGGCTTTCAGCGGCACTTTGCGGCCGCCGCGCACGCCTTCATCGGCGGTGACGACGACGTTCGACTTGCAGTCCTCGATGCGGCCGGCGAGCGAGTCCGGCGAGAAGCCGCCGAACACCACGGAATGGATGGCGCCGATGCGCGCGCAGGCGAGCATCGCGTAGACCGCCTCCGGGATCATCGGCATGTAGATGGTGACGCGGTCGCCCTTCTTGACGTTGCGGGTGCGCAGGATATTGGCGAAGCGGCAAACCTCGTCGTGCAATTCCTTATAGGTGATGTGCTTTGAGTCCTTCGGGTCGTCGCCTTCCCAGATGATCGCGGTCTGGCTGCCGCGGCTGTGCAGGTGGCGGTCGATGCAATTGTACGCGACGTTGAGAAAGCCGTCCTCGAACCACTTGATCGACACGTGATGCCGGTCGAACGACGTGTTCTTGACCTTGGTGAAATGCTTCATCCAGTGCAGACGCTTGGCCTGCTCGCCCCAGAAGGCGTTGGGATCGGCGAGCGACTGCGCGTACATCTTCTTGTATTCGGCTTCGTTGATATAGGCGCGCTTCGACCACTCGGCAGGCACTTCGTAAATCTTGTCCGACATCTCGTCCTCCGCGCACACGCAAGCCGATACAGCAGATGGCCGCTGCCGCCGGCCGTCGATTGGGAATGAACTGTCCTCGAGCCGGCAATGACCTGAATCAAGACACGTTGCGAATCACGTCCAGGAGGCCGGTCCGGGTCATGCTCAAGGCGTTTCCTTGATGCCATTATGCGACGCGAAGCCGATCTACGACAAGATCGGCTCGGTCATTCATTTGTCGTATCACGGCGACCGATTTCCGGCGTCAGCCCTTCACGCCGCCCATCTTGCAGACGAGCTTCCACTGCTCGGACGTCACCGGCTGCACCGACAGGCGGGCGTATTTCACCAGGGCCATGTCCTTGAGTTTGGCTTCGGCCTTGATCGCCGCAAGCGTCACCGGCTTGGGGAACGGTTCGAGCGCCTTGGTGGTCACGGCGACCCAGGGCTCGCCAGCTTTTGCCGTCGGATCGGCATAGGCTTCCTTGATCACTTCGCCGATACCGACCACCTGTTTTTCGTCGCCGGTGTGATAAAAGAAAAACGTGTCGCCGCTCTTCATGTCCTTCAGGTGGCGCCGCGCGGTGAAATTGCGCACCCCGCTCCACGTCTCGCCCTTCGCGCCGCGCTTGACCTGAGCGTCCCAGGAGAATTCCTCGGGCTCCGTTTTCAACAGCCAGTGCGCCATTTGCGTCCTCCGCCTATTGTTCCGCCTTCAGCGGCCGCGCCAGCAGCGACTCGATCGCCGCATCCACGCTCATCTTTTCGGCGATGACGGCCGCAACCGCCGCCGAGATCGGCATGTCGACGGCGCGGTCGTGCGCCATTTCCAGCAGCACCGGCGCGGTGAATGTGCCCTCGGCAAGGCCGGTGGTGCGGTGAATGTCGCCCGGTCTCCTGCCCTGGCCGAGATTGAGGCCGAACGTGAAATTGCGCGACTGCGGACTGGTGCAGGTCAGAATGAGATCGCCGAGGCCGGACAGGCCCATCATGGTTTCGGTCTTGCCGCCACAAGCTTTGCCGAAGCGGACCAGCTCGGCAAAGCCGCGCGTGGTCAGCGCCGCGGTCGCGCTATAGCCGAGGCCGCGGCCCGACACGATGCCGGCGGCAATAGCGAGCACATTCTTCGCGGCGCCGCCGATTTCGACGCCGCGCAGGTCGCTCGCATGATAGGGCCGGAACGTCGCCGAGCTCACGGCCTGCGCGAGTTCGGCGGCGAGCCTGCCGTCGCTCGCCGCAAGCGTCACCGCGGTCGGCATGCCGAGCGCCACGTCGCGGGCAAAGCTCGGACCCGACAGGATCGCCGGCACCGCATCCGGGGCGCATTCGGCGATCACTTCGCTCATGAATTTCTTGGTGCCGCGCTCGATGCCTTTGGCGCAGACGATCAGCGGCGTGCCCGGATCCAGCAGCGGCTTCAGGACCGTCGCGACCGAGCGCACATGTTGCGCCGGCACGACCAGCAACAACGCATCGGCCCGCGCCGCATCGGCGAGATCGCGCACGACGGCAATGCCGTCATCCAGCCGCACGCCGGGCAGGTAGAGGCTCTCGCGCTTCTGCGCGAGCTGCGCGGCATTGGCAGCGTCGTGCTCCCACAGCGAGACCTTGCGCCCGGCGCGCGCGCATGTCAGCGCCAGCGCGGTGCCCCAGGCTCCGGCACCTATGACCGCGATATGATTGAATGCCATCTGTGATGCACGCAGAGAAACGGAAAACCGGGAGGGACTATAACACTTCGCCGCGCAGCAATTTGGGGACATCCCCGACCAGTCCCGCCGCTTCGCGGATCAGAAGCCGCTTCAGGTTGGGAATGCGCTCGACCAGGCCGAGACCGACATCGCGGAAGACCCGCAACATGTCGGAGCGATTGGAGAACAGCCGGTTGAGGCCGTCGGTGGCGAAGCCCATGGTTATGGTGTCGAAGCGGCGCCAGCGCTGATAGCGCTCGAGCACATCGGCGGCGCCGGGATCAAGCCCGAGCCGCGCCGCATCGACGACGACCTCGGCAAGCGCGGCCACATCCTTGAGCCCCATATTCAAGCCCTGCCCCGCGATCGGATGAATGACATGGGCGGCGTCGCCGACGAGCGCGAGGCGCGGAGCGATGAACGAGCGCGCGACAAAGAAGCCGAGCGGATGCACGCGGCGCGCGCCGAGCACCCTGATCTCGCCGAGCTTGAGCTTGAAGCGCTGTTCGAGCTCGGCATGGAAGTCGTCGTCCGGCAGTGCGGCAATGCGCTCGGCATCGCGGGTGGTTTCCGTCCAGACGATCGAGCAGCGCCGGCCTTTGAGCGGCAGGATCGCGAACGGGCCGGCCGGCAGGAAATGCTCCTCGGCGCGCCCTTCATGATCGCGCTCATGGCCGACATTGAGGACGATCGCCGACTGACCGTAATCCCAGCCATGGGTGGCGATGCCGGCGTTTTCTCTGATCGCCGAGCGCGCGCCGTCAGCGGCCACAACAAGCCGCGCCTGCAGCACCGTGCCGTCGGCAAGCTCCGCGATCGCGGCATCGCCGCCGTGGCCCACCTTGCGGACGGCCGACGCGCGCAGATCGATGCCACAGCTCTTGGCTTGCTCGGCGAGGATTTCGACGAGGTAACGATTCTCGATCATATGTGCGAAAGGCTCGCCCGGCTCGACGTCGCCGGAGAAAGCGAGAAAGACCGGCCGCACCGCGTCGCCGACTTTGCTGTCGGTGACCACCATATCGAGGATCGGCTGGGCCTGATCGGCAACATCGTCCCAGACGCCAATGGCGGTATAGAGCCGCCGCACGCCGGCAACGAGCGCCGACGCGCGCTCGTCACTGGCATAATTGGCGACCAGCGCCGGATCGGCCACCGTCACCGCAAAGGACGGCCCCAATGCCTTGCGCAACGCGATGGCAAGCGTCAGCCCGGCAAAGCCGCCGCCCGCGATCAACACATCTGCTCGGTTCCCGGTCATGGCAATTTCATCCTAGCACGGTTGCGCGCGGGGTCACCGATCCCGTATGCAAGGCTGTCATCAGCCGGTTAAGCCGTGGCGCGCGGTTGTGATATCGAGACAAAGGTTGTGACATCGAGACAAATATGGCCTCTGCCGTCCAAGACCTGATCGACATCCTCGACCTGGAAACTCTCGAGCTGAATCTGTTTCGCGGCCGCTCGCCGCAATCGAGCTGGCAGCGCGTGTTCGGCGGCCAGGTGATCGGCCAGGCCCTGGTCGCCGCCTGCCGCACCGTCGAGGATGTGGCGACGCGGCCGCCGCATTCGCTGCACGCCTATTTCCTGCTCGGCGGCGATCCCAAAGTGCCGATCATCTATGAGGTCGACCGCATCCGCGACGGCCGGAGCTTCACAACGCGGCGCGTGATCGCGATACAGCACGGTCACGCGATCTTTTCCATGTCGGCCTCGTTCCAGACCATCGAGCATGGCCTGTCGCACCAGTTTCGGATGCCGGACGTGCCGAAGCCGGATTCGCTGCCGAGCGATGCCGAGATGCGGCAGAAAGTGCTGCCGCTGATGCCGGAACCGGTGCGGCGCTATTACGAACGCGAACGGCCGATCGAACTGCGGCTGGTCGAATATGGCCGCTATCTCGGCGAGGCCACGCCGGACGGCAAGTTCAATGTCTGGTTCCGCGCCACCGGACGGCTGCCGGACGAGCCGGCGATCCACCAATGCGTTTTGGCCTATGCCTCCGACATGACGCTTCTGGATTCGGCGCTGATCCCGCATCAGCGCAGCGTCTTCAGCGACGACGTCATGGCCGCAAGCCTCGATCACGCGCTGTGGCTGCACCGGCCATTTCGCGCCGACGAATGGCTGCTCTATACTCAGGACAGCCCGAATCTCAGCGGTTCCCGGGGCTTTGCGCGCGGGCTCATCTTCGCGGCCGACGGGACGCTGGTGGCTTCGGTTGCGCAGGAAGGCCTCCTGCGCCTGCGCACCAGGAAGCCGGGATAGGGACCGCGCCGGGCCTGGAGCAAAGGGCGGCAAAAAATCACGAACGGGCTTAAATCCCGACGGTAATGCCGCTAAAGTATGGATCCCACCTTGGCCAACCCCCGGTCGACGACATCGGCGACCTGAAATGGCCACCCGACTTTGACCGCGCGACCCGGAACGCCTCATGAAGCTCGTGACCGCCATTATCAAGCCGTTCAAGATCGACGAAGTCCGCGACGCGCTGCTCAAGATCGGCGTGCATGGCATGACCGTCACCGAGGTGAAGGGTTACGGCCGCCAGAAAGGCCACACCGAAATTTATCGCGGCGCCGAATATGCCGTGAACTTCCTGCCGAAACTGCGCATCGAAGTCGCCGTCGCGGGCGACCAGGTGGACCAGGTCGTCGCCGTCATGAGCGGGGCGGCGAGAACCGGCAAGATCGGCGACGGCAAGATATTCGTCACGCCGATCGACCAAGCCGTGCGCATTCGCACCGGCGAAACCGACGCCGACGCCCTGTGACGCGGATTAAGGCATATCTCCGACTATCTTGTTTTGATCCCCCGATTCTTGGTCTAAGAATTTGGCCTAAGAATTAGGCACTTCGTTTGATAATTGGGCTGCGCCTTATGCAATTTCGTCGCGCCGTGCCTTCCAGAACCCATCGCGGACCAGGCGGCAGCGTCCCGTTACTGTCAATGCCGGCCGATTCGGCATCGAATCGCCGGCTTTTCCTGCAGCCGGCCCGCCGTTCCGAGCAGCACTTGGCACGGCCTTTGATTACATCACGGCCTGCGGACCGCGACGGGGGACGGATTCCAGGGCGGTCATCGCTTGGTTGTGTCGGCCCGGTCGGCGCTCCGATCGGGTGACAGGGAGAACAGATCAATGAAAATCGTCATGGCGATCATCAAGCCATTCAAGCTGGATGAAGTTCGCGATGCTCTGACCAAGATCGGCGTCCAGGGACTGACTGTGACCGAGGTGAAAGGCTACGGCCGGCAAAAGGGCCATACCGAGATTTATCGCGGGGCGGAATATGCCGTGAGCTTCCTGCCCAAGATCAAGATCGAGATCGCGGTGCCGTCCAATCAAGTGGATCGGGTCATCGACGCGATCAGCGCCGCGGCGAAGACCGGACAAATCGGCGACGGCAAAATCTTCGTATTCGGTCTCGATCACGCCGTGCGCATTCGCACCGGCGAGACCGATGCCGCCGCGCTTTAAGAAATGCAGCCGAAGGCCGCAAGAGGGACAGGAGTGAGGCAAATGCTTTTGAAGAGATTCTCCCGCGTAGGACTGATCGGAGTTGCAGGCGCGATCCTGCTTGGAATCATGTTCAGCCTGCCGACCTATCACGCGTCCTTTGCACAGACAGCGAGTGCACCGGCGGACGCCGCCGCGGCAGCAGCGACGCCGCCGGCCTGCAGCGCCACGGTTCTCGAAAAGTGCACGCCCAATTCCGGCGACACCGCCTGGATGCTGACATCGATGGCCATCGTGCTGATGATGACCATTCCCGGCCTGGCGCTGTTCTATGGCGGCATGGTGCGCAAGAAAAACGTCGCTGACACGGTGATGACGAGCTTCGCCATCACCTGTCTCATCAGCATTCTCTGGTTGTTGTTTACCTACAGCATCGCGTTCCGCTCGGGCTCGGCGTTCATCGGCGGCTTCGACCGCGCCGGCCTGCAAGGCATCTTGAGCGATATCACCAACGGCATCGGCAACCCCAATCCGCTGGCGCCGACAATTCCGGAATCCGTATATTCGATGTTCCAGCTGACATTCGCGATCATCACCGCGGCGCTGATCGCCGGCTCCTTTGCCGAGCGCATGAAGTTCTCGGCGATGCTGTGGTTCATCGGATTGTGGGCGATCTTCGTCTATTCGCCGATCGCGCATTGGGTGTGGGGGCCCGACGGATTTCTCAACTCCACCAACAGCAATGCCTGGGTCAAGGTGCTCGACTTCGCCGGCGGCACGGTGGTGCATGTCAATTCCGGCACCGCCGGGCTGATGGCCGCCCTGATGCTCGGCAAGCGTAAGGAAGCCGGCCCGCCCCACAATGTGGTACTGACCATGATCGGCGCTTCGCTGCTGTGGGTCGGCTGGTTCGGCTTCAACGCCGGTTCGGCGGTTTCGGCCGGCATGCAGGCCGGCATGGCCATGCTGGTCACGCACACCGCAACCGCGGCGGCGGGCTTCACCTGGATGCTTCTGGAATGGATGATGCGCGGCAAGCCGACCCTTCTCGGCGTTTGCTCCGGCGCGGTCGCAGGCCTTGTCGCGATCACGCCGGCCTCGGGCTTCGTCGGCCCGATGGGCTCGCTCGCCATCGGCGTCGCCGCGGGCGTCATCTGCTATTGGGGTTGCACCGGGCTCAAGCACATGTTCGGCTATGACGACGCGCTCGACACTTTCGGCGTGCACGCCGTGGGTGGCATGGCCGGTGCGATACTGACCGGGGTGTTCGCGGTCAGCGAATACGGCGGCACCTCCGGCGCCATCGAAGGCAATTGGGGCCAGGTCGTTAATCAGTGCATCGGCGTCGGCATCGTCTTCGCTTACGACGTCGTCGTGACGCTGATCATCTTGAAGGTTGTCGATCTCGCGATCGGGCTGCGCGTCTCGGAAGAAGTCGAGCGCGACGGTCTCGACCTCGCGCTGCATGGCGAGACGATCCAGTAACGCGCATTTTCACAGCGCCATTCCGAAGAGGCCCCGGCGCAAGCCGGGGCTTTTCATTTGCACTTCGTCATTGCGGGCGAAGCGAAACAACCCGTGGCGCCTGCACCGCGTTGGATCGCTTCGTCGCTGCGCTCCTCGCCATGACGGCAACACCGGGGGATGAACACCCCGGCAAAACCTGCTAAGTCACTCGCCAAGAACTTCCCCCCGAAGCTGCCCAGCTTGGAACGCCAGCGAGGATACGCCATGTACGCCAATCTTGAGCTTTACATCGACGGCAAGTGGACGCCCGGCAATGGCCGCGGCGAGGACGTCATCAATCCGGCAACGGAAAAGCCGCTGGCGCGCCTGCCGCATGCAAGCAAAGCCGAACTCGACCAGGCGCTGGAAGCTGCCAAAAAAGGTTTTGCCGTCTGGCGCGCGACATCCGCCTATGACCGCGCCAAGATCATCCGCAAGGCCGCCGACCTGATGCGCGAGCGGCATGACATGATCGCCAAAGTCCTGGTGCAGGAACAGGGCAAGGTCTACCCGGAAGCGCGCGCCGAGGTCATTACGTCGGCGGACATCATCGACTGGTATGCCGAGGAAGGCCGCCGCGCCTACGGGCGCATCGTGCCCGGCCGCGGCAAGGGCCTGCGCCAGATCGTGCTGCAGGAACCGGTCGGCGTGGTCGCCGCCTTCACGCCGTGGAATTTCCCGACGCTGACGCCCGCCCGCAAGATCGGCGGCGCGCTCGCCGCCGGCTGCTCGCTCATTCTCAAGGCGTCGGAAGAAACGCCGGGCGCCTGCATCGAGATGGTGCGCTGTTTTGCCGATGCCGGCGTGCCGGCCGGCGTGCTCAATCTCGTCTTCGGCGTACCGTCGGAGATTTCCGAACACCTGATTGCCAAGGATGACGTCCGGAAAATCTCATTCACCGGCTCGATCCCGGTGGGCAAGCACCTGGCGCAACTCGCCGCCAAAGGCATGAAGCGGGCGACCATGGAGCTCGGCGGCCATTCGCCGGTCGTGGTGTTCGCCGACGCCGATCCGGAGAAATCCGCCGAGACGATTGCGGCGTTCAAATTCCGCAATGCCGGCCAGGTCTGCATCTCGCCGACGCGCTTCTATGTTCAAGAGCCGGTCTACGACCGCTTCCTGACGCGCTTCACCGAATATGCCAAGTCGGTCAAGGTCGGCGATGGCCTGGAAAAAGGCATCACCATGGGTCCGATGGCCAATGCGCGCCGCATCGATGCGATGGAGAGCTTCGTGCGCGACGCCAAGGACCGCGGCGGCAAGGTCGCGACCGGCGGCAATCGCCACGGCAATCAAGGCTATTTCTTCGAGCCGACCGTCGTCACCGACGTGCCGGACAATTCCAAGATCATGACCGAGGAACCGTTCGGTCCGGTGGCGCCGGTGGTGCGGTTCAAGACCTTTGATGAAGTCGTCGAGCGCGCCAACTCGTTGCCGTTCGGGCTTGCCTCTTACGCCTTCACCAGCTCAGCGCAGACCGCGACCCTGATCGGCGACGCCTTGCAATCGGGCATGGTCGGCGTGAACTCGATCGCAATCTCGACGCCGGAGACGCCGTTCGGCGGCATCAAGGAATCAGGCTATGGCAGCGAGGGCGGCCTCGAAGGCCTGCAAGCCTATCTCAACACCAAGTTCATCTCGCAGATGTGAGACGCGCGGCCCGCCGCAACCGGCTTCTCCGAGATTTTCAGGAAGGCGCAATGCCCGGCTCCGAGCCGGGCATTTGCTTTTTAGGAAGCGCCAATCGCATCCCGGCCGCTTCTTTGAACCGGAGAATGGTGACCAAGCGACAAATCCGAGCCACCCGAATCGCGCCTTTTCTGGAACGGAATCCACAGACGAAGCATTGTAAAGCGGGCGGGTGGTCAGGGTTGGTTGTTCAAATGGATATCTTGGCGCCCGTATTCGCGTACCTCACTTGCGTCGCCGGCATCATCGGCGCGCTTGTTGTGTCGTTTTTTGTTGTGTTTTCTGCGCCCAAACAGCCGGTCATGGCCGATCGCAGCGAGATGATCGCGAGCGTCAACGCGACCAAATCGGCGCCGCTGGCCGATCTGAAAAAGCCGGTTCTGCGCGACGCCGCGGCAGATAATCCAGCCGTTAACCATGTTTCGCCGGCTACACAAAAACGTGAAGAGGCGCCGCAGCGCGCCGCCGCACAGGCCGCACCCGCGCAGACGTCCGGGCCGGCGATCGCGTCGCAAAAGCTCGCCGCCGGCAATCTCCGCCCGAAGAGCAAGATCACTCGCGCGCAGTGGCGCGAGATGGTCCAGCAGGAGCGCAGTCGCCGCCTCGCTTATCGGCAGAACGCAGATTTCGAGTCGCGGTTCCTCGGCTACGCGGATTAGAGCATACCCTGAAAAGCATGCCCTTGGACCGAAAGCGGACACCGGCTTTCGGACAAGATCATGCTCCAAGGAAAATCCAGCCTGACCTGAAAAATCCAGCTTGATCTGAAAAGTGTCTGTGCGCGGGACCCGGATTCCAGATCACGCGTAGGACTGCTGCAAAAACGTCACGGCATCGTCGGCAAGCTTGCGCGGATCGAATTCGCCGCGCTGCGCCGTCTCGATAATTCTCTTGGCGAGAATCTCCTGCGCCGCGCGTTTGTAGCCCGGCGAAGCGAGCTTGCTTCCCGACTGCTCGACTTTCTGCCAGGCATCCTCGAATACCGAAACCAAAGCTTCGATCGTTTCCGGCTCGAAGGCGGATTGCGCAAGAATTGGAATGATCGACATGACACCGTTCCGCGTTTGCAACTTCGCTTCACCGCCCGGCAATGCAGCACTTCGGCATGGTCGCTCCAGCAGACTTCAGCACGGGCGGGCCGCCGGATGCGGTGACGCGACACGCGGCATCGCCGCGGCCCTCACCAATTGCGGACCGCGGGCAGCCATCCCACGGCGCCCGACGACGCCGTCACCATTCCGGGTAAGCCCTCCATGATTCCGGGTAAGCCCTCCATGCCCCCTAATAACGCGCAAGCGGGCGATGTGATCCCTTCGGCCCGGTTCCGCGAATTTCCCGGTTTCATCGGCGGTCGGCGGCGCAGGCCGGGATGGCGGAGAGGGAGGGATTCGAACCCCCGATACGGTTGCCCGTATGCCGCATTTCGAGTGCGGTGCTTTCAACCACTCAGCCACCTCTCCAGAAGGGCAAAGCCTGAGCGACGCGGCGCGATATGTAACGGCCGCGCGCCGCCGAGACAAGGTGTGAATTTTGGCCCGCATCTCGCTCCTGGCGCAGGTCCCGGAAAAGCAGATCCCGGAAAAGTGGTCACCGGTTTTCCGCCGCGGACATGCGCCAAATCAATATACCGCTTCGCCCGAGCTTGCGAACGCGCGCATAAGGTCCGCCGCCGCGCGGAGCGATGGCGAAGCACCCCGGCTTGCTAGATCGCGAGTCAATTCGTTTTGAGGAACGAAGCCGTCTATTTCGTCGGCACCACCAGCGAATAGCGCTCGTCGGCGGCGAGACATTCGGCCAGCGGGAAGCCCAGCTCCTTGCGCACGATATTGGTGCCGAGCACGATCGAGACCATCTTGTAGAACGCATGGCGGCGGCTCATGCCCTCGCGGCCCATGCCGCAATCGGTCGAAATCACCAGCCGCTCCGGCGGAATGAATTTGAGGGCGGCGCGGATCTTCTCGGCGACCTCGTCCGGGCTCTCCACCTGCAGCGTGTGATGATCGATCACGCCGATGGCGATCTTCTTGTCGGTGATGGTCTTGCCGATCGCTTCGAGGTCGATGCCGCCCGAGCTTGACGATTCGAAAGTGATCACGTCCGCGTCCACCGTATTGTAGGTCTCGAGCGCGGGCTTGTAGCTCTGCACCTGCGCGAACATGCGCTGCTGGGACGGATTGCCCCAGCAGGAATGCGCCCACACCTCGGTCTTGGCGCGCAGGCCCTTTACCGTGCGATTGAACACTTCCACCATCAATTGCGGCGTGATCACCTTGTCCTGGATCTTGCGCACCGCGATCAGATGGATCTGCGGCTCTTCGATCTGGATCACCGGACAGCCGGCATCGGCAAGTTCGTGATATTCCTCGTTGAAGGCATCGGCGATGGCGAACATGCGATCCGGCAAGCTCTTGTAGTGCCGGTCCTGCAGCGCAAAGGCGACGATCTCGGCCGAGACCGCGCCGAACTTGACCGGCTTCTCGGTGAAGCGCTGCGCCGCTTTCCACATCGCGGTGTATTGCAGGTTGCCGCGGCCGACCGGTCCGGTGATGATCGGCATCACGCGCGATTCCAGATAATCGTGCAAAATGTGGCCGCGCGGAAACCAGATGCCGCCGCGGCCGGCCGGCGTCGCTACGGGATGTTCGACGTCGAGACCGGACATGTGGTTCGGCGGATAGGCGGTCCAGCTCTGGCCGCCGACATCATCGTCGAACCGGCAATCGCCGTCGGTGACGATATCGAGCCCGGCGACCTCCTGGTCGCGCAAATAGCAGGTCAGCGCGTCTTCATATTGCTCGCGGAAGCGGCGGCTCACCATGGCTTCGAGAAAATGCCGCGTGCCGAGATTTTCGGTGTACCAGCTCGGCCGCGGCAGCGAACCGGTGATCGTCGTCGGCAATTTGATGTCTTTGGTGGCCCGAAACATTCCACTCGCCCTCCCCGCTCGGTGCTGCGAGTCATTAATGCGCTCGCACTTTTCGTACGCAGCTTAGCAAGCTGGACTGGATGCTGATAAGCCCCCTTTGCCGGCGCAACGCGCGCGCGGACGCGCCGCTTCCCCGACGCGGTGGGCAAGAGTGGGCAGCGCTTCGGCGGGTTCAGCTCATTTCGGCTGCAGCGGACTTATCCATTGATTGCCCGCTCAAGCGCCGCCCGGCTGCTTGTCGCCGGACCATGGGCAAGCGAAACCGCACGGCCCACGCCTACGACCCGGTAAACACCGGCTTGCGCTTTTCCATGAACGCGGTGCGGCCTTCGGTGTAATCGCGGCTCTTGAAGCAGGCCTCGACCAGCTCGGCCGAGCGCGCGAGGTTGCGCTTGGAATCCTCTCTGAGCACCTCGCTCACGGTGCCTTTCACCGCCTTGATGGTGAGCGGCGCGTTGGCGCAGATCATGTCGGTGATGCTTTTGACGTAGGTTTCGAGCTCGGCCGGCGGCACGACGCGGTTGACCAGCCCCATATCCGCCGCCTCCTTCGCGTCGAACTGCCGCGCGGTATAGAAGATCTCCTTGGCGAAGGCCGGCCCGACAATGTCGACCAGGCGCTTGAGCCCGTTATAGCCGTAGCCGATGCCGAGCTTGGCCGCCGGCACTGCGAAGCGCGAATTGTCGGTGCAGATGCGCAGGTCGCAGCAGGTGGCGAGCCCAAGCCCGCCGCCGATGCAATAGCCGCGGATCATGGCGATGGTCGGCTTGGGAAATTCGGCAATGCTGGTATAGGTCGCGTCGGTCTTGGCGTTATAAGCGCGCTGCGCTTCGACCGTGGCGCGCTCGTTTTCGAATTTCGAAATGTCGGCGCCGGAAACGAAAGCCTTGCCGCCGGCGCCGGTGAGCACGACGACGCGGATGTCGTTGTCGGCGGCGAAATCGTCGAGGATGCGCTTGGCCGCTTCCCACATATCGAGCGACACCGCGTTGTGCCGCTCCGGATTATTGAAGATCACGAAGCCTGTGCCGCTTTCCTTGCGCGACAGCATCTTGTCGGTCTGAGACATTTACGACTCCTTGAATTTCCCGACGCGGACCAAACCGCGCCGCTCACACAGCCTTGGCCTTATGCAGCGCCGCGATGTCGCGCTTGCTGAAGCCGAACTCCTTGAGGACCGCGTCGGTGTGCTCGCCGAGCGCCGGCGGCCGCGCAACGAGTCGCGACGGCGTGCGCGACAAGGTCACCGGCTGGCTGACGAGCGTCATCTTGCTCTTGTCCTTCTTGGTAACGCTCTGCGCGATGCCGAGATGCTCGACCTGCGGATCGGCGAAGACCTGGTCGATGGAATAGATCGGCCCGGATGGCACCCCGGCCTCGTTGAAGCGCTCGACCCATTCGGCGCTGGTGCGGCCGGCGAGCAATTTGTCGATCTCCGCATTGAGCACATCGCGGTTCTTCGAACGCGATTCCGCGGTTTCGTAATCGGGGTTTTTCAAAAGATGCGGCGCTTCGGCGGCCTCGCAGAAGCGCTGCCAGATGCGCCCGCCGGTCGTCGCGATGTTGATGTGCCCGTCCTTGGTCTTGAACACGCCGGTCGGAATGCTGGTCGGATGATTATTGCCGGCCTGCTTGGCCACTTCGCCGTTGACGAGGTAACGCGCGGCCTGGAAGTCGAGCATGAAAATCTGTGCCTGCAGCAGCGACGTGCTGATGTGCTGGCCCTTCTTGGATTTCTCGCGTTCGAGCAATGCGACCAGAATGCCGGTCGCCGCGAACAGGCCGGCGGTCAGATCGGCGATCGGGATGCCGACGCGCACCGGGCCATTGCCCGGCAGGCCGGTGATCGACATCAGGCCGCCCATGCCTTGGGCGATCTGATCGAAGCCCGGACGATTGGCATAGGGGCCGTCCTGGCCGAAGCCGGAAATGCTGGCATAAACGATCTTGGGATTGATCTTCGACAGGACCTTGTAGTCGATGCCCAGCCGCTTTTTCACGTCGGGCCGGAAATTCTCGACCACGACGTCGGCCTTCTTCACCATGCGCTTGAAGGCGGCGAGTCCTTCCGGCGCCTTCAGATTGAGCGTCATGCTGCGCTTGTTGCGGTGCAGGTTTTGAAAATCGGGCCCTTCGCGCGGGCCACCCATCTGATCGTCCATCCCCGGCGGTGTCTCGATCTTGATGACGTTGGCGCCCCAATCGGCAAGCTGACGCACGCAGGTGGGCCCGGACCGGACGCGGGTGAGATCGAGAACAGTGAAACGCGCTAGCGCTTTGGAGGCGCGGGGGAAAGCCATGCTGATTTCTCCGACCTGCGGCGGTTGGCGCATAATCCCGAAAAGCATGCCCTTGGAGTTGATCCGAGGGCGGCAACTTCCCGAAAAGATCATGCTCAAACGAAGATCTGGGCGCCGCTTGGGGGGCAGAACTTCCCCGATATTGCCGGACTTGTCTACCGGTTGCTGCACGCTTGGCGGGCAGTCGTTTCACGGCGGCTGATCGGATAAAATGAAAGCGGAAACGGTCATTTTTCCGGCACTTTCACGAGGCGATCATGAACGAGGATGTACTCAATGTGAGCGTGCGCAAGTTTCTCAAGAAAGTCGGCATCACCTCACAACGCGAGATCGAGCAGGCGGTGCGTCAGGCGGTGTCAGCCGGCCGCCTGAAAGGCAATGAGGCCTTGCCGGCCAAGATGGTTTTGACCGTCGGCGGTATCGGGCTCGCGGTCGAGATCGAAGGTGATGTCGAGCTCGAGTAAGGCGCGCCATCCGTTCCGCAAAGGCCGCAGTTCCAGGAAGGTTTCATGCTTGATTTACGCCGTGCTCTCGCCGCCGCCCTTCTTGTTGTCGCCGCCACGAGCGTCGCGCTGGCGCAAGATCACCCCGGTCGCAATGGCGAACGGCCCGGCGCCGAGCGGCCGAGCGGCCAGCCGCAGAGTGTCGCCAACATAACCAGCCAGGACAACGGATCGGGCGTGCTGTCGTTATTGCCCGCCGATTCCGTCACCGAACATAGCATCAGCCTGCCGTCCGGCAGGCTCGCTTATACGGCGACCGCGGGCACCTTCTCCTTGTTCGATACGTCGGGGCAGCGTTCGGCCGCGATTTTCTACACGGCCTTCGTCGCGAAATCCGACAGCGCCGCGCCGCGCCCGGTCACCTTCGTCTTCAACGGCGGGCCGGGCGCGGCTTCGGCATTTCTCAATCTCGGCCTGGTCGGACCACGCATCGCCGAATTCGGCATGGACGGCCGCGACGGTTCGAAGGTCAAGCTCGTCGACAATCCCGACAGTTGGCTCGCCTTCACCGATCTGGTCCTGATCGATCCGGTCGGCACCGGCTGGAGCCGGGCCGCCAAGCCCGACGGCGCCAAGGCCTTTTGGGGCGTCGACGAAGACGCCGAGTCCATGGCCAAGGTCATCGCGCTTTATGTCGCCAAGAACAGCCGCGCGGCCGCGCCGAAATTCATCCTCGGCGAGAGCTATGGCGGCTTTCGCGCCGCCAAGGTCGCACGCGTCCTGCAGAGCGACCAGGGCATCATGGTGTCCGGCATTGTGATGCTGTCGCCGCTCCTGGAAGGCGCATTTCAATTCGGCGGCGACCGATTCGCGCTTGGCGCGGCCTTGCAACTGCCCTCACTCGCCGCGGCCAAGCTCGAGCGCGACGGCAAGTTCAGCACCGAGGCGCTGGCGCAAGCCGAGCACTTCGCGCTCACCGACTACCTGACGACGCTTGCCGGACCGCCGCTGCAGGGCGATGCGGCCAAGGCCTTCTATGCACGCGTCGCCGGCTTTACCGGGCTGTCGCCCGATGTCCTCGCTGAAACGCGCGGCTTCATCCGCAGCAACTATGTGAAGAATCTCTATCCCGGCAGTCACAAAATCGTCAGCCACTATGACGCGACCTTCGCCTCCGACGATCCATTTCCGGAATCGCCGGCGCCCAGCGGACCGGATCCGATTCTCGACGGCGTCATCCGCGGCTATGGCAGCGCCTTCGTCGGCTACGCCCGCGACGAACTCGGCTTCAAGACCGATATGACCTACAATCTGCTGGCCTCGGAAATCTCTCACCGGTGGGACTGGGGAAGCGGCGGCCGCAACCCGCCGAGCGTCGCCGACGATCTTCGCGTCCTGCTGGCGCTGACGCCGTCGTTCCGGCTCCTGATCGCTCATGGCTATAGCGATATGGTGACGCCCTATTCCGGCACGCGCTACGTGCTGCAGCACTTGCCGCGGTTCGAGGGCCAGGAAGGCCAGGCGATTTCAGAGCGCGCGGAATTGAAACTCTATCGCGGCGGCCACATGTTTTATCTGGATCCGGCCTCGCGCAAGGCCTTCACCGCCGACGCGCGGAGCATTTATGCTTCGCCCTGAATGATCGCGGCACGGAACTTCGACGCAGCACAGAGGCCGAACATTGGATGCGATGACGGAGATCTCACAGCCGGCCGCGAACGAGGCAGGCGACAAATTCATCCCGGTTCGCAAGGAAGATCTTCTCGGCACCCTGGTCAAACAAGGCGCTTTCGTCGACGCGGACGAATGCGCGCTGTTTTGGCGCTTTGCCCGCACGTTCCGCACGATCTGCCACTACAGATATTCCACGACGCTCGATCGCCTGCGCGACGATTACTACTATTTCAGCCCCGATGTCGCCGGCCTCGCCACCACCGACCGGGCCAAGAGCGATTGCGCCTATGACGATCTGATCCGCTCGCTCGACCAGGTTCTCAAAGACGCGAATTTCAAAGAGCTGCCGCACGAAGACGTCGCCGACGCGCATCGCAAACGCACCGTGCCGGTCGAGGTCAAGGCCGAGCACGACGATTTCCGCGAGGTGCGCTTTTATCGGCGCGGCCACCATGTCGAGCAGTTCGAGGTCAGCGAATGGTTCGGCTGGCGGCGGCGCCAAGTTGAAATCGAAGTGTTCGACGACCTTGTCCTGTTAGTGGCGATGAAGACGCAGGCCGAGATCGGCTCGCGCCGGGAGCTGCGCAACCTGAAGCGGCGCAAGATCGTGCCAGGCTCGGTGCTGCTCAAATATTTCCGCAACATCGCCTGCGGCGATCTCTACGCGCTGTTTCCAAATGCCCGCGTCGTCATGAGCAATTTCGACAAGGCCTTTCTCAGCGTGCCGGCGATCGCCGGCGGCATACCCATCGTGGTCAAGCTCTATGCCACGATTTCCGTGCTGTTCATCGTGGCCGGAATTTATCTCGGCGGATCCGGCAAGATCGCGGACGCGGATTTGAAGACGGCGCTCGCCGCGCTGATGGGGATCGTGGCGCTCGGCGGCTTTGCGATGCGCCAGTGGTTCAAATATCAGCATCAGTCGCTGAAGTATCACATGGAGCTCACCGAAAATATCTACTACCGCAATATCAATAACAACGCGGGCATCTTCGACTATCTGATCGGCACGGCCGAGGATCAGGAAGCCAAGGAGGCGCTGCTCACGTATCACTTTGCCCGCACGGCGGACACGGCGCCGACCACGAGCGAAGTCGCGGCCCGTATCGAAGCGTGGCTTGCAAAAAACTTCGGGGTTAACGTTGATTTCGACGTTGCCGCCGGGCTTGCGACGCTCGATCGCCTTGGCCTTTTGCGCCGGGAGGGGGAGCGGCTCTTTGTCCCACCGATCGAGCCTGCCATCGCCCAATTGCACGAGGCCTGGAACGGGTTTTTCCAGCGCGAGCAGGCGGTTGAGTGCCAATAAAGCCCGCCGGCGGGCGGCAGTGCGTAAGAAATAGGCGGCGCAGCGGCTTCAGGGGCCGGCCACCCCGCCGCAAGCCTTGGCGCCTTGTGCCGGGCCCCGCCGTGCTACATTCGTTTGATTGAAAATCGTCGGTCATTTATGGATAGATGACCGACCACAAAAGACAATCAACAGAGCTTCAAGGGGAGAACGTGATGTCTAAGGAGATTATCGGCGCCCGAATTCCGCGCCGGACGGTGCTCAAGGCCGGTCTTACGGTCGGCGCACTGCAAGTGGCGAGCCCGTTCGTGGTCAAATCGCTCGCCGACGAGCCGGTCAAGATCGGCCTCGACAATCCGCTGACCGGAACCTACGCCGCGCTGGGCAAGAACGAATTGATCGGCGCCCAGCTCGCGCTCGACCAGATCAACGCCAAAAACGGCATTCTCGGGCGCAAGGCCGAGCTTCTGGTCGAGGACTCCACCAGCGCCGATGCCGCCACGGCGGTGCAAAAAGCCAACAAGCTGATCGAGCGCGACAAGGTCAACTTCCTTCTTGGCAACATCAACTCGGGCCTGGCGCAGGCGATGGCGAACGTCTCCTTCGAGAAGGGCGTCTTCCACATCGTCCCCGGCGGTCACACCGACAGCGTCACCGGCACGCAGTGCCACTGGAACGTATTCCGCGTCTGCAACACGACGCGCATGGAAACCAACTCGGTGTCGAAGCTGCTGTTGGATAAGTATGGCAAGAAGTGGTACTTCATCACGACCGACTATGCCTTCGGCCACTCGCTCCAGCAGGGCTTCGAAGCCAGCCTGAAGGCGGCTGGCGGCACTGAGGTGGGCTCCGATCAGGTGCCGCTGCAAAGCACCGATTTCTCGTCCTATCTGATCAAGGCGCAATCAACCAACCCCGACGCGCTCATCCTTCTGCTCGCCGGCGACGATATGATCAACTGCCTCAAGCAGGCGGTGCAGTTCGGCCTCAATCAGCGAATCCACATCGCGGGCGCGCAACAAGAGCTCGAAGTCAACAAGGGTCTGCCGCCGGAGGCCTTGTTTGGCGACTGGGTCTTCGAATGGTACTGGAAGCAGCCCGGCGTGCCGCATGTTGCGGAGTTCGTCGCCGACGTCCGCAAGCGCTCCGGCGGCAGCGTGCCGACGGCGCGCACCTGGTTCGGCTTTGCCTCCGTCCATACCTGCAAGCTCGCGGCCGAGAAGGCGAAATCGCTCGACCCGGTCAAGATGGCCAAGGCCATGCAGGGCCTGGTGCTGCCGCCGGAAGTGGCGCTGATGCCGAACAATCCGTACTACCGTGTCGGCGACAACCAGCTGATGCCGACATTGTTCGTCGGCCATTCGCAGCCGGCGCCAAAAGGCGGCGATCCGGAAGATCTGTTCAATGTCACTCAGCTCGTCAAAGGCGACGAGGCGGCGCTGCCCGTCGACCAGACCGGCTGCAAGATGACTTGGCCGGCGTAACTTTGTGCGGCATAGATTCGGCCGGCATAAGCGTCGCCGGCCTGAATTGAGTCCGATTGCGACGTGACGCCGGCCAGATGGCGGCCGGTGCAATCGAACGAGAGATAACCAGGCGCCGTTGGGAGCGGCGCCTGGGAATTCCAGAGCAAGTGGGGGTTTAATGAGGCTTGTGGAAGCTAACCGCGCTCGTATCGGCAGTCGTGACTGCGCGGGCGGATGGCCGGCTATGGCATTGGGTCGCGTAGGGACCTCGCTGCGCAAATGACACAGCTTGTTCTGTTCAATGTCTTCAACGGCCTCATCATCGGCGCGTTTTATGCGTTGATGGCGCTTGGCCTCTCGCTCATTCTCAACCTGTCGGGCGTGATCAATTTCGCCCATGGCGGGTTCCTCGCCATCGGCGGCTATCTCGCCTATACGCTGATCCCCTATCTCGGATTCTGGGGGGCGCTGATCTTGTCGCCGTTCCTGGTGGCGGGCATCGGCGTCCTGGTCGAACGCGTCCTGATCCGGCGGCTTTACGGGCGCGATCCGCTCTACAGTCTGCTCCTGACATTCGGCCTAGCCTTCATGATCGAAGACGGCACGCGGTTTATCTGGGGCGCGCAGAGCCTGCCGTTCTCGATTCCGACGTGGCTGTCGAAGCCGCTCAGCTACCAATTTTTCTTTCTTACCGGCTACCGCGTGTTCATGGTGGCGCTGGTGGGCGCGGCCGTCGCCGGGCTGTTTCTGATCCTCAATTATACGCGGCTCGGGATCCGCATCCGCGCCGGCACGCTCGATCTCGAAACCGTGTCGGTGCTCGGCGTGAATGTGCGCGTGCTGCGCAACCTCAATTTCGGATTGGGCATTTATCTCGCCGGACTTGCCGGCGTGCTTGCCTCCGGCATGCTCGGGCTGCAGCCGACAGTCGGCGACAATCTGATCATGCCGAGTTTCATTGCCATCATCGTCGGCGGCCTCGGCTCGCTGCCCGGCACGCTTTTGGGAGGACTGCTGATCGGCGTCGCGTCGGGCGTCACCAGCGTGTTCTTTCCGTCCGCCAGCGAGGCGGTGATCTACGTGATGATGGCTGCAGTGCTCATTGTGCGGCCGCGCGGCCTGCTGGGTGAAGAGGGACGTTTCTGATGCCGAAACTTGACAAGGGCGCTGCCGACGCCTTGGTCTGGGCGCTGCTGCTGACGGCACCGTTCTGGCTGCCGCATGTCGGCGGCTATGTCGAACTGGGCAGCCGCGTCGTGATCTACGCGCTCGCCGCCATGGCGCTGAATTTCCTGCTCGGCTATACGGGCGTGCTGTCCTTCGGACATGCCGCCTATTTCGGCTTGGGCGCCTATGGAACCGCACTGACAATCAAGCTGCTGTATCCAAGCACGCCGTTCGGCATGCTGGTCGGCGTTGCCGTCGCTACGGCGGCGGCCGCGATCATCGGCCCGATGATCGTGCGGCTGCGCGGCGTCTATTTCGCCATGTGCACCATCGCCTTCGGCCAGGTGTTCTACTTCATCGCCTTCCGATGGTTCTCGCTCACGCATGGCGACGACGGCGTCAGCGCCTGGCATCGCATGCCGATCAATCTGGGCTTCACCACTGTCGACATCCTCAACGACAACAAGGCATTCTATTATTTCGTGCTCGCCATATTCGCGGTCTGCGCCGCGGCAATGGCGTTCCTGTTGCGATCGCCGTTCGGCCGCACGCTGCTCGCCATCCGCGAGAACGAGCGCCGCGCGCGATTCTTGGGGATACCGGTGGACCGGCACATCTGGATGTCGTGGGTCATCTCTTGCTTCTTCGTCAGCGTTGCCGGTTCGCTCTACGCACTGCTGAATGACTTCGTCGATCCGCGCGCCTTGCGCTGGGACCAATCCGGCAATTTCGTCATCATGGCGGTGCTGGGCGGCATGCGCAGCTTCTGGGGCCCGCTGATCGGCGCCGCGATCTTCCTGGTGCTGCAGGACTATATTTCGAGCGAGACCGAGAACTGGATGTCGTTCATCGGCTTGTTCTTCGTGCTTGTGGTGTTGTTCTTCCCGCGTGGCGTGCTTGGCATCATTCGACGAAAGGCCGTGTCGTGAGTCTGCTCCAGGTCAAAAACGTCTCGAAGCATTTCGGCAGCCTGATTGCCGTCAACGACATCTCGATGACGGTGGAACCCGGCGAGTTGCGCGCCATCATCGGTCCGAACGGCGCCGGCAAGACGACCTTCTTCAATCTCATCACCGGCTTCTTCACGCCGACCTCGGGCAGCATCATTTTCGACGGCCAGGATGTGACGCACCTGTTGCCGGCGCGTCGGGTGTGGTGCGGCATGGCCCGCACCTTCCAGATCACCGAAGTCTTCCCCGAACTGACGGTGCGGGAGAATCTGCGCATCCCGACCGAGGTCGCCTCCGGCCTGCGCCTGCGCGCCTGGCTGTCGCAGGCCGACGACGTGAAAATCCGCGACCGCGTCGCCGAATTGCTCGTCATGGGCAATCTCGCCGACAAGGCCGACCGGCCGGTCGGCGAACTGTCGCACGGCGACCAGCGCGCCACCGAGATCATGATGGCGCTGGCGCTCAAGCCGCGCCTGCTTCTGCTCGACGAGCCGACCGCCGGCATGGGCGATCAGGAAACCTATGACATCACGCAGCTGATCCGGAAACTGCACAAGGACTCCAAGCTCACGATCGTCTTGATCGAGCACGACATGCGCGTGGTGTTCCACCTCGCTGACCGCATCATGGTGCTGGATCAGGGCAAGTTCCTGGCCGAGGGAACGCCGGCGGAAATCGCCGCCAACACGGCGGTGCAGACCGCCTATCTCGGACAGGCAGCGTGAGCATTGCACCGGCCGACGAGGGTTGACAGCATGACCGCAGCTTTGATCGCCGACGGGCTTCACACCTATTACGGCAAGAGCCACATCCTGCACGGGGTCAGCCTTGAAGCTGCCGAGGGCCAGGTGACGGCGCTCCTCGGCCGCAACGGCGCCGGCAAGACCACGACCTTGCGCAGCTTGATGGGACTGACCCCGCCGCGCGAAGGACACGTGAAGATCTTCGGCGCTGAAACCACCGGCTGGCCGTCGTTTCGCGTTGCCGCGCTCGGCGTCGGTTATGTGCCGGAGGGGCGCAAGATTTTTCCGAACCTCACGGTTGAGGAAAATCTCCTGGTGCCGATGGAGCGGCCGGGACCTTGGACGTTGGCGAGCATTTACGCGCTGTTTCCGCGGCTCGAGGAGCGCAAGTCCAACAAGGGCCGGCAGCTTTCCGGCGGCGAGCAGGAAATGCTGTCGATCGCGCGCGCGCTGTTGCTCAATCCGAAGCTGCTCATTCTCGACGAGCCGTCGCAAGGTCTTGCGCCGCTGATCGTGCGCGAAGTGTTTCGCATCGTCACCAAGATGCGCGCGGAGGGCATTACCGTGCTTTTGGTCGAGCAGAACGTGCGCATGAGCCTTGAAGTCGCCGACCACGCCTATGTGCTCGACGACGGCCACGTGGTCTATTCCGGGCCGGCCAGAGAGCTTGCCGCCGACGAGGCGCGGGTGCAGTCGCTCGCCGGCGCCAGCGCCGAAGAATGGACGCCGCAGGCTTAGGCCTTTTTGCCCGAGCGCGATCTTTTCCGAGATCCGTTTCCGCTTTCGCGATTTTGCTCCAGCTTGCGCGGGAGCCGGCGGGCGAAGATCGCCGACGCTTTTTGCTCAGCTCGATTTCTTCGGGTCGAGCCCGTACTTCGCGCACATCTTGCCGACGATTGCGAAGTCCTTGCCCCCGGCGATGAGTCCCATCGTAGCGCCTGTCACGCGGCCGCCCGACACATCGGCCTCGACGATATAGGCCTGCGCGCCGTTATACGCGGGATAAGGGCTTTGCGCGTCGACCACCGCGCAATAATTCACCGTGTTCTCGGTAACGATCATCGGGAACTTCGCCCATTTGTAGCGGGCCGAGCCCGGATTGCGCAATGACGGCGCGACCGCGTCCATGATCACCTTCTTTTCTTGCACCGTCAGATCGCGTTGCGGGCCGGCAGGCGTCGTTGCCTCCGAAAATTGGCCCGACATCGGATTGTCCGGTGAAGAACTCGGAGGCGGCGACGAGCGTGCTGTTGAAACCGGAGCCGCGGCGCAAGCCGAAAGAAGCAAGCCGGCCGCCAGCGCGGCAAACGCTGTAAGTCTTGATTGTGTCACGGGTGTTCCGTCTTTAGCGCGAAGGCGCGGATGCGGTCGTTTTGCTTGATACCCGCACGGCGCCGATGGTGACTTTCGTCGTCGGTGCCGGCTTCGGCGGCGGCGACGCCGCGGCCACATCCGTCACCGGCGTGCCATCGGGGTGGATAGCGTGAACGCCGCTCATGATCATCGCCCGGCCGTCGCGGGTCGGGTTGCTCATTTCCTTGACGTTGTCGCTCACCAGCGTCGCGTCGGCATTCGGATTGGTGGTGTTCATCAGGCGCAGGTGAGTAATGAATATCTTCGGATAGATCAACGTCGAAGCCGGCACTTTCATGCCCATCTCGCGGGCGATGTCGGAGACGAAAGCATTGCAGTTATAAAGCTCCGCGCTCCAGACATGCGAGCGACCCTGCAAGTCGCGGACATAAGCCATCACGCGATCATATTGTTCTTTGCTCATCAGCACGCGATAGCGCGCGGTGACGTACTTGTCTTCGAGATCGCCGTCGGTCCAGCCGGTTTCGGCGGGCACCGGGACGTAATGTCCGATCACCCAGGAAGTGGAATCGTCGCCGACCGGCGACAGTCCCGCGACGCTGGCGTGGGTCGGCGCCTCGCCGACTCTGCCGTGAACGATGTAGGTGTGGCCGTAATCCCACGAGAAGCGTGAGCGGAATTCGATGTAGTACGGGCCCGACCCGCTGGTGTAGAGCGTCGCGCCGGGACCCTGCCGCACGATCCCCGACGGCTTGGCGTTGCTGTTCTGCGCATAGGCCGACTGGAAGCTCAAGCTTGCCAAAACCGCCGCGGTAGCGATGCCAGCCAGCCGGACAGAACAGAATCGATCGATTCGCTTGTGCCGCATGATCCCCTCCACATGACCCAACGAGCCGATGAGGTCACGGATTTGGTGCTGTCCCGGATTGTCCGCCAGTTCAAGCGGACGGGTCTGGGTCCATCGCGTCCGTTGCCTCAATGCTAGCGCTAATTGGCCCTTCCCCCGTGGCAAATGTTCGGCACGGCATCATAGATTCTTGCACTGCGTCATATTTGCAACGTTTGCGAGTCAAGCCGTCGCTGCACCCGGAATCAGACAGGTTCGAACCTCGGCCTCCGCCATTTCGGGAATATCTTGGAGGTTTGATGGGCCAGAGGCCGACCGCATCGTTTCTGCGGTGCCGACCTACCTTGGGACGCCGAAAAATGCCGCATGGAACTGAAAACACAATGCAATCAGATCGCGAGTGTGTCTTTTCAGCACTAGAGGACTTGCGGCATCCCGCGTATGGTTAAGCGTGTCATGACAAGGGGGAGTTCTCTTCATGAAAAAGCTCGCTCTAGCAACAGCCGCGGTGTTGGCTCTCCTGAGCATCGCCGGCTGCGCTCAAGTCGGCAAGGGTAAGGCCCCGCCGCCGGTTGTTACCAAGGGGTAAGTTGCATACAGCAATTGTATGGGGGAAGGGCCGGCCTCGTTGCCGGCCCCTTTCTTTTTGGCGGCCCTTTTTTCGGCAGATCCTCTTTCGGCGGTCGGCTGCTCCGAGCGACTTGCGACCGCTCCGGCAGGATAAGATTCTCGACTTTTCCCCAATGAACCGCCGCGCCTGTGCACAACCTGTGCGTTTACAGGGTACCAGCTATTCGGCCGCACGTTTGCGGACCAGGGCAGCGGCTGCCTGGTCGTAGCTTTCTTCGCGCGCCAACTGGTCCTTGAGCCCGACCAGATCGTAATACTCATCGAGCGTCAGAAGCTGGTCGAAGGTCGGTGTCATCGAATTCTCGCGCTTGAGGATGCGCAGCGCGTTGCGCACGGCGTGCGCCGCCGCGAATATCGGCAGCGACGGGAACGTCGCCGCAACCACGCCGGCTTCGGCCAATTC
>Ga0335076_10000901_pt1 | contig 28219 bp, 24 predicted proteins | sample Lox_Sample_25_FD_206717 | JGI IMG/M metagenome (GOLD analysis project Ga0335076, IMG submission 206717) | Soil microbial communities from Loxahatchee National Wildlife Refuge, Florida, United States - Lox_Sample_2.5 | ecosystem: Environmental > Terrestrial > Soil > Wetlands | place: USA... | reverse complement strand
GAGCGGCTCGACCGTCGCCTTCCACGCCTGCATCTGATCGGGGGTAAGCTTGTAGACGTCGTGATGAGCGGTGTCGGCTCTCATCTTGTCGCGGCCCGCAGCTTCGAAGTCGCCCCAGGGCCCGGCGATCTTGACTGCCCAGTCGGTCGTACAGTGGTCGTCCATGACCTTCATCTGGGCGGGGCTCATGGACTCATATTTGTCCTTGTTCATCGAGAAGGTGAACACGGTCGTGTATAGCGGCTCGTCGATGTGGTACTTGACGACCTTGTCGATGCCGAAGAGGTAGAGCGAGCCCCAGGGGAAGGCGATCGCGTCGGCGACGCCGCGCTCGAGAACCTCGCGCGCCTCAGGGGCCGAGGCCTGGACGTTGGTGCCGCCGAGCGTCTTCACGAGTTCGGCGATCGTGCTCTGCGCCGGGCGCACCTTCACGCCCTTGAGGTCCTCGGGCATGACGATCTTCTTGCGCGCGTGGAGCGCGCCAGGATCGTGAATGAAGGCGAGGCAGAAATGAGTGTCCTTCATCTCGGTCGGCGCATATTTGCGATACCAGGAGTCGAGCGCCGCCGTGCCCTTGCGCGCGTCGCCGAAGGTGAATGGCATCTGGCCGATCGCGATGATCGGGAAGCGGCCCGGCTGATAGCCGGGATTGACATAGGTGATGTCAGCGATGTCGTCGCGCGCCATGTCGTAATGATCGAACGCTTTGCCGAGCTGCTCGGAGGGGAAGATCGTGATCTTGATCGAGCCGTTGGAATCCTTGGCGATGTCGTCCGCCCAGACCTTGGCCGCGCCGGTCAGCGGGTGGGCCGGGGGCACCCAGAGCGAGAGCCTGAGGTCGACCTCCTTGTCCTGGGCGTAGGCGGGACCAGCGCCTTGCGCGAGGCCGAGGATGAGGGCGAGCGCTGGCGCGGCAAATAGGCGGTAAGCCGTCGCGAAGCGTCCTGCGAAAGCGGTCGGTCTCGTCATGTCTTCTCCCGGAAGCCAGTCATATGGTTGTCCGACCCTGTCGCAGGCGTGGCGGGCGGTCGTCAAGCGCGCGGTCATTCGGGGCGCCGGCTGGCCGCTCCGACGAAAAGAACCAGCGCAATGTCCGATCGGGTAGCCACAATCAACTGAGTTGTTGGGCGAGGTTGGTCTCGAGTCTGGCGTCCGCGGCGACGACGAGTTTCGCATGGTTGCGGTAATGGCGACGCGAGGTTTTCTGCGGGCGTCGACGGAGGCTTGAGCGTTCGAGGAGCGGGAAGACGGCCGAGTCGACGGCGGGCCTCTTGCCCCGTTGCGAGGCGACCAGCCTCGCCGCGCGCCGCGTCGCTTCGCTCTCCCGATGACGGTGTTGAAGCTACGCTGCGCCTCTGCCGGCCCGCCCTTCGACCTCTGCGATGAAGGCGGCGACCGAGCGTCCGATCGTTTCCGGATGATCCTCCTGCAGGAAATGAATCCCCTCCCCAAGCCTCACGAGCTGGCAATCCTTGAGCTTGACGGCGCATTCTTCGGCCAGCGCCGGCGATACGAGCGCGCCGGGATCGGCGGCGAAGAGGAGCTTCGGATAAGCCGATCGGGCGAGCGCCGCGTGCGCGCGCTCCATCGTCGCATAGACGTCGGCGGGTTCGCCGGCGATCGGGATTTCATTGGGAAAGCGCCAGGTCGGGCGCCGCGACTCGGGCGTCGGGAAAGGCGCGCGATAGACCGCCATCTCCTCGTCGGCGAGCTTACGCCGCATGCCGCCCGGCAATATCCGCTCCACGAAGACATTCTCGTCGAGGATCAATTTCTCGCCTTCTCCGGGCGTTCGAAACTTGCGGAAGATTTCCCGCGCCCGCGAGCCGCGCACGAAATCGTCCCAGGTTGGGAATGGACGCACGAACTCCATGAGAGCGAGTCCGCGCACGAAATCCGGCCGGCGCTCGGCCAGGTGGAAGGCGAGTCCGGTTCCCCAGTCCTGAACGACGAGGTAGGCCGAGGCGATCTCCGCCTTGGCGATGAAGGCGTCGAGATAGGCCGCATGATCCTCGAAGCGGTAGGCGATATCGGGCTTGCCCGACTGGCCGAAGCCGATCAGGTCCGGCGCGATGCAATGGGCGACCGGCGCGACCAGCGGCAAGATGCTGCGCCAAATGAAGGACGAGGTCGGATTGCCGTGTAGGAAGAGGGCGACCGGCGCATCGCGCGAGCCCGCCTCACGGTAGGCTATCTCGGAATCGAGAACGGCGAGCCTGGGCAGGGCGATGTCAGGGTTCATGGCGAGGGCTCCTCCTTGAAGATGGCGGCAAAAGCGATGTGCTTGAAGCGCTCGAGCGGTTCGGCTTTGTGCTCGACCTTCATGCGAAGAATCGCGCCCTCCCAGGAGGAGAGCAGGAACTCCGCCAGGTCTTCCGGCGTGAATGTCGTGGCGATTTCGCCCGCCGCCTGACCTTCGGCGATGCAGGCGGCGAAAGGCGCGCGCCACTCGGCGAAGATTTCGATGAGCCGGGCCCGCAGCATTTCGCTTTGCGGCGCGGCTTCGAGGCTGAAATCGCCGATGAGGCAGCCCCGGTTGAAGTTGTCGCCCGCCAGGCGGCTCGTGATGATGTCGAGATAGCGCCTGAGACGCTCGCGCGGCTTGAGGCTGTGATCTTCGAGCGCCTCGGCGACCGCCTGCTTGGTGCGGTCGAAATAAAGGTCGAGCACCTCGCGGGCGAATTCCTCCTTCGAGCGGAAGTGGTTGGTGAACGAGCCCTGCGGGGCCGGCGCCTCGGCAACGATGTCGCGGACGGCCGCGCCAACATATCCCTTGCGGAACATCACCTTGAGGCCGGCTTCGAGGATGCGGTCGCGGTTGGAAGCCTTTGGCATCCAAAATAATACGTACGTACATATTCTCCGTCAAGCCCGCCGTCGAACCTGAAATGGCGCCGCAAGGCGCTGAAATCTTTCGATCCGGACCTGCAAATGTCGCACCGGCTGGGCGGGCGATCGAGGCTGACTATCAGTCGCGCGACCGACCGTCCCGCGCCGGACCCGCCCTCGCTCCCGGCGGTCCGCCGGCGACCAATCCCGCTTGCAGCGCGCTTCGTTTGTGCGTCATATCGCCCGGACCTATTCGAGGGAGGATCAAGAAGTGGATCTCGGCCAAACCGACAAAGTCCGTCCGCTCATCGCCGCCGTGCGGGCGATGGTGCGCGACGAGATCATGCCGATTGAGGAGGAATATGAGGCCGAGGTCGGGCGCGAGGGCGACCGGTTCAAGCCGACCAGGCGGATGGTCGAGATTCGAGAAGGGCTCAAGGCGAAAGCGCGCGCCAAGGGCTTATGGAACTTCTGGCTCACCGCCTCCGACAAGGGTTACGGTCTCAGCACCGTCGAATACGCCTATCTCGCCGAGGAAATGGGCTGGTCTCCGCTCGCCTCCGAAGTCTTCAACTGCTCCGCCCCCGATACCGGCAATATGGAGGTGATCGAGCGCTACGGCGCCGGAGAGCAGAAGGCTCGCTGGCTGCCCGATCTCCTCGAGGGTCGCACGCGCTCCGCTTACCTGATGACCGAACCGGGCGTCGCGTCCTCAGACGCGACGAACATCGCCATGGAAGCGCGCCTCGAGGGCGAGGAATGGGTGCTGAACGGCGAGAAGTGGTGGTCGTCCGGCGCTGGCGATCCGCGCTGCTCGCTCTACATCACCATGACGCTGACCGACCCCGAGGCCGCCCCGCACGCGCGCCATTCGATGCTGCTCGTGCCCGCCGCAACCAAGGGGATCGAGGTCCTGCGGGCGATGAAGGTCTATGGCGACGACGATGCGCCGCACGGCCACATGCACATCCGCTTCCGCGATGTGCGGGTTCCCAAGGACGCTCTCATCCTCGGCCGCGGGCGCGGCTTCGAGATCGCGCAAGGGCGCCTGGGGCCGGGGCGGATCCACCATTGCATGCGGGCGATCGGCCAGGCCGAGCGGGCGCTCGAGGCGATGTGCCGGCGCGCCAACGCACGAAGCGCGTTCGGCCAGAAGCTCGCCCGGCTCGGCGCCAATCCCGACATCATCGCCGAGGCGCGGATGAGCATCGAGATGGCGCGCCTGCTCTGCCTCAAGGCCGCCTGGGCGATGGACACCCAAGGGGTGCGCGCTGCCGCGCCGCTCATCTCGCAGATCAAGGTGATCGCGCCCCGCGTCGCGCTCGAGGTGATCGACCAGGCGGTGCAATTGCACGGCGGCGCCGGCGTCAGCCAGGACTTCCCGCTCGCCCGGATGTGGACCCACGTGCGCACTCTGCGCCTCGCCGACGGTCCCGACGCGGTGCATCGGCGGGTGATCGCGAAAGCCGAGATGAAGCGCTACACCAACGAGGCGGCGGCGCGGTGAGCGGCGCCTTCCCGGAGGATACGGGCGCGCTGGACGCATGGGCGAGCGCCTACATCGACGGCTGGCGCGGTCCGAGCGCAGTCATGAAATTCCCCACCGGACAATCGAACCCGACCTATCGGATCGACACGCCGAGCGGTCGCTACGTGCTGCGCCGCAAGCCGCCGGGCAAGCTGCTCAAGATGGCGCACATGATCGAGCGCGAGTTCCGGGTCTTGAAGGCGCTCGAGGGCGTCGGATATCCGGCGCCGCGCGCGCTCGCGCTCTGTGAGGACGACAGCGTCATCGGCACCGCCTTCTATCTGATGACGTTCGTCGACGGGCGCGTCCTCTGGAACCCGGCCTTGCCGGAGCTCGAGCGCGAGGATCGCGCCCGGATCTACGACGCGATGAACGAGGGCCTCGCCAGGCTGCATACAATCGACGTCGCGGCGGCAGGCCTGTCGGATTACGGCAAGCCCGGCAGCTATTACGCCCGCCAATATCAGCGTTGGTCCGATCAGTACCGGATGAGCGAAACGGAAAAGATCGAGGACATGGAGCGCCTGATCGCCTGGCTCGCCGACAAGGTCCCAGCGGACGACGGCCGGATCGCACTCGTGCATGGCGACTGGCGCATCGACAACATGATCTTCGACCCACGCTCACCGCGGCTGCTCGCGGTGCTCGACTGGGAGCTGTCGACGCTTGGCCATCCGTTCGCCGACCTCGCCTACCAGTGCATGCATTGGCGGCTGCCGGCGGGCCAGTATCGTGGACTCGGCGGCGTCGATCGAAAGGCGAACGGCATCCCGACCGAAGCCGAATATGTAGCCGCCTATTGCCGGCGAATGGGGCTCAACGATATTCCCGATTGGACCTTCCTCATCGCCTTCAGCTTCTTTCGCGCCATTGCGATCCATCAAGGCGTCTATAAGCGCTCGCTCGACGGCAACGCCTCCAATCCGGAGCTCGCGCGACGAGTCGGCGACTCCCTGCCGCTGCTGGCGCGCGTCGCGTGGGAGGGGGTCGAGGCCGCGGCTTAAGTCTCGTACCGCGCCTCTTCCGCTTCCGCGGAGCGCATGGCCGCCTTGCCGCCGAAAGCCGCACGTGCTAATCGCGCGGCCGACCCTGCTGCGAGCTTTCGAGCATCGCCGTTGGCCCCGGAGAGGTGGCAGAGTGGTCGATCGCGCCGCACTCGAAATGCGGAGTACGTGCAAGCGTACCGGGGGTTCGAATCCCTCCCTCTCCGCCAGATGTATTTGAAATTGTTAGATTTATGGCTTCGACGGTTTTTCGACCCCCGATTCAACCCCTGGCCTGGAGGTCGCAGAACGGCGGCAGGTACCGAAAGAAGCGTGAAAATCGCTCTCTCACGGCGAAAACAGGGGTTCGAGTCCCCTTGGGAGCGCCAATAAAACAGAGACTTATCCAGTCGACGGCCTTTTTGTCCAACTTCTGTCCAACATACAGGGATGGACTTGGATTGACGGATAGAGTGGCATAGAGGCAATGGCAACACATGGCCTATCGAGTGGTGCAGACGAGCAAACAGCTTTCGGCGCAGCGACAAATACACCGCGCGATAAAGCATTTTCGGGGTGGCAACTTCGAATGCGCGATCACGCTGTCCAGTGCCGCCGAAAATCAAATGCCCGAACCCAGTTCGCCGACGCTATTCGCCATGCTAAAAACGCGGCGGCGCCGAGATTCCGTCACCCGACGGCGTCAGGGACGATTTCAACCACGACGCGAACTGGATGAAGCACACCGTCGGACCCGAGGAAACCTATATTCATGAAGCGGAAGTCAAGCTTTGGCTGAATAGGGCCGTTGGCAAATATCGCTTGGTGTACGGAAAGGGCACGCCAGAGATGGCCTCTCTTTTTGCTTGGGCTATGCGGCCGGTACCCGAAGGATTGCCGGACGCGCGTGACGCTTAGAGGCGATTTGGCGAGCGGTTCGTCGCGGCCGTCACCCGGCGCCAGCCCTCAAGATCGTGCGCTGAACTGAGAAACGCGCCCCTTGAGGACAATCCCGCCGGGCACCCGGAAAAGCAACCCCAACGCCAGCCGCAGGATTACGTCGCTGTAGCTCTCGGCGGGGGAGCGCGCAGCTTTTAGGCGGGCGAGCGTCTCAGGCGCCGCGCCGGCGATTGCCGTCTACGCCTTGGCGGAGATGAAGATCGTCACCATTCGCCCAACCGTCTCACCCGCACCCGGCGCTCCGTCCACCCCGCGTACCGCTTGAGCCACTAACAGACCCCGCTAACCCCTCGTAGCCAAGCCTCGACGACAGCTTTGCGCCTATCGCAGATCCCTGTAGCTTGACAGTGGTACTTCCACGCGACGACCATTCGGCGTAGTGTTATTTTCCACACAGGAACTGATGAGGTTTGGGATGCGTGGGCTTCTTTGGGCGGCTGCGTTTGCAGCTTCGGGCGTGGGGATTGCGGCTTTCGGCGGACGAGCGGAAGCGAGCATCAGGCGGCGGCTCGGCAGTTGAGCCCGTCGTGGATCCGCGGACCGGCGAGACATTCGCCGCGACAGTTTTGCCGTTTAGCGACGCGCTCGACAAGACCGATCGCATAAACAGTGAATTGGCAGGCCCACTCAGCGTGCTGTCGGTTGCGCGGCTCTGGGCGAGAAAAATAGCCCCACATCTGGGCAGGGGTTAGCGGAGGTTGCAATTGGCTTGAGTGGAGCTCCACGCGGCGACGGATGCGATGTTATACAAATTTACAAACTCTGCCCAAGCCCCTCGACCCAACAGCATCAACACCCGCCCGTGTGCGTCGCCTACCCGGCCCTAGTCTAGTACAGATCTTCTCTCTACCTCTGAACTGCTAAGTTCCGACCCGCCCGTGGATGGGCCTACCCTCGTGCGGAGGTGGTCGGATAGCCCTTCAGGATATGAATGTAGTTAGCCCGTTCGAAAGCTGTCGGATCGGCCATGTTCTTCTGGCTCATGCGGCCGCGCATCTCGCCGACCGAAGACACTTCGCGCGCTGCCAGCAAAGTGGCCAATCCGTCGACCAGCTTAGCCATGTGCCCGACGCCATGGCGCAGCAACGACGATGTCGTCATGACGGCATCGGCCCCGGCGAGCAGGTATTTGAGGACGTCTTCGCCAGATTCGACCCCCGTGCTGGCGGCGAGCGACGCGGACACCCGTCCGTGCAGGATCGCTATCCATAGAAGCGGCAAGCGAACTTCGGCTGGTGTGCTCAGTTCCAAATCGAGCGCCAGGCGAAGCGCAACGACATCGATGTCTGGCTGATAGAAACGATTGAACAGCACCAGACCATCCGCACCACCGTCGGCGAGCGTTCGCGCCATGGCGCCGACGGCGCTGAAATACGGGCCGATCTTGACCGCTACCGGCACCGATACGGCAGCTTTCACCGCGGCGAGAATATCCCGGTAGCGCTGCTCCACATCCCGCCCGGTCTTCACGAGATCCGCAGGGATGAAATAGATATTCAGCTCGATCGCATCGGCGCCCGCCTCTTCGAGTCCGCGTGCGTAGTCGACCCAGCCGGAATGGGAGATGCAATTGAGGCTGGCGATCACCGGAATGGCGATGGCGGCCTTAGCGCGGCGGACGATATCGAGGTAGCGCTCCGGCCCGAAGCCGTAGCCTACTGTCGTTGGGAAGTAGGTCTGCGCCTCGGCGAATCCCGTTGCCGCAACCTCGGTGCGCAACTCGATCTCGCGACGCTCGGTGACGATCTCCTCCTCGAATATCGAGGGCAACACGACGGCGGCCGCTCCGGCATCCTCGAGCTGGCGGAGATTGTCGATGTCCCGATTGAGCGGCGAAGCAGAGGCGATGAGCGGGTTGCGGAGGCGGAGTCCCATATAGTTCGTTGTCAGATCCATGGGCCGCTCCTCGTTCGCTTGTCAGCCGCCGCCGGTGTCCGGGTGGAAACGTGCGGAGCTGCGTGCGGCGAGCTCCTCGTATTGGCGGTATTTTTCCGTCACGACCTGCTGCGCGGCGGCCAGCAACTCCGCGGCTGCTGTCGGATTAGTGTTGGTGAGCGACCGGTAGCGCAGCTCGTTGTAGGCGTAGTCCTCGAACGGAATCGTTGGACGGGGGGAATCGAGCCGGAAGGGATTCTCGCCGATCGCACGCATCGCCGGATTATAGCGGAACAATGGCCAATAGCCGCTCGCCGTAGCGAGGTGCTGCTGCTTCATGCCGAAGCGCACGTCGAAGCCATGCGCGATGCAGTGGCTGTAGGCGATGATGAGAGCCGGGCCGGCGTAGGCCTCGGCCTCGCGGAAAGCGAGAAGCGTCTGCTGTGGGTAAGCGCCCATCGCAACTTGCGCGACATAGACGTTACCGTACGCGATCGCTTGAAGGGCCAAGTCTTTGCGAGCCACCCGCTTGCCGCTGGCCGCAAATTTCGCCACCGCGCCCAGCGGCGTCGCCTTGGAGGCCTGCCCGCCGGTGTTGGAATAGACTTCGGTGTCGAGGACCAGCACGTTGACATCGCGGCCGCTCGCCAGCACGTGGTCAAGCCCGCCATAGCCAATGTCGTAGGCCCAGCCGTCGCCGCCGACGATCCAGACGCTCCGTCGCACCAAATGGTCGACCACCGAGAGGAGATCGCGGGCGTCTTCGCTGTCGATGGCAGCGAGTTTTTGCTTCAGCGCGGCGACCCGCGCGCGCTGAGCGCGGAACTCGGACTCGTGCAACTGCCGCGCAACGAGGATCGAGCAGACCAGCTCGTCGCCGACGGCGGCGGACAGGCGCCTGAGCAGTGTTGTCGCCAGCCCGAGATGCTTGTCCGCCGCGAGGCGGAAGCCAAGACCAAACTCGGCATTGTCCTCGAACAGCGAGTTCGACCACGCCGGACCACGCCCGTCCGCGTTCGTCGTCCACGGCGTCACGGGAAGGTTGCCGCCATAGATCGACGAGCAGCCGGTCGCGTTGGCCACCTGCAGGCGATCGCCGAACAGCTGCGACAAAAGCTTGATGTAAGGAGTCTCGCCGCAGCCGGCACATGCGCCGGAGAACTCGAACAGCGGCTGCAGGAATTGAACGCCCCGAACATTGGCAAAGTCGACGCTCGCGCGATCGTTTGTCGGCAACGATTCGAAGAAGGCAATGTTGGTGCGCTCCTCCTCCAAAATCGGCGCTTTCAGAGCAAGATTGACCGCCTTCACCCCGGGATCGCGCGGGCTGTGCGCTGGGCAGACCTCGACGCAGATGCCGCAGCCGGTGCAGTCCTCGAGGTAGAATTGCAGCGAGAAGCGGACGCCCGGATTGCCACGCGAATTGACCGGCGCCGACTTGAACCCGGACGGGGCGCCGTCGATTGCACCCTCATTATAGTACTTGGCGCGAATGACGCTGTGGGGGCACGCCAAGCCGCATTGGCCACACTGGATGCATATGTCGGCTTCCCAGACCGCCACGATATCGGAAATGTTGCGCTTCTCGAACGCTGCCGTGCCCAACGGGAACGCGCCATCCACCGGCAACTGGCTGACACGGATCTCGTCGCCGCGGCCAAGCATCATCTTGCCGGTGACTTCGCGCACGAACTCCGGCGCATTGGCCGGCACGATCGGAGGCGGATCGAAAGCGCTCGTCGTTGCCGCCGGCGCGGTTACTTCGAAAAGACGGGCCAGCGTATGATCGACGGCCTCGAAGTTTCTGCGCACCATGTCGGCTCCTTTAGAGCCGTAGCTTTTCTCGATCGCGTGTTTGATCCGAGCGATCGCCTCCTCGCGTGGCAGCACGCCTGAGATCGCGAAGAAGCAGGTTTGCAGGACCGTGTTGACGCGGCCGCCAAGGCCGGTGTCGCGCGCGACCTTGGAGGCGTCGATGACGAAGAAGCGAAGCCTTTTCTCCAGGATCTGCGCTTGCACCGAGCGCGGCAACCTGCCCCATACGGCGTCCGGTTCATAAGGCGTGTTCAACAGAAACGTGCCGCCAACGGCGGCAAGCCGCAACACATCTGTCCGATCAAGAAAGCCCGCCTGGTGGCAGGCGACGAAGTTCGCCGATTCGATCAGGTAAGGTGAACGGATCGGTCGCCTGCCGAAGCGCAGATGCGAGATCGTCTGGGCGCCGGATTTGTGCGAGTCATAAACGAAATAACCCTGGGCATGCATCGACGGGTCCTCGGCGATAATCTTGACGCTGTTCTTGTTGGCGCCCACCGTGCCATCGGCGCCAAGGCCGTAGAAGACCGCGCGCACAACACCGTCAGGTTCGATCGAAAATGCTGGATCGATCGCGAGGCTCGTCCGCGAGACGTCGTCGTCAATCCCGACCGTGAAGCCATTTTTCGGGTCGGGCTTCCTCAACTCGTCGAATACCGCTTTGACCTGGGCAGGATTGAAATTCTTTGATGCGAGACCGTAGCGGCCGCCGATCACGCGCGGCATTGTCAAACGCGCGCCGCTTGCTACCGCCTGTGCCAGCGTGGTCACGACGTCCGTGTAGAGCGGTTCACCGGGAGCCCCCGATTCTTTCGTCTGCTCAAGAACAGCGACGGCTCGGCAGGAGTCCGGCAATGCCGCAAGGAAATGGTCGACCGCGAACGGACGATAGAGCCGAACCTGCAACACCCCGACACGTGCGCCGGCATTTGCCAGAAACGTCATCGTCTCACGCGCCGTCTCTGCGCCCGAGCCCATAAGCACAATCACCCGGTCGGCATCGGCAGGGCCATCGTACTCGAAAAGCTTGTAGGCGCGGCCGGTCAGCGCTGCGAAGCGATCCATCGCTGCCTGAACGATCGCCGGCGCCCGCGCATAATATGGGTTCGAAGTTTCCCGCGCCTGGAAGAAGGTGTCCGAATTGTGCGCGGCGCCGCGGATGACGGGGTGCTCCGGCGTCAGGGCGCGGGCTCGGTGCGCACGGACCAGGTCCTGGCGAATCATCGCCCTGATCTCGTCGTCGGACAGAAGGGTCAACTTGTTGACCTCGTGGGACGTCCGGAAGCCGTCGAAGAAATGCAGGAAGGGAATGCGGGATTCGAGTGTGGCGGCCTGCGCGATCAACGCCGCATCATGCGCCTCTTGCACCGAAGCCGACGAAAGTAGCGCAAACCCGGTAGTCCGCGCCGTCATCACGTCGGAATGATCGCCGAAGATCGAGAGCGCCTGGGTCGCCAGCGCCCGAGCCGCCACGTGGAAGACCGTCGAAGTGAGCTCGCCGGCGATCTTAAACATGTTCGGAAGCATGAGCATGAGGCCTTGCGAGGCCGTGAAGGTTGTCGTCAGCGCGCCGGACTGCAGTGCGCCATGTACGGCGCCCGCGGCGCCGCCCTCACTCTGCATTTCCTGGACGACCGGAACGTTGCCCCAGATGTTCCGGACACCGGCCGCCGACCATTCGTCGGCGAGCTCAGCCATCGTCGAGGACGGTGTGATCGGGTAGATCGCGCAAACTTCGTTGACTCGGTAGGCGACATGGGCGACCGCGGTGTTGCCGTCGAGGGTGTCGGTTTGGGGCTGCATTGCTCGCCTCGCTCTCAGCCGGGTTCGGCGATCATCTCGATGGCATGGCAGGGGCAGGTGTCGAAGCAGACGGCGCAGCCGGTGCAGCGATCGTAGAGATAGCGATAGCGCCGGCCGGTTCCGAGTTTCTCGATCGCGTCCTCCGGGCAAGCGGCGTAGCACTGGTCGCATTCGAAGCAGTTGCCACAGGAGAGGCAACGCCAAGCCTCGTAGCGAGCCTCGGCTTCGGTCAGTCCAGCCATCACCTCCACGAAGCCGCCTGTCCGGGCAGTCGCCGGCAGCCGCGACTGCTCCGAGCGCTCGGCATCGCTGTAGATTGGCAGATGCAGCATGTCGAACGAAACGATCTGGTGCTTCGGCAACGGTCGGTATTCGGTACCGCGGAGCCAGGCATCGATGTGGCGGGCCGCCTTCTTGCCGTGACCGACCGCGGCCGTAACCGTCCGATCGCCTGGCACCATATCGCCGCCAGCGAAAATGCCGGCATGCCCGGTCATCATGTTGGGCTCGATGATGACCGTCCCATCCGGTTTGACCTCGATTCCAGGCACCCGTTTCAAAAAGTTGCTGTCAGCTTGCTGTCCGAGCGCCAGAACAACGGCGTCGGCCTCGAGCGTCTCGAAATGGCCTGTCGGCCGCGGACGACCGTCCGGTCCAAGCTCCATGATCTCGACGGTCAGTGACGGGCCGACAATCTCCTTGATGCTCGTCAGCCACTTGATCTTGACCCCTTCTTCGATCGCCTCGTCCGCCTCGAAGGCATGCGCCGGCATGTGGGTGCGATCGCGGTGGTAGACAATCAAAGTCTCTTCGGCGCCAAGACGCCTCGCCGTTCGCGCGGCGTCCATCGCCGTGTTGCCGCCGCCGTAGATGATGACGCGCCGGCCGAGGCGCGGCGCTTCGCCGGCGCTAACCCCGCGCAGAAAGTTCACGGCATCGAGGACGCGGGGCGCGTCGCGAGCGGGTATGTCGACGTGCTTCGAGATTTGCGCCCCGATCGCGGCGAACGCCGCGTCGAAGCCCCCCTCCATCATCTCGCCAAGGAGATCCTCGACCTTGTGGTCGAGAACGATCTTAACGCCCATCGCCTCGATCCGGCCCACTTCGGTCATCAGCTCCGCGCGCGGCATCCGGTAGGCGGGAATGCCGAAATGCATCATCCCACCAGGACGCGGGCCGGCCTCGCGGACCTCGACTTGATGGCCGAGCCGCGCCAAGTGATAGGCGGCCGAAAGGCCGCTTGGGCCCGCGCCCAGCACAAGCACGCGTTTGCCGGAGGGTGGGGCCGCAATCGGCAGCCGCCAGCCTTCCTTTACCGCCAAATCGCCGAGAAATCGCTCCACGGCGTGGATGCTCACGGAAGCATCGAGTTCGCGGCGATTGCAGCTGTCTTCGCACGGGTGGTAGCAGACCCGTCCATGCACTGCCGGGAGAGGGTTGTCCTCGACCAGCGCCCGCCAAGCCTGTTGGTGTCTGCCCTGTCGTGCATGCTCGAGCCAAGCCTGGATGTTTTCGCCTGCCGGGCACGCGTTATTGCAGGTTGGCAAGAGGTCGACATACATCGGCCGCTGCGCCCTCGTCGGACCCGTCCCCTTTACCCGGGTCAGGTCGACAATCGGCGTCAGGTCGGCAAGACGTGTGCGCGCCATTCGATGAACTCCGGCAAGAGGATATCAACTGAGACCAGTCGGTCGGGCTGCGCGAGCTTGTAGGTAACTGAAGCGAGAAATCCCGATGGCGCCGTCATTGGGAACCCGGAGGACGACGCTCCCGAACATCTGGACCAGGCGGCGATAGGAATCGAAGGCGAACCGTGCATCGCCGGCGCGCTCGGCCAGCGCTTCCGCCACGCTTTTGTTGAGGCCGAGATTGAGGATCGTGTCCATCATTCCGGGCATCGAGAACTGAGCTTCTGCTATTTCGCCCGCAGCGCTTCGACTCCCGGCAGCGCCTTGCCTTCCATCCATTCCAGAAACGCGCCGCCGGCGGTCGAGACATAGGTGAAATCGTCGGCGACTTTGGCCTCGTTGAGCGCGGCGACGGTGTCGCCGCCGCCCGCCACGGACTTTAATTTGCCCTGCTTGGTAAGCGCCGCCACGGTCTTGGCGATCGCCATCGTCGCCAATTCGAAGGGCGGCGTCTCGAACGCGCCGAACGGGCCGTTCCACACCAGTGTCTTGACGTGCGCCAAGACCTCCTCGACCTCGACGACCGACTTCGGTCCTATGTCGAGGATCATCTCGTCCTCGGCGACATGGTCGACGTCCACGACGTGGGCGGGCGCATGAGCTTTGAGCTCTTTAGCCACCGTCGCGTCAACAGGGATCAGAATACGGCATTTTGCGTTTTCCGCCGCGGCGACGATCGAGCGGGCGGTCTCCGCGAGGTCCTTCTCGCAGAGCGACTTCCCAACATGTTTGCTCTCGGCGAACAAGAAGGTGTTGGCCATCCCGCCAGCGATGATGAGAATGTCGACCTTGTTAACCAGGTTACGGAGGAGGTCGAGCTTGGTCGACACTTTGGCGCCGCCGACAATCGCTGCGACCGGACGCGCGGGATCGCCGAGCGCCAGACCCAACGCCTCGAGCTCCTTCTGCATCGCCCGTCCTGCGTGCGCGGGCAGCTTATGGGCGAGCCCCTCCGTCGTCGCGTGCGCGCGGTGGGCGGCGGAGAAAGCGTCGTTGACATAGATATCGCCAAGCTTGGCGAGCTCTTGGACATGGGCTGGATCGTTCTTTTCCTCACCCTTGTAGAAGCGAGTGTTCTCCAATAGGAGCACGTCGCCGTTTTTCATTTTGGCGATCGCGTCGGCAGCGGTCTGGCCGATGCAATCGGCGCAAAAAGCAACCGGGCGCTTGATGACGTCGGCGACCGCGGCAGCGATAGGCTTTAGCGAATTGGCCTCGTCCGGCCCTCCCTTGGGCCGCCCGAAATGCGCAAGAAGGATGACCTTCCCGCCCTTGCAGGCGATCTCTTCGATGGTTGACGCGACGCGCTCGATGCGGGTCGTATCCGTCACGCGGCCGTGTTCGGTGGGAACGTTGAGGTCGACGCGTAAGAGGACACGCTTGCCGGAGACGTTGGCGTCGTCGAGCGTGCGGAATGGCTTGCTCATATTCGCCTCCCTGGGAACGCGAGGTCCGATCGGATCGTCCTTGCGCTCCCTACAGCCGCCGGCGCCCACGCCGGCGGCTGATCCTCGTCATGCGTTAGGCGACGGCGCTCAGATCAGCTTGGCCATCGCGACGGCAGTGTCGGCCATCCGGTGTGCAAACCCCCATTCGTTGTCGTACCAGGAAAGGACGCGAACGAACGTGCCGTCGACGACTTTGGTCTGGTCAAGGTGGAAGATCGACGAATGGCTGTCGTGATTGAAGTCGGACGAGACGTTGGGCTTGTCGGTATAGCCGAGGATGCCTTTGAGAGGGCCCTTGCCGTCGGCGGTGGACTTGATCGCCTGATTGACTTCGTCCTTGCTCGTGGCCCGCTTGGCGACGAACTTGAGATCGACGACCGATACGTTCGGCGTCGGCACGCGAATCGCCGAGCCGTCGAGCTTGCCCTTCAGTTCCGGCAGGACGAGACCGACCGCCTTCGCCGCGCCGGTCGTCGTCGGGATCATATTGAGCGCAGCGCCGCGCGTTCGGTAGAGGTCCTTGTGCAGGGTGTCGAGCGTCGGCTGATCGCCGGTGTACGAGTGGATCGTCGTCATGAAGCCGTGCTCGATTCCAATGGCGTCGTTGAGCACCTTGGCGACAGGCGCCAGGCAGTTCGTCGTGCACGACGCGTTGGAGATAACGAGGTGGTCCTTGGTCAGCTTGTCGTGGTTCACGCCGTAGACGACGGTGAGGTCCGCGCCGTCGGACGGGGCGGAAACCATGACCCGTTTCGCGCCGGCTTTCAGATGCGCCGCGGCCTTCTCGCGAGAGGTGAAGACACCGGAGCACTCCATCACAATGTCGACGCCAAGATCCTTGTGCGGAAGTTGGGTCGGATCCTTGATCGCGGTCACTTTCATCTTGTGCCTGCCGACGGCGATCGCATCGCCCTCGATATGAACCTCGTGAGGGAAACGTCCGTGCAGGCTATCGAACCGCAACAGGTGCGCATTGGTCTCGACGGGTCCGAGGTCGTTGACCAACACGATATCGATGTCGTTAAGACCTGACTCTATGATCGCGCGGGTGACGAGCCGCCCGATGCGGCCGAAGCCATTAATTGCTACCTTGGTGGCCATCGCCATTCCTCCTCCCGCGCCTGCTAAAAAATGGCGACCGCCGGCGGCCGGCGCCCCGGCCTCTCCGCTTCATGAAAGCGGTTGCCTAAGGTCCGATCCTCAATCCATTTTGTCGCCGCGGAATAGGCGCGGAGACCATCGGTGACGATCTTCCGCAGTTGACCGTTTGTCTTCATGACGCGCCTGGCTCCTGCTTTTTTGATCGGAGGTGCTCGCGAGCGCTGTAGTGCTTCCCGCGACGGCGGTTGTTGATGTGGATCAACCAAGCCCAAGGATTTCTCCCCACTTTGGGGGGGAGAGATCCGGAGGCGCGCGTCGCTCGATCAGCAGATTCGGGGAAGCTGGTCGCCGGCGAGCATATCGAGGACGTGGCGGCCGCCGATGGCGCTTTTGCAGATGACGCGGCCGGTCGCGGCTTGGCCGACTGCGCCGATCACTGTTGCCGCTTCGCTGACCGGAAAGCGGCGCAGTTGCGCGAGCGCGCGGACGGCCTCCGCCGCCGGCACGAAGGCGACGAAACGGCCCTCGTTGGCGACATGGAGCGGGTCGAGGCCGAGGAGCTCGCAGGCGGAGCGGACATCCTCGCGGACCGGCACAGCGGTCTCGTCGATATCAATCGAAAGGGCCGCCGTCTCGGCGATCTCGACGAGCGCGCTGGCGAGCCCGCCACGGGTCAGGTCGCGGAGACAATGGACCGCGATGCCGGCCTCGATTAGCGCCAGCACCGGATCGGCGAGCGGAGCGCAGTCGCTTTCGATCGCCGATTCGAACCCAAGCCCCTCGCGGGTTGCCATGACGGCAATGCCATGGCGGGCAAGGTCGCCGCTCACGATCACGGCGTCGCCTGGACGGACGCTCTGGGGCTCGATCGGGTCCGCCGCTACGATCCGGCCGACACCGGCAGTGTTGACGAAGAGGCCGTCGGCCTTGCCGCGATCGACTACCTTGAGGTCACCGGTGACGATCTCGACACCGACAGCGGCGGCGGCATCGCTCATCGAATGAACGACCCGCCGAAGCGTATCCAGACTGAGCCCCTCCTCCAGGATGAAGCTGGCGCTGAGATAGGCCGGCCGCGCGCCGCACATGGCGAGATCGTTGACCGTGCCGTTGACGGCGAGCGTGCCGATGTCGCCGCCCGGGAAGAAGAGCGGCCGGACGACGTAGGAATCGGTAGTGAAGGCGAGCCGCCCAGCGAGGTCAAGGCGGGCGCCGTCATGGCGGCGGTCGAGGGGCGGATTGGCGAACGCGGGGCGGATCAGCGTATCGAGCAGGCGCTCCATAGCGCGTCCGCCGCTCCCCTGGGCGAGCTGAACAGTATCCGTCGCCGGCGCTGGCGCCGGGCAGGAGAGCGCGAAACCGTCATCATTCATCGCCCTACTCGGCTGCCTCCGCCACGGGCACGCCGCGGTAGCGATAGTAGGCGGCGCAGGCTCCCTCAGAGGAGACCATGGTGACGCCGAGCGGATGCTCGGGCGTGCATCGCGTGCCGAAGGCGGGACATTCCGGCGGCTTGCGTTCACCGCAAAGGACCAGGCCGCTGATGCAATCGCTCTGCCGTTCCTCCCGCGACACCACGAGCCCGAAGCGTGTCTCGGCGTCGAGGTCGCGGTAGGTCTCGGCCAGGCCGAGGCCGCTCTCCTCAATCTCCCCGATGCCGCGCCAGCGGCGACGGACGACCCGGAAAACCTCGCGCATGATCTTCTGCGCCAGCTGATTGCCTTCGCGCTGCACGGAGCGCGAGTACTGGTTCTCGACCTCCGCCCGGCCGGCCTCAAGCTGGCGGACACAAAGATAGACGCCCTCTAGGATGTCGAGGGGCTCGAAGCCGGTCACCACGATCGGCACGCGAAATTGAGACGCGAGTGGAACATATTCCTCGAAGCCCATGATTGTGCAGACGTGCCCGGCAGCGAGGAAGCCCTGGATCTTGTTCGTCGGCAGGGACAAAATCGACCGCATCGCCGGCGGGACGAGGACATGCGAGGCAAGCATCGAGAAATTCTGCAAGCCCTCGCGGCGAGCCCGATAGACCGCCATACCATTGGCGGGAGCGGTCGTCTCGAAACCGACGGCAAAGAACACCACCTCGCGGTTGGGATTGGCGCGGGCGATCGTCAAGGCGTCGAGCGGCGAATAGACGACGCGGATGTCTGCACCGCGCGATTTGGCGGCAAAGAGGTCGCCGTTCGACCCGGGCACGCGCAGCATGTCGCCGAAGGAGGCGAGGATCGTGCCGGGCCGATCGGCGATCTCGATCGCCTTGTCGACGTAGTCGACCGGCGTCACACAGACCGGACAGCCGGGGCCATGCACCAGCGTGATGCCCGTGGGCAGGAGCTCGTCGATGCCGCAGCGGACGATCGCGTGGGTCTGCCCGCCGCAGACCTCCATCAGCGTCCAGGGACGCGTCGCAGCACGGGCAATGGCCACGGCAAACCGGCGGGCGGCCTCGGGGTCGCGGTACTCGTCGCGAAACTTCATTGCCGCACCTCGACGCCGAGCTCTGCCTCGATGTCGCCGATCACCCGCAAATGCTCGAAGACGCGACCCGCTTCCTTCTCGTCGACGACGCTGATCGCGAATCCGACATGGACGAGCACGTAGGCGCCGATCTCGGCTTCGGGCGCGTAGGCGAGGTTGATCTCCTTGACGATGCCGCCGAAATCGACGCGGGCGACGCGCATGATCGGATCTTCACCGGCGATGGCGAGGATCTTGCCGGGTACGGCTAGGCACATCTAGATCTCTCCACGCTCGATCAGCGACGCCGCCCAGGCCGCCTGACCGAGCGCAATCCCGCCGTCATTGGGCGGCACCAGCCGATGCCAATATGGCAGAAGGCCAACCTCACTCAGCGTCGCGATGGCCGCCTCCGTAAGAAGCGCATTCTGGAAGCAGCCGCCGGTAAGCGCAACCTGCCTCTCGCCGATCCGCGCCGCGACCTCGGCAATGGCGATAGCAAGGCCGCGGTGGAAGGCGCACGCGATGGCTGAGACGGAGACGCCGGCGCCAAGGTCGGTGACGAGGTCGCGGATGGCCGGTTCCCAGTCAAGCACGATCGGCGAGTCAGTGGTCACGGTGAACCGGTATGCTCCCCCGCTTCGCTCGGGCGAACCGGCCGCTCTCGCGGCCCACTCGAGTTGCGCCGCGGCCTGGCCCTCATAGGTCGCGCGTTGGCGGAGCCCGACGAGCGCCGCGATCGCGTCGAACAGGCGGCCGGCGCTAGTCGTGATCGGCGCATTGACGCCGCGTTCGAGCATTGTTGCAAGGACGTTCCGTTCGGTAGCGGTGAACGCCGCGACCGGGGCGAGGTCAACCCGGGCAAGGCAAGCCGGCCCAAACAGCTCGAAGAGCAACCCGAGCGCCGACCGGCGGGGCTCGCGGATAGCTGAATCACCGCCAGGAAGCCGGAACGGGCGGAGATGCCCGACCCGCCGCCAGCCGGTCTCGGTGACGAGCAGGAATTCGCCGCCCCAGACGGTGCCGTCGGCGCCGTAGCCGGTTCCGTCAAAGGAGACGCCAAGCACCGGCGGCGCCAGCCGGTGTTCCGCCATGCAGGCAGCGGCATGAGCGACGTGATGCTGAACCATGACGGTCGGCAGGCCTGATGCATCGGCGACCCGGCTGGAGTGGTAGTCCGGATGAAGATCGCGGACCGCAACGCGCGGCACAACGGCATGGAGGCGCGTGAGATCCGCAACGGCTCGGTCGTAGGCATCGCGCGCTTCGGCGGTCTCGAGGTCGCCGATGTGCTGGCCAAGCACCGTTCCCGTCGCCAGCGTCAGCGCAATGGTCGCCTTCAAGTGGCCGCCAAACGCCAGGATGCCCGCAGGCATGCCGCGCTCGATCGCCGCTGCCGGCGCATAGCCGCGGGCGCGGCGCAAGAATAGCGGCCGCCCGGCGACGATCCGGGCAACCGAATCGTCTACCGGCCGAACGATTCCGCGGTCGTGCACCAGAAACAGGTCGGCAATCCCGCCGAGCCGTTTCTGAACCTCTACCTCGTCGGTGACGATCGGCTCCTCCGATCGGTTGCCGCTGGTCGCCACCACCGGGAAGCCGAGTTCCTCCAAGAGGAGGTGGTGAAGCGGCGTATAGGGGAGCATCACCCCGACGGTCGGATTGTCGGGCGAGACGGAGGGGGCCAAGCGGGCGCGCGCTCGCACAATGACGATCGGGCGCTCCGGCGAGGTCAGCAGCGCGGCCTCCTCGGGTCGAATGTCGCATTCGGCTTCAACGGCGGCGAGGGAAGTAAACATTACCGCGAGGGGCTTTTCCTCGCGGCGCTTGCGGGTGCGAAGGCGGCGGACTGCGGCCTCGTTGCGTGCATCGACCATGAGATGGAAGCCGCCGAGGCCCTTCACCGCGACAATGGCGCCGTCGCGGATCGCCTCGGCGACCGCGGTCAGCGCCGTGTCTCCCTCGGCGATGCCTCTCCCCTCGCCGTCACACAATGCGAGTTTCGGCCCGCACTTCGGACACGCGTTGGACTCGGCGTGGAAGCGGCGGTCGGCCGGGTCCTCATACTCCGCAAGGCACGCCTCACACATAGGAAAGCGGCGCATCGATGTGCGCGCGCGGTCATAAGGCAAATCCTCGATGATGCTATAGCGCGGACCGCAATGGGTGCAGTTGGTGAAGGGATAGCAGTAGCGGCGATTGTCCGGATCGAACAGCTCACGGAGACAGTCTGGGCAGGTCGACAGATCGGGGAGAACTCTTGCGCTGCGGGTTCCCGCGACCTCGGTCGGCCTGAACTCGAACGCCGCGTCACCGACCGGCGCGAGCGCTTCTATATCGACCGCGGTCACGCGGGCCGGCGGCGCCGGTCCCCTGCGGATCGCACGCACGAACTGGGCAACAGCGTCGGGCGGGCCCTCCGCCTCGATGCTCACGCCGGCGGCCGTGTTGGCGACCGAGCCGCCGATACCGAACTCACACGCCGTGCGGTAGACGAACGGCCGGAAACCCACGCCCTGAACCGTCCCCTGCACAGTCATCCGCACCCGCTCTCGCGAGCGAACGTCTGCGGCCGGCGGAGAGGCAACGCGCATCAGGTTTCGACCTCGATGCCTTTCAGGACCACGTCGAGGGCGCGCGGATCGTGAAAGTCGTCGGAGGCGAAACACTCCAGCTCGGCGCCCTCGGCAAGCGAGCCCACCGCCGCGTCGACGAAATGCTCGACAAAATGCGCGGCCGACATATGGCTGAGCGCCCCCAGCCAGACCGAGACCTTCACCACCTTTTGCGCGCCTTCGGCAGCGGCCGTCTCGGTGACCTGTCGCATGAGGCTCGTCATCAGGGCGTGCTCATGCATGAGCAGGACTCCATTGATCGGCGTCGGCGATCACCCGTGCCGCCACTTCCTCGACCGCGAGCACGAGCTCGGGCGAGAGCGGGGCGCCGAGCTCGAACGAGCGGGCCTCGGCCGTATAGACAATGCAGCGGCCGGGTAGGGTACCGAGGGTACGCGCGAGCTCGAGCGCCTCGGCGATACCGAAGCCATGGGTGGATAGGCTATATTGCGCGGCGGGCAATGGCTCGCGTGCGGCGTCGAAGCGATGGATCTCGCCGGGGTCGCTGCCCGAAACGGCGGCGTCAATCACAATCGCGCTATCAGCCTCGCCAAGGCAGTCGAGCAGCGCCGTCGCCTCGCCGTCCACTTCAATGAGACTCACGTGACCGGAGAGCCGCCCGCGCAGGCGCGCCGCAACCACCCTACCGAATGCATCATCGCCGCGGTCGCGATTGCCAATGCCGATCACTACGACCCGAGGCATGGGCGCCCTCACCCCCGATCCAGTCGCAGATCGAGGAAGTGGGTCGCGCAGGAGATGCACGGGTCGTAGTTGCGGACCGTCTGCTCGCAGCGATGGCGAAGTGCGGTCTCGGGCAGATCGAGCCACGCGTTGACAAAGGCGGTTAGGTCCTCTTCGATCGTTGCCTGGTTCTGCGACGTCGGCGGGATGATCTTCGCGTTGAGAATCGTGCCGTCGTGGTCGAGGTGGTAGCAGTGGTAGATCATGCCGCGCGGCGCCTCGGTTGCGCCGTAGCCGATGCCGGCGCGCGGGACGACCGGCACCAAGGGCTGCTCCGGCCGCTCGTACGCCTCGATGATGCGGATCGCCTCGTCGCAGGCATAGACCAGCTCGACCGCACGGACGACGATGCTCTGATAGGGGTTCATGCAGACGGGGCGGAGGCCGGCCGACCGCGCCGCTTCCTTTGCGAGCGGCGACAGGCGCTCGAAGTTGAGCCCATAGCGGGCGAGCGGCCCGACGAGGTAAGCGCCGCCGTCGTCGCGCTTTCGCGATTGCAATGCGTTCGAGTGGGGGACATGTTGCTCCCCGAAGTGCTGGTCATATTCGTGGGCGGTGATATCGAGCCCGCGATTGGAGACGATGTGGCCCTCGTTGAACGGGTATTCATCAGGGTGCTGCAGCGACACCAGCTCGTAGTCGCGCGTGCAATCGGGGAAATCGAACCCGGCCACCCAGCGCACCGTGTCGACGGCGATGTCGCGGGCGCGCTTCAACGCCTCGGCCGCCTCCACGAGGTCGCGCTTGAGTGGGGCCTTGTAGAAGCCGCCGACGCGGACGTTGATCGGATGGACCTCACGCCCGCCGATGACGGTCATCAGGCCGTTGCCGGCCTTCTTCAGCGCGAGGCCCCGCTTGACCACGTCAGCATGGTCCTTCGCCATCTCGAGCGCGCCCTCGTAGCCGAGAAAATCGGGAGCGTGCAGCATGTAGACGTGGAGGCCGTGACTCTCGATCCACTCGCCGCAATAGAGAAGGCGGCGGAGCGCGCGAAGCTGGCCGCCGACCGCGATGCCGAACGCATCCTCCATCGCGTGGACCGAGCTCATCTGGTAGGCGACCGGACAGATGCCGCAGATGCGCGCCGTAATGTCCGGCGCTTCGCTATAGGCGCGGCCGCGCAAGAACGCTTCAAAGAAGCGCGGCGGCTCGAAAATGCGGAGCTCGGCGCTCTGCACCCGGTTGTCGCGGATGACCACGGTGAGCGCGCCCTCACCTTCGACGCGGGCGAGGTTGTCGACCTTGATTGTCTTACGAGCCATGGCGTTCGGCCTCCATGCGGAACGGCTCGGTGTTGGCGTTGAAGGTGCGATAGAGCCGATGCAGGTCGCGTTCGGTCACACCGAGCTCGGCCAGCTTCTTCGACAGAGACACCGTGTTCGGCGTTTCCATGGGCCCGTAGCACCCGTAGCAGCCGCGGTCGTAGGTCGGACAGATCGCGCCGCAGCCGGCGTGGGTGACCGGGCCGAGACAGGGCGTGCCGTGGGCGACCAGAACGCAGACACTGCCCCTGAGCTTGCACTCGATGCAGACGCTGTGCGGCGGCGCCGTTGGCTTGCGCTTGGCGAGGAAGGCGGTGATCACCTCGACCAGCTGGTATTTGTTGATCGGGCAGCCGCGCAGCTCGAAATCGACCTTGACGTGCGCCGAGATCGGCGTCGAGGTGGCGAGCGTGTTGATATAGTCCGGCCGCGCATAGACCGCTGAGATGAAGCCGGCGACGTCGGCGAAGTTACGCAGCGCCTGGATGCCGCCGGCGGTGGCGCAGGCGCCGATGGTGACCAGCGCCCGCGATTGGCGGCGCACATCCTTGATGCGCTCCTCGTCGTGAGCCGTGGTGATCGAGCCTTCGACCAGTGACAGGTCGTAGGGCCCGGCGACCTCGGCCCGGGTTGCCTCAAGGAAGTAGGCAATGTCGATCGCCCCGGCGACGGCGAGCAATTCGTCCTCGCAATCGAGGAGGGACAACTGGCAGCCGTCGCAGGAGGAGAATTTCCAGACGGCGAGCTTCGGTTTGCGGAGAGGCACGGCCATTTCAGATCTCCCGCAGGCTGAAGATCGGGCGAAGCTGGTCGTAGGCGAACACCGGCCCATCGCGGCAGATAAAGGTCGTGCCGAACTGGCAGTGGCCGCAAAGGCCGATGGCGCACTTCATGTTGCGCTCCATCGAGACATACATAGCGCTCGCGGGCACGCCCAAGGCCGCGAGCCCGGCGATCGAGAAACGCATCATCACCTCGGGCCCGCAGATGAAGGCGATGGTATGCGCCGGATCGAAGGCGGCGCGCGGGATGAGGGTGGTGACGACGCCGACGCTGCCGCGCCAGTCGCCGCCAGCGTGATCGACCGTGACCTGAAGATCAATGTCGAGCCGTCGCCGCCATCGCTCGAGCTCCTGCTGGAAAAGAATTTCCTCAGGCTGACGCATGCCGACCAGGAGGACGAAGCGGCCGATTCGTGGACGCTCAGCAAAGAAGCGGTAGATCGCCGGGCGGAGCGGAGCGAGGCCGAGGCCTCCGGCAATGATGACCACGTCGGCGCCTGCGGCCTTGTCGAGCGGCCAGCCGCGGCCGTATGGCCCGCGCACCCCGATCGGGTCGCCGGGTTTGAGGCGCGTCAGCGCCTCGGAAACGCGGCCGACGGCCCGAATCGTGTGTATCAGGCGCCCGCGCTCCGCCGGATCGCCGCTGATTGAGATCGCCGCCTCGCCGACCCCGAGCGCATAGAGCATATTGAACTGGCCGGGCAGAAAGTCGAAGCCGGCGGCGGGCTTGATCTCCAGCGTCCAGATGTCGGCGCCCTCACGGCGGACGCGCGCCACTCGCGTGATGACCGGCAGCATCGGATCGGCAACAGAACCCGCCAGCGCGTTACTAGCCGGTGTCGCCACTTCGACGTCAGCGCGTTGTGCCGTAGACATCGAGCACCTGGAGCTGAGCCGCCTGCAGCCGTTCGACTAGCACCGGCACGAACCGCATCATCATGGCGTAGCCGAAATCGTGATCACTCTCGCACTTCCCACGCAGACATTTGGCGTCGATCCCGATCGCGCGGACGAGATCGAGAGCGCGGGCGTCGTAGGCCCAGCGGTATGGCGGAATCAACCAGGAGAGGCCGACGACGTCGCCTTCCGGTTCGGTCTGGAACGTGACGGCGGCGCGGCCCGGCGAGGCCACCTCGAGCGCCACCCGGCCGTGGCGGATCAGAAAGAACTCGTCGGCCGGATCGCCCTCGTGGTAGAGGTACTTACCGGCATCGAAGCGAACATTGCGCGCGCAGCCCGCGACGAGCTGGATCACATCTTCACCCAGCCCTGAGAAGAAGCGATGCTCGCGGACGACCTTGTCCATGCCTTCGATCATGTCGTCGCCTCGCTCGCGGCCGGTTGCTCGCGGATGGCGCGGACTTCCTCGGTGATGTCAATGCCGACTGGGCACCAGGTGATGCACCGGCCGCAGCCGACACAGCCGGACGAGCCGAACTGGTCGATCCAGGTCGCGAGTTTGTGGGTCATCCATTGGCGGTAGCGCGAGCGGGCGGACTGGCGCACGCTGCCGCCATGCAGGTAGGAAAAGTCTTCGGTGAAGCAGGAGTCCCAGCGGCGCGAACGCTCCGCTCCGCCGTCGAGGTCGCTAGTGTCTTCGACCGAGGTGCAGAAGCAGGTCGGGCACACCATCGTGCAGTTGCCGCAGGTAAGGCAGCGTCCGGCGACATCGTCCCAGCGCGGGTGCTCGAGGTTGCCGAGAAGTAGCGAATGGATATCGTCCGTGCGCATGAGCCGGCCCATATTCGCGGCGGTCCGCGCAATGAGATTGTCGGCGGCGGCGACATGATCGTGCCCGGCGGCATCATGCGGGATCTCGGTCAGCACCTCCCCGCCCCGCTCGGTGCCGACATCTGCCAGGAACACGTGGCCTCGCTCATCGAGCAGCTCGGTCAGCGCGATGTCGAAACCGGATCCGGCCCTCGGGCCGGTGCCCATAGACACGCAGAAACAGGTGCCACCCGCCTCTCCGCAATTCGTGGCAACGATGAAGGCACTCTGCCGTCTGGCCTGGTAATGCGGGTCGACATGCGGCCCACCGAGGAAGACGCGATCCTGGATGCCGATCGCGCGGAGATCACAAGACCGCGCGCCGATGAAGGCGAACGGGGTCGTCGGCTCCGGATCTCTGTGGACCACCACATCGTCTCCGTTCCTCTCTGCCCGCCATAGTCTGAGGCGCGAGGGGTGCAGGAACTTCTTCCAGGAGTGGGGGCCGACGGCGTAGCCGAACAGGGCATCATCGGCGCGGCGCTGGATGCGGTAGGCGCCGCCGTCCTGGACGTCGGTCCAGCCAGCGGGCAGGTCGCCGACACCTTGGATATCGTCGAAAACGATCGCCTGATCGCGGAGCGTCGGCCCGACGACGCGGTAGCCGCGGCGAGCAAGCGTCTCGATCAGCGCCTGCAGGCCGTCACGCGACAGAATCGCCCTCTCACCGCTTGCTGAGGACATTGATTGATCGCGGGCGCCGCGCGGCACTAGGTCCGAGGCCATCCGGGTTCGATCTCCCCACACCGGCCCTCCGCGCCACGGGCGGATCACGGCTCGAGCGAAGCCATACCCATTTTACGACGCGTCAGCAACGTGGCACGACGCCCTGGCGCCGCGCCCCGTGTATCCTGACCTCGAACATGCGGTCTCGTATGCGCCTTGGCGGCAAAAAACCGCTCGCGGACGGGGACTCAGATAAGTTCCTCGAACTCCGCCTTATCGATCCGCTTCCCACCAGCGTTCCATCGCGCTTCAACGTGACATGGCCGTTTCCTTTGCTGAAAACGGACGCCAATATGAGGCTGACGATCAACTCTGGCTTTGACTAAGATCAACGAGCTTGGCAGGAGGGCGCCACCCTGGGGTGGGCGCCCTCCTGAGACGACGGCTGGGCTTCGTTCTCTCCGTCAGATCGACGATCACGGCCGCATCGCCGACTAGCTCGCTTAGGCTTGCGCCAGATCAATGCTCAGCGTCGCCAGACCGCGATATCAGCGCCATGACGGTCAGCTCTTCGGCGGTTTGGGGAGATCCCATGCTCATTCGAGTCTATAACTTCATGACCTTGGACCGCCTTACCGGCCGAAAGCTTACGTCGTCATTCAAATATACGGCAGCCCAGCTTGAAAAGCTCGGCTGTGAGGTCCTGCCCGATTCGGTGATTGACGGCGACGAGTCCCAACTGGGCGACGACGGAGCGTACGTGCCTGGCGCCGTTGCATCGAAGCAGCGCCGCTCACGTCGCCGCCGACCTAGGACGCTCGGCTTCGCTGCGGAGCGCAAGGCGGTATGTCGGAGCCAATTTTATGTCTGCTTATCGTACCGCCCAATTTTGAATCCGGTCGGCAACCGCAAATGTTAGGCCAATCGCAACTGCGCGAACAGCGCGATAGGTTTTCAACCATAGGCTTTTAGAATGTCCAGAATGGCTACTTACGCCATCGAGCCGATCGGTCCGAGGACGATCGATCGGGCCTATCCCTTAGCTCAAGCTGTGATCCCGGCATTATCTCAGCATGAGTGGCGGCAGTGTAGCCGTGCAAACCGCCTTTCAAGCTTTGACCCCAAGGCCGAGAGCGAGGAGATCGTCGTTGCCCAAAACGCTGACGGTTACCTCAAAGGTCTCTGCGTTTATGCGATCAGAGATCATGCGTCGTACGGTCGCGTAGTCGACGTTCCTCTCTTCGTGACGGCCAGCGCCGCCGACGGCGAGGGTGTGACCGCCGAACTTCTCGACTTCCTGAGAACCATATGCGATCGATTCGTGTGCTCCGGCATTCGGTTCTGGGCGATGAACGCCGAGACTTGGAGCCGCCGACTGAGGCCTGAGCATATCGCACGCACCGATCACGGGCGGTTCGTGCCCGCTTTGCCGAACCTCGCCGGGATCGAGAAGACGCTCTTGGCGCAAGCCTTAGGTGCAGCGGAGGCTATCGATCGATTTTCCCGGTGAAGACATAGCCGACGCCGCGGACGGACTTCACCAATGTGGGGTTTTTCGGGTCGACCTCGATTTTCTTCCTAAGCCGAGCGACTTGGGCGTCGATCGTTCGATCAAAGGCCTCCCGGCTGCGGCCGCGGGTTAAATCCATCAACGCGTCGCGGCCGAAGACCTGTCCCGGGTGCTCGACGAGGGCCGACAAGAGATCGAATTCGCCCGTAGTGAGCGCGACGGGTTCGCCCTTGGGCGAGAAGAGTTGGCGACGGCCGGCGTCGAGCCGCCAGCCGTCAAAGCGAATGAGTTCATCGTCACTCCTGCGGGCGGACCGATCTGAACGGGGACGTCGCCGGCGGAGGACACTCCTGACCCGCGCCATCACTTCGCGGAGG
>Ga0335076_10000900_pt1 | contig 28226 bp, 21 predicted proteins | sample Lox_Sample_25_FD_206717 | JGI IMG/M metagenome (GOLD analysis project Ga0335076, IMG submission 206717) | Soil microbial communities from Loxahatchee National Wildlife Refuge, Florida, United States - Lox_Sample_2.5 | ecosystem: Environmental > Terrestrial > Soil > Wetlands | place: USA... | reverse complement strand
CGAGCAGGGCAAGGGCTTCGCCGTGGTCGCCGACGAGGTTCGAAAGCTCGCCGAACGTTCCAGCCGCGCCACCAAGGAGATCGCCGAGCTCATCGGCGAAGTCCAGACCGGCACCGAGGAGGCGGTCGCGGCGATGGAGATCGGCGCCGCCCAGGTTGGCGAGGGCACCGAGCTGGCCGGCCGATCGGGAGCGGCGCTGGACGAGATCGAAGGGGCCGTTGGCGCCGCTCGTTCGGCCGCGTCCAACATCGGGCTGGCGGTCGGGGCCATGCAGGGATCGGCGGGAGGCGTCATGTCCGCTTCGGACGCGATTGCCTCGATCGCCGCCACCACGAGCAACGCCGCGGCGAGCATGAGCGGCTCGATCTCCGAGGTCGGTCACGCCATCGACTCGATAGCCGCCATCAGCGAAGAGAACTCGGCCTCGGCCGAGGAAGTGTCGGCGGCCACCGAGGAGATGTCAGCCCAGGTCCAGGAGGTCGTGGCCTCGGCCAATGAACTCGATCGCATGGCCAAGGAGCTCGACTCTCTCGTGAGCCGCTTCGTCCTGGCAGATTCCGACGTCAGAGTCGAAAGCGAAGCGGAGTCGGGACCGTTCGGTCCGGTAAGCGTGGCTGACAGTCGTCGGGCTCGGGCTGCCTGACCTCGAAGCGCGGGGCGCGGCCGGCTGGACGACCGTCGGCGGGCCGGCTTGTCGCCGGCCGCTCCGCTCATCGGCGCGAGATTCTGTTGACACCGTCTGCGCCGCCCGCTACTGTCGCGAGCACCGCTATGACGCTCTTCTACTTTTACCGCAACCCGGCATGACCGTTCCCGGAGCCTAGGCCCGGGATCGCGGGTCGTGCCGGGTGCAAGCAGAGGCATCGCCTCTGCTTTTTTGTTGCCCGACCCGGACCCTCGCCGGCAGGCCCCCACAAGGAGGACCGCCACATGATCATCGTTATGGGGATGGGAGCTACTGAGCAGGAGGCCGCCGCCGTCCGCGACCAGCTGCGCCAGTACAACCTCACGCCTCACGACAACTACGGGACTCAAAGGGTGGTCATCGCAGTCCTTGGCGACGTGGCTCCGGTGAGGGACGTTCTGATGGGCAAGCTCTCTGTCATGCCGGGGGTGGAGTCGGTGACCCCGATCACCCGGCCGTTCAAGTTGACATCGCGCGAGTCGCACCCGGACGACACGGTCATCGAGGTCCTGGGCACCAGAGTCGGCAACGGCAACCTGACCATCATGGCCGGACCCTGCTCGATCGAGAGCCGGGACATGATGATCGAGACCGCCCAGGCCGTCGCGGCGGCCGGAGCCACGATCCTGCGCGGCGGTGCCTTCAAGCCGCGCACCAGCCCGTACGCGTTCCAGGGTCTGGGCGTGGAAGGGCTGACCTATCTCGCCGAGGCGAGCAAGGTGACCGGCCTGCCGACGATCACCGAGGTCATGGAGCCGAGCCAGGTCGAGGTCGTGGCCAAGCACTCCGACATCCTCCAGGTCGGCACCCGGAACATGCAGAACTACTCCCTCCTGACCGCGGTCGGCAAGGCCGGCCGGCCGGTGATGCTCAAGCGCGGCTACGGGGCCACGATCGAGGAATGGCTGATGGCCGCCGAGTACATCGTCTCGTCCGGCAACCCCCACGTGATCCTGTGCGAGCGCGGCATCCGGACCTTCGAGACGTACACCCGCAACACCCTCGACCTGACGGCCGTGCCGCTCCTCCACCACCTGACCCACCTGCCCGTCATCGTCGATCCGTCGCACGCCACCGGCAAGCGCTGGCTGGTCAAGCCCATGGCCCTGGCGGCCGTCGCGGCCGGCGCCGACGGCATCATGGTCGAGGTCCATCCCAACCCCGACGAGGCCCTTTCCGACGGCGAGCAGTCGCTCACCTTCGACCAGTTCACCAACATGGCCGCCGATCTCTTGACGATCCACGAGCAGGTCCGAACGCTCAACAAGGACCCGTTCGCAATGACCGACCCGGTCAAGGTCGGTGGGGCCAGCAAGCACTGATCGATGGCCGAGACGCCGCTCGCCGGGGGGCCGTCCCGGTCCGTCTCCGGAGCCGCCCGACTGCGCGGCGAGCCCCGCCTGCCCGGCGACAAGTCGATATCGCACCGGGCCTTGATCCTGGCCGCCCTCGCCGCTGGCGACTCCCGGATCGAGGGGGCCGGCGACGGGCGCGACGTTCGGGCCACTGCGGCGATCGTCGCCGCCCTCGGCGCCAGTGTCGAGCGGCTCCGCGAGGATGGCCTGAACGTGGACTACCGGGTCGTCTCGCCGGGGGTCGACGGCCTGCGCGAGCCCGAGGGCGTTCTCGATTGCCGCAACTCCGGCACGAGCCTGCGACTCTGCTCGGGAGTCCTGGCCGGATTGCCCTTCTTCGCCGTCCTGGACGGCGATGCTTCGTTGCGGACGCGTCCGGTGGCCCGTATCATCGAACCGCTGCGCCTGATGGGCGCGGCATTGTACGCGCGTCGTTCCGATACCCTCCCTCCGCTGGTCGTCGTCGGTCGTCAACGGCTCAAGGCCCTCGACTTCACGACCCGCGTACCGAGCGCTCAGGTCAAGTCGGCGATCCTGCTGGCGGGTTTGCGCGCCGAAGGGCGGACGACGGTGCGCGAGGCGGTGGCTACGCGAGACCATACCGAGCGGATGCTCCGGTCCCGCGGGATCGAGGTCCGGCGGGAGCCGGGGACGGATTGCGGAGGCGGACCAGTGGTCTGGACCCTCGAGGGTGGTGCGGCGGTTTCGGCCGTGGACGAGCGCGTCCCGGCGGATCCTTCCGCGGCTGCCTTCTGGCTCGTCGCCGGCGCCATCCACCCCGACGCGGAACTGACGTTGCGGGCCGTCGGCGTCAACCCGACGCGCCGGACAGGGATGGATCTGTTGAAGCGCATGGGCGCCGACATAGAGGAGACGCCCGTAGGCGACGTCCCCGCCGGGGCCGAGGCCGGCGAGCCGCTGGCCGATCTCAGCGTCCGCTCGAGCGACCTGCGAGCGATCGACCTCGGTCCGGCAGAGGTCGCGGCGGCGATAGACGAGATCCCGATCCTGTGCCTGGCCGCCACGCAGGCACGCGGCCGGACCACGATCCGCGGCGCGGGTGAGCTGCGCAACAAGGAATCCGATCGCATCGACGGCATCGCGTCCGGGTTGCGGGCCCTGGGCGCGCGCGTCTCCGTCGAGGGCGACGACATCGTCATAGAAGGGCCCACGAAGCTCGTCGGAGCGGCGACCCTGACTCTCGACGACCACCGGCTGGCGATGACCTTCGCCGTGGCCGGCCTCACGGCCTCGGGCTCGACCTCGATCGACCGCGGCGACAGCGCGGCGGTCTCGTACCCGAGCTTCTTCACCGAATTGGAAAGGCTGCGAGCATGACCAATCGCGTCGTCTTGATCGGCCATCCGGTCGCCCACTCCTTCTCGGGCGCGATGCAGCAGGCTGCCTTCGACGCCCTGGAGATGGATACGCGGTACGAGCTCTGGGATCGCCGCCAGATCGATCTCGCCGAGGCGATCGGGCAGCTCCGGGGCGACGACTTCCTCGGGGCCAACGTGACCATTCCCCACAAGGAGCACGTGGTCCCGCTGATCGACCGGCTCACCGACGACGCTCAGGCCACCGGCGCCGTCAACGTGATCTCTCGCGACGGCAAGAAGCTGGTCGGCCATAACACCGACGTGGCCGGCTTCAAGGCCTGCCTTGATCGCGTCGTGGGCAAGCAGAAGATGCCCCGGCAGGCGGTCGTTCTCGGCGCGGGTGGCGCCTCGCGGGCCGTGGTCTCGGCCCTGATCAGCGAGGGTTTCCAGCGCGTCGTCGTCTTCAACCGCCACCTCCATCGGGCCGAAGGCATGGTCCGCCACTTCGGCCGCAGCGCCTCGCACATGGATCTCCGGGCGATGCCCTGGCACGAGTCCGTTCTGGAGGCGGAGATCGCCAAGACCAAGGTGCTGGTCAACGCCACCGCCCTGGGGATGGAGCCCGGCGTGACGCCGATACCGGCCGAGCTGCTCGTCCCGGACCTGTTTGTCATCGATCTGATCTACAACCCGCCCGTGACCCAGCTGCTCAAGGATGCCTCGGCCGCGCACGACACAACGATCGGCGGAGAGCTGATGCTCCTCCAGCAGGGCGTCCGCGCATTCGAGCTGTGGACGGGCAAGCCCGCGCCGGTCGAGGTCATGCAGGCCGAGCTCGACCGCGCCCGCGAAACCGGACTTCGCCAGATCGCGGTGGACATGGGTCCGGGTGGCGAGGCAGAAGCTCCGGCCGGCGCCGCGACCGGACCCTCCGGCAGCGGCCCGGCAGGCGGCCCCGCCGCGCCCGGCTCCTAGCCCCGAAGCTATGGGCCGCCTCCGATTCCTGACCGCCGGCGAGTCTCACGGACCCGCCCTGACGGCCACTATCGAAGGCATTCCAGCGGGCCTGCCGCTGACCGCCGACGAGATCGCCCTCGACCTCGCCCGCCGGCAGCGAGGCTACGGCCGGGGCGCCCGCAGCACGTCGATCGAGCAGGATCGGGCCGAGATACTCGGCGGCGTCAGGCACGGGCTGACGCTGGGCGCGCCGGTGGCGCTGCTGATCCGCAACCGCGACTGGGTCAACTGGACCCGGGTCATGCAGGTCGAGCCGCTGACCGACGGCGAGGCAGCGGAGCTCGCCGCCCTGGTCGAATCCGGGGACAGGCGCGCCACGCCCATCACGCACCTGCGGGCCGGTCACGCCGACCTGGCGGGGGCCTCGAAGTACGGCTTCGGCGACGTCCGGAACGTTCTGGAGCGCGCTTCGGCGCGGGAGACGGCGGCGCGCGTCGCCGCGGGAGCTGTCGCGCGGGCAATGCTGGCCGAGGTCGGCGTGGACGTCTGGTCGTTCACCGCCGAGGTGGCGGGCGTGGCCTGCGACCCGGCCGGCTCCACGCGGTCGCGCCAGGAGGCCGAGGGGAGCCCGTTGCGCTGCCCGGACCCCGCCGCCGAGGCCCGGATGATCGCCCGCATCGACGAGGCCAGGAGCTCCGGAGACACCGCCGGGGGCGTGGCCCAGGTCGTCGCCACTGGCGTCCCGATCGGGCTCGGCAGCTACGTCCAGTGGGACCGCCGCCTCGACGCCGCCCTGGCCGCGGCGGTCATGAGCATCCCCATCGTCAAGGGCGTCGAGCTCGGGCTCGGCTTCGAGCAGACGCGCCGGTTCGGGTCCGCGGTGATGGACGTCATCGAGGGCCGCGACCCCTCCGGGGCGTGGGGCCGGTCCACGAACAACGCCGGGGGCCTCGAGGGCGGCATCTCGAACGGCCAGCCGATCGTCATCCGAGCCGCCGTCAAGCCCATCTCCACCCTCCCCCGTCCCTTGCCCTCCGCGGACCTGGTCACGGGCCGGCCGGTCGAGAAGGGCCACTACGAGCGCAGCGACATCTGCGTCGTCCCGGCCACGGGCGTGGTCGCCGAGGCGATGGTCTGCCTGACCCTGGCCGACTTCGTCCTCGAGAAGTTCGGGGGCGACTCGATGGCCGAGCTGACGGACAACCTGGCCCGCTATCGCCAGCGGCTGGCCGCGAGTCCCGCGGCCGGAGAACCAAGCCGGCCGACCGGGCGGAGCGGCGGGTCCGCCCCAGCCGAGGACGAATAGCCGTGGACCTGGTCCTGGTCGGGCTGTCCGGCAGCGGCAAGACCGTCATCGGCCGGCGGCTGGCCGTTCGCAACAAGGCCGCGTTCGTGGATCTGGACGGCCTTGTCGAGGAGCGCGCGGGTCGGTCGGTCCAGGCCATTTTCGCCGAGGACGGCGAAGCCGCCTTCCGCCGGCTCGAGCGCGAGGCCGTGGCCTCGCTCGGCCCCGCCGACCCGGAGCCAGGGCTGCGGCGCGTCATCGCCACCGGCGGCGGCGCCGTGATCGACCCGCGCAACCGCTGGCTGCTGTACCGGCGCCGTTTCGCGGTCTGGCTCGACGCCGCACCCGAGATCCTGGTCGCGCGCCTGGCCCGCAGTGCCAACGTCCGGCCGCTCGTCGCCGGCGACGAGCCACACGCCCGGCTCCGCCAGCTGGCCGAGGAAAGGGGCCGCTTCTACGCCCCGGCGCTCCAGGTCAGCGGCACGGTTCCGCGCGAGGCCATCATGCGGACCATCGAGAGCCGTCTCGACGATCCGCTGCCGGACGCGGTCACGGTCCTGCGCGCCGACACGGCAATCGGCCGGGTCGAGATCGGCTCCGGAATCGCCGCCGCCGCAATCTCGGCGGCCCTGACCCGCGCTCAGGCGCGGCGGGCCATCCTGCTCGCGGAGCCACGCAGCTGGGAGGTCGCCGGCGCCGCGATCGGGGCCGCGCTCGAGGCCGAGGGCTGGCCCGTGGAACGGATCCTCCTGCCTCGCGGCGAGGACGCCAAGCGGCTCCACGTGGTCGAGGAGACCTGCCGGACCCTCGCCCGGCTCCACGTCGACAGGCGCGAGACTCTGGTGGCGATCGGCGGCGGAGCGCTGACCGACACCGCCGGTTTCGTGGCCGCGACCTATCTGCGGGGAGTGGCCGTGATCCAGGTCCCCACCACGCTCGTCGGCCAGGTCGACGCGGCCCTGGGCGGCAAGACGGCGGTCGACATCCCGGAGGGCAAGAACCTGGTGGGGGCCTTCCATCAGCCGGTGGCGTTCATCGCCGACGTAGCCTTCAACGCCACTCTGCCCGCCCGGCAGCGCCGCGCCGCCCTGGGCGAGGTGGTCAAGATGGCGGCCCTGGGCGACGAGCGGCTGCTCGAGCTGGTCGAGGAGTCGGGCGAGGCCTACGCCCGTGGCGACGCCGAGCCGATCGAGTCGGGCGCCGTCGCCGAGATGGTGGAGCGCTGTGCCTGGGCCAAGGTCGAGGTCGTGACCGCGGACGCCCGCGAGGCCAACGTCCGGATGACCCTCAACCTGGGTCATACGATCGGCCACGGAATCGAGGCCGCCGCCGGCTACGAGTCGATCCTCCACGGCGAGGCCGTGGCCTACGGGTTGCGCGGCGCGTTCGCGATGGCGGTGGCGCTGGGCCTGACCCCGCCGGCGCGTGCGGAGCGGTTCGATCGGCTCCTCGCCCGCCTGGGGCTCGGCGTCGAGCCGCCGCCGGTCACGCGCGAGGCCGTCCTCGAGCACATGGCCGGCGACAAGAAGCATTCGCTCGGCCGGCTGAGCTGGATCCTGCCGACCGACTCTGGCGTGGTCATCACGTCCGACGTTTCCGCCGAGGCGGTCGAGACCGGGCTTTCGGCCGCCCTGCGGTCCGGAACGGCGTTCGATCCGGCCGTCGAGCCGGACTCGAAGGCGGGCGTCCCCACGGCGGGCATCCAATGACCCGCGTCCTGGTGCTCAACGGGCCCAATCTCAACCTGCTGGGCACGCGCGAGCCTGAGATCTACGGCCGCACGACCCTGGCCGAGATCGAGGCGGAGCTTCGAACCCGCGCCCGAGACCTGGGCCTCGACGTCCTGTTTTGCCAGTCCAACCACGAGGGCGCCCTGATCGACCGGCTCCAGGTGGGCGACTTCGACTGGGCGATCGTCAACGCCGGCGGCCTGACCCACACCAGCGTCTCGCTGCGCGACGCCCTCAAGGGCGTCGGGCGGCCGTTCGTCGAGGTCCACGTCTCCGACCCGGACCGGCGCGAGGAGTTCCGCCGGGTCAACTACCTGCGCGACATCGCCGCGGAACGGGTGGTCGGCAAGGGCCCGGCCGGTTACGGGCTGGCCCTCGAGTACGTCGCCGGACGAGTCGCCCGGGACGGCGCCCGATGACCGACGACCTCGATTCGCTGCGCACCGAGATCGACGCCCTCGACCGCGAGATAGTCTCGCTGCTCAACCGTCGAGCCAGGCTGGGGCTGGCGGCGGGCAAGGCCAAGACGGCCAGCGGCCGGCCGATCGCCGACGCCGAGCGCGAGCGCGAGGTCATGATCCGGGTCGCGATGGCCAACGGCGGGCCGCTGCCTCAGGACGCCTTGCTGGCCCTCTACCGCCAGCTGATCGAGACGATCAAGAGGCTCGAGGAGATCGAGACCTCCGGCCCGAAGCCGATCTGAGGCCGCCCCGTCGCCGCCAATCCCGGGCCCGGACGCGAGTGTTCCGCCCCGCGCGCCGGTCGAGGGCGCGGCGGTTCTCCACAGCCATTTCGTAAGGTAAACAGCCCCGGCTACCGACACCTGGAAGGCATGAGCAACTTCGAGGCAGCCGGGAGGGAAACCAGACCGGTCTGGGCCTTCGCGAAGCCACGCCTGCAAATCGCCGGCCAAAGGCTCGTCCGCGTCGCACCCAGGCCGGACTTCGTCATGGCCGGACTGGTTCTCTGGGTCGGCGTCTACGCGGCCCTGGCGGCTGTCTACGGACGGCAGGCCGACGGCCACTCCTTCGCCTCCGACCTCTGGCTCCTGCCCGCCGACGTCGCCATCGCGGTTGCCGGACTCGGCGTGGCGCGCCGCTGCGGAACTCCGGCCAGGGACAGCCGGCCCTGGCGCCTGATCGGCCTCTCGGGCTTCGGGCTGACCGTCTCCGACCTCGTCTGGCTCGCCGCCGATCGTTCCTCCCCCCTGGCCGGCGACCTCGCCGGGGCCGCCGAATGGCTTCCGCTGGTCGCGCTCGGCGTGGCCACGCTGATGTTCCGGCCCGCGCTCGACGCTCGACGGAGGCCCCGGAGCCAGATCCTGCTCGATCTCATGGCGGTCGTCGTGGTCGCGGCGGTAACCGTCTCCTACCTCGACCTCCAGGTCATGACGCCCGCGGCCGGCTGGGATCAGGCTGCCCGAGTCGTCCCCGGAACCGCCGTCGTGGTTGCCGTGGCGGCCCTGGCCAGGGTCGGGCTGCGGCCGAGTCAGGGGCTATCGGCCTGGCCCGCGGCAATCCTCGTGCTTGGGGTCGCCGCCGCCCTGATCGGGATCTTCGCCACCAGCGGTCCGGTGGCGGCCGGCGGAGCCGCCCTGGTCGGCCAGGCCTCGTTCGCGGTCCTGCGCGCGGCCCTCATCGCCGCGAGCCGCTGGGGGCCCACGTCGCGCCGCTCCGAGGACACCGCGGAGTCGCACGGGCCGAGCCCGCTCTTCTTTGCCGCCGTCGGCTTCGGGTCGCTGCTGCTGACGGTACTGGCCTTCAACCTGGGCATGAACTACGTCTTTGTGGGAGCCAGCTGCCTGGCCCTCAGCTCGGTCGTCGTCGGCCGCAACTTCTTCACCCTCCGGCAGGCCGCCCAGGCCGACCGGGCCCGCCGCAAGACGGAGGCCCGCTTTGGCTGGCTCGTCCGCAACTCGTCCGACTTCATCATGGCCGTCGACGCCGAAGGCACCATCGACTACGTCAGCCCGTCGGTGGAGCGGCTCCTCCACACTCCGGCGCACGACCTGCTCGACACGCCTCTGGTGGACCTCGCCCATCCCGACGACGTCGGCGAGCTGCGGTCGCTGGTCTCCAGAGCGCTTGCCGCGCCGGGCGCCCGGATCAGCGGCGAATGGCGGATCAGGCTCCACGACGGCACCTGGCTGCCCGTTGAGACGGTGGCCTCCAGCGGCTCGGGCGACGTCGATACGTCGGGCGTCGTCCTGAACACGCGTGACCTGCAGGAGCGCAAGGCTCTCGAGCAGAAGCTGGTCTTCCAGGCATTCCACGATCCGCTGACCCGGCTGGCCAACCGGAGCCTGTTCCGCGAGCGGGTCGAGCACGCCCTCGACCGGCGCAACGCCGCCGACACGGCGGTCATGTTCATCGACCTAGACAACTTCAAGACGATCAACGACAGCCTGGGTCACGCGGCCGGAGACCACGTCCTGGTCGAGATGGCCCACCGGGTCAGATCGAGCCTGCGGACCGAGGACACCGCGGCGCGGCTGGGCGGCGACGAGTTCGCCGTCCTGCTCGAGGACGCCGAGGTCACCGCCGCGGCCCGGGTGGCGGAGCGGATCCGGATGGCCGTGAGCAGGCCGTTCTGGGTCCTCGGCCAGGAGGTCTACGTCAGCGCGAGCATCGGCATCGCCGTCCGGCGCGAGGGCGACACCGCCAACGAGCTGCTGCGCAACGCCGACGTGGCTATGTACACGGCCAAGTCCAAAGGCAAGGCGCGCTTCGAGCTCTTCGAGCCGGCCATGCACGATGTGGTCGTGGCCCGGCTCGGGCTCGAGGCCGAGCTGCGCCGGGGTATCGAGCGCGAGGAGTTCGTCGTCCACTACCAGCCGATCGTCAGGCTCGAGACGGGCGAGGTCATCGGCGCCGAGGCGCTCGTCCGCTGGCAGCACCCGACGCGCGGCCTCATCCAGCCCCTCGAGTTCATCCCGCTGGCCGAGGAGACCGGCTTGATCGTGCCCCTGGGCGGCTGGGTCCTCCGCCAGGCCTGTCATCAGCTGGCCGAGTGGCAGAAGGCTCGCGGCGGGGGCGAGCCGTTCGTGATGAACGTCAACCTGTCGAGCCGGCAGCTGGTCCGTGACATGATCGCCGACGAGGTGGCCGAAGCCGTCGACGAGTCGGGCATCCGGGCCAGCTGGCTGGTCCTGGAAGTCACCGAGACCGTGCTCATGGCCGACCCGATCTCGGCGGCGACGGCACTGACGCATATCCGCGACCTGGGCGTCCGGGTCGCCCTGGACGACTTCGGCTCGGGTTACTCGTCGCTCAGCCATCTGCGCCGCTTCCCTATCGACATCGTCAAGATCGACAAGTCGTTCGTGGACGACGTGGCTCACAGCGGCGCGGAATCGGCCATCGCGCGCGGCATCATCGAGCTGGGGCGGGCGATGCAGATCCAGACCGTCGCCGAGGGGATCGAGGTCGACGAACAGGCCGAGGTGCTGAGAACGCTCGGCTGCGAGCTCGGCCAGGGGTTCTTCTTCGCCCGACCGCTGGCGCCCGCCGACTGGGCAGCGCTGCTCCGCACGGATCTGGCGCTCGGCGGCACCGAAGCCTCGGGCGGGGCGACCGGGGACCCGGGGTCGCCTAAGCAGGACCCGGCCGCGAGCTCGCCCGCCGCCACCCGAAGGGCGGCCCGGAGCAGGCGCCGGGCCGCCTGAGGCGTCCTGCGCCCTCCGCTCCAGCTCGTGCCGTTGGAGGTCGTGGCCCCTCTCCCTCCGAGCGTTCGGGTCGGTGACGCTCGCCGATCCGGTGGGAGCGGTACGATACCGGTCGCGCACGCACCAAACCAGAGTGCCGACCGGACTTGACCGCCACTGACGCCGGCGCGTCCGCCAGCAGGACGCCCACGGAGCCTGCGGCGAAGGGCAAGGGGTCGACGGCACTCGCCAAAGCACCAGAGGGTTGCATCCAGATGACACTCCGCTCTCGCACAACTGCGAGCCTCGCCGGTTCTGACGACGGTCATTCCGGCGGGGCGCATTTCGGGCGAGTCGCCGCGCTCAGCGTCACCGGCCTGATCGTGGCCGCCGTCGTTGCCGCCTGCGGCGGCGCCGCGACCCCGTCGCCGAGCCCCAGGCCGAGCGCAACTCCGGTTCCAACCCCCACGCCCGTTCTCTCGCCCACCCCCACGCCGACCCGCCCCCCCACGCCGCTGCCGACCCAGGGACTGAGCGGCGTCGCCCTTATGAACCTTGCGCGCCTGGGCCAGAGCGCCGTGCTGCTAAACGACGGGCGGGTCCTGATCGCGGGCGGGACGACGGCCCAGGGCCTGGCGATGGCCTCGGCCGAGATCTTCAGCCCCAGCACCGACACCTTCACCGTAACCAAGCCAATGACCACGGCCCGGGCCAACCAGGCCGCGGTGCTGCTCAAGGACGGCCGGGTGCTGATCGTGGGCGGGGCTGGCAACACCGCCGAGGTCTTCGACCCTGCGACTGGCCTGTTCACCGCGACCGGCAACATGACCGTCGGGCGCTACAGCCCGACGGCCACGCTGCTGCCGGATGGTCGAGTCCTGGTCGCCGGCGGTAACGGCGACAACGTCGCCGTTCTGTCCAGCGCCGAGCTTTACGACCCGGCCACGGGCACGTTCACCGCGACCGGCTCGATGTCCGTGCCGCGTGTCGGCCAGACCGCGACGCTGCTCAAGAACGGGACCGTTCTGGTCGCGGGAGGCGGCTCCGGTTCGGCCCAGCTCTCGTCGGCGGAGGTCTACAACCCCTCCACGGGCAAGTGGAAGACCACCGGCAAGATGTACCAGGCTCGGGCCGACGCCGCCGCCATCGCCCTCCAGGACGGTCGCGTCCTGGTGGCCGGTGGCTTCGTGGTCAAGACCACGGTCGGGCTGAAGGGCAAGTCGACGACGACCTACCTGGCCACGGCCGAGATCTACAACCCATCCACGGGCAAGTTCAGCAAGACCGGCGGCATGACGTCCTCGCGCCAGGACCAGGCGATCGCGCTGCTCAAGGACGGGCGAGTCCTGATGGTGGGCGGCCTGGGCAGCAAGAGCGGCACGCCCCGCAACACGGTCGAGATCTACGACCCGGCCAAAGGCGGCTTCAGCGCCGCAGGAACCATGTCGACGGGACGCTGGCACTGCACCGCGACAACCCTTCCTTCCGGCCTGGTGCTGATCGCCGGCGGGTTCAACGGGACGACGGCCCTCAACACCGCCCTGCTCTACAACCCGTAACCCGGTACGCCCGCCAGCCGCCCCGCAGCGACAGCGGCGCAGGGGTGCCCGAAGCCCCCTGCGGCCTCAGCCGGCCGGGCGCGTGGCCGCCCGCAGCTCCGCGACGAGCCGGCTCAGAGCCGGCGTGTCCCGGCCGTCCGGACCGAGGGCGTCGATCAACGCCGAGGCGACGATTACCCCGTCCGCGCCCGCCTCGACGAGCATCCGGACGTGGGCCGGCTGGCTCACTCCGAAGCCGACCGCCACGGGAACCGGCGAGTCGGCCCTGGCCGCGGCCACCAGCCCGCCCACCGACGACGGCAGAGCCGACCTGGCGCCGGTGACTCCGACCAGCGACACGCAGTAGAGGAACCCGCCCGAGCGACGGGCCACCTCGGCGCGGCGCGCCGGAGTTGTAGTCGGGGCGATCAGGTACACGACCGCCAGACCGACGTCGCGGGCGACGGCCTCGAACCGCGCGCCCTCGTCCGGAGTGAGATCGGCGACGATGACCCCGGCCGCGCCCGCCTCTGCGAGTCGCGTGGCCACAGTCCGGCCGTCGCCGCCGCCGATGATCTGGTTCGCGTAGCACATCGGCACGAGGGGCGTATCCGGACGGGCGGCCGAGATCGCCCGGATCAGCGCCACGGAACCTTCCAGGGTCGCCCCTGCTCGAAGAGCGGCCGCCGAGGCCCGCCGGAGAGTGGCGCCGTCGGCCATCGGATCGGAATACGGCAGCCCGACCTCGAGAAGGTCGGCGCCGGCGTCGATGGCGGCCAGGGCCACCGCCGGCGACGAGGCCGGGTCCGGGTAGCCGGCGACCACGTAGGGTATGAGGGCGGCCCGGCCCTCGGACGCCGCGGCGGCGAACGCGGCCCGGATCCGGCGGGCCCCGGGCGTCTCGGCGGTCCCCGTTGCGGCGGTCCCCGCGGCACCGGCCTCGGCCCCCTCCGGGGAAGGCGCGGCCGTGCCCGTTGGGGTTGGCACGGCCGCACCACGAGCGACGCCGGCCGAGGAACGAGCTGGAGTCGTCATCGACCGGCCTCCTTTGGTCCGATGGCCGCCAGATCCTTGTCGCCCCGGCCCGACAGCCCCAGGACCACGACCGCCTCACGGGGTAGAGGTCCGGGGGGCCCGGCGGCCACTCTCTGGCGGGCGTCGTCGCGGGCGTCGCGGCCGTCGCGGCCGTCCTCGCCGCTCCCCCGCGCCACGGCCGTTCGAGCCAGCACCTCGGGCAGGGCCGCCACGGCGTGGGACGACTCCACGGCCGCCAGGATGCCCTCGGTCCGGGCCACCTGACGCAATGCCGCCACGGCCTCGGTGTCGGTCGCGGCCGAGACAGTGAGCCGGCCGGCCTGCATCAGCGCCGCGAGCTGCGGTCCGATGCCCGGATAGTCGAGCCCGGCCGAGATCGAGACCGCCTCGACGACCTGACCGTCGGGGTCCTGGAGCATGTAGGAACGCGACCCGTGGAGGATCCCGGGCGTGCCCCCCAGCAGGGCGGCCGCGTGGCGACCCGTCTCGATGCCCTCACCGGCCGCCTCCGCTACGGCGAGCCGAACATTCGGCTCGCCGATGAATCTGTGGAGCAGGCCGAGAGCGTTGGAGCCGCCCCCGACGCAGGCGATTGCCAGATCCGGCAGCCGTCCTTCGGCCGTCTCGAGCTGGGCCGCCGCTTCGTCGCCGATCACCCGCTGGAAGTCGCGGACGACCATCGGGTACGGATGAGGGCCCATCGTCGAGCCAAGGCAGTAGTGCGACGTCTCGACGTTGGTGACCCAGTCTCGGAGCGCTTCGCTGACCGCGTCCTTGAGCGTCCCCGAGCCGCCGTGGACCGGCCGGACCTCGGCGCCCAGGGCCTCCATCCGGAGAACGTTGGGGGCCTGGCGGGCGATGTCCTCTACGCCCATGTGGACCACGCACGGGATCTCGAGCAGGGCGCAGGCCGTCGCGGTAGCCACGCCGTGCATTCCCGCCCCCGTCTCGGCGATGACCCTCGTCTTGCCCAGCCGGCGGCTCAGCAGAACCTGGCCGAGGGCGTTGTTGAGCTTGTGGGCGCCGGTGTGGTTGAGGTCCTCGCGCTTGAGGTAGAGGCGGAGCCGATCCGGAAGCAGCTCGGTCCTGGCGCCCGGAACCCGGCCGGCGTCGATCAGGCCGCGGGCCGCGACCAGCGTCTCGTCCGCCAGCCTGTCGGCCCGGTAGATCGGCGTCGGCCGGCCGCCGTAGTGATGCTGCAGCTCGCGCAGCTGGGCCCAGAAACGGGCATCGTGGCGGGTCTGCCGCCAGGCCGCCTCGAGCTCGTCCAGGGCCGCGACCAGCGTCTCGGGCACGTAACGACCGCCGAAGTCGCGGTCGAGACCCCATTTGCCCGCGTCGTCGGGCTCGAGCAGGCATTCGGGCACGGGCGTCGGTCGGGGCCGGACGTGGGGCCGGTCGAAGCGGGCCGCCCTGGCGCGCTTGGCGAAGAGGGCCACTCGGACGGGATCCTTGCGCGGTCGCGACCCGACCGCGGCGCCGGCTCGAGCCGTCGCGGCGGCGTCGGCGACCGAGGCGCGAGGCGACCTGAACTCCACTCCCGAGGCGACGTCGACGCCGACGGCCGGGACCTCGAGCATGGCCTGGCCGACGTTGGACGCGCCGAGCCCGCCGGCCAGGATGACCGGGATCTCGCGGGCGACGGCGGCCGCCACCCGGCGGGCAACCTGACGGCCGGTTCCGCCGGGGAACGGACCTCCGGCGGTATCGAGAAGGACGCGCTCGGCGCCGGCGGCCAGGTACGCCTTGCCTGCCTCGATTGCCGCGGCGGCAGCTGGACCGGCGTACGCAGGACCCGCTTCGGCGCCGGCTTCGCCGGCAGAGCCGGATCGGCTGGGAGTCGCGTCCGCGGCGGGGGCCGCGTCGGCGGCGGGCAGATGGAGAACCTTCCAGACCGGCCGCCGGATCGCGGCGACGACCTCGACCGGCTCATGGCCCGAGAGCTGGACCGCGTCGGGGTCGAAGGCGGCGATGGCGGCCTCCACGTCGGCGACCGGGGCGTCGGCGAAGACGGCCACGATCCGGGGCCGCCGGCCCGGGGCGGAGCTGTCCCGGGCCGTGGCGGCCAGGTAGGTGGCCTCGGCGAGGGTCAGCGCACGGGGCGTCCCGGGGACCAGGTTGAGTCCGATCGCATCGGCGCCGGCACGGAGCGCGGCCAGGAGCCCGTCCGAGTCGGCGATGCCGCAGATCTTGACCAGCGGCCGGCGTGCTTCCGCCGCCGGATCGTGGGGGACGGCCCCGGCATTGACGAAGGCGCGGGCGGACGCCTCGGGGTCGGCCGAGCGCATCAGCGCCTCGCCGACGAGGGCCGCGTCGAGACCGACCGCGCGCCAGGCGACCAGCGTCCGCGGCTCGGTCAGGCCCGACTCGCCGACGACCAACCGGTCCTCCGGAACCAGATGCCGGAGGCGCAGGCACAGCTCGGGGTCGACGGCGAGGGTCCGCAGATCGCGGTTGTTGAGCCCGATCAGACGGGCCTCGCTGGCCAGGGCCGCGTCCAGCTCGCGCTCGTCGTGGGCCTCCACGAGCGGCTCCAGGCCGAGCTCGCGGGCCAGCTCTACGAGCTGGGCCAGCTTGCGGGGCTGGTGGAGCGAGGCCAGCAGCAGGACCAGGTCGGCCCCGGCCGAGCGCAGGAACGGCAGCTGGCGCTCGTCGACGACGAACTCCTTGGCCAGGACCGGCACCGAGACCGCGGCCCGGACCGCCCGCAGGTCGTCGATCGAGCCGCCGAACCAGTGCGGCTCGCAGAGCACCGAGATGGCCGCCGCTCCGCCGGCTTCGTAGGCCCGGGCCTGGGCCACGGGATCGGCGCCGGCGGCAATCGTCCCGGCCGACGGCGAGCGGCGCTTGACCTCGGCGATGAGGTGCAGCCCCGGGGCCGCGAGCCGCTCGGCGATCTGGCGGGGCGCCCCTCCCGGCGCCGCCGAGGCCTCGGCCGCGGCGCCGTAGAGGGCGTCGTACTTGCGCCTGCCCAGGTCGCGCTCGACGTCCGCCCGGCGCCGCTCGGCGATCTCGGCGACGACGCCGGCGCCTTCCGGGTCGGCTGCCGCGGAGGTCCTGCTCATCCCGCTGACCACGTCGGTCATGCCGGTGCCACCTCCATCCTGGCGGCCTCACGGGCCGCCCTGGCCTGGCGAAGCCTGGCCAGCTTGGCCTCCGCGGCGCCGGAGTCGATCGCCGCGGCCGCCAGGGTGATGCCGTCGCCGAGCCCGGCGGCGCGGCCCGCGGCCACGAAGGCCGCCGCCGCGTTGAGCAGAACCACGTCGCGGTGCGGACCGGGCTCGCCGGCCAGGACCGCCTCGATCAGGGCCGCGTTTCGGGCCGGAGCGCCGCCGGTGAGGGCGGACAGCGGCGCGGGTGTCAGCCCCAGGTCCGCGGCCACGACGGCGCGCCTGGCGACGCCGGCCGGGGTCACGTCGTACAAGACGCCGGTGCCGTCGAGCGGCAGCTCGTCGACGCCCGCGCCGTGAACGACCAGGGCCCGCTCCGAGCCCAGCAGGCGCAGGACCTCGGCCATCTTGGGTGCGACGGCCGGATCGCCGACGCCGACGACCTGGCGCCGCGCCCCGGCCGGGTTGGTCATCGGCCCGATCAGGTTGAACGCGGTCCGGACGCCGATCTCGCGCCGGGTCGGACCCGCGTGCTTCATCGCCGGGTGGTAGCCCTGGGCGAAGAGGAAGGCGAAGCCGTCGGCCCGGAGCGCGGCGGCGGCCTCGGCGGGATCGAGGTCCGTGGCCACGCCGAGGGCTTCCAGGACGTCGGCCGAGCCGCAGGCCGAGGTCATGGCCCGGTTTCCGTGCTTGGCGACCGGGACGCCGGCGGCGCTGACGACGATCGCCGCGGCCGTCGAGATGTTGAAGGTGTTGCTACCGTCTCCGCCAGTGCCGCAGGTATCGACGGCGCCATCTGGCGCGTCGACGCGGAGGACCCGCTCGCGCATCGCCGCGGCGAAGCCGGCCAGCTCCTCGACCGTCTCGCCGCGCATCCGGAGGGCCACGAGCAGCGCCGCCAGCTGAGCGGGAGTAGCCTCGCCGTCCATGACCGAGCCCATCGCCGCCCGGGCTTCGTCGATCGAGAGCGTCCTGCCCTCGACCACTGCCGCCAGCGCGGCCCTTACCTGGTCGCTCATCGGATCGCCTCCACGCGGCCCTCGGCCGCAGCTGAACTCGGAAGCCGGCCCGCGCCGTCGGCCGCCACCGCGGCGAGGGGCGCGCCGGGCGCGGGCATGGCAGCGCCCGGTCCGACCGCTACGACCGGCGCGCCAGGCTCCTGGCCGAAGCCGCTCAGGGCGAACGACCCCGTGGCACGATCCAGGAGAATGCCGTCGCCCTCGCGACACAACCTGAGGAAGTTGGCCAGCAGGTGCGGGCCCTGGGGCGTCAGGACCGATTCGGGATGGAACTGGACGCCCTCGACCGGAGCGTGCAGGTGCCTGATGCCCATGACCACGTAGTCCTCGACCGTCCGGGCCGTGACCACGAACTCGGGTGGGAGCGTCTCGGGCGCGACGCTCAGCGAGTGGTAGCGGGCCGCGGCGAAGGGCGACGGCATGCCGGCCAGCAGGCCCTTCTGATCGTGGCGGACGTCGGAGGCAGCGCCGTGGACCAGGGTCGGGGCGCGCCGGACCGTCGCCCCGAAGGCCTGGGCCATGGCCTGCATTCCCAAGCAGACGCCCAGCAGCGGGATCCGCCGCTCGACCGCGACGCGGATCGCGTCCATCGAGACGCCCGCGGAGTCGGGGTCGCCCGGTCCGGGCGAGATCACGATGCCCCGCAGGTTGGCCTCGGGTTCGTCGGCCAGGGCCTCGATGCCAGCCCGGTCGATGGCGTCGTTGCGCAGAACCCGGACCTCGGCCCCGGCGGCCTCGAGGGCCTGGACGAGATTGAAGGTGAAGGAGTCGTAGTTGTCGATCATGAGAAGCATGGGGACGCCTCCTATCGGGCCGTGGCCGCTGCGGGCGAGGGTTGCGGGCTCGGGCCGGCGGCGCCGGCCGATTCGGTGGCGAGACTCTCGTAGGCCTCGGCGACGGCCAGCTCGATGGCCCGCTTGACCGCTCCGGCCTTGTGCTCGGTCTCCTCGAACTCGCGCTCCGGCACGGAGCCGGCGACTATGCCCGCGCCCATCGTCATGTGGATCCGGTCATCGCACATGACCGCGGAACGGATGGTGATGGCCGTGTCGAGATTGCCGTCGTAGCCGAGATAGCCGACCGCGCCGCCGTACAGCCCGCGCCGCTCGCCCTCGGCCTCGGCGATCAGCTGCATCGCCCTGACCTTCGGCGCGCCCGAGAGGGTGCCGGCCGGGAAGATGCTCCGCAGCGCGTCGAGCGCGTCCAGGCCGGGCTTGAGCCGGGCCTCGACGTTGCTCACCAGATGGAGCACGTGGCTGTAGCGCTCGACCTCCATGTACCTGGTCACGGCCACCGTCCCGGCTCGGGCCACGCGGCCCAGGTCGTTGCGACCCAGGTCGACGAGCATGACGTGCTCGGCCCGCTCCTTGGGATCGCGCTGGAGGCTGTAGGCCAGGGCATCGTCCTCGGCCGGCGTGGCCCCGCGCGGCCGGGTGCCGGCGATCGGGTGGGTCGTCATCCGATCGCCCTCGACCCGGACCAGCAGCTCCGGGCTGGCCCCGACGACGGTGAAATCGGGCATCCGGACGAAGAACAGGTAGGGGCTCGGGTTGACCCGGCGGAGCGATCGGTATAGCGACACCGCGTCGAGCCGCCGTCCGCCGATGAGCGGCCGCTCGAAGGTCTGGCGCCGGGCGACGACGATCTGGATGGCCTCGCCGGCGGCAATGGCCTCCTTCGCCGTCCGAACCTCGGCCTCGTACTTCTCGCGGCTCATGCTGACGTCGACGAGCTCGAGACCGACCGGCGCGGCTGCCGGCTCGGCGGCGTCGCCCGCATCCCCGCGGCCGCGCTGGGCCAGGCTGGCCAGCTCGGCCGGGGTCGGCCGGCCACTCCGCTCGAGGGCCTCGAAGATGGCCCGCTCGGCGATGGCGTAGCGGCCCTCCAGGTCCGGGGCGTCGGTGTGGAGCGAGGCCACGGCCGAGAGCGAGTGGGTCAGGTGGTCGAAGACCAGGACCAGGTCCGACTCCTGGAACGCCGCCAGGGGCACGCCGATCGGGTCGCGGTCGGGCAGCGGCACGGTGGGCTCGAAGGTCGAGACCGCGTCGTAGCCCAGGGCCCCCACGGCGCCGCCGGAGAAGCGCGGCACGTCGGTGGAGGGCGCCACCCGGCGCTTGGGCACGAACTGGCGAAGGGCCTCGAGCGGGTCGGCCACCTGAAAGGTTTCGGTCGGAAGGTCGGGGCTGAACTCGTTCACGCCCACGGGCCTCGCCTGGATCGTCGCAAGATTGCCCCGAACGGTCAGCAGCCGCCGCGGCCCGACGCCCAGGAACGAGTAACGGCCGAGCCGCTCGCCGCCCTCGACGGATTCGAGCAGGTAGGCCGGCCCGCCGTCGTCGAAGCGCATGAACGCCCCGATCGGGGTTTCGAGATCGGCGTTGCGAGAGGCCGTCAGCAGGACCGTGTCGGCCGTGCCGGCCAGCTGCCTGACCTCCCGAAGACTGAGCGGATCGGTGAGTGCCATCGGTATCGCCTGTCGCCTTTCGTGGGGCGGGAATCAAAAGACCTTTCGTCCACTGGGACGAAAGGTCGATCCTTCCGCGGTGCCACCCACATTCGGCGATGCCGCACTCTGGCCGACGGGCCAGGCTCTCGGAGGCGGCTCCGCGGTTGCCCGCTCGTGCCGCCGGCGACTCCCGCCGATCGGTGCTGCCCTGTATCGCTGGCGCTCTGCGCCGGAGCCTACTGGCGAGCCCTGGAAGCTCGCGTTTTGGTCCGGAGGCTCACGGGTCCATTCGCTCTCGTCGCCGCTCCAGCTTGCACCGCCCGCTGGTTCTCTACGCCGGCGCCGGGAAGTACTCGTCCCGATCACAGCCCGTATTCGTCTGTGGCGGGAGTCTATGGGCAAGCCCGAGCCGATGTCAAACCGGAGTTCCGGATCGTGGGGTCGCGCGCCGACGGGCGGGTCGGTACGCCCTGGCTCTACCAGTACTCCTCGGTGTGGAGGGTGCCGATGTCGTGGCCCTTGTCGCGGACGAAGCCGCGCTGCTCGGCCCAGGCGATGACGGTCTCGATCATGCCGGGATTGCCGCACAGGTAGATGTCGAAGTTGTCCGGGGTGACCGCCAGGCCGGTCTCCTCCTCGATGGCGTTCGAGGCGATCAGGTTCTGGAGATAACCGCTCCGGCCCTTCCAGGTGACGTCCTCCTTGGGCCGGGTGATCACCGGGATGTAGTGGAAGTTGGAGCAGTGGCGGGCCAGCCCGGTCAGCTCGGTGCGATAGCCGAGATCCCAGGAGAACCTGGCCCCGTGGACGACCACGAACTGGCGCGGACCGTTGCAGACCAGCTCGCTGCGCAGCATCGACATGTAAGGGGCAAGCCCGGTGCCCGTGCCGATCATCAGGATGTTCTTGCCGGGAGCCTTGTCCAGGGTGAAGACGCCGACCGCCTTCGGCCCGACGTAGAGCCGGTCCTTGAGCTTGAGGTTGAAGAGGCGCGGGGTGAGCTCGCCGCTCATGACCACGGTCAGGTAGAACTCCAGGAATTCGTCCGCCCGACTCTCGGAGGCGATCGAATAGGCCCGGCGGATCATTCGATCGGGGTCGGCCGAGGCGCGGGCGATGGCGAGCTGCTGGGCGTCGACCGCTTCGCGGCTGGCTTCGGTGCCTTCGATCGTGCCGGCCTCGGGCGTCACCGCCACCGCGGCGCGGCCGGCGTCCTCGCTCTCCGCCTCGTCGATGCGGGGCTCCGAGGCCTTGAGGCCCAGGACGACGTACTGGCCCGCCTTGAACTCGAACGGCAGCCTGTCCGGGGCGACGCGCATGATGACCAGGCCGGGCGCGACCTCGACCCGGCTCGACACGGTCGCGTTGTACTCAGCCGCCATGTATCCTCCGACGTTGCGATTTGCCCGGCCCGGAAGGCCCGACGGAGCAGGCCGACGGCACCAGCCGTGTCCGACGTGCACGCGATCGGGCAAGCAAAGGATACGGTCCGGCGGGCTTCGTGTCAGCTTAGCCCGGCCAGCTCGGCGACCGGTCCGGTGTCGTTCATGATCGACGTGAGTTGGCTCCAGGGCACGACGATGCTCGGCAGTATGGGACCCTGGTTGGCGACCTGGTACTGGTTGAACGTGATCCTCAAACCGCCCCGGTCGACGGCCCAGTTGTCGTAGTTGGTGAGCAGCGGGCTGGTGCCTTCGTCGACGATCGAGGCGACGTAGGCGGTCCCGAGCACGCTCCGGAGCAGGCCGGGCGCGACCTCGGACGCGACCGTTACCAGCGAGGTGTCGTCGATGAAGACGTCGTCGAGGGTCAGGCGCTGGCCGGTCGCCAGGTCGTAGTTGAACGTCTCGACATAGCTGATCGGGCCCCTGGCGGAGCTGTCGTCGACGAAGGTCATCGTCCACGACGCGATCTCGGGTGTGACCAGCTCGGTGGTGAACGTGCTCGTCAGGGTGTTGACCTTACCCCTGGCCCAGCGATAGGCCGCGGGGCCGGACGACCACTGGCCGGCTCGAGCGGTCAGGTCGGCCCGGATGTCGCTGTCGATCTGCTGGGCCCAGGGGGTCTCGCCCAGGATGAAGGCCGGATAGCTGAGATAGACGCTCCAGACCCCGCCCGGGTCGCTCGACTTGATGACCGAATGGACGAAGCGGGGCTGATGGTCGCTGAGTGAGGCGCGCGGCACGGGCGTGCCGGCCGCGGCCACCGAGGCGAACGGCAGCAGCGAGGGCGTGGACCCGAACGATATGCCCGGGCTGGGTGGCGGTAGGGTGGTAGTGGGAAGGGCGATCGGCGGGGCGGTGATCAGGATGTTCATCGCCAGCACCGCCGCGGCGGCCCCGAAGACGACGAAGGCGACTGCCGGCGCCGTCTCCATGGCCCTCTCGAAGACAGATTTGCGTCGAGACCTCATTGCCCGAGTATGCGCGACGCGGGCTCGGGCCGCATGTCGGCGCCAGGTGACCGCCGGCGCCAACGACCTGCCGAGCGGTCAGGCTGCCGCCGAGGCCGCCTTCTCGAGACGCACGACCTGGGCCATCAGCCCGTCGGCCTGACTCTTCTTGAGGTCGCCGTCCCGTAGCGCCCGGAACAGCAGCAGCTTGCGGGTCGGCTCGTCCGCATCGAGCAGCAGGTCGATCAGGTCCGCGCTCAGGACCTCGGGCAGCTTTCGGGTCGACACTTCTGGATCCTCCAGAATCGGGCCGCGCTGAGGGCAAATGAAGGGCGGCCAGCGGGGGTGTCGGCCAGATACGGGGCTCGCCGTCGGGGCCGATGGTCCTGCCCCGGTACATCCTTTGGTTCGACCTGACCCACTTCGCGGCGCCCCGAAGGCGGGGAAGCGTCCCTGAGCGCCTCTAGGCAGCCAGGCCCGCGGCCAGGGTCAGGGCGCTGCGGGCCCGATTGAGGATGTAGAGATGGAAGCCCGGGGCGCCGTGGTCCAGCAGGTCGCGGATCTGGGCCAGGGCCCAATCGATGCCCACGGCCTCGATGATCTCGGGCTGCTCCCCGGCCGCGGCGATGCGCTTGACCAGCCGATCGGGAAGCGAGGCACCGCACAGTCCGGCGATCCGGGTTACCTGCCTGAGCGACAGCACGGGCATTATCCCGGGCACGATCGGCACGGCGATGCCGATGGCCCGGCAGCGATCGACGAAGCGGTAGTAGGAGTCGTTGTCGAAGAAGAGCTGGGTGGTCACGAACGAGGCGCCGGCGTCGACCTTGCGCTTGAGATTGGCCAGGTCGATGTCGAACGAGGGCGCCTCGGGGTGCTTCTCCGGGTAGCCTCCGACCCCCACGCAGAAGTCGGGCTCCAGCTCCTTGAGCAGGGCGACGACGTCCGACCCGTGGCGCAGCCCGTCCTTGAACGAGGCCTCGGCCGTCACGCCCTCCGGCAGGTCGCCGCGGAGAGCCATGATGTTGCGGATCCCCAGGGCGTGATGAGCGTCGGCGATGGCCGCGATCTCGGCTCGGGTGTGGTTGACGGCCGTCAGGTGGGGCATGACGGTGAATCCGAACTCGAGTCGGAGCAGCGACGACACGTGCGCGGTGCGCTCGCGAGTGCTGCCACCCGCGCCGTAGGTGATCGACACGAAGTCGGGCTCGATGCGCCGCAGGGCCGACGCCGTCAGCCGCAGCGCCTCTACGCCGGCCGCATCCTTGGGCGGGAAGAACTCCAGCGAACGGAGCGGCCGCCCGCGGTCGAACAGCTCGGAGATGGGCGGATCGGGCTGGATCGGAGTCTCGGCTGGCACGAGCCCGATGATACGGTCACCGGGCCGTCGCCGGCGCGGCGCCTCAGAACGGCCCGATGCCGCCGAGCAGGTTCTGAACGGGCGACTCGTTGCCCTGCTCCTGGGCCTCGACCCGCTCGAGCGCGACCACGATCGCCAGACCCAGCGGGACGTCGAAGCCAGGGGCGATCTGGATGCCGTAGGCGTCGTGGAGGCTGAACCACTGTCGTGAGGCGTCGATGACCTGCTGGCCGCCCTGGTCCTTGACCTGGAAGACTCGGTTCGACCAGTTGCCGTGGACCGTCAGCTCCTGACCGCCGGCGAGCGTGATCTTGAACTTGTCGCCGCCGAGGTGGAAGATCGCCTCCTGGACCGTGGCCGAAACCTGGCCGTTCTTCTTGACCTCGATGGTCTTGTGCACGTGCGGCGCCAGCGGTTTCGAGATCTCGAAGAGCGGCTGGCCGTTCAGATCCTTGAGCACGTGCGTGCCGTGGAGGCTGAGGAGCTTGCCGTCGACCTCGAAGGCGTGGTTGCCCTGGCCGTCCTCGATCCACATGTCGCCGGTGACCGAGATCAGCTTCTGGTTGAGGACGAAAGTCCGAACCTGCCCGGGCGAAGACGCCGAGCCGGCCGGACCGCTCTCGACCGGAGCCGGCGCCGGCGTCGCGGTCGCGGGGACCGCCGTCGCGTCGGCGATCTTCTCCTGGTTGAACGACGTGGCGCCGCACTGGGGGCACTTGGCGGCGTTCGCGAGCTGCTGGTAGTGGGCCCGGAGGGCCGTCTGCTGGTCGAACGTCGCCCCGATCGTCGAAACGAACTGACCGGCCAGACTCTGCGCGTTTGGCCTTTCCTCCGCGATGTCGGCGGGAACGATCCAGCTGTGCTGGCACCGTTTGCAGGTCCGCAAGTAGTCGCCAACCGCCATGTCAACCTCCAAGGGGCCGCGCGCATCTTCAACGACGCTTTTCGACGTGCCCCACCGGCGGCGTTCAAGATCGTCTATCGGCGGGCGCCGCACCAGCCCGAATTCAGGCCGTCTCGCGCACGGCAACCGGCCCCGATCAGCCGCCCGGCGCGAGCACGGCCCTCAGTCTGGCGGCGAAGGCGTCCGGAGCGGCGACCCTGCCGTATTCGCCGCCCGCGAAACCGTCGTGGCCGCCCGGAAACACGACCGGCTCGAGGCCCAGTCGCCTGGCGACCGACAGGGCCGCCCGGCCGGCGACCGCGTTCGAGGACTCCTCGCCGACCCCGATGATCAGGCGCGTTGGAGCGGCGCGAAGGGCCTCAAAGTCGGGTTCGTAATGGGCGATCGGGATCATGTTGAGGCCCACCAGCGGGTCGTCACGCGAACCGTCGTCCAACGTCGGCAGCCCGAAGGCCGCCGGATCCGGCGCCGGGCGCTCCAGGTAGTCGGCCGGGATGGGTCCCTGATGGCTCACGAACGCGATGAACTTCGCCATCGCCGGCCCCAGCCCGCTGCGCAGGTAGGTGGCGTGCATGTCGAGGCAGACCGCGATCGCCAGGTCTCGATCGGGCAGGCTGGCGAACGCCGGCGGCTCGTGGGCGACGAGGGTCCGGAGATCCGAGGGGTGCCGCGCCACCAGGGCGAGCGCGTTCACGGCGCCGCCGCTGCTGGCGAACATGTCGACCGGCCCGCCGCCCGCCGCGCCGATCAGTCGATGAAGATCGTCGGCGTGCTCCTCGGGGGTCGTCCGGTCGACCCCGTCGGTGCGCTTGCTGCGCTCCGCCCCGCGTGGGTCGTAGGTCACGACCGTGCGGTCGGAGAAGTGACGGGCGAGGGTCGCAAAGCCGCCCGCGCCCATAGGCGAGCCCACGATCAGGAGGGGCGGCTGGGCGGTGGTCAGGTTGGGCCGCACGTCGTACGTCAGGACGCAGCCCGGCGCGGCGAGGGTGCGCGTGGTCATCTCGATCGGAGCTCGGGTGGTCTCGCTCATGGCACTCTCCGGTGAGGCTTGAGCGCGTATCTCAGCACCGCCGGGCCGTAGCGGAAAGACGCGGCTCACCCTGCGGCGCGACCGGTGCCGAACCGATGACGCCGGGTATCGCTCGACTCGCCGGGATGCGGTAACCGTGGTTCTCGCGAAGCCGAAGAGACGGCTGGCTCGGGCCGGCTGATAACATGGGCCACCTTCTCCACGAGGCTCGCCCGATGCCCGACCGACTGCTGGCCTTCGAGCTCCTGGCTCTGGCTCTGATCGTCGTGCCCGGTCCGAGCGTGCTCTTCATCGTCGGCCGGGCGCTATCGGCCGGCCGCCGAGCGGCGCTGGCGACGGTCCTGGGCAACGCCGCCGGTGAGTACGTCCAGGCGGCCGGCGTGGCCCTCGGACTGGGGGTGATCCTCGCCGAGTCGGACCTCGTCTTCACGGTCGTGAAGCTTGGCGGCGCCTGCTATCTAGCCTTTCTCGGCGTCCAAGCCATCCGCGGACGGCGGTCGCTCTCGGTGCCGGCGAGCCACTCCACGCCGACGAACGCCGACGGTCGGGCACTGCGCGAGGGGCTGATCGTGGGTCTCACCAATCCCAAGACCACGGTCTTCTTCGTGGCCGTGCTGCCGCAGTTCGTCACCAGGTCGGGATCGGCCGAACCTGTGCCCGTCCAGATGCTGCTGCTCGCCCTCGTCTTCATGGCCATCGCCCTGGTATCCGACAGCGTCTGGGCGCTCGGGGCCAGCCAGGCCCGCTCCTGGTTCGTGCGGTCCCCGCGCCGGCTCGAGAATCTTGGCGCGGCCGGCGGCTGCGTGATGATCGGGCTGGCCGCCGGTCTCGCCCTCGCCAACCGGACCGACTGAGCGGCCCGCTCGGGACGGGCGGCCGGCGGCCGGCAGGTGGGCCGGACGCAGGAATGAAGCGTCCGTCCATCGGTTCGACCTGGGCGGTCTGTCGCCTATCCGCCTATCGCCGGCGTTCGCGCGCTCGGAATCGTGGAGGAGAGGCGGGGATTCGAACCCTGGGACCTTTCGGTCAACGGTTTCAAGGGCGCACCTGGGGCCGTAGGGGTCCGTTAGCGTTCGATTTGAGCGTGAGGGCGCCTGATTTGGCGCCTCTCCGTCCGCCTCTGCTCGCCGGCGAAGATGCCAGCGAAGCTGCCGCGCCCCGCTGGTCAGAGTCGGGCAGTCCGTCCGACGCCATGTCTGCTGGCGGATAGCCGGAGGGCGGCGGGAACACCATACTCGCGCGCGTCTGGTGCGATGGCCGCCCAGGTCCTGCAGATGGGGTGGGCGTGTTCGTCACGACTGCAGTCACGCAGTTGCTCCGGCGCTGCCCGGGCTGGACAAGGCCCACGGTTCTGGCGCTCGTCTTTGCCCTGCTTGCCTTGCCGATCGTGGCGCTCACAGTTGGCGCGGTCGATCCAGCCAGCGGCTCTGAACAAGTAGCTGCGACCGCCGTCGGCCAGTGGTCGGCGGCAGCGAGCGGAGTCTTTCTTCCGGCGCTGGTGGCCGGCTCGATAGGCGGGCCTATCGTCAGGCGCAACTCCGGTGGCGGGGCCGTGCTCACGATCTTGATCGCACTGCTTGTCGCCGTACCCGGCGCGCTTGTGTTGCCGTTGCTCCTCGATCAGCGTGTGGGTATCGGCTGGTTGTGCCTCGACAGCTGTTCGACTCTCATCAGCACCAGATACCCACTCTCGAGCATCGAGGCGGATCTGTATGTGGGCCTGGCTCCGTTCGTGGAGCCCGTGCCCGTCCTGACGCTGGCAGCCGGGGTGGGACTCTGGACCGTCATTCTTCGGCGGCTCCCTCGCTTTCCTGAGGACGCGCGGACTGATCGCCCGACCCGGCGCCAGGCGACGTTCCTGGCCCTGTCGGTCGCCCTGGTGGCTGTCGTGGCCGGAAGCATGGCCGTCGGAACGCGCCTGGCTCAACCGCCGGTCCTGCCCACCCCGGCTCCTACGCCCATCTCATATCCGACGCCGGCTCCGCCCGAACCGATCGCCGTGACCCCGGCGACGTTTTCGTGCCAGGCCCCGACAGACCTGACCGTTGTTATTGAACTGCCGGCGAGTGTCGCGGTCGGGCAAGAGATCTGGACCGAGGTTGACGGGCCCCCGGACAAGTGGGGCGTCCACGGCTGGAGCCTGACGACCGACACCGTCCGGGTCGGTCCGCCGGCGATGGACCGCCGGCCGGATGGAACATGGCTGTACACGCTGAACTTCCCGGCCGCGCAAACGCAGCGGATGTGCGCCGGCAACGGGCAGAGCACGGACTACGCGCAGGACGGCATGCTCGTGGCAGTCCCACTCCTGACTCCCGGCGACCACGCCATAGAGATCATCGATCCTCGTACGGGTTGGACCCTGGCCCAGGGCGCATACAACGTGCGGCCCTACTCGTTCCCCACGCGCCCACCGGC
>Ga0335076_10000899_pt1 | contig 28234 bp, 25 predicted proteins | sample Lox_Sample_25_FD_206717 | JGI IMG/M metagenome (GOLD analysis project Ga0335076, IMG submission 206717) | Soil microbial communities from Loxahatchee National Wildlife Refuge, Florida, United States - Lox_Sample_2.5 | ecosystem: Environmental > Terrestrial > Soil > Wetlands | place: USA... | reverse complement strand
TGACTGGAGTGCTGTGCGCGGTCAACAAGAGCGTGAGTTGCCGGGGCCCCGGTAAGGCGGCTGCTGCGGTAAAGTCGCCGCGGGCCCGCAGCTTTTCAGGATCTCACTTTGAGTGACTCGACGACGCCGCGCGCGGCGGTGCGCGCGCTCGGCATATTGAGCGCGATCAACCTGCTCAACTATCTCGACCGCTATCTCGTGCCGCCGCTCGTTCCGGACCTCGAGCGTGCCATGGGGCTGTCGCACCAGCAGGCCGGCTGGCTGTGGCCGGCCTTCATGATCGTCTACATGCTGACGGCGCCACTGTTCGGCGCCTGGGGCGACCGCGGCTCACGCACCCGGCCGATCGCGCTCGGCGTCTTCATCTGGAGTCTCGCCACCGTGCTCTCGGGCCTTGCGCGCAACTTCCCGCAGCTGTTTGCGGCGCGTGCGCTGGTCGGGGTGGGCGAGGCCGCCTACGCCGCGATCGCCCCGGCGCTGCTCGCGGACTGCTTTCCACTCGCGGCGCGTGGCCGGGTCTTCGCAGTGCTCAACATGGCGCTGCCCGTCGGTGCCGCGCTCGGCTACGTGCTCGGGGGTCAGATCGGGCAGCACTTCGGCTGGCGCGCGGCATTCTTTCTGTGCGGCACACCCGGCGTGCTGCTCGCCGCGGCGATGTTGTGGCTGCCCGATCCGCCGCGCGGCGCGCAGGAGGCGCTGCCCGGGACGCCACCAGCGGCCGCCACGCCGGCCGGCAGGCCCGGGGTGCTCGCCGTGTACCTCGGCCTGCTTCGTCGTGGGCCCTACCGACTGCCGGTGCTCGGCTACGCCGCTTACACGTTCGCACTCGGCGGCCTCGGCTTCTGGATGCCGACCTTTCTCGAGCACGTCCGCGGCGTTCCTCCCAAAGAGGCGACCACCGGTTTCGGCGCGATCGTGGTGGTGACCGGATTCGCAGGCACGCTCGTCGGCGGCTGGCTTGGCGACTATTGCCTGAAACGCTCGCCGCAGGGGTATCTGTGGTTCTCGGGCGCGGTCACTCTCGCGGCCGCACCCCTCGCGCTCGTGGCGCTGACCGCGGCGGCCCCGGCGCTCTATTACCCGGCGATCGTGCTCGCGGAGGTGCTGCTGTTCATGTCCACGGGGCCGATCAACGCGGCGATCGCCAACAGCGTCTCGCCGCTCGAGCGCGCCTCGGCGATGGCGCTGTGCGTGCTCGTCATTCACCTGCTCGGCGACGTGCCTTCGCCGCCGCTCATCGGCTACCTGGCAGATGTCGGTACACTCGGGCGGGCAGTGCTCATCGTGCCGGCAGGGATCGCACTCGGTGGGATCGTATGGCTCGTGTGCGCAAGGGTCATCCGTCGCACGCCGCTGCCGGCGCACGGCTGACCGGGACGGCGCAGACCTTCGATGCGTCGCTGCCGCCGGCGGCCCGGCCGCTGGCGACGCTGCGCCGCGAGCATATCGAGGCGCTGCTGCGTGCGGCGGTGTGCCGCGGCGCCGGAGCGGCGGGCGCGCATTGCATCCACGAGCTGTGGATGCGCGGGGAATTCGCCGCCAACATCGAGGCGGCGCTCACCGCACTGTGGCAGGGTGCCGCCGCCTCCATTCCGGAATGGCTGCCGATGCGGCACGTGGACTGGCTGCCGGCGCTCTACGAGGTGACGTGCACCTTCAACGTGGCACGCCGCGGCCGCTACAACATCTACGTGGTGCTCCTCGACTTCGCCGACCGCCGGCGCGGGCCCTACGGACTCTACGTCGGCATGAGCCATTACACTCCGGCACAGCGTTTCGACCAGCACAAGGCGGGCATTCGTGCCGCGGCCAGCGTGCTGCGGCGTGGCCTCGAGGTGTTGACCGGGCCCACGCTGCACCTGCAGGGCATCGCGCGATCGGAGGCGCTGCGCATCGAGGCAGAGCTCGCCGAGGCGCTGCGCGACGCCGGGCTGATGGTCGAAGGCGGCCACTAGGCCCACCGCGGCGTGCGTGCTGTCGGCGCGGCGCGACACGGTCGTCAGACGGGGCCGACAGGCAGCCGCTGCCGCCGCCTCCTGTCAATCCCGGGCACACCGGGCAAAGTGTTGGCAATTACCTCACGAGGTGTGAACACATCATGCCAGCACATTTGCAACGCTCGCGCAGCCCACTGCGGAGTCGTGTCGCAGCCTGCGAAAGGCTTGCTCCGCGGCGCGCGGCGCTTCTTGCACTCGCCTCACTTGCCGCGCCCCTTCTGCTCATGCTGCCGCTCGCGGCGCGGGCCCAGCTCTCGGTATCCGTGAACATTGCCCCGCCCGAGCTTCCCGTCTACGAACAACCGCCGCTCCCGGCGCCAGGGTACCTCTGGGTTCCCGGGTACTGGGCATACGGCCCGGACGGCTACTTCTGGGTGCCGGGTACCTGGGTCGAGCCGCCGGCGCCGGATCTCGTGTGGACGCCGGGATACTGGTCGTTCTCGAACGGGGCCTACCTGTGGACGGCCGGGTATTGGGGACCCACGGTCGGCTTCTACGGTGGAATCAACTATGGATACGGATATCCCGGACGGGGGTACTACGGCGGCGAATGGCGCAACCACCAGTTCTTCTACAACTCGGCCGTCGACAACGTCCGGACCGTGAACGTGACCAACGTCTACTCCAAGACGGTGGTCAACGACGTCACGGTCAACAGGGTGAGCTACAACGGTGGACCGGGCGGCGTATCCGCCCGACCGACGGCTGAGCAGGAGGCGGCGGCGCGAGCGCCGCACCACGGGCCGACCAGCGCGCAGACGCAGCACGTCGAAACCGCGCGCGGGCAGCGGGATCTGCTGGCGTCAGTCAACCACGGCGCGCCACCGGTCGCAGCGACCCCGAAGCCCAATAGCTTCAGCGGCTCCGGAGTCGTGAAAGCCCGCGGCGCCGAGAGCCACGCCACGGCCGCCGCCGGCCATGCCGCGCCCCCTCCACCCGCCGCGCACAATGCTCCGCCGCGAGCCAACGAGGCACCGCGGCCCAACGAACGCCCGGCCCAGCAGCCGCCGCAGCACCCGATGCACCTCGCGCAAGCCCCCGAGGCGCCGCGGCCCGAAGCTGCGCGACCGCCGCCGCGAGCGGAGGCGGCGCGGCCACCGTCGCGGCCTGAAGCCACACCGCACGCAACGCGGCCCGAGGCACAACGGCCGTCGGCGCAGGACCACGAATCGCGCGCTAGCACGGCGGAGCGGCCTCAAGCGGAGCATCGAGAGCCGTCGCACCCGCAGTCGCAGCAGCGTCCGGGTGAGAACACGGCACGGCACGAACCAGCCCGCAAACCCGAGGAGCACCGCGGCGGATGACCCTCCCGTGACGGGCGCGCCGGCCAGTGAAGAGGTTGAACCCGCGGTCCTCGCGACGCCGCGGAATCCGGAGCGCGGAGGACTGATCCTGGTCGAGCCGCCGCAGCGGCCCAGGGCGGCGGTCGATCCCGGAACCGGCAGCGACCGGACGCTGTCGCGCGCCCTGTGGATCATCGCCATCTGCGCCCTGGCGCTTACGTTGCGGGTCGGTCGCGATGCGCTGATTCCGCTCGGGCTCGCCGCGTTGGTGGCTTGCGTGCTCTCCGGAGTCGTCGAGTCGTTACGACGCCGCGGCGTACCGCGGGCGCTGAGTGCCGCGGTGCTGCTCGCGCTGCTCAGCACCGCGATTGCCGGCACGATCGACCTCGTCGCGGCCCCGGCGCAACAATGGTTGCAGGGCGCGCCGCAGGTGCTGCGCACGATCGAGCACAAGGTGCGCCCGGCGCAGTCGCTCCTCCGGCGGCTCGACTACCTCACGCGGCGCGCCTCGGCGCTCGCGAGCCCGGGAACCGAATCCACGCCGGCGCCACCCGCAGGCGGCAGCAGCTCGCTCAGCGCGATCGAGGTCTTCGCCGCGACCGGTTGGGCCGCGGTAAGCATGGTGACGGTTCTCGCTTTTGCCTTCCTGCTGCTCGCCGCAGGACCGGCCGGGCTGGCGCGCATGGCATGTGGGCGCGACACCCGATGTAAGGCCATGCACACGCGCGAGATCATCGATGCCATCCGCCGCCAGGTAGGCCGCTATTACGGCACGCTGCTGCTGATCAACCTGTGCTTCGCCGCGGTCACGGCAGGGGTCCTGTGGCTTCTCGGCATGCCCAGTCCCGCGCTCTGGGGCGTGCTCGCCGGGCTGCTCAACTTCGTGCCCTACGTGGGTCCGGCGTTCGCCGTCACGATCTTCGTCCTGGTCGGCCTGGTCACCTTCGAGGGCGTCGCCCACACCCTGCTCGTGGCCGCAACCTACGTCGTGCTCGCCACCGTGGAGGGCCACGTGATCGAGCCGATCTTTCTCGGCCGGCGCCTCAACGTGAGCCCGGTCGCCGTGCTGTTTGCACTGTGGATCGGCGGCTGGCTGTGGGGCGTCGCGGGCGTCGTGCTGGCGCTGCCGACGCTGCTCGCGTTACAAGTGGCAACACGCATGACACGCGCCCGGACGCGCCAGACATAGCGCACCAGACATAGCGCACCAGACATAGTGCGCACCGGACGTAGCAGCGCGGTTCCACCCCGTTCGGCTGGCGCGTTAGACTCGCGGTCACAGGGAGCACGCGTATGTTTGCATGCACGCCGGCGCTGTCTTCCGCGGCGCTGTGCGTCGTGGCGCTGGCTTGCGCGCCGGGCACGGTGCTCGCCGCCAAGGCGTCCACGCCCACCCAACTCGAGCTGCGCGCCGGTGCCCGCGTCGGCATCGTCAACCAGCTCGACGCCGAGGTGACGCACTTCCACGCCGCTAAGCAGATCGAGAACAGCTTCCTCAAGACCTACCCGGTCAAGTGGCCGGTGAGCCTCATGCTCCTCGAGGCCGTCCAGGACCGTCTGAAGCAGCTCGGGCTCGTCGCCGTGCAGGTGGCGACGAGCGATGAGCTGCTGCGGGCGCGCGAGCATTGCTTCCTTGACGCCGCGCTCGGTAAGGGACTGCCGAAGGAGTGTGCGCCGCTCTTTGCGCGGCTGGCCGCTGCCGAGCACCTCGACGCCATCATCGTGCTCGGCCCGGGGCGCAATGACTCAACCCACGCGGGCGGCACACGCCACAAAGCGCTGCCGGAGTACCTGCGCGGCTGGTGCTTCGTGACGGGACAGGGTGGCGCCGACACGCTGCCGTCGCTGCTCAATCTCACGGAGTTGCTCCTGATCGGTGTGAACGGACAGGCGGCGCAGCTCATCGACCGCCAGTGGGGCGGGAACGGTCAGAGCTGGCTAGGCTACAAGGCGCCGGCGGATCTCAAGGCATTCCCCGAGCAGCAGCTCGCGCAGCTGCAGCCGCTGTTCGCCTATATGCTCAAGCAGCAGTCGGATGCCTTGCTCGCACATCTCGAAGCGGCACGGTAGCCGATTATAAGAACTGGCCGGCGCGACAGGCTGCTAGGCGGCGTGACGAATCGCCCAGGCGCACACGATCACTCCGATCAGCCCGAGCGCGAAGTCGAGCGCCGCGTAGAGCCGCTCGCGCCTTTCGAGCTGCGCGGCGCTGCGCGGAGCGATGAGGAAAGGCTCGCCGTTGCGCGGCTGCGAAATGACGCTGGTACGCGCGATGGCCGACTGCAGCTTCTGCGTCTGGCACTCTGCGGCCGCCGCCTGACGCGCCGCATCCCATTCCGCCGCACTGAGCGTGCCGTCGTGGTCCAGATCGAACCGCGCCAGGAGCGAGCGTTGATCCTGCTTCCACTCGTGCAGCTTTGCCGCGATCGCCGCACCGAGGTCGCCGACCTCGGAATGCGAGCGTAGCTCGCCCATGACGGTCAGCCAGTCACCGACGCCGAGCAGCCGCTCGGTGTAACGCCATTTCCCGGTGTGCAGCAGCGGCAGCGAGATGTCGCCGGCCGGCGGGGGTCCGGGGGGCCACGGGTCGTCCCCATACCAGACGTTGTCGGTCGTCGGAGTGATTTCCGCCTTCACCGGGCCGACCAGGCACTCGGCGTCCCCGTCGCTGAGCACGAACAGGTCGACGCTCGTTGCACTCTCCGTGACGCTCCAGCGGCCATGGCCCTTGGAGTCCTGCTCCTGGTGCGCAATCGCGTAGCTCCACCACACGCAGGGTCGCGACGTCAGCGGTGAGGCAATCGGTGCCTCACCGGCCGGCTGAGCGCGACCGCTGACCTTCACGTACCCCTGTGCGGCGGAGCGGATCCGCCCCTGCGGCGTATCGGCCACGAGCCGCTCGCGCCGCAGCCGCGCGAAGAACCGCCACAGCGCAAACAGCGCGAACGTCGCCGCAATCAGCGCGATCACCAGGTAGGGCGGCGGCTGCGCGGATCGCACGGGCCAGGTACCGCGGAAGCGACCTGCGGCCGGTGGGGCCTCAGGCGGAGAACGCCGCCTTCAGATCGACGTCCGCCTTGTGCTCGGCCTCGAAGTGCAGCAGCTGCGCGGACGGGAAATCGCCGAGCCGTGCCACCAGCGCATCGGGGAAGCTCGCGATGCGCACGTTGTTGGTATTCACCGCCTCGTTGTAGACCTCGCGCCGGTCGGCGATCGCGGTTTCGAGGCCGCTGATGCGCTCCTGCAGGTGATGAAACGGCTCGCTCGCCTTGAGCTGCGGGTAGTTCTCGGCCACCGCGTACAGCCCGGTGAGGCCGCTGCGCAGCTCGCGCTCGGCGCTGCCGAGCGAGCTCATGCTGCCGGAGCTGCGCGCCGCGTCGACACCGGCGCGCGCGCGCATCACACGCTCGAGGGTGCCCGCCTCGTACTGCATGTACTGCCGGCACACCTCGACGAGCTTCGGCAGCTCGTCGTGCCGCTGCGCGAGCAGCACGTCGATATCCGACCAGGCGAGCTGCACGGCCGCGCGCACCCGCACCAGGCCGTTATAGACGCCGATCAGGTAGCCGCACAGGGCCAGCAGCAGGAACAGGAATACCAGGAATGCCAGCATGACGGGAGTTCCTCGCAGCACGTCGAAGCCGCGGCGAAGCATACTCCGCCGCACGCGCCGCGGCTGCCACCGTCGGACATTAAGTGATCTCCATCACGCGTGGGGCAGGGGGCAGCGCGACCGGCGTCGCACTGCGACCTCAGGCTGCCGTCACCCGCAGCCCGAGGTCGATACCCGCGATCTCGTAGCCCTTGCGGAAGTCGCGGATGTGCCGCGCCATCCAGCCGTGCGCACCCTCCGCATCGCGCGCCGCGAGCGCCTCGAGCAGGCGGCGATGCGCGGTCGCAATGCGTGCGCGCGCCTGCGGCACCTCATCGATCATCACGCACAGCGACGGCTCGAGCAGCCGCAGCAGCGGCTCCTGCGCGAGTCCCAGCACCGGGTTGTGGGTCGCGCGCCCGATGCAGCGGAACACCTCGGCGGTGTAGTGCACGGCCTGCTCGGCGTCCTCGTGCTGCGCCGCGAACGCGGCCGCCGCAGCGGCGATGCACTCGAGATCGGCGCTGGCATGGGCGCGCGCCGCGGCTGCACAGAGCGGCGGCTCGAGTATGGTGAGTGCCTCCCACAGGTGGCGTACCGTGACATCGTGCAGCAGCAGGGCGTGACTCACCCCCTGCGCGACCGACTCCTGGTGCGGTCGGCTGACCGACATCAGCTTCGAGCCGGCGCGGCGCTGCAGCAGGCCGCGGCTCTCGAGCTCACGCAGCGCCTCGCGCACGGTGGAGCGGTTCACGCCGAACTGCCGGGCGAGCTCGGTCTCCGACGGCAGCCGCTCGCCCTCGCGCAGCGAGCGGCTGAGGATGCGCGCGCCGATGGCTGCGGCCACCTTGCGGTACGCCGGCTCGATGAGGAGCTTGGCGAATTCGACGCTCACGCCGCATCCTCGAACAGCTCGCGGCCAATCAGCATGCGACGGATCTCCTGGGTGCCGGCGCCGATCTCGTAGAGCTTGGCATCACGCAGCAGCCGCCCGGCGCCATAGTCGTTGATGTAGCCGTTGCCGCCGAGCGCCTGGATGGCCTCGAGCGCGGCGTGTGTGGCCCGCTCCGCAGCGAACAGGATGCAGGCCGCCGCGTCGCGCCGCCGCGCGGTCCCCGCGTCGCAGGCGCGTGCCACGGCGTACACGTAGGCGCGCGAGGCATTGAGCGCGGCATACATGTCGGCGATCTTCCCCTGCATCAGCTCGAAGGTGCCGATCGGCTGACCGAACTGGCGCCGCTCGCGTACGTAGGGCAACACCAGGTCGAGCGCGGCGGCGGCGAGACCGAGCGAGCCGCCGGCGAGCACCACGCGCTCATAGTTGAGTCCACTCATGAGCACGCCCACGCCGCCGTTCTCCTCGCCGAGCAAATTCGCCACCGGCACCGCGCACTCCTCGAACACCAGCTCGCAGGTGCCCGAGCCACGCATGCCGAGCTTGTCGAGCTTCTGCGCGGTGCTGAAGCCGGGGGTGCCGCGCTCGACAATGAACACGCTGATGCCGCGCGGACCGGCGCCGGGGTCGGTCTTGGCGTAGACGACGAACAGGTCGGCGTCCGGCCCGTTGGTGATCCACATCTTGCGCCCGGTGAGGAGATAGCGGTCGCCACGCCTCTGCGCGCGCAGCTGCATCGACACGACGTCCGAGCCGGCGCCCGGCTCGGACATCGCCAGCGCCCCGACGTGCTCGCCGGAGAGCAGCTTTGGCAGGTAGCGCTCGCACTGCGCATCACTCGCATTGAGTCGCAGCTGGTTTACGCACAGGTTCGAGTGCGCGCCGTAGGACAGACCCACCGCGCCCGATGCGCGCGAGATCTCCTCCATGACGATGACGTGCGCGAGGTAGCCGAGTCCCGCGCCGCCATGCCGCTCGGGCACGGTGATGCCGAGCAGGCCCTGCGCGCCGAGCACGGGCCACAGGTCACGCGGAAATTCGTTGCTGCGGTCGATCGCGGCGGCGCGCGGCGCGATCTGCGCGGCGGCGAAGCGCCGCACCTGCTGACGGATCTCCTCGAGCTCGGGCGCGAGGCCGAAGTCGCTGTCGGTGCAGTCGAGAGCGGTCATGGGCTTGCCTTCCGATCTGGCACAATCGTATGATTGTCGGACAAACCGGCAACCGTGGCAAGCAGCAGATGCCCCGACTCACGACCGGGGTCGACCCCCACAGCGCGGAATATCGCGACAACGAGCGCGCCATGCTCGCCCTGATCGAGGAGCTGCGGCGCGAAGTTGCCCGTGCGGCTCGCGGTGGCTCGAAAACGGCCACGGACAAGCACAAGGCGGCGGGCAAGCTCACCGCCCGCGAGCGCATCCGCGTGCTGCTCGACTCCGGCAGTCCCTTTCTCGAGCTCTCGCAGCTCGCCGCGCACGGCATGTACGGCGGCGACATCGCCTGCGCCGGCATCGTCACCGGCATCGGCCGCGTCGCGGGGCGCGAGTGCGTGGTGGTGGCGAACGACCCGACCGTCAAGGGTGGGACCTACTACCCGGTCACGGTGAAGAAACACCTGCGTGCGCAGGAGATCGCCCGCGACAACCGGCTGCCATGCGTCTACCTGGTGGAAAGCGGCGGCGCGTTCCTGCCGGCACAGGACGAGGTGTTTCCGGATCGCGAGAACTTCGGGCGGATCTTTTACAACCAGGCGACGCTCTCGGCGCTCGGCGTGGCGCAGATCTCCGTGGTACACGGCTCGTGCACCGCCGGCGGCGCCTACGTTCCGGCGATGTCGGATGAGAACGTCATCGTGCGCAACCAGGGGCGGGTGTTCCTCGGCGGGCCGCCGCTGGTGAAGGCCGCCACCGGCGAGGACATCGATGCCGAGTCCCTCGGCGGGGCGGAGGTGCACTGCCGTGAGTCGGGGGTCTGCGACCATTACGCGGAGAACGACACCCACGCCCTCGCCATTGCGCGCCGCATCGTGGCGCGCTTGAGCGCCGCGCCGCCGACGGCGCCGGCCGTTACGCCCCGCGAGCCGCAGTACGCTGCCGGCGAGCTCTGCGGGCTGCTGCCCGCGAGCCTGCGCAAACCCTACGACGTGCGCGAGGTGATCGCCCGTCTGGTCGACGCCTCCGAGCTCGAGGAGTTCAAGCAGCTCTACGGCACGACGCTGGTGTGCGGCTTTGCGCACCTCGGCGGCTACCCGGTCGGCATTCTCGCCAACAACGGCGTGCTGTTCTCCGAGAGCGCCCTCAAGGGCACGCACTTCATCGAGCTGTGCGCGCGCGAGCGCATCCCGCTCCTTTTCCTGCAGAACATCACCGGCTTCATGGTGGGACGACGGGCCGAGGCGGGCGGCATCGCCAAGGACGGCGCCAAGCTCGTGACCGCCGTCGCCTGCGCGGGTGTGCCGAAGCTCACGGTCATCATCGGCGGCAGCTACGGCGCGGGAAACTACGCCATGTGCGGCCGCGCTTATTCACCACGCTTCCTGTTCCAGTGGCCGAACGCGCGCATCTCGGTGATGGGAGGCGAGCAGGCGGCGAGCGTGCTCGCGACGGTGAAGCGCGACCAGCTCCGCGGCAGCGGCCGGGACTGGCCGGCGGCCGAGGAGGAGGCCTTCAAGCAGCCGATCCGCGAGCAATACGAGCGGCAGGGACATCCGTACTATTCCTCGGCGCGGCTATGGGACGATGGCGTCATCGACCCGCGCGACACGCGGCGCGTGCTGGCGCTCGCACTGGCGACGGTGCGCAACGCGCCACACGAAGCGCAGCCCTTCGGCGTGTTCCGGATGTAAGGCACCATGGTCGGGGAGAGCGCGTGATCCGCAGTGTGCTCGTGGCCAACCGCGGCGAGATTGCCTGTCGCATTTTTCGCACCGCGCGGCGGCTCGGCATGCACACCGTCGCCGTGTACTCGGACGCGGACGCGACGGCGCGCCATACGCGCGCGGCGGATGAGGCGCTGCGCATCGGGCCCGCGCCGGCGCGCGAGAGTTATCTCGATGCCGAGCGCATCCTCGCGGCCGCGCGCGCCTGCGGCGCCGAGGCCATCCATCCGGGCTACGGGTTTCTCTCCGAGAATGCGCAGTTCGCCCAGGCCTGCACCGATGCCGGCCTGCTGTTCGTCGGGCCGCCGGCCGCGGCCATCAGCGCCATGGGCTCGAAGCTCCTCGCCAAGACACGCATGCAGGCGGCCGGTGTACCGGTCCTGCCCGGATACTCGGGCGCGCAGCAGGATCTGCCGCACCTCGAGCGTGCCGGCCTTGCCGCAGGCCTGCCGCTCATGGTGAAGCCCGCCGCCGGCGGCGGCGGCAAGGGCATGCAGATCGTGCGTCAGCCCGTCGAGCTCGGCCCGGCGCTCGCGGCGGCGCGCCGCCTCGCCGAGAGCGCCTTCGGCGACGGGGCACTGCTGCTCGAGCGCTACCTGCCCTCGCCGCGGCATCTCGAAGTGCAGGTGTTCGCCGATGCGCACGGCAACTTCGTGCACCTCGGCGACCGCGATTGCTCGACGCAGCGACGTCACCAGAAGCTCATCGAGGAGGCCCCCGCACCGGCGGTGCCGGCCGACGTGCGCGAGCGGCTGCGGGCGGCAGCCCTGGTCGTGGCACGTGAGATCGGCTACGTGAGCGCCGGAACGGTCGAGTTTCTCCTCGACGGGCGCGAGTTCTATTTCATGGAGATGAACACGCGGCTGCAGGTCGAGCACACGGTAACCGAGGCGGTGACCGGGATCGATCTGGTGGAGTGGCAGCTGCGGGTCGCCGCCGGTGAGCGGCTGCCGCTGTCGCAGGAGCAGGTGCGCCTCGAGGGGCACGCCATCGAAGCGCGCGTGTGCGCCGAGGATCCCGCGCGTGGGTTCCTGCCGAGCGCCGGGCGGCTCGAGCTGCTCGAGTGGCCGCAGCTCGAGTCGGTGCGCGTCGATGCGGGTTTCGCGAGCGGCGATGCCGTACCGGACTGTTACGACTCGCTCCTCGGCAAGGTCATCGCCCACGCGGGGCAGCGCGAGCAGGCCGCGGCGCTCCTCGCGAGCGCCCTCGGTCGCACGCACTGCGCCGGCGTGCACACCAACGAGCGTTGGCTGGCGCGCATCCTGCGCTCGCCGCGTTTCCTTGCCGTCCGTCACAACATCGCCTTGCTCGATGAACGGGGGGCGGAGTTCGCCGGCCCGCGCACGGCGCCCCCCGAGTCGCTCATCCTCGCCGCGCTCGCGTTCCACGGCGCCGCCGTCGCGCCCGCGCCCGCCGCCGCTCGAAGTCCCTGGGATCTCAGCGACGCTTTCACACCCAACCTCGCTGCACCGATCGGCTACACCTTCGTATGGCGCGGGCAGCGGCACACCGTACAGCTCGAGTACGCCGCCGGGCACCCGGCCCTCGCGTGCGTCGACGGCCACGCACCGTTGCCGCTTGACGCGGTGACGCTCGAGGGCGGCACGGTCGCCGCGCAGATCGCCGGGCGGCGCAGCCACGCGCGCCACCTGCGCAGCGGTGCCGCGCTGCACCTGTGGGCGCTCGATGAGCACTACGAGTTCACGCTCGATGACCCGCGCACGCACGAGTTCTCTGCGAGCGCGGCCACGGGCGGGCTCACGACGCCGCTTCCCGGCGTGGTGGTGGCCGTCCCCGTCGTCGTCGGCCAGGAGGTGGCGGCCGGCGAGGTGCTCATGGTCATCGAGGCGATGAAGATGGAACACACGATCAACGCCCCCTACGCCGGAACCGTGCAGGCCATCCACTTCGCCCGCGGTGCACGCGTCCCCGAGTCGGCCGAGCTTCTGGAGTTGAAGCGCAACGCCGACGAGCCACGCGGCGGCTGAGCGCGGCGCGACCTGCGGCAGCTGCCGGGTCCCTGGCCTGTCGCCAAATCGAAACACTCTGCACTCGCGTGCACTGGCGTGCACGAGCAGTGACGCAGGTCGCGCCGGAGTGATCCAGCCGCCCGATACAATTCCTCACAGGCGTGGCAGGCGGCCGCGTCTGAGTGATGCAGGAGGACGTAATGAACAGATCACTGGTCATCGGAGTGGTGGTCGGAGCGGCGTTCGCGGCGGGGGCGGGTGCGGTAGCCGGGCTCAAAATGACGAGCAAGGGCCCCGACTATGCGCAGGTTCTGAAGGTAACCCCGATTACCCATAGGATTCACACACCGCGCCAGGACTGTCACGACGAGACCGTCACCCACCAGGCACCGGTCAAGGACCAGCACCAGGTCATCGGTACCGCCGCGGGTGCGGTCGTCGGCGGTGTGCTGGGTCACCAGATCGGCGGCGGCACCGGACGCGACCTCGCAACCGTTGCCGGTGCGGCCGGCGGTGGCTACGCCGGCAACCGCATCCAGAAGAATCTGCAGGATCGGGACACCTACACGACGACCGAGCAGAAGTGCGCCACCGTCTATGACACCGCGGAGAAAACCGCCGGCTACGCGGTGCGCTACCGGCTCGGCGACCAGGAAGCGACGGTGAATATGGATCATGACCCGGGCGAGCGCATCCCGGTGCGCAACGGGCAGCTCGACCTCGGAGGTGCGCAGCCGGCGAAGGCGAACTGAGCTCGTGGCGAGGCGCGCTGCTCGCGCGCGTCGCGGGTGACTTACTTCGATTTCGTCACCGGCTTCGTGGCCGGCTTGGCGGTTGCGGCGCGTTCGGCGCGCACCTTGACGATCAGCTTGTCGGTGTTGGCGAGCAACTGCTGCAGATAGGCGGTCTCACCAGGGGCCGGATCGGCCAGGGCGACGTACTTGCCGTCGACCGCCATCGCCGGAATGCTGTCGATCAGGTAGTCGGACGCCAGCTTGTCGGCTTGTACGGTCTGATTGTTCACGCCGAAGGAAACATACGCCGCCGAGAACTGGTCCGCATGGCCGCCGCTGCGTCCCACCCAGGCGGCGAGATTCTGCTCATCGAACAGCGGCTGTTGCTGCTCGTGGATCGCTTGAAACAACGCGCCGTCGAGCCGGGCGAAATCCCCGCTTGCCTGCAACGCATAGAAGGCGCGTTGCAGGTTCACCCACTGCGGACGGTCGAACCCTACCGGGACCCGGCGGAACGTCACGTCCTTGGGCAACTTCGCGTCCCAGGCGTTGACCAGCGGGAAGAAGTGGGCGCAGTGCGGGCAGGCGTAAGAGAAGAACTCGATCACCTCGATCTTCCCGGGACTGCCGGTGGGCTGCGGCGGCTCGAGCGAGCGGTAGTCCGTGCCCTCCTGCTGAGCGCGGGCCGCACGCAACCACGGAGCGACAGCAGCCAGGGCGCCGATCCGCAGCAGCAGAACCCGTCGCGACATCGCCATAGCATCGTCCTTCCATTCAGCGCGCAGCGTACGGGCTTAGTTTAGACAGATTTCGCAGCGCCAGCGGCGGCGGCAGCCTCTCGCGGGCGTGTGCGCGATGAGGCGGTCGAGACGTACGGCGAGTCGCGATCGTAGAAGCGCCACGGCCGCCGTGCCCAATCGCCCGCATAGTCGACGCCAACGCGCGTGGCGCGCGCGATGCGCGCGCGCGGCGTGCCCGGGGGTGGTGGCTCGAGCCACAGGACCCCGCCGCGCAGATCCGCGCCATTCAGTCGCCGGTCGATGCCCAGGGCGCGGCACAGCAGCCCCGGACCCCAGGTGCGCTCGCGCAGGCCGTCGAGCGGCTCGAGCGCGCGCAGCAGCACCGCGTGCGGCACCCCCGCACGGCCCGTGACGACGTTGAGACAATTCCAGAAGCCGTAGATGAAGTAGACATACGCGTGGCCGGGTGGTCCAAACATCACCTCGGTGCGCGCGGTGCGCCCGCGCGCTGAGTGCGCCGCGAGATCGCGCGGCCCGAGGTAAGCCTCGGTCTCGACGATGCGCCCGGCGCGGCGCTGGCGACCGTCGTCGTGCACGAGATGCACTCCGATGAGCGCGCGCGCCACCGCGAGCGTGCCGCGCGAGAAAAAGGAGCTGGGAAGTATCCGCCTGCGCCGCATGCGCGCGCGATGGTACGGAGAATCCTCTACAATGCACGCATGAAGGAGAGCGGACGGAATGTCCGGCTTTAAAATCAGGGACTTAAGGTCTCTTCGCCGAGTTCTCTTGATGTCCGTGTGGTGCAGGAGAGCGCTCCTGGGTGTGCTCGCGGTGTGTGCGCTTGTGAGCGCACCCGCCTCGGCGAGCCTGTACGCGTTGCCGACCGACGGCTCCGCCGTCGTCGGCACGGACGGCAGCACCAGGACCGTCTACGAGGACACGCTGCCGGACATCGCGCATCGCTACAGCCTCGGTTACTACGAGATCATCCGCGCGAATCCCGGGGTCGATGTATGGCTGCCGGGTGCCGGTAAGGTGTTGGTGTTACCGGGCCGACGCATCCTGCCACCGGGCCCGCGTGAGGGCATCGTCGTTAATCTGCCCGAGCACCGGCTGTACTACTTTCCCAAGCCGCACGGACACGACAAGCCCGTCGTCATCACCTACCCGGTGAGCATCGGCAAGATGGACTGGCGCACGCCGCTCGGCGAGACGTACGTCATCGCGAAGATCAAACATCCCGCCTGGTATCCGCCCGAGTCGATCCGCAAGGAGCACGCCGAGAACGGCGATCCGCTGCCGAAGATGGTCGGCCCCGGCCCCGACAATCCGCTCGGCGACTACGCGTTGCGCCTCGCGGCGGGGCGCGGCGAATACATGATTCATGGAACCAACAATCCCACCGCAGTGGGCATGGCGGTGACGCACGGCTGCATCCGCATGTATCCGGAGGACGTCGCGGCGCTCTTTGCGCTGATCCCGGTCGGCACGCCGGTGCGCCTGGTCAACGAGCCCGTGAAGGTCGCGTGGGTGGACGGGAAGCTGTTCCTCGAAGCGCATCCGCCGGTCGACGAGGAAGGTCAGAGCGTCGCGCCGGACCTGAAGTTGTTGTCGCAGAAGCTCGATCACGCGCTCGGCGGCGACAGCGCCGCAATCCATTGGGATCTCGCCCGCGCGACATTGCGCGCGGCGTCCGGCATTCCGACGCTGGTGGGTCTGGCGGCCGAGGCCGAGGAGCCGAGCGCGCTCGCGCCGCAGGCTTCCACCGACGAGACGCGCGCCTCGCGCTAGCCGCCAGGGTTACCGACGTAGCCGTGCGCCTCTCGCATCCGGCGCCCGCAGCCGTTTCGCCCCGTCCCCCGCCTCAACGTGCGCGGCGCAGCGCCGCGAGCACACCCATCACCTGCGTAACGCGCGACAGCACCGTGAGTGCCGTGCGGGTCCAGGCGAGCAGCGTCAGCGCCTGGCGCGGCCGGCGCAGCAGCACGAGTCCCGCGAGTGCCGCGATCCAGGCGAGCGGATGACGCCCGCCGCGTGCGGCCGCGGCCGCCGCGGCGCCGCTGAGCGCCCAGCGCAACGGTCCGCCATCGAGCTCGGCCACGCGCTCGGCGATCTCCACGCGCTGCGCGGCGCAGCGTTCGATGAGCACGCGCCGCCGCACGTAGAGCTCCGTCATGCGGTTCACGGCGCGCTGCCTCGGGCTCGCTGCTGGTCTTCCGCGAGCTGCTGGAGGGAGCTCTCGAGCACTCCCGGCTGGAAGCGCAGCGTCCGCACCCCGAGCCACGCAAAACCCGCCGTGAGCGCGACGAACACCAGGCTTCCCAGGAGCAGCGCCAGCATGCGGTGCGTGTCCCAGACCGCCACGACGAGCGCAGTGACGGCGAAGGCGAGCGCCAGCATCGCGCAAGCGACCGCGCCGATCGCCCAGACCAGCATGCGCAGCAGCGCCCGCAGATGAATTTCGAGCTCGACCGCGGCCAGATCGAGCCGGGTGCGCAGCGCCTCGAGCACCGCGGCGAGCAGCTCCCGCAGCGCATGCGGGGGCTCGTCCGCGGTGGCACGCGGCGGCGGCGCGGATGCATCCATCAGCGTCGGCCCATGATCAGCCCGAGCAGCAGCGCGACGCCCCCCGCCACGGCAACCGCCTGCCATGGGTTGTCGCGCACATAGCTGTCTACATCGCGAGCGCGCTCGCGCACCTGCTCCTCGAGCGCGCTCAAGCGGGCGCGCATTTCGCGCAGCGTGGCCTGGGCGCGTTCCTGCAGTTCGACACCGTCCGTCGCGTTGGTCGTGGTGCGCAGCAGCGCTTCCGCGTCACTCACCAGCGCGCGCAGATCTTCGGCGATTCTGCCGCCGTTGAAGCTCTCGGTCATGGTGGTTCTCCTTGGGAGTTCCTCGGGATCCGATTTACGCACATCCACGCCGAAACCGCGAGACTCGCGCCGCCACCTGCGCTACTCTCGAGGGCGGAGCGTTGCATGGCCGCGCCTCTTCCCAATCCCCTGATGGAGCTGCGCAAGCTCGGCGAGAGCGTCTGGCTCGACGACATCAGCCGCGGCATGCTCGAGGACGGCAGCCTCGCGCGGCTCATCCACGATGACGGCGTTGCCGGGCTCACTTCCAATCCGGCGATATTCGCCAACTCGATGATGCACGACCCGAAGTACGCACAGCCGATCGCGCAGCTGCTGCCGACGGTGTCGTCGGCCATGGCGCTGTACGAGGAGCTCGCACTCGAGGACCTGCAGGATGCGGCGCGGCTGCTGCGCCCGTTGTACGAGTCGAGCTCGGGCGGCGACGGCTTCGTGAGCCTCGAGGTCTCCCCGCACCTCGCCTACGACAGCGCTGGGAGCCTCAAGGAAGCACAGCGTCTGTGGCAGCGCCTCAAGCTTCCCAACGCGCTCATCAAGATCCCGGGCACCGAGGCAGGCTTGCCGGTGATCCGCGATCTGATCGCCGCTGGCGTCAACGTGAACGTGACACTGCTGTTCTCGCCCGAGCGCTATCGCGACGTGGCGCACGCTTACAGCGACGGGCTCGCCGCGCGGGTCGCCGCCGGCAAACCCATCGAGCGGGTCGCCTCCGTGGCGAGCTTCTTCCTCAGCCGCATCGATACCGCGGTCGACAAGGTGCTCGACGGCCTCGCATCACACGGCCAGCCGGCCGCACGCGCGTTGCGTGGCAAGGCGGCAATCGCCAGTGCCTGCCGTGCCTACGAGATCTACGAGGAGACGGTCGCGGGGGATGAGTGGCAGCGCCTGGTGTCCCGCGGGGCGCGACCGCAGCGGCTGCTGTGGGCGTCGACCTCGACCAAGGACCCGAGCTACAGCCCGGTCAAGTATGTCGAGGAGCTGGTGGTGCCGGGAACCGTCAACACGATGCCGCTCGAGACGCTCAACACCTACCGGCGCCTCGGCCGGCCGGAGCTGCGGCTCGAGCGCCACATTGCCGAAGGCTGCGATGCGCGCGAGGGGCTCGAGCGGCTCGACGTCGACCTCGAGGCCATCGCGCAGCAGCTCGAGCGCGAGGGCGTGGCGAAGTTCATCGAGCCCTTCGATAAGCTGCAACAATGGCTCGAGGACAAGCGCCGCAATCAGCGGCCATCCTGAAGAGCGAATTCTTCCCCGGGGGGACGGACGTGGACACCAATGCGGTACGGGAGCGACTGCTCAAGCGCCGGGACGAGCTTCGCCAGCGCGCGAGCGACGCGAACGCCGAAGCGCGTCACGAAGCGGACCCGCTGTCCGCGGATTTTGCCGAGCAGGTCACCCAGCGCGAGAACGACGACGTGCTCGGTGCGATCTCCAGCTCCGCACAGGCGGAGCTGCAGCAGGTCGAGGCCGCACTGCGCCGTCTCGCTTGCGGGCGGTACACGACCTGCGCGGTGTGCGGTGAGGACATCGAGCCGGAGCGTCTCGCCGCCGTGCCCTATACGGACCGCTGCCGCACTTGTGCGGAGGGGGGCCGCAAAGGCGTCGGCCGCAATGCGCGAAGCTGAGCGGCCGCACAGACCGGGCCCGTTCCCGTGAGCTCTGGCGTCATCACCATCACGACGGACTTTGGCCACCAGGGACCGTTCGTCGGCGTGATGAAGGGTTGCATCCTGACGCGCTTCCCGCAGGCGCACATCGTCGATCTCACTCACGAGATCGTGGTGCACTGGCCCGCGGAGGCGGGTTTCTGGCTGGCGCGGGCGTTCGGCTACTTCCCCGTGGGGACGGTGCACGTCGCGGTGGTGGACCCGGGCGTCGGTACCTCGCGCAACATCGTGGTGGTACGCGCCGCGGGCCACTACTTCATCGCGCCCGACAACGGGCTGCTCGCGCCACTGGTGAGCCGCGCGGGCGATGCACTCATCGTGCGTGTCGGGAGCGCTGAGCTCTCGCACCTCGGCGTGCAGCGGCCGAGCGCTACGTTCCATGGGCGCGACATTTTCGCCCCGCTCGCCGCCGAGCTCGCCGCCGGTCGCGTTCGTGTCGAAGACCTCGGCGAGACGATGAGCACGCTCGTGCCCTCGTGGGTGGATGATCCCAGCGTCGAGGCCCGCAGCGTCACCGGAGTGGTGATCACCATCGATCACTTCGGCAATCTCATCTCCAACATCGATGCCTCGCTCATCGAGCGCTTCCGCCTGCCGCTGGTGCATGCCGGGAATCACGCCTTCCCGTTGCTGCGCACCTACGGCGACACCCGCCCGGGGGAGTACCTGGCGCTCGTCAACTCCTTCGGCGTCGTCGAGATCGCGCGCGCCGAGAACAGCGCCGCCGACGGGCTTGGCCTGAGCCGTGGCGCCCCGGTGATCGTGCGCGACCGCACCGATCAGCCCTGAGCCCGCCGCGGCCACGACGACCGAAAAGCGCTCGCGGCGGTCAAAAGTTGATCGCTGGCACGAATCGGCTATAGTTCGCAGCCTTGTTCGTGCCGGCTTTGGCACGTTAGTCTTTGAATTAATTCAGGATTTGCACTCCCAGATGGCGGAACGGGACAACGAGAGCTTCGATCTCGACGAGGAATTCCTGACCGGCCCCACCGAGGACGGCAACGAGTACGACCGGCTGCTCGACCGCGTGGACAAGCGTGCCCGTACGCAGGGCAAGCGCGGCAAGGCTGCCTGGAGCCGGCTCGAGGAAGTGCTGGCGGACCGAAAGCTCGAGAAAGACCTGAAGGACTTCGACGACGAGCTCTAGAGCCCGTTTCCCGCCCGCCCGCGTCTCACCCGGGCGCTTCCCGCCTGCGTCCCCGCCGCGCGCCGCCGCGGCACCGCCTGAGGAATGAGCCGTGATCCGTACGCCCTCGTCGTGGATCGTCCTGAAGTTCGGCGGCACGAGTGTCTCGAGCCTCACGAACTGGACCAACATTGCGCTGGTGGCCGCCGAGCGACTCGCCGCGGGCGCCCGCGTGCTCATCGTGCACTCCGCCGTCTCCGGGATCACCGATCGCCTCGAGCGAGTCCTCGATGCCGCGATTGCCCAGGCGGGCGAGGAGGAACTGCGCGCCATCGAGGAGCGCCATCGCCGCCTCGCCACCGAGCTCGGCGTTCCGCTCGGCGAGGACGTCGAGCGGCAGCTCGCGGAGCTGCGCGAGATCGCCGCCGGGATTGCCTTGGTGCACGAGGTGAGCGATCGCACGCGCGCGCGCGTGCTCTCGAGCGGGGAGCTCATGGCGACGCAGATCGGGGCGCGCTTCCTCGGTGCGCGCGGGCTCGAGGTCCGCTGGGCCGACGCCCGCCTCATGCTGCGTGCCGAGCGCCACGGCGGCTCGGCGAAGGCGAGCATGCTCTCGGCGCTGTGCGGCTTTGCCCCGGATGAGAAGCTGCGCGGCGAGCTCGAGCGCGGCGCGCCGCTCGTCGTCACCCAGGGCTTCATCGCCGCCGATGACGACGGCAACACGGTGCTCCTCGGCCGTGGCGGCTCGGATACCTCGGCCGCCTACTTCGCCGCGAAACTCTCGGCCGCGAGGCTCGAGATCTGGACCGACGTGCCCGGGCTCTTCAGCGCCAACCCGCACGCCACGCCGAGCGCGCGGCTGCTGCGTACGCTGCACTATGACGAGGCGCAGGAGATCGCCACGAGCGGCGCCAAGGTGCTGCATCCACGCTGCATCCTGCCGGTGCGCCAGTACGGCATCCCGCTGCACGTGTACGCAACACAGGCCCCGCATCTGCCCGGCACGGTGCTGGCGGCGGAAGTGGACGACGGCAGCGCCCAGGTGAAGGCGGTATGCACCAAGAAGGGCATCACGCTCATTTCGCTGGAAAGCCCCGGCATGTGGCACCAGGTCGGGTTCCTCGCCGATGCGTTCCAGGTGTTCAAGCAGCACGGCATGTCGATCGACCTGGTCTCGACTTCGGAGACCAACGTCACGGTGTCGCTCGACCCGGCCGCCAATACGCTCGACAACACGCTGGTGGCGGATCTCGTGGCGGACTTAGCAAGGCTGTGCCGCGTGCAGGTGATCGGCCCGTGCGCCTCGGTAAGTCTGGTGGGCCGCAACATCCGCGCGATCCTGCACCAGCTGGGCGGTGCCTTCGAGTTCTTCGAGGAGCAGAAGATCTATCTGGTCAGCCAGGCGGCCAACGACCTCAACTTCACCTTCGTGGTCGATGAGAACCAGGGCGATCGGCTGGTCGAACAGCTGCACGAGCTGCTGATCCGCCCGGTGCCGGGTGACAAGGTGCTCGGCCCGACCTGGCAGCAGCTGTTCTCGCAGCCCGAGCCGCGCGCTCGCGCCGTGCTCCCCTGGTGGCGGGCGCGGCGGGCGCAGCTGCTCGCCGCGCTCGGCGAGCGCGACGCTGCATTCGTCTACGATCTCACGGTGGTGCGCGCTGCGGCGCGCGCACTGCGGCGCCTCGGCTCGCTGTCGCGCGTGCATTACTCGATGAAGGCCAACCCGCACCCCGAGCTGCTGCGCGTGCTGCACACCGAGGGCATCGAGTTCGAGTGCGTCTCGCGCGGCGAAGCCGAGCGCGCACTCGGGCTGTTCCCTGGCCTCGAGCCGCAGCGCATCCTCTATACGCCGAACTTCGCGCCGCGCAGTGAGTACGCCTGGGCGCTCGGCACTGGAGTGCGCGTCACCGTCGACAATGCCTACGCGTTCGCTGCCTGGCCGGAACTCTTCCGTGGGCGCGAGATCTTCCTGCGCATCGACACCGGCGTCGGCCGCGGCCACCACTCGCACGTGCGCACCGCCGGCAGCCGCTCGAAGTTCGGCCTGCCGCTCGCGGAGCTCCCCGCGCTCGCCGCGCAGCTGCGCGAGCGCGCGGTACGGGTGGTCGGGCTGCAGGCACACGTCGGCAGCGGCATCTTCGACGTGACCAGCTGGGAGCACACCGCGCGGCTGCTGGCGCAGGCGGCGAGCGCCTTCGAGGGGCTGCGCATCATCGATGTCGGCGGAGGCCTCGGCGTGCCCGAGCATGCCGACCAGCCGGGCGTCGATCTCGCCAAGCTCGACACGCTCCTTACCGCGGTGCGCGCCGAGCATCCGCATCTCGAGGTGTGGCTCGAGCCCGGCCGATTCCTGGTGGCGGTCGCCGGCGTGCTGCTCGCCCGCGTGACGCAGCTCAAGACGAAAGGCGAGATGCGCTTCGTGGGCGTCGCCACCGGCATGAACTCGCTCATCCGGCCCGCGCTCTACGGCGCCTATCACGAGATCGCGAACCTCACGCGCGCCGAGGAGCGCTCGAGCGAGCTGCTCAGCATCGTCGGCCCGATCTGCGAGAGTGCCGACGTCCTCGGCCACGACCGGCTGCTGCCCCCGACACGTGAAGGCGACGTGCTGCTGATCGCCAACGCCGGCGCGTACGGACACGCGATGAGCTCGCACTACAACCTGCGCGCGCCCGCGGCGGAGCTGTTCATCTGAGCCGAGCTTCTCACCTGAGGCGGATCGCCCGGCTCACGCTCGGCGCCGCGCTCGTCGGCGCCGCATTCTACGTGCTGTACCTCGATCGACTGGTGGTGAAGCAGTTCGAGGGACGGCGCTGGACGCTGCCGGCGCAGGTGTACGCGGCACCGCTCGAGCTCTACGCGGGACTCGCATTGACCCAGGGTGAGCTCGAGCAGGAGCTGCAGCGGCTGCACTACCGGCGCGCCGAGCGTGTCGATCATCCGGGGACCTATCACGTACAGGGCGAGCGCATCGACGTGGCGCTGCGGCCGGCGCGCTTCGCCGACGAGTCCCGCCCGGCGCAGCTGCTCGGCATCACGAGCGCGGCGAACGGTATCACCGGACTGCGCGATGGGGCGGGGCAGGAGCTGCCGGTGCTGCGGCTCGAGCCGCTCCTGATCGGCAGCATCTTCCCGATTCACGGCGAGGATCGCATCGTACTCGCTCCTGCCGAGGTGCCCCCGCTCCTGCCGGCGGCGCTCAAAGCGGTGGAAGACCGCAAGTTCGACACCCATCACGGTGTCGATCCGGTGGCGATGCTGCGCGCCGCTTGGGTCAACATGCGCGCCCGGCAGATCGAACAGGGCGGCAGCACGCTCACCCAGCAGTTGGTGCGCAGCTACTTCCTCAGCTCGCGTCAGACCTTCTCGCGCAAGATTCGCGAGGCGGTCATGGCGATCGCGCTCGATGCGCACTTCACCAAGGCGGATCTCATGAATGCCTATATCAATGAGATCTTCCTCGGCCAGGACGGTGATCGCGCCATTCACGGCTTCGGGCTCGCGAGCCAGTTCTACTTCGGCAAGCCGCTCACCGAGCTCGACCTGTCGGAGCTGTCAGTGCTCGTGGCGATCGTCCGTGGTCCGTCCTACTACGACCCCCGCCGCCATCCCGAGCGCGCACTCGCGCGGCGTAATCTGGTGCTCAAGGAGATGGCCGATCAGGGCGTTGTCAGTCAGGCGGATGCGAGTGCCGCGACCCGCCGGGCGCTCGGGGTGACCCGCCGGCCTGCCGGCGCCTACTATCCCGCCTACCTCGACTTCGTACGTCGCACACTCCGGCGTGACTATCGCGAGGCCGACCTCACCGAGGCGGGCCTGCGCATCTACACGAGCCTCGATCCGCGTGCCCAGGATCAGGCCGAGCACGCGCTCGAGCACGAGCTCGCCCGCCTCGATCGGCTGCGCAAGAATCCAGGCGCCGCTCTCGAGGGAGCCGTGGTCATCACCGCGCCACAGAGTGGGGAGGTCATCGCCATCGTGGGCGGACGTGACGTCGGCTACGACGGGTTCGATCGCGCGCTCGATGCGCGCCGCTCGATGGGCTCACTGGTGAAGCCCTTCATCTACCTGACGGCACTCGAGAGCGGGCGTTACAGCGCCGCCACCGTGGTCCAGGATGCTCCCGTCGACCTCAAGCTCGTCAACGGCCGGCACTGGAAGCCCGAGAACTTCACCCGCGAGGTCTATGGGCCCGTGCCCGTGGTCCGTGCGCTCGCCGAGTCGCTCAACCTCGCCACCGTCGGGGTGGGACTCGACCTCGGGCTGCCGAAGGTCGCGCAGACCCTCGAGCGCTTCGGGCTGCCGCAGCACCCGGCCGAGGTGCCGGCGATGCTGCTCGGTGCGATCGATGTGACGCCGCTCGAGGCTGCGCAGCTCTTCAACGGGCTCGCCAACGGCGGCTTTCGCAACCCGCTGCGCGCGGTGCGCGCCGTGGTGAGCGCGGACGGTAAGCCGCTGAAAGCCTTTCCGCTCGAGGTGACCCCCGTGGCCTCGCCCGAGGTGATTTACCAGCTCAATCGCATGCTGGTGCTGGTGATGAACCACGGCACCGGGCGGGCGGCGCGCGCGCTGCTGCCGCCACAGCTGGTGGTCGCCGGCAAGTCCGGAACCTCGTCCGAGTATCGCGACAGCTGGTTTGCCGGCTTCTCCGGCAGTCACCTCGCCGTGGTCTGGGTCGGCTACGACGACGACGAGCCGACGGGCTTTACCGGCTCGGCGGGCGCACTGCCGGTATGGGCGCACATCATGGCGGGACTCGGCACCAGCTCCTGGACCGCCCCGATGCCGGAGTCGCTCGCCGAGGTGCAGATCGACTATCCGACCGGTCTGCGCGTTGTGCCGGGATGCGCCGACGACATCGTGGCGGTCGCGGTACCCGAGAGCGCAGCGCTGCCGGTACGACCGGGGTGCCGGCTGCCCGACCCGGTGCACCCCGGTAATCCGGCCGAGACGTTGATCCAGCGCGCGCAACAGTGGTTGCAGGGCGTGGTGCACTGATGCCGAAGCGACCCTCGATCGGTGCGGTAGTGGGTGCCGTCGCAGCGCTCTCGCTCTCGGCCTGTGCGACGCAAGGCCCGGCGCCCCCGGCGCCGCCGCAAAACCCCGCGCAAGGTCCGCCCGCCAGCCAGGGCACCCCCTCGACGGCCATGCCGCCCGCGGCCGGTACTGCCCCGGGCGAGCGGCCCTCGACAGCACCCGCCAGGCAATTCCACCTCGGGCCCGCGACGACGGCACTGGTCGCGCAGGCACAACGTCAGGCGGGCGGTGGAGACTACGGGCCCGCGGCGGCCACACTCGAGCGCGCGGTGCGCATCGAGCCCGACAACCCGCTGGTGTGGATCGAGCTCGGCCGCGTTCACCTCTCGGAGGGCAACGCGGTCCAGGCCGACGCGCTCGGACGCAAGGCCCTCGCGCTCGCCACCGGTGATCCGGCCGCGCAGGCCTCGGCGTGGCGGCTGATCGCCGACTCCTTGCGCGCGCGCGGGCGCAATACCGATGCGTACGACGCCGAGCGTCGCGCGGCGAGTCTCTCGCCGCACTGAGTCACTCGGTCGCAATCCCTGCAGCCTCGCCCTCGAGCGGTGGCCGTGGGCTGCGCCTGCCGGCGCTCTTCCACAACCCGTCACGGGCGTACACCCGCCACGCCCAGCGGGTCCATCGCGTGAGCGCGAAGGAGAGCCACAAGGCCCAGGCGAGCATCGCCGCCTTGTAGACCCAAAGTGGGACGGAGAGAACGCCCGGAGAGGGCAGCAGGCCGGCTGCCTGATCGACAAACCAGGCGAGCTCTCCTGAATACGTGGACGGAGCCATGCGCATGTCCGGGTGCGCGAGGAGCCCCTCGGGTACCGCGGCGATCACCGCGGCGAGCGCGATGACGGCAAGTGCCGCCGTGCCAGCCTGCAGCAGATTGAAGCGCGTGGGATCGTCGGGAGGAGCGATGCGTGCCCGCCAGTGGAAGGTCAAAACGAAGAGCACGAAGAGGCCGAGCACTGCCCATGAGAAGGTCGACAGACCGAGCCCGAGCAACAGCCAGTCCCGGATCGGCAGCGGGGTAAGCGCCGAGCGCCCGAGGAGAGCGGCCACGAGGAGGAAGAGCGACAGTTCGCTCCAATAGAGCACGGACGGGCCGACAGCCGGACCGAACGTGTAGAGCACCCAGCGGTCCTCGGGAAGCTGTAACGACAGCTCGAGATTGGCGGCGGGAGAGGCGAGGGCAACCGTCGGGGCGCGCGTGAGGAGCTGCGCGCCGCTCGGCGCTTGCCAGCCGATCAGCCAGCGGTGCCTTCCAGGCAGTGCCGACAGCCACAGCTCGCCGTGCTCGGGACGCAGCGCGAGTGGCTCACCGTCGCTCAGCACCTTCGTTACCGTCGCCGCGGCCGGCAGGCGCAGCGTCTCACGTCCTCCCTGCGTGCTTCGGTAGTCGAGCACGAGCGTGGTGTCGCTCGAGCGAGGACCGGCGACCGTATGTAACTCGGCGTGATCGAACGCGAGTGCGCCGCCGCTCGAGGCGCCCGGGCGCGTCACGCGGACGGCCAGGTGCTCGCCGGGTCGTGGGTAATATTCGAAGGTCCACACGCCCGTGGCCGTCGCCGGCGCCACCGCGGGCAGGCCGCTGAACTCGACGTGCCAGCTCGGAGCGACCTCGAAACGCCAATGCACTGCGTAGGGAGCATCGCGCGGCGCCGCAAGCTCCAGTGTGTCGGCACGGGGAAGGATCGAGGTGAATGCCGCGCGCTCTTCGCCGGCGCCGAGGCCGACCTTGACCACGCCGTCACCCGCGGTGAGACCCGCACTGACCACTGCCTCCTGCGCAAGCAGCGGGAGACTCACGGTGAAGGCAGCCGCGCGCGGGGCCATGCGTGTGACGGTCGTATCGATGGTCCACTGGTGCGAGATGTGAAACAGCCGATCGACGTCGACGAAGGGTGGAAATTCCTCCTGCCGAGACGCGGCGCTTGCCGTGACGACGTGTCGCCGCATGAGCTCGAGCACGCCGCTCGTCAGGTGCCGTTCGGAAACGCCGCCAACGTCGAAGTCCGGTGCGCTCACATCGATCAGCCGCGGCCGCGCCGGAAAGGCAACGCTCAGTGCGTCGACCGAAGCGATCGGACCCGCGATCCTGACCACGTGGCGTCCGGGCGTTAGGCTTACGTAGCGGATGCCCTCGGGGCTGCGCTGCACCCAGCCGGCGGCGCCGCCGTCGAGCTCGACGACCTCCGCAACCCAGTTCGGCTCGGCACCGGGCAGAGCGAGGCCGATCGTATCGAGGGCGCTTACGGTGAGCGCGATGTCGAGATGGCCGCGGACAATCCTCACATCGGCCGCCAGGACGTCCGCGCAATCGGGTGCGCAGCGGGGCGGCTCGAGAAGCCGCGCACGCAGCTGATCGATGAGCGCCGGGTCGGGCGTCGTTGCCGCGTGCACGCGCGGCGTCGCAACGACTGACAGCGCTGCACCGAGGAGCAGCACTGCGAGGCCGCGTGGCCGTGCATTCCATGCAGCCCGCAGCCCGGGCAGCTCCGGCTTTGCGACCACGGCGAGCAGCAGCGCGGACAGCACCAGCCCGAGCACGCGCCACAGGCCCGTGAGCCACGGCGGACTGATGACGAACCGGACGGTGGCATTCGGCTCTACCGGCCCGCTCCAGGCATACGGATAAACGTGATAGCGCCAGCCCGGAAGTCCCGGACCTGCCTGTACGACGGCCCCCGGCTCATAGCGGCTGCTGTCGGCCTGCGCGGCAGCGGCCGCCGGGGCGACAGGCGCGCTCACCGGCGCTGCCGCGGACAAGACGGCTCCACCTGGCATCGCCCCTGCGATCGTGTAGGGCTCGATGAAGGCCCGCGCGGCTGCACCCGAGATCGATCGCTCGCGGGGCGCCGCGAGTTTTGCCTGCCGCAGAACGCTCCCCAGGGTTTGCGGCAGGTCGGCCTGCGCTGCCGGGGGAGCGGAGGGCGCGGGCGCTTCGAGCTGCGGGCAAAGCGCGAGACGTGCCTCGGTGATCGCGAACGGGATGAGCGCCGCCAGCAGCGCCACACAGGCCGTGGCGCACCCCACCCTCGCCAGGGCGCGCGGGCGGCCCGCGGGCGCGGCGCGGCGCAGGGCGAGCGTGGCGAGGAAGGCGAGCCACAGCCAGCTCGGCGCTCCGCTCTCCTGGTAGGTGAGCGTCATGGCCGCGAGCGCGATGCCCGCGGCGCGCAGACCGAGGATCCGCCCCGTGACGGTGCCGATGAGAAGTACCACGAAGATGTCGAGCAGCCGCCAGCGCCCGAGCCACGACTGTGGCGCGGTGTCCGGACCGAGGGCCGCGAGCAGTCGGTATCCGGGGGCGAGGATGAGCTGTCCCGAGACGTGCGCAACTCGTGCGCGCCATCCGGTCGCCGGGAGCGATCCGCCGGCGTGCTCGAGTCGGGACACGGCCGTCAGATCGACCCGCGGCGAGCGCAGTTCGACCCCGCTGAGACCGGAGCGGGCGCCGTCG
>Ga0335076_10000897_pt1 | contig 28248 bp, 26 predicted proteins | sample Lox_Sample_25_FD_206717 | JGI IMG/M metagenome (GOLD analysis project Ga0335076, IMG submission 206717) | Soil microbial communities from Loxahatchee National Wildlife Refuge, Florida, United States - Lox_Sample_2.5 | ecosystem: Environmental > Terrestrial > Soil > Wetlands | place: USA... | reverse complement strand
CCACCTCCGCTTCCCCGGTCTTGCGTACCTCGTCTATCACCGGCTCGGCGGCGTCCAGCGGCAGGTCGGCGGGAGCGCGATCGGCCCGGGTGACGGTCGTCCAGACCAGGCCCAGGCCGCCGCAGGCCGCGGGGTCGAGCACGGCGCGCTGGAGCGCGGCGGCGAGCATGCCCAGGTAGCCGAAGGGCGCGGTGTCGTAGAGATGCCGGGACACGACGCCGGGGTCGATCCCGGTGGCCAGGAGCCGCGCCGCCAGCTCGTGCACGGCCGGGGTGGTCGAGGCGAACTTGAACGAGCCGGTGTCGGTGACCAGCCCCGCGTACAGGCCGAGAGCGATGTCCCTGGTCAGCCCGATGCCCAGCTCGGAGATCAGCTGGTGCGCGAGCACGGCGGTCGCCGCCGCGTCGGGATCGACGAGGTTCACGGTGCCGAACCGGGTGCTGGACGCGTGGTGATCGAGCACGATCAGCTCGCCCGCGGCCGCCGCGCTGGCCGCCAGCGGCCCGAGCCGGCCGATGCTCGCCGCGTCGAGCGTGACCATGACCTGCGGCCGGGCCGGGAACGCCGCCGGCGGGGTCAGCAGGCCGGTGCCGGGCAGGAACCGCAGAATGCCGGGAACCGCGAAGGGCGCGTCCCCGAACGACGCGACGACGCTCGCGGCCCCGCCGGGCCTGCCGCCGAGCGCGAGCGCGAGCGCGAGCATGGACCCCAGGGCGTCCGCGTCCGGCCGTACATGACAGGCGAGGCAGACCTGATCGGCGCTGTCCAGGATCTTGACCGCGCGCTGCCAGTCAGCAGTCACGACCGCGAGTATCTCGCGCCGTTGCCCCGGCTGGGCGGGTAATCGCCGAGCGGTCCGCGGCCGGCGCCGGTGTCCCCCGCGTCGAAGTCGTCGGTGTCCTCGTCGTCCTCGTCCGCGGCCGGCTGCCGGTAGGGATCGGCGTCGCCCGCGGGGACCGCGTCCGCGCGCGCGGCCGCGACCGCCGCGTCGGCCTGCCGAGCCTTCTCGACCAGGTCCTCGATGGTCCGCGCGGTGTCGGGCACGGTGTCCTGCACGAAGCTGAGCGACGGCGTGTGCTTGACGCCCGTCTGCCTGCCTACCTCGGATCTGATCAGCCCGGTCGCGCTGGCGAGCGCGGCCGCCGTGCCGGCGACCTCGTCGTCGGAGCCGAGGACCGTGTAGTACACCGTGGCCTCGCGCAGGTCGCCGGTCACCCTGGCCTCCGTGACGGTCACGAAGCCGAGCCGCGGGTCCTTGACCCGGCGCTCGAGCATCTCCGCGACGATCTGGGCTATCCGGTCGCCGAGCTTGCGCGCCCTGGCCTTGTTCATTACTCCCCCTCGTCGGAGAACAGCCGCTGCCTGGCCGTCAGCACGTCAACCTCCGGGCGGCTCGCGACCAGGCGCTCGCACGCCTCGAGCACCGTCACGGCGTTCGAGGCCGTGGAGCTGACCACGGCGATGCCGATCTCGGCCCGCCGGTGCAGGTCGAGGTGGCCGGTCTCGCCGACGGCCACGCCGGGGAACCTGCGCTGCACCTCGGCGATCAGGGGCCTGACCACTGAGCGTTTCTGCTTCAGCGACCGCACGTCGCCGAGCAGGACGTCCAGGGTCAGGGCACCCACGTACATCCCGGTCCCGGACTTAGGTCCGCGGCTTCTCGCGCAGCTCGAACGTCTCGATCGTGTCACCGAGCTTGATGTCGTTGTAGCCGATCCCGATACCGCACTCGAAGCCTTCCCTGACCTCGGTCGCGTCATCCTTGAACCGGCGCAGCGACTCGACCGTCAGGTTGTCCGAGACGACCACGCCGTCCCGGATCAGCCGGGCCTTGCTGTTGCGCGTGATCGTGCCGGACCTGACGATGCTGCCCGCGACGTTGCCGATGCGCGGCACCCGGAAGATCTCCCTGATCTCGGCGGTGCCGAGCTGGACCTCCTCGAAGACCGGCTTCAGCATGCCCTTGAGCGCGGCCTCGACTTCCTCGATCGCCTGGTAGATGACCGAGTAGTAGCGGATGTCCACGCCCTCGCGCTGGGCCAGCTCGCCCGCCCGGCCGGCCGGCCGGACGTTGAAGCCGATGATCACAGCGTCGGATGCGATCGCCAGGTTCACGTCGTCCTGGGTGATGGCGCCGACGCCGCGGCCGATGACGCGAAGCTGGACTTCCTCGCCGACGTCGAGCTGCATGAGCGCGTCTTCCAGGGCCTCCACCGAGCCGGACACGTCGCCCTTGATGATCAGCAGCAGTTCCTCGCGCTCGCCGGACTTGAGCGCCGACTCCAGGTCCTCCAGCGTGACCCGCGGCCGCCGCTGGGCGAACATGGCGTTGCGCTCCCGGGCCTCGCGCCGCTCGGCGATCTGCCGCGCCACCCGGTCGTCGTCGACGACGATGAAGCTGTCGCCGGCGCCGGGCACCCCGGTCAGGCCGAGCACCTCCACCGGACGGGACGGCGGTGCCTCCTTCACCTGGGCGCCGTTCTCGTCCAGCATCGCCCGGACCCGGCCGAACGCGTCGCCGCAGACGATGGAGTCGCCGACGCGCAGCGTGCCGCGCTGCACCAGGACGTCGACGACCGGGCCGCGGCCCTTGTCGAGGTGCGCCTCGATCGCGGTGCCCTGCGCCTGCTGGTCCGGGTTCGCCCGCAGGTCGAGCTCGGCGTCCGCGGTCAGGATCACGGCCTCGAGCAGGCTGTCGATGCCGGTGCCGTTGCGCGCGGACACGTCGACGAACAGGGACTGGCCGCCGAATTCCTCGGCTACCAGGCCGTACTCGGTCAGCTGCGCCCGGACCCGCTGCGGGTCGGCGCCCTCCTTGTCGACCTTGTTGACCGCGACCACGATCGGCACGCCGGCCGCCTGGGCGTGGTTCAGCGCCTCCGTGGTCTGCGGCTTCACGCCGTCGTCGGCGGCCACGACGAGGATGACCAGGTCGGTCGTCTCCGCCCCGCGGGCTCGCATGGCGGTGAACGCCTCGTGGCCGGGGGTGTCGATGAACGTGATCTTTCGGTCCTGGCCGTCCACGACGGTGTCGACCTGGTAGGCACCGATGTGCTGGGTGATGCCGCCCGCCTCGTGCGCGACGAGGTTCGTGTGCCGGATGGCGTCCAGCAGCTTGGTCTTGCCGTGGTCGACGTGACCCATCACGGTGACGACCGGCGGGCGCGCCACCAGGTCGGCGTCCTCGCCCTCGTCCTCGCCGAACTCGATGTCGAACGACTCGAGCAGCTCGCGGTCCTCTTCCTCGGGCGAGACGACCTGGACGTTGTAGCTCAGCTCGGCCCCGAGCAGCTGCAGCGTCTCGTCGTTTACCGACTGGGTCGCGGTCACCATCTCGCCGAGATGGAACAGCACCTGAACGAGCGAGGCCGGGTTGACACCGATCTTGTCCGCGAAGTCGCTCAGCGAGGCACCCCGGGACAGCCGGATGACCTGGCCGTTGCCGCGCGGGATCTGCACGCCGCCGATGGCCGGCGCCTGCATGTTGTCGAACTCCTGGCGCCGCTGCTTCTTCGACTTGCGCCCGCGGGACGGGCGCCCGCCGGGGCGGCCGAATGCGCCCGCGGTGCCGCTGCGGCCGCGCCCGCCCGGACCCGGCCTGGCCGGAGCCATGCCCGGTCGGGGCGCGCCGCCGCCACCGCCGCCGCGCGGGCCGCCGGGGCCGCCGCCGGGACCACCACGGCCGCCGGGCCGGGTGCCGGGACCGCCGCCGCCGGGCGCGCCGCGCCCGCCGGGACCACCAGGTCCGCCGGGACCGCCGCCGAAGCCGCGGCCGCCGCCGGGCCGTGGCGGCATGCTGCTCGGGCTGGGCCGCGGGCCGGCCGGCCGGGGGCCGCCGGGCCGCGCGAAATCGCCCGGCGAGCCCTGGCCGGTCCTCGGCGCACCGGGGCGCGGGCCGCCGGGACGCGGGCCGCCGGGCGCGCCGGCCGCGGGGGCGGCGCCGGGCGCCGCCGGCGCGGCCGGGGCCGGCCGCGCGGCACCCATGCCGGTAGCGGTCGAGCTGAACGGGTTGTTGCCCGGCCGCGGGCCGGGCCGCGGCGCGTGCCGCTGACCTGGCGCCGACGGGCGCGGGGCGGCCGATGCGGCCGGCCTCTCGGCGGCAGCGGCGGGCCTTTCGGCCGCCGGGCGCTCCGGCCTGGTGTCCGCGGGCGGCACCTGCGGACCCGGCCCCTCGTCCTGCGGGAACGGCACGGTCACGGCCGGCGTGGGCCGGGTCGGCGCCGGGCCCTCGGCGGGCCGGACCTCGACCTGGGCCGGCTGCGCGTCGGTCACGGCCGGGGCCGGGGCCGGGGCCGGGGCCGGGGCCGGCGGTGCGGCCGGCCCGGGGGCCTTGCCGTTCGCGCTCCTGGCCGCCTTTGCTGCGCCGTCTGCCGCCTGCGGCTTTGCTGCTTGCTGTGTCGCGAAGGCTTCCTTAAGCCTCCGCACGACCGGCGCCTCGATCGTCGAGGACGCCGAGCGGACGAACTCGCCCATCTCGTTGAGCTTGGCCATCACGGCCTTGCTCTCGACGCCGAACTCCTTAGCGAGCTCGTATACCCGAACCTTCGCCACTACGCTCCCTCTACTCGGCCCGGCTTCCCGGACCCTCAGCCGACCGGGGCAGCGTGTGCTCCGTCCGGCGTCAGCTTGTGCTGTTCATCGCCGCATGCTCATCGGGCGCTCATTGCTATCTCAGCCTTCTTCCGTCCAAACAACCCGCGGTCGGCAGCCGGCTGCCGCTCCGCAGCCTGTGCTAGCCGCTGACTGCCGCCAGGTATTCCGCGACCTCGCCATCCGGCAGCGCGGCCGGGAGGCGAAGCGCCCGCGTGAAAGCCTTGCGGCGGTGGGCTCGTTCCAAGCATGCCAGGCTCGGGTGCAGATATGCACCCCGGCCGGGGAGCCGCCCGGTGGCATCGGGAACGATCTTGTCTCCCGCTGCCACCACGCGGATCAGCTCGGGTCTGGCGGCGCGGGTCCCGCACCCGACACACGTCCGGGTAGGAATCCGCACTGCCCCGCCATCCAGCTTACAGTGCCTGCGCGGTGTCGGCACCGGACCCGTCGGCCGTGGTGGTCGCGCCGTCGGACACGTCATCGGGGCCGGCCGACACAGCCGGCCCGGCGGCTGCGGTATCGGGCCGGATGTCGATCCGCCAGCCCGTCAGCCGGGCCGCAAGACGGACATTCTGCCCTTCCTTGCCGATGGCGAGCGACAGCTGGTAGTCGGGCACGATGACCTGGGCCTCTCTGGCCTGCAGGTCCACTACGTGCACCTTCGACACCCGGGCCGGAGAGAGCGCGTGCGCGACGAACTCGGCCGGATCCGCCGAGTAGTCGACGATGTCGATCTTCTCGCCGTGCAGCTCGGTCATGACGTTGCGCACCCTGGCCCCCATCGGCCCGATGCACGCGCCCTTGGCGTTGACCCCCGGCTGGTGCGAGATGACCGCGATCTTGCTGCGGTGCCCCGCCTCGCGGGCGATGGCCGCGATCTCCACCGCGCCCGACGCGATCTCCGGCACCTCCATCGCGAACAGCTTCCGCACCAGGTTCGGGTGCGTCCGCGACAGCGTCACCGACGGGCCCCGGTAGCCCTTGCGGACGTGCAGGACGTAGCAGCGCAGCCGCTCGCCGTGCACGTACCGCTCGCCCGGCACCTGCTCGGTGGGCGGCAGGATCGCCTCCAGCTTGCCCAGGTCCACCAGCACGGCGCGGGGATCCTTGCCCTGCTGGATGACGCCGGCCACGACGTCGCCCTCGCGGCCCGCGTACTCGCCGAAGGTCAGCTCGTCCTCGGCGTCCCGCAGCCGCTGCAGGATGACCTGCCTGGCGGTCGTCGCGGCGATCCGGCCGAAGCCGGCCGGAGTGTCGTCGTACTCGCGCCCTGCCTGGCCCGCCTCGCCCGGCTCGGTGGCCCAGACAGTGACGTGACCGCTGCTCCTGCTGACCTCGACGCGCGCGTTCGCGGCCGCGCCCTCGGTCTTGTGATACGCGACCAGCAGCGCGTCCTCGATGGCCTTGATCGCCAGCTCCAGCGAGATGTCCTTCTCGGCCTCCAGGCTCTTCAGGACGCTCAGGTCGATGTCCACCTAGTCCTCCTCAGCGCTGAGGTCGTCGGCACCGGCGGCGTCGTCGTCGCCGGGCTCCAGGTGCCCGAACTCGACCTGGACACGGCCGGGCCCGAGCTCGGCGTAGCCGAACTCGCGCAGCACGCCATCGCAGTCCAGGGTCACGCCCCGCTCGCTGGTGGCGGCGATGCGCCCCGCGACGGACCCCTCAGCCCCGGCACGCCTGCCGTTCCCCGCATGGCTGCCGTCCTGAGCGGAGAGCGGCGCCACCACCAGGCGGCCGGTCGCGCGGCGCCAGTGCCTCGGCTCGGTGAGCGGCCGGTCGATGCCGGGCGAGGACACCTCGAGCGTGTACGGCAGCTCGCCCATGTCGCTGCCGCTGTCCAGCCGGGCCGACAGCTCACGGCTGGCCAGCGCGATGCTGTCGAGGCTGACGCCGCCGTCCGCGTCGACCGTGACCCGCAGCAGCCGCCGCCGCCCGGCCGCCGTGACCCGCACGCCCTCCAGGTCCATGCCCAGCGCGTGCACGACGGGCTCCAGCAGGCGGGTGAGCCGGTCCGCATCCGGCAGCGGTGCGGCCGGCCTGGCTGGCCTCGCGCGGCCGGTAGTGCCGCGCGGACCGTGACGGGAGCCAGCGTCCATGACGACCTCCTCGCCCGCGAGCTGTGCTGTTGTGTACCAGGCGTGATCTAGCCTAGCCGGGATGTCGTGCTGCGACTGCGCGGCTGGCAGGTACGCGCGCGTCGCGCGACCCCGCCGGGCGCTCGTGACATGCTGTGATGCTGGATGCTGCCGCGCAGGGCGCGCCCCGGACGGAGGAGGAAGCAGTGACTGTCGGCCCTACCCGGCGAGGGCTGCTCGCCGCGTCGGCCGCAGGGGCTGCGTTGCTCATCAGCGGCTGCCGCGGCGTCCAGGTACTCGGCTCGCCGCCGCCGGCGGCCCCCGATGTCCGCCTGCTGCGCGCGGCCATCACCGCCGAGTCGCAGCTGGTTGCCCGATATCACGCGGCGATCGGCGCCGCCGCCGGCAGCTCCGTCGTGACGGCTAAGCTCACCGCCGTGCTCGCCGAGCACGAGCAGCACCTCGCGCAGCTGAGGTCCCGGCTGATCGTGCCGTCCGGATCCGCCCGGGCACCGAAGCCGGCCGCGACCAGCCCGGCTGCGGGCACCGCCGGCCTGACGGGCACGCTGAGCGAGCTGGCGGCCGCCGAGCAGGCCGCCGCGCAGCGGCTGGCCGCGGACCTGCTGACCGCGCCGCCGTCACTGGCGCAGCTGATGGCCAGCATCTCGGCCTCGGAGGCCACCCACGTGCCGCTCCTTCGCCAGCTGGGGCGGACGGCGTGACCGGCGCGAAGGCAAGCCCCCAGGCGGTCGCGGCGCTGCAGGCGGCGCTCGCGGCCGAGCAGGCAGCCTGCTACGGGTACGGCGTCGTCGGCGCGCACCTGAACGTCAGCCGCTCGCAGTCCAGGTCCGCCGAAGCCGACTGGGTCGCGCATCAGGTCGCCAGGGACAACCTGGCGGCCCTGATCACCTCCGCCGGCGCGGCGCCGAACCCGGCGCCCGTCGCCTACCAGCTGCCCGTGCATGTCCGGACTGCGGCTCAGGCGAGGTCACTCGCCGTGGTTCTCGAGGACGAGGTGGCGCAGGCGTACCTGGGCCTGGTGGCGCTCGGCGACCGGTCCCTGCGGGCGCTCGGCGGCCGGGAGCTGACCGCCGCGGCACTGCGCGCCGCGGGGTGGCGGCACGCGACGGTCGCGTTTCCGGGGATGGCGCGGTGAAGACGGCGGAATCCGAGCCGCGGCCGGGGCGGGCCGGTCGCCGACTCGGGCCGCGTGGCGGGTCAGCCGCCAGCGGCTAGCACATGTCCGATCATAGTCGCAGCGCCCTCCAGATCCTCGCCCGCGGCGATCCGCTCGGCCCACGACCACCAGAACCACCACAGCCCGTCCTGCCCGAGGCCGGCGTAGACGTCCTCGGCCAGCGCCGAAGCGGTCGGATTCACCACGTGCAGGCTGGGCACCCGGCCCGGCGGGGTCATCAGCCTGGTCCGCAGCCCGTGGCCTGCGAGCACGTCGGCGAGTTCCTCCAGCCTGGCCACGTTGGCTCGCCAGGTCTCCGGGCTCCTGGCCCGCTGAGCCTCCATTGTCATCTTGTCACCCCTGGTAGCTGCACCGCCGCATAGAGTAATGAGATTTCTTAAGAATGCCCCTCGAAGCGCAGATGTGCAACATGCATTGCGTAAATCGCACTGTGCTTTTTGTTCCCGTACTGGACTTGTGGGCCGCCACCCCGCCACACTGGCCTGTACCGCCAGGCCGCGGGCGGAGGTGAATACATGGCAAGCGCGCAGAGCCCGACAGTACGGCGCCGCAGACTTGCGCTTGAGCTGAGACGACTTCGTGAGTCAGCGAAGCTGACCTGCGAGGAAGTCGCAGAGCGCCTGGAGTGCTCGGCTTCCAAGATCAGCCGGGTGGAGACCGGGCGCGTTTCGGTATCCCCGCGCGACGTGCGCGACATGCTGGAGATCTACGGCGCGCCGCCGGAGCAGCGCGACAGCCTGGTCCAGCTGGCCAGGGACTCACGGCAGAAGGGCTGGTGGCACGCCTACGGCGACACCGTCCAGCCGCACTTCGCCACGTACCTGGGGCTGGAGAGTGCCGCCGTAGAGATCCGGATGTACGAGGTCAGCCTGATTCCCGGTCTGCTGCAGACCGAGGACTACGCCAGGGCCGTTATCACCGCGGGGATGGTGAACAGCCCGCGCTCCGACGTGGAACGGCGGGTCGCGCTGCGGATGGAGCGGCAGCGGCTGACCAGGACCAGCCCGCCGAAGGTCTGGGCCGTGCTCGACGAGGCGGCGCTGCGCCGTCAGGTGGGCGGGCCCGAGGTCATGCGCATGCAGCTGGAGTACCTGCTGGAACTCGGCGACCTGCCGAACGTGTCGCTGCAGGTGATCCCGTTCGGCGGCGGCGCGCACCCGGCGATGGGCCGGCCGTTCGTCATCCTCGTGTTCGGCGAGCGAATCGACCCCGACGTCGTCTACCTCGAGGACCTGACCAGCGCGCTGTGGGTGGAGAACGTCGACGAGGTCGATCGCTACAACGTGTTCTTCAACCATCTGCGCGCCACCGCGCACTCGTTCGAGGAATCGGCGGCGCTGATCACCTCGGTGCTGAAGGAGATGTAGCTAGCAGAGGGCTGCGGGCAGCGGGTCGGCGTGCAGCACGGTCAGCCGGGACACCGCACGGGTCAGCGCCACGTACAGCCGGTGCAGGCCGCGGCTCTCCGCCGCCGCGATCCGGCCCGGCTCGACGACGATCACGTAATCGAACTCCAGGCCCTTGGCCAGCGTGACCGGGACCAGGGTGATCAGGTCACCGGCTGCCGCCCCGGTGAGCAGCGCGTGCTCGACGCCCGCGGCGGCCAGCATGCCGGCGAGGGCAGGCAGCTGGTCGTCGGCCGCGATCACCGCCGCCGAGCCCGGCCGCGCCAGCGCTTCCTCGCAGGCCATCGCCAGCACGGCGGGCAGCTCGGCCGGGCCTAGCTGCCACACGTTGAGCGCGCCGGGGTCCTGGCGGACAGAGCTGGCCGGCGTCAGGCCGGGGGCAATCTGCGGCAGCAGCCTGCTGGCGAAGTCCAGGATCTGCCGCGGCACCCGGTAGCCGGTGTCCAGCACGCGCAGGTCGGCGTCGTCCTTGCCCAGGTGGCCGAGCATCTGCTCCCAGCTCGTCGTGGCCCACGCGGTGGTGCCCTGCGCGATGTCCCCGAGCACGGTTGCCGAGCCGGTCGAGCACCGGCGGCCGATCGCCCGGCACTGCATCGGCGACAGGTCCTGTGCCTCGTCCACGACGATGTGCGCCATGCTCGGCGTGCGCTCGATCAGGTCGCCGGCCTCGTCGACGAGGACCGCGTCCGCGGCGCTCCACCGGGCCGAGCCCGGCCCGCGCGGCGGCACCCGCCAGGCGATGGCGTCCTGCTCGTCCCGGTCCAGGATCCCGTCCGCCGCCCTGGCGAGCAGGCCGCGGTCGGACAGCAGCCGAAGGACGATCCGGACCGGGTCGGCCTTCGGCCATGCCTGGTCCACCGCCGCCTGCACCGGCCGGGTCCGCCGGACGGCCTCGTGCGTGCGGTCGTCGCAGGTCTCCCCCGCGGCCTCCATCCTGGTCAGGATCACGTGCGCGATGCGGTGCGCCAGCATCTGCCGCCCGGTGCCGTACCGCACGCCGCGGTCGCGCAGCCCTGCGATCAGCTCGGCTATGTCATCGGACGGCACTCGCCACCGCCGGGACCCGCGCACCAGCATGATCGCCTCGGCCGGCTCGGTCACCTGCTCCCACAGCGCGCGCCTGAGCACCTCGGCCATCCGCGCGTCGCCCTTGACCCGGGCGGCGAGCTCGGAGTCCGTGCCCCGCACCGGCACGCTGGCCAGCAGGTCGCCGACCGACTGCTGTGCGACGTCTAGCTCGCCCAGCGCCGGGAGCACGTTCTGGATGTAGGCGAGGAATGCGGCGTTCGGCCCCACGACCATGACCCCGCCGCGGCTGAGCCGCTGCGCGTGCGCGTAGAGCAGGTACGCGACGCGGTGCAGGCCCACCGCCGTCTTGCCCGTGCCCGGCGCACCCTGCACGCACACCGTCTGCTCGACGCCCGCCCGGACGATGTCGTCCTGGTCAGGCTGGATCGTGGCGACGATGTCGCGCATCGGGCCGGACCGCGGCCGCTCGATCTCCTCGATCAGGATCCTGCTCGCGGTGCCCAGGTCTGCCCGCCCCGCCCCGCCGAAGCGCTCGTCCTCGAACGCGGTCAGGTCGCCGCCGGAGAAGCCGAACCTGCGCCGCCGGTCCAGCCCCATCGGCTCGGCCTGGCTCGCCCGGTAGAACGGCCGGGACACCGGCGCGCGCCAGTCGATCACCACCGGCGCGCCGTGCGGGTCGTGCACGTGCCTGCGGCCCACGTGAAAGTGCTCGCCGTCCGGCCGGTCCCCGTGCGCGGCCGCGCTCGCCGCCAGCTCGTCGCCGCCGTCCGGATCTGACAGCGCGCCTGGCCGGTAATCGAGGCGGCCGAAGAACAGCGGGGTATCGGGCAGGTCCTGCAGCGCCTCCGCCCGCCGGTACAGGTCGGCCTTGAGGTACTCCTCCGACACCGGATCGCCGCCCATCGCGCGCAGCGACAGGACATCGGTGCGCATCAGGCCGAGATACTCGCGAGACCTGGCCAGGTGCTCGCGCTCGGCCGCGAGCACGCTGATCTCCGGGCCGGGACTTGCCGGTTGCATGACTCAACTCCAGCTGTCAGAAGGCGGGCAGGCTTGTCAGCGAGCGGACGGGCTTCGGCGGGCGGGCGGGCTTCTCAGTGCGGCGGGCAGGCTGGTCAGGAGGCGGACAGCACAAGAGCAGAAGAGCCTAGCAAAAGCGACCCCGCCGGCTCATCTGAGTTTCGGCTGGCTACCAGGACCAGTGAAAGCCCACGACGGCGCGCTGCAGCGAGCGCAGGTACCGCTGCGCGGCGTGCAGGCTGTCGAGCAGCACGGGCTCCTGGGTCAGCATCGGCCCGTCCACGCCGTCCCAGGTGGCCCACCACACCTCCGCGGGCAGCCGGCCCGGATGGAACTCGATCCGCAGGTCGAAGTTCTCCAGCGAGCCGAGCACTCCCCTGCGGTACATGCGCTCGCGCTGATCCTCCAGGTCGCCGGGATAGCAGAACGTGGTCGTGTACTCGACGGTGGTCGTCTCGCCGAGCCCGAGGGGCCTGGCCAGCAGGATCTCGGTAGCGAACACGTCGCCCCCGAGCTGACGCAGCTCGCCGGAGAGCCCCGCGCAGCCCTCGCCCGCCTCCACGGTCAGCGAGCTCGTGTCGTACAGGTAAGGGATCCGGTCGGTCTCCGGCACCAACGCCTCGATGACCTGCATGGTCCTGGTCTTCGCGATCCGGCCGTCGGCGTCCACGTAGACGTGATCGTGCATCGTGAGCGTCTGGTGCCGGCGCGGGCCCAGTGCCTGCTGGATCGTCTGCTCCGCCTGCGGCGGCAGCGCGTGGCTGCCGGACAGCACCCGGATCGAGCCGGTGCCGTTCCAGAGCTTCCGCAGCCGGTCCGCCTCGTCGGCGGTGAAGCCGAAGGCCGCGATGAACAGCTCGAGGGCCGGCTTGCTCAGCAGCCGCCCGGACAGCGCACGGGACACCGTGTCCTTGATCTGATGCGGCGCCACGGCGGCCGGCCTGCCGTTGGCGCCCGACATGTGCCTGGCGAGCACGTCCGACACCGCGAGCTGGTTGATTGTGCCCGGCCGGGTGCGCACCACGTGCCGTTCCCATGCGTGCCGGTACGTGCCGGGCTTCAGCAGTAGCTGGCGGAGGTAATCGGATGCCGCGCGCCTGCCATCCGACTGACTTTCGTAGGTCACCGCGTCGTCACTCCCCGGGACGCCCGCACCCAGGCTCCAAGTCAGAATAGTACTGACATGAATGTTCCTGACTCGGTAAATCCGACCCGGCGGTATGCAGCCCGGGCAGGCGCGTTGAAGTCGTTCACGTACAGGCTCACGACGGGCGCGATGCGCAGGGCCGCCTGGACGACCGCCGCCATGCCGTGGATGGCGTAACCGCGGCCGCGGGCCTGCGGGGGCACCCAGACACCCTGGACCTGGCAGGCGTACGGGGTGACCGCGCCGATCTCCGCCTTGAACAGCACCAGCCCGTTCTCGATCCGGGCGAACGAGCGCCCGGCTTTGATCAGCTCGGCCACCCTGCTCCGGTACGCGGCTCCGCCGTCGGCGCCGATCGGCGAGACCCCGACCTCCTCGGTGAACATCGCGATGCACGCGGGCAGCATCACGTCGAGGTCAGCGGGCCGGGCCTGGCGCACCAGCGGATCCGGCTCGGCCAGCGGCGGCCCTGAGATCGACAGCACCGGCTGCACCGGCCGGATCTCGCGCGGCCGGACCCAGTGCTGCTCAAGCTGGCTCCACAGCTCGCTCACGGCGTCGGCGGGCCCGACGATCGACGAGCACCTGCGGCCCTGCATCCGGGCCCGGGACGCGTACGCGGCGACAGCCGCGGAGTTCGCCGCCACCGGCACCAGGTTCGCGCCCGAGTAGCAGACCGAGGTCAGCTGGCCGCCCTCGACGTAGCCCCAGACCTGGCCGCCGAGCCGGGCGGGCTCCATCCCGACCGAGCGGATGCGCGAGCTGACGAAGACGTTCGCGACCGGGTCGCGATCGCAGAGCGCGAGCACCTCGTCGCGATCGTGGTCTGTGAGCAGGCGCAGCGAGGCCGTCCGCCATGCTCTGGTGCGCAGCACCCTTCCAAGCGTAGCGGCAATTGCGCCGGTGCCTGCGGCGCCCGTGGTTACCGCGACCGGACTCAGGGCGACTGCGCTCAGGGCGCGGGTGCGGGCAGCGCCGGGCACCTGGCGCTGACCAGACCGGTGCCCGGCGGCAGCGCGCCGGTCCCGAGGTATCGGTTCAGGTAACCGAGGACGCACTGGTTGGGCGGCGAGCTCAGCGACTGGCCGTGGTTGCCGCCGCCCTCCACCACCACCATCCGGGCCGTGGGCAGCCGCCTGCGCGCCACCAGCGCGCCCTGGTAGGGCGTCGCCGCGTCCAGCGTGCCCTGCAGCATGAGGATCGGCGGCAGCCGCGACCCGTCGATGCGCATCGGCACGGCCGGCCCCTTGACCGGCCAGAACGCGCACGAGGCGTTGAACCAGGTGTTCGCCCACGTCTCGAACGGCGCGCTCCGGCTGGCCCGCCGCATGTCGGCGTTCCATCTCGCCCAGCTCCGCGGCCAGTCCACGTCGCTGCACTCGACGGCGTTGTAGACGGCGAACTCGTTCTCGCCCTGCGCGCCGACCGACTGGTAGAGCTGGACCAGGTCGCTGCCGTCGCCGTTGTTGAGGTAGCCGGACAGGGCGCCCGCCAGGTCCGGCCAGAACGAGTTGCTGTAGCCGCCGGCGAGGAAGGTGTCGGCGAGCTCATCCGGCCCCACGAGGGGTCGGCCCTCGCCGTTGGTCAGCGGGTGCGCGGTGAGATTCGCGGCCGCCCGCGCGAACGCCGCCCGTACCTGCGACGCGCTGCTGCCCAGGCTGAAGGTGGAGTTCGCGGCCGCCGTCCAGGCGAAGAACGCGTTGATCCGGCCCTGGAACGCGTAGTCCTGCTCGAGGTTGTCCTGGTACCAGGCACCCGCCGGGTCCACGACGCTGTCGAGCACCATCCGGCTGACCCGGCCGGGGAACATCGTCCCGTACACCTGACCGAGGTAGGTGCCGTAGGAGTAGCCCAGATAGCTGATCTTCTGCTGGCCCAGGGCTGCCCGGATCGAGTCCATGTCCCTGGCCGAGTCCTGCGTCGTCATGTACGGCAGCAGCCAGCCGAACCTCTTCTCGCAGTCGGCCGCGTACACCTTCGCCCGGCCGATCTGCACCTGCTCGGCCCGCGCGCTCGCCGGCGTGTACGGCGGCCGCGGCTTCGCGAAGAACGATGCATCACAGGTCAGCGCCGGCACCGACGAGCCGACACCGCGCGGGTCGAAGCCGACGATGCTGTACTCGGCGGCCACCGCGGGGCTCAGCGCGCCGGCGACCGACCCGGCAAGCCCCAGGCCGCTCGCGCCCGGACCGCCGGGGTTCACCAGCAGGTACCCCTGCCGCTGGCTGGCGGGCGCGGTGGCGGGCACCTCGGAGAGCGCGAGCGTGATCTTGCGACCGGACGGCCGCTGGTAGTTCGCCGGCACCCGGATGCTCCCGCAGCGCAGCCGGGCGGCATCCGGCGCGCCGGAGCCGACCGCGGCCGGGCACCGGTGCCACCTGATCGCGCCCGCGGCGGCCGCGGGCACGCCCGCGCCGGAAGTACTGGCGGCCGGGCTCAGCGGGCTGGCCGGGCCGGAGGTTCCGGTGCAGCCGGCCAGGACGCCGACCACCACGATAACCGCAGCCGGCCAGCCGGACCGCCGGATCCCCGCGCCGATCATCGCCGGGAACGTCAGGCCTCGACGGCGGCCGCGTCCGCGGCTGCCAGCTTCATCGCTTCCTCGATCAGGGTCTCCACGATCTGCGACTCCGGCACGGTCTTGATGACCTCGCCGCGGACGAAGATCTGGCCCTTGCCGTTGCCGGAGGCCACGCCGAGGTCGGCCTCCCTGGCCTCGCCCGGCCCGTTCACGACGCAGCCCATGACCGCGACCCGCAGCGGCACGTCCAGCCCGTCCAGGGCCGCCGTTACCTGGTCGGCCAGGGTGTAGACGTCGACCTGGGCGCGGCCGCAGGACGGGCAGGAGACGATCTCCAGGCCCCGGTCGCGCAGCCCGAGCGACTCCAGGATCGCGATCCCGACCTTGACCTCCTCGACCGGCGGGGCCGACAGCGACACCCGGATCGTGTCGCCGATGCCCTCGGCCAGCAGGGCGCCGAAGGCCACCGCCGACTTGACCGTGCCCTGGAAGGCGGGTCCGGCCTCGGTCACGCCCAGGTGCAGCGGGTAGTCGCACTGCTGCGCGAGCTGCCGGTAGGCGTTGATCATCACCACCGGGTCGTGGTGCTTCACCGAGATCTTGATGTCGGTGAAGCCGTGCTCCTCGAACAGCGAGCACTCCCACAGCGCGGACTCGACCAGCGCCTCCGCGGTCGCCTTCCCGTGCTTGGCGAGCAGCCGCTTGTCCAGCGACCCGGCATTGACGCCGATCCGGATCGGCACGCCCGCGTCCATCGCGGCCTTCGCGATCTCGCCGACCTTGTCGTCGAACGCCTTGATGTTGCCGGGGTTCACCCGCACCGCGGCGCAGCCCGCGTCGATGGCCGCGAACACGTACTTGGGCTGGAAGTGGATGTCGGCGATCACCGGGATCTGGGACTTGCGCGCGATCGCGGGCAGCGCGTCCGCGTCGTCCTGCGACGGCACCGCGACGCGCACGATCTGGCAGCCCGCCGCGGTGAGCTCGGCGATCTGCTGCAGGGTCGAGTTCACGTCGGCCGTCAGCGTCGTGGTCATCGACTGCACCGATACCGGGGCGCCGCCGCCGACCGGAACCGCGTGGCTGCCGCGGCCCACCATGATCTGCCGGGAGTTCCTGCGCTCCGCCAGCGGCGCCGGCGGCACCGCGGGCAGGCCTAGATCTACTGTCATGACTCCGCTCTCGCTATACCTGAAGGTGCACGGGGTTGAAGATGTCCGCCGCGATCAGCAGCGTGCCGAAGCCCACAAGCACGGCGAAGACCAGCAGGCTGACCGGAACCAGTTTCTGGACGTCGACCAGGCCGGGATCTGGCCGGTGTCGCAGCCGGTTGAACCAGGCCCTGATCCGTTCGTAGATCACCACCGCGAGATGACCGCCATCCAGCGGCAGCAGCGGGAGCAGGTTGAATGCCCCCACGAAGATGTTAAGAGAGGCGATCAGGAAGAGCACCAGCGACACCTTGGCCTGCCACGGGATGGCCGCGGCCACCACGTCGCCGGTGACGTTGCCGACGCCGACGACGCTGCTCACGTCGCCGGCCGGGGTCTTGGCCCGGTCCTTGGCGAACAGGTCGGGTATCGCCGCGGGGAGCTGGCCGATGGCCGAGGCCGACGACGTGATGGTGTCGCCGAACTGCGTTCCGGCGAACGCGACCGCGCCGGTGAAGCTCTCCCGCTGGTAGACCGGGACCGGCTCCATGCCCAGGAAGGGCACGTCGTACTTGTGGACCGTCGCGAGCGTGACCGTCAGGTGCAGGTCGTGACCGTTGCGGACGACCACGATCGGGACCGGGACGCCGGCCTGCTTCCCCTTGAGCACCGTGTGCAGCTGGTTGAACGAGGTCACGCGCTGCCCGGCCAGCGAGACGATCGTGTCGCCGGGCTTGAGCCCGGCCTTCTCGGCCGGCGACCTGCCCGGCGCGGCGCCCGCGCACGGACTGGCGCTGTTGAGCGCGGCGGCGCTGGCCGGGACGCAGGTGGTGATCGCGCTTATCTGGTTGGAGTTCTGGGCCATCCCGATGCCGATGGCCAGCACGAACAGCAGGAAGAAGGCGAGCGCGAAGTGCATGAACGACCCGGCGGCCAGCACGATGATCCGCTGCCAGCCCGGCTGCCGCCGGAATGACCTCGGCTCGTCGGCGACGTCGATCTCCTCCATCCGGGTCATGCCGGTGATCTTGACGAAGCCGCCGAACGGCAGTGCCTTGACCCCGTACTCGGTCTCGCCGCGGAAGAACGACCACAGCGTGGTGCCGAAGCCCAGGAAGAACTGGGTCACCTGCATGCCGAATCTCTTCGCGGTCAGGAAGTGGCCAAGCTCGTGCAGCATCACGGAGACGAGCAGGGCGACGATGAAGATCAGGATGCCCACGATGAAGGCGCGGTGCGAGCCCGAGAGCACGATGAGCGCCACCAGGAGGCCGGCGATCAGGATCGCGCCGCGCGCCCGCATCAGAATGCCGAGCGCGCCGCTGCCCTTCCCCATCAGACGGCCTCTCCTTCCTCAGCCCCCGCGAGCAGCCCGGCACCTGCGAGCTCGCTGGCCCGGCGCCGCGCCCAGCCGTCGGCCGCCAGAATGTCGGCTAGCTCCACTGCTTCCCCGGCGGGGTCTTGATGCTCCGAGACTACCTGCGCCACCGTATCCACGATTCCGGCGAACGGGATTCTGCCCGCCATGAATGCGGCCACGCACACCTCATTTGCCGCGTTGTAGACGGCCGGCACCGTCCCGCCCGCGGCGCCCGCCTGCCGCGCCAGCCCTACTGCCGGGAACGCCAGGTCATCCAGCGGCTCGAATGTCCAGGCATGCGCGGTGGTCCAGTCAACGGCGGGAGCGGCGCCCGGCACCCGGTCCGGCCAGCCGAGCGCCAGCGCGATGGGGATTCTCATATCGGGGGGGCTGGCCTGGGCGATCGTCGACCCGTCGGCGAACTCCACCATCGAATGGACGACGGACTGCCGGTGCACAACAACGTCAATGCGGTCGAATGGAATTCCGAATAGCAAATGCGCTTCAATCACTTCCAGGCCCTTGTTGACGAGCGTCGCGCTGTTGATCGTGATCACGGGCCCCATGTTCCAGGTCGGGTGCGCCAGCGCCTGCTCGGGCGTGACGCCCGCCAGCTCGGCCCTGCTCCGGTGCAGGAACGGGCCGCCGCTCGCGGTGATCACCAGCTTGCTGACCTCGGCTGACCGTCCGCTGCGCAGGCACTGAGCGATCGCTGAATGCTCGCTGTCCACGGGCACGATCTGACCCGGCGCGGCCCGGCCCGCCACCAGCGGGCCGCCCATGATCAGCGACTCCTTGTTGGCCAGCGCCAGCACCCGGCCCGCGTCCAGCGCGGCGAGCGTCGCGGCCAGGCCGACCGCTCCGGTCACCGCGTTGAGCACCACGTCGCACTTGCCGCCGGCCAGCTCGGCCACCGCGTCCGCGCCCGCCACGACCTCGGGCGGCCGGCGGCCGGCCGGCGCCGCCCGGGCCCGCAGCGCGCCGGCGACCTGCCCGGCCGCGTCCTTGCTCGCGACCGCCACCACATCGACACCGAACTCCAGCGCCTGGCTGGCGAGCAGGCCGGGGTTGCCGCCGCCCGCGGCGAGACCGGTGAGCCGGAAGCGGCCGGGGTTGCGGCGGATGATGTCCGCGGCCTGAGTTCCGATCGAGCCGGTGGAGCCGAGCAGGATGACGTCGCGCGGGGGGGCCGATTCCATTGGCCCATTGTCCAGGACTTCATCGCTGGCCTGGCACTCCCCCGGTCAGATTGGACCTCATCGGGTGGGTAGCGTGTGAGCGTGACGTCCGCCCCGGCAAGCCCCCTGCTCCCCCAGAGCATGCTGCCCGCCTGGTCCGGGCCGCCGCCCGCGCAGCAGCCCGACTGGCCAGATCCGGCCCGGCTGGAGCTGGTGCTCGCCGAGCTGGCGGGGCTGCCGCCGCTGGTGTTCGCCGGCGAGTGCGAGCAGCTGCTGTCCCGGCTGGCCGCGGTCACCCGCGGCGAGGCCTTCGTGCTGCAGGGCGGCGACTGCGCGGAGACGTTCGCGGGCGCCACCGCAGACGCGGTCCGCGCCAAGCTGCAGACGATCCTGCAGATGGCCGTCGTGCTGACCTACGGGGCCAGCGTCCCGATCGTGAAGATAGGCAGGCTGGCCGGGCAGTACGCCAAGCCCAGGTCCCGGCCGACGGAGACGCGCGACGGCCTGGAGCTGCCCGCCTATCGCGGCGACGCGATCAACGGCTTCGATTTCACCGCGGCCGGCCGCACGCCCGATCCGGACCGGCTGCTGCGCGCGTATCACTGCGCCGCCGTCACGCTGAACCTGTGCCGGGCGTTCACCACCGGCGGCTACGCCGACCTGCACCAGGTACACGCGTGGAACCAGGACTTCGTCCGGCACAGCCCGTCCGGCCAGCGCTACGAGGGGCTGGCGCGGGAGATCGACCGTGCCCTCGCGTTCATGCGCGCCTGCGGCGCGGACCCGGACGAGCTGCGGACGGTCGAGTTCTACGCCAGCCACGAGGCCCTGCTGCTGCCCTACGAGCAGGCGCTGACCAGGCTGGATCCCGTCACCGGGCACTGGTACGACCTGTCCGCGCATTTCCTGTGGGTCGGCGAGCGGACGAGGGCCGTCGACGGCGCGCACGTCGCGTTCGCCGCGGCCGTCCGCAACCCCGTCGGGATAAAGATCGGCCCCGGCACCACCCCCGACGACCTGCGGGCACTCGCCGAGACCGTGAACCCGGACCGGCAGCCAGGCCGGCTCACGCTCATAACGCGCCTCGGCGCCGGCCTGATCCGCGCCCTGCTGCCGCCGCTCGTGCGCGCGCTGCGGGACGAGGGCATCCCGGTCGCGTGGATCTGCGACCCGATGCACGGCAACACGTTCGAGGCGCCGAGCGGGCACAAGACGCGGCGGCTCGAGGACATCCTGGACGAGGTCCAGGGCTTCTTCGAGGTGCACCGTGACCTGGGCACCCATCCCGGCGGCATCCACATCGAGTTCACCGGCGACAACGTGACCGAGTGCGTGCTCGGCACCGAGGACATCAACGCGGCGGGCCTGTTCGAGCGGTACGAGACGGCCTGTGACCCGCGGCTGAACCGCAGCCAGGCGCTCGACCTCGCGTTCACGGTTGCCGAGAGCTACCGCCGCTAGTGCCGGAGCTCCCCCGCCCGGACGAGCTGTCCCGCCCCGAAATCCAGGGCCACCGCGGTGTGCGCGCGCTGCGGCCGGAGAACACGCTGCCGGGCCTCGCCCGTGCCCTCGCGATCGGCGTGGATGCGCTCGAGTTCGACGTCACGCTCACCGCCGACGGCGGGCTGATCCTGGCCCACGACCTGACGGTCAATGCCACCACCATCCGCGGCCCGCACGCGGGCACGCCGTGGCGAGAGCTCACGCTGCCGCAGGTCGCCGCCCTGGAAGCCGGCTGGCGCACCCCGCCCGACCCGTTCGGGGACACCTTCGAGCCGGCCCCGGGGACCGCCGTCCCGACGCTGGACCAGGTGTGCCGTCTGGTGCTCGAGGCCGGAGCCGATCACGTCACGCTGGCTGTGGAGCTGAAGACCAGCCCGTCCTGGCCGACCGCCGACATCGAGGCGATCAGCCGGGCGGCCCTGGACACGCTCGCGGCGCACGGGCTGACCGGCCGGGCCCGGGTACTAGCGTTCAACTGGCGGGTGCTGCAGGCCGCCCGCGATCAGGCGCCCGCAGTTCCTCGGGTGGCCCTGGTCGAGCCCAGTACCTGGGTGCCGGGCTCACCCTGGCTGGCGGGACTCGACCCGGCCGACTTCGGCGCGGACGAGTCCGGTTTCTCCGCCGCAATCGGCTGCGCGCCAGCCGCCCAGACCGTCGCCGCCGCCTGGCTGTCCCCGCGGGACTATCTGGTCAGCCAGGACCTGATCCAGGCGGCGCATGGCTGCGGGCTGAAAGTGGTGTCCTGGACGGTGAATGACGGGGCCCGGATGGGCGAGCTGATCGGCCAGGGCATCGACGCGATCATCACCGACCGGCCCGACGTGCTCCGGCGGGTCGTCGCGGCGCGCGGCGGCGCGCTGCCCGAGGCGATCCGGCTGCCGTGGCGATCCGGGCTGCCGGCGTGGGCACCCGCCGTTCCCGTGACGTGACCGGGTTACCAGCCGCGCTCGTCCCGCTCCAGCCAGGTGCAGACGCACGCCTCGTTGCCCTCGGCGTCGGCGAGCACCCAGAACGACGGCGCCGGCTCGCCGTTCACCAGCGTGCCGCCGGCCGCCAGCGCCGCCTGGACGCGGGCCTCGGCCTCGTCGTGCGCGACTGTCACGTCGAAGTGGATCCGGTTGCGCTGCGGGCGGGGCTCGTCCATCTGCTGGAACCAGACCGACGGGCCTTGCCCGGCCGGGTCGACGATGGCGGCCTCCGGCTCGTCGTGGCCTGGCTCGTCGCCGTAGCCGAGTACGGCCCGCCAGAACGGCCGGATCGCCGGGATGTCCATCGCGTCGATCGCCAGCTCCAGCACCTGAACCGGCCGCGGGTACTGCGCGCTGACCGCACTCGCGATGCGGGCGCCGGGGCCGGCCAGCGCCGCGGTGATCGCGTCCGCCAGCTCGACGTCCGCCCGCGTGACGGCCAGCACGGACCGGTCCTGCAGCGACAGCTCGACCCGGTCGGGGCGCAGGTCGAGCCGCAGGTGCCCGTCGGCGCCCGGCCCGCAGGCAGCCAGCGCGACGGCGGCGATCGTGCTCGCCTCGCCGAGCGAGCCGACCGGGACCGACGCGCAGAGCGTGCCCAGGATGTACCGCCAGCCGGTCGCCTCGACCGCCCGCGACGCCTCCGTCCGCGAGAGCCCCCTGCGGCCCGGCTCGTCGTCCGCCACCGTGATCACGATCAGGCCCCGGCGACCGGCCTGGCCGGCTCCCAGTCCGGCCGCAGCGGCATCCCGGAATCGCCGTTCTCGCCCAGCTTCACGCCGAGGATCTGGTGCAACTGGATCTGGTTGCGCTCGAAGCCGAGCCGCGATCCCGCCATGTACAGCCGCCACACCCTGGCGGTGCCCTCGCCGACCTCGGCAACCGCCTCGTCCCAGTGCGCGTCGAGGTTCGCGCACCAGGCCGTCAGCGTCTTCGCGTAGTGCTCGCGCAGGTTCTCCTCGTGCCGGACCTCGAAGCCGGCGTCGTGCATCAGCGACACCAGGTGGCCGGGGCCCTCGAGCTCGCCGTCGGGGAACACGTACCGGTAGATGAACCCGTCCGAGACGTGCGTCGGCCCGGTGTTGTCCGGCCGGGTGATGCAGTGGTTGAGCAGCCGGCCGAGCGGCCTGAGCTTGCCGTGCAGGAACGCGAAGTACTCCGCCAGCTGCGCCTTGCCGATGTGCTCGGTGAGGCCGATCGAGCTGACCGCGTCGAACCCGGTCTCGGTCACGTCGCGGTAATCCAGGTGCCGCACCTCCGCCAGGTCGGACAGGCCCGCTTCCTTGATCGCGCGCTGCGCCCACGCGGCCTGCTCGGCCGAGAGCGTGACGCCCAGTGCCGCCACGCCGTACTCGCGCGCGGCGTGCATCACCATGCCGCCCCAGCCGCAGCCGACATCCAGCAGCCGCATCCCCGGCTGCAGCGCGAGCTTGCGCGCCACCAGGTCGAACTTGGTGAACTGGGCCTGCTCGAGCGTCGCGTCCGCCGAGGGGTAGCAGGCGCAGGTGTAGGCCATCGACGGCCCGAGCACCCACTCGTAGAACGTGTTGGACACGTCGTAGTGGTGCGAGATCGCCGACGCGTCGCGCTCCTTGGAGTGCCGCCGCCCGGTCAGCCACCTGCGGTTGACCCGGACCTCCTGCGGCGGCGGCGGGACCCGCGGCACCAGGACCCTGGTCCCGCCGAGGTCACGGACCAGCCGCAGCTTCTCTGCGAGCCCGAAGTTGAGGCGCTGCGCGCTGGCCATCCGCACCAGCGCGGTGTACATATCGCCGACAATGTCCAGGTGCCCGGCCACGTACGCGCGGGCGAGTCCGAGCGCGCCCGGCGCCTGCGCCAGGTAGGAGACGGCGACCGGCGACTTGACCGTGATCTTGATTGGTGACCCGGCGGCTCCCGCCGAGCTGCCGTCGAAGGCCTCGAACTGGACCGGGGCATCGGGTCCCGCAACCCGCTCGAATACGTTGGCCAATGCCATCTCTGTCATCACTTCCCTACTGTCCGCGAACGCATTTGTCGTACAGGTCGGCCAGCCGGCCCTGCGGATCGTAAGCCCGCTTGAGATCGGCGTATTCCGGACCGTTGTACAGCGACCAGAACTGATCACGCGAGTAGAACGAGGTCGAGTACAGGCCCTTGTGCCCGCCGAGTTCGGTCACCGTGTCCTCCACCTGCCGGTTGTAGTACCCGTCGGATTCACCGGGCGGCAGCCTGACGGTGCCCCAGAAGCCGAAGTTCACGTACACCTGGCCGGGCTGCATGGGATACAGCGGCCAGGTGCGCTCGCCCCGGAGGCGCAGCGGGCACATCCAGATCGGGGTCATCCCGACGTTCCCGCAAAAGAACTCGAGGAACTCGGCCGAGCGCTCGACCGGGATCTCCACATCCTGGATCACGGCCTCGGCGGCGGGCCGGCCGCGCCGGGCGTCGATGTCGTGCTGCCGGTACCACGCGACCAGCCTGCGGTAGACGTCCGAGCGCCGGTACCGCCGCGGCCAGAGCCGGCGGATGACCGGCTGCTGCACGCCGAACGGGCGCGAGCACCAGAACCAGTCGGTATCCCACCGCCACAGGTAGTCGCTGATGGTCAGGAAGTCTTCCTGCGGGCCGCGGATGGACTGGTAGTAGATCCGCTCCCTGGTGTAGTCGCTGCGCCACGGGGCCACGTCGCTGAACGACCCGATGGTCAGGTACAGCTCGTCGGGCGCGAACACGGTGCCGTCGACGAAGTCGGCCCGGTGACCCCGGTAGCTGCCTGCCGCCGCGACCTCGGTGACGGCCCGCATGCACGCCTGCGGACTGTCGAACCGGAAATGCCGCAGGTGCACGAACGGCCTGACCGGCTCGAGCTCGATCGTGAGCGAGAGCGCGTAGCCGAGCGTGCCGTAGGAGTTCGGGAAGCCGCGGTACAGCGCGGCGTGCTCGCCGTCCGGCGTCGCGGTCACCGCCCGGCCGTCGCCGGTCAGGATGTCCATCGACAGCACCGACTCGTGCGGCATGCCGCTGCGCAGCGAGCTGGACTCGATGCCGAGCCCGGACACCGCGCCGCCGAGCGTGATGGTCTTGAGCTGGGGCACGACCATCGGCATCAGGCCGTGCGGCAGCGTCGCGGCGACCAGGTCCTCGTAGGTGGTCATGCCGCCGACGACCGCGGTCCTGTCCTGCTCGCTGACGGCCAGCACGTGCCCGAACGCGGATACGTCCAGGCCCGGGGTCGTGGTCTGGTCGCGGAACCGGAACAGGTTCGACGTCTTCTTGGCCAGCCGGACCGGGCTGCCTGGCGGGATCGCCGCGTATGCTCCCTCGATGGCGGCGACCGCCGCGCGGTACTGCCGGTCCTGGACAGTGCTCGTGACCTGGGTCACACAGCCTCCTCCGCGTTGGCACGCCGCCGCTATTTCGTCGCAGAATGCATCCAGGAGGGTGACATGGGCAAGGTCTACCCGGAGCTAGACGAGCGGCTCAGGAAGTTTATCGCCAGGCAGTCTGTCTTCTTTGTGGCGACTGCTCCCTGCCTGGCGCCGGACGGCTCGGGTGGCAGCGTGAACCTCTCGCCCAAGGGCTACCGCGACACGTTCGCGATACTCGGGCCGCGCCGCGTCGCCTACCTGGACCTGACCGGCAGCGGCGCGGAGACGATCGCGCACCTGCGGCAGAACGGCCAGATCACGATCATGTTCTGCTCGTTCGAGCACGAGACGAAAATCCTGCGGCTATACGGGACCGGGTCGGTGGTGCTGCCCGGTTCGGCCGCGTGGGCGGAGCTGTCGGGGCCCTTCGGCGGGCGGCTCGGGCTCGGGCTCGGCAACGAGCGCGCGATCGTCGACGTCGCGGTGGAGCGGATCGCGGACTCGTGCGGCTACGGCGTGCCGGTCATGGAGCCCGCCTCGGAGCGCGACGTGCTGACCCGGTGGGCGGCGAGCAAGACGCCAGCCGAACTTGCCGGTTACCGGGCGGAGAAGAACTCGGTCAGCATCGACGGGCTGCCCGCGCTAGATCTCGATCTCGCGCCGGTGCCGGAGTAATCGCCGCGTCGCGGGGAAGCTGGCTCGCATGCGCGCTCGGCACGTCCTCATCGGCGCCTCGCTCGCCGCGATCGCCGGCTGCGCCGCCCCGGCGGCGGCGACCAGTTCCAGCCAGCCGGCGCACCGGCACACCGCCACGGCGGCCTACGACGGCCGGCGCAGCGCGACCCTGTCCGTGCTCAGCGGCGCGGCGAGCGTGACGGTCAGCGTGGCCAGGATGCCGGGGGATCTCGTCCGCGCGTGGACGCCCGCGGGCTCCGGGGTCCGGCCCGAGCTCGTCGTCGTTAACGGGAATGTGCAGGTCTATCTCGGCGGCACCGGCCAGTCCGGCCCGGACGCGGCATGGATCCAGGTCAGCTCCGCGGTCCGGTGGCGACTGCAGCTGAGCGGCGGCGCGGGCCAGACCACGATCCAGATGGGGAACGGGAAGCTCGCTGGCATCGACTTCACCGCCGGCTCGAGCCTGATCACGGCGGCACTGCCGCGTCCGGCCGGCACGGTGCAGCTCACGCTCGCAGGCGGCGCGAGCCAGCTGAACCTGACCGTGCCGGCCGGCGTCCCGGCCCGGCTGCAGTTGTACGGGGGCGCCTCCCAGGCGGTTCTCGGCGGCCAGGTCTACACCGGGATCGCGGGCGGCACCGTGCTGGCCAGCCGCGGCTGGACCTCGGCCGCGAATCGCTACAACCTCGATGCGGTATCGGGCGTCTCCCAGGTCACGGTCTCACCGGGCTAGCCGGTCACGGTCTCTCCCGGCGGTCTGAGTCATGGTCTGTCGCGCGGCCCTCGTCACAGCCTCTCCCGGCTGGCCAGGTGCATCAGGCGACCCAGCCCGGGAGGACCTTGTCGCCCTCCGCGACAGCCGGATGCGGTCCGGCCGCTGTTCCCCGCAGCACGTAGGCACGCATCGCGGCCGGCGCGGCGACGATCGCGACAAGGCCCTCGCGCTCGTCGGCGGTAATGCGGCGCGCGACGCCGGCGGGCAGGACGATCGTGTCGCCTGGCCGCAGCGTCGCGGCCTGCTCGCCGGCCTCCACCCCCGCGCCGCCCCGCAGCACGGTCCACACCTGCACGGCGTCGATACCGTGCAGTGGCCCGGAGTGCCCGGGCGCCATTTCCACCCGCCAGACCGCCTGTTCGGAGCTGCCCTGAGTGGGCGACGCCAGTGTCGTCATGACGGCATTCGGGGTCTCGGTGCGGCGAGTTTCCTCGCTTCGGATGACGTGCATTTATGCCTGCTCCTAGAATCGACAACGTGATTGTCTATATCGTCAACCTGGTTGTCGAGTGATGTCAAGTCCGTCGCCGCGCCCATCGGACCCGCCGGGCTTCGAGCTGCCGCTCCGGCTGCTCGCGGGCTTCCGCATCCTCATCGACGATCTGCACGCCGAGCTGGCCGAGAACGGGCACCCCGGCCTGCGGCCGCTGCACGGATTCGTCCTCCAGGCGATCGGCGGGTACGGCACCACGGCCGCAGAGCTGGGACGGCGGCTGGGAGTCTCCAAGCAGGCGGCAGGCAAGACGGTCGACACCCTGCAGCAGCTCGGCTACGTGATCCGGGTCCCGGACAGCGTCGACCAGCGGCGGAAGATCGTCGTGCTGACCGATCACGGCGTGGACGCCCTGCAGCGGTCGGCGCAGATCTTCGACGAGCTGCGCGCCAGATGGGCGGGCGTGCTCGGCGCCGACCGGCTCCGGGCCCTGGAGGCCGACCTCGCGGCGGTGACCGGCGAGGCCACGATCCCGCTCGACATGCCCGGCTGGTTCGGCGCGGGGTGACCGGGCGCCCGGCTGACCGGCAGTCGCCCGGCGGCGGCGCCCCCCGCAGCGCATGCCCGGGGTCATGACGCCCGCGCTCGCTGCCGCTTGCCCGGCCGCCTGCCCGCGCTCGCCTCGCGCCTGCGCTTCTCGTCCTGTACCGCATAGCTCGCCGCGACCTGGCTGGGGCTCATCGGCAGCCTGGCCGCCGACGGCGGCAGCCCTGCCTGCAGCGCCCCCGCGATCAGCTGGGCCATCGAGTAACCCGGCCTGGCCGCGAGCGCCCGCTCGATGGCGACCATCGCGAGGGATCCCTTGCCCGACTGCCAGCCGACGAACGCCAGCAGCGACGCCGGGGCCGCCACGTACTCCGTGGACGCGCCGCGGATCACGTCGGTCCACAACCGCTGGTGCGCATCGGTGAACGCGGGATCCATCCGCGCCCAGGCGTCATCGCGGACCCGGAGATCCGCGAGCAGCACGGCCAGCCACGCGAGCTGATCGCCGTTGGTTATCGTGCCGCCGTCGCGGTAGCGACGGATTGCCCGCTGCACAGCCGCCCGGCCAGCCGTGGCCGTGATCTGCTGCAGATCGTCGCCGCCCTCGGCCCACTGCCTTGTGCCCAGATCGCAAAGCCGCTGCTCCGCCATCCGGGTAGACGCGCGGATGCGGTCCGCGCTCCCGGCCGGAGGCTGCAGTGTGCGGCTTAGCGCCGCCCGGTCAGGCAGGGCGTCCATCCCCGCTTCCACCATCGCGGCCGCCGCAGGGTGCGAGCACGGATCGAACGGCACGCCCTCGGGCGGACAGCAGGCGGGGTCTTCGCACAAGACCGACCAGTACCTGCCGCCCGCGGTGCGCAACGCTTCGCGCAGCTCGATTCTGTTGACCTCGAGCCAGCCCAGCACGGCGGCGAGCACCGGCGTGACCAGATCCGGCGGTCCGTAACCGACGACGACCGCGAGGCGCAGCCGCTGCTGGCGGAGTACGGCCACCGCGTGCTCGGCGATGTCGGCAGCGAGCACGGAGTCTGCCGGGTCTGGCAGGTCATACCGGAATGTCACCCGTACCTTGCCCGGCCTGCCGCTCAGCCCGAGTACCACCAGGCTCTGAGTCGGATAGAAGCCGAGCATGTGGGGCACGGCCGCGAGGATTGCTTCTGGACCGTCTAGCCTGACCCGCGACGTCTGCACGCCGCGCCTTTTCATCGGCGTGGCGGAGTCGTGCCTGATGTTCATGTCATCTGTCATGGGCACAGACTCGGCCCGGATGCCAGCCCGGCGCGAACCGCAATCCACCGGATCGCGCGGATACCGGCTTGC
>Ga0335076_10000896_pt1 | contig 28249 bp, 22 predicted proteins | sample Lox_Sample_25_FD_206717 | JGI IMG/M metagenome (GOLD analysis project Ga0335076, IMG submission 206717) | Soil microbial communities from Loxahatchee National Wildlife Refuge, Florida, United States - Lox_Sample_2.5 | ecosystem: Environmental > Terrestrial > Soil > Wetlands | place: USA... | reverse complement strand
GCTTCATCCCCGATCGCCTTCACCACCCTGCGCCGTACAGCCAAAGGCTCGCTCAGGAACCACAAGCGGTCCACAGACGCATTCATCACCAGCCACGGCGAGCTTACAATTCGAGTTCTCAGGTCATGGATGCTCGGGTGCCCCATTTCTGCCGCGTTCTGTGCGGCAGAAGTGGGGATTTTGCCCAGACCGATCATCCCAGCGATCTGCACGAGCTGCGGTTTCTCATTCTCCGCGCGTGCCCACTCCGGCTCCGACCAGTGCACTCCCGTCCCCATCCATCCCGCAACTTCGTTCTCCCAGTAATCCTCCTCGCCGCGCGCGATTTCTGCCAATTCGGCGAGATTCTCCGCCACCCCGGGATTGAATTCCTTCTCGATCAACGGCACCAGCAGCTTTCTCACCCGATTCCGAGTGAATGTTTCATCCGTATTGCTAGCGTCGTCTCGCCAGCCTTGTCCAATCTCTTTGAGATATCCCTCCAACTCCCGCCGCCGAAACCCCAGCAACGGACGCACGATCTCCCCGCAGCCTTCCCCATGATCGTCCTCGACCGGAATCCGCGGATAAATCCCTCCCAACCCCGCAAGCCCGCTCCCCCGAACCACCCGCATCAAAACCGTCTCCGCCTGATCATCGACCGTGTGTCCAGTGACGATCGTGTTCAACCTCGCCCGGGTGCCCCACCCTTCTCGCGTTTTGTGCGAGAGGGTGGGGACGTTGACTCTCGAATCCTGCGACTCGGAATCCAACCCTCCGGCAATCAGCTGATGAAAGAATCCATACCGCAACTCCCGCGCCGCAGCCTCCAGCCCAATCCGCGCCTCAGCCGCATGCCGAGCCACATCGTCGCCATCACACAAGAATTCCAACCCAAACACCCGTGCCAACTCCGAGACGAACGACTCGTCCAGATCCGACTCCGCCCCTCTCAACTTGTGATTGAAATGAACAACAGAAAGGACAATCCCCAACTCACTCCGCAACTCGACCAGCAACCGCAGCAACGCAACCGAATCAATCCCCCCGGAAACAGCCACGCCAACACGATCCCCGGCGTGAAGCAACTCTTCCCGCCGAATCTGAGAAAGCGCGCGCTGTGCCAAAGAATGCACGCAATCATGGTACAACCGCGAACCATCGAAAATGAAAGGGACGGCCTGATTCGGCCGTCCCTCCGTGTCTCCGTGCCTCCGTGGTAAGAAAGTCGCTACACTCCCGCGCTCTTCTCCCGAATCAGCTTTCCAATCTTCTCCACGAACTCCGACGCCGCCATGTCCTCGGTCTTCTCTTTCCCGCGCGTCCGGACGTTCACCTTCCCCGCCTCCGCTTCCTTATCCCCAACAACCAGCAGGAACGGCACCTTCTGCAGCGCATGCTCGCGGATCTTCGCATTCATCTTTTCATTGCGCGCATCCACTTCCACGCGCACGCCAATGGCCTTGAGCTGCGCCGCAACCTTGTTCGCGTACTCCGCGTGCCGCTCGCTGATCGGAATCATCACCGCCTGCACCGGCGACAGCCACACCGGGAACGCTCCCGCATAGTGCTCGATTAGCACTCCAAAAAATCGTTCCACCGACCCATACAGCGCGCGATGCACCATCACCGGCTGCTTGCGCGAACCGTCTTCCGCCACATATTCCAATCCGAACCGCTGCGGCAGATTGAAATCAAACTGCACCGTCGAAAGCTGCCACAGCCGCCCGATCGCATCCACCAGCTTGATGTCGATCTTCGGACCATAAAACGCCGCCTCGCCCGGAATCGTCTTATATTCGACGTTGTGCGCCTTCAACACCTTTTCGAGCGACTCCTGCGCGTGGTTCCACTGCTGCTCGCTGCCGACAAAGTTTTTCTTGTCCTCCGGATTCCACGTCGACAGCTCCGTCTGAAACTTGTCGAAGCCGAAATCTTTCAGAGTGTCAAACGCGAAGTCCAGGCACGCCGCAATTTCTCCTTCAATCTGCTCTGGCGTGCAGAAAATGTGCGCGTCATCCTGCGTAAAGCCGCGAACCCGCAATAGCCCATGCATCACGCCCGACCGCTCATACCGATACACCGTGCCCAACTCCCCAAGCCGCACCGGCAGGTCGCGATATGACTTCAGCGAATCCCGGTAGACCAGGATGTGCCCCGGGCAGTTCATCGGCTTCAGCCGATACTCGGCATCGTCGAGCTCCATCGCGTCGAACATGTTCTGCGAGTAATAACCTTCGTGCCCTGAGGTGTAGAACAGCTGCCGCCGCGCCACATGCGGCGTATACACCAGCGAGTATCCGCGCTTGAGGTACTGCTCGCGCATCCAGTCTTCCATCTCTTTGCGGATGATCCCGCCCTTCGGATGCCAGAAAATCAGCCCCGGCCCCGCCAGCTCCTGAATCGAGAACAGATCCAGCTGCTTGCCCAGCACGCGGTGATCGCGCTTCTTCGTCTCCTCGATATGCTTGAGATAATCGTCGAGGTCTTTCTTCGAGAAAAACGACGTCCCATAAATCCGCTGCAGCTGCGGATTCTTCTCATCCCCCAGCCAGTACGCGCCTGCGATGTTCAGCAACTTGAATGCCTTGATCTTCCCCGTCGACGGAATGTGCGGCCCGCGGCAGAAATCCGTAAATTTCCCGGTACGGTAAATCGAGATCTTCTCATCGGGCTTGGTGAACTGCTCGATGAAATGGCACTTCATGAAGTCGCCTTCTTTTTTGAACTCCGCCAGCCCCTGGTCGCGTGGCAGAAATTCGCGCGCATACGGAATGTTCTGCTGCACCAGCTCCTGCATCTTCTTTTCAATCTTCTCGAGATCCTCCGGCGTAAACGGCGTTGGACGATAGAAGTCGTAAAAGAATCCACTCTCCGTCGCCGGACCATGCCCCAGCTTCGTCTCCGGAAATAATTCCAGCACCGCCGCCGCCAGCAAATGCGCCGACGAATGCCGGTAAACTTCCAGCGCCCCGGGATCTTTCTCCGTGACCAGCCTGAGCTCGGTATCGCTCTCCAACGGCTTAGTAAGATCGATCAGCGTGGCACCGGCCACTGTGGCACCAGCTTGTGTGGCACCAGCCTGTGTGGCACCAGCTTGTGTGGCACGGGCGCCTTCGCCCGTAGCAAGTGTGGAGCGCGCACTCCCGCCCGCTGCTTCACTCCCGCCCGCCGGGGCATCACCATTGGAATGCATTGGAGTCGCTTTCGCCGCCAGCGCCGCATCCGCCAGCCGCGGACTGATCGACTTCGCAATCTCCAGCGACGTCGTTCCCTTCGGAACTTCCTTCACGCTCCCGTCCGGGAGTTTCACATGAATGCTGTCTGCCATAAGTGTGGACCCTGCAGAAAACCTGAACCATCCAGTCTAAAGAACCCTCCGGAGGAGGGTCAAACACACGTAGCGGCAGGTCCCTGGACCCCCGTCTGTGATGTGATCGTGTTTGGACGGAGAACGAGAAACCCGGCTCAGCTCAACAAAAGGGGCATGAGCTGGATCATGATGTGATGAGTTAGGTGCGTTGCCTTTGAGATTCGAGTGATTTTGGGATGCTGTTCACAGAATTTCCTGTTCGCTTTCGGACATTTGCTGTCGTAAGTGGACAGTAGTCGGACAATTTTAATGGCAGATGGTTTTTCTTTTCGTTTCAGATCAGCACGGTACGTTTGGCCATAGATTGGTACGGTTCTTGCCACGAGTGGATTTACCGTAATCGTGTTGCGCTGGTATTGGCCTGCTTACGTTGGCTTCTTCCTACGAGCGAGGAGGGCAAGTCGAATGAAAGGCATATTTCAAGACCTTCGTTACGGGGCTCGGATGCTGGCCAGGACTCCGTCCATATCGGCGGTAGCCGTCCTCACACTGGCTCTCGGGATAAGCGTCAACACCACAATCTTTAGCCTTATGAATGCGGTCCTGCTCCGTCCACTTCGATTCCGCGAGCCCGGCCGGTTAGTGATGCTCACGGAACAGAATTCAAAGGATGATGGCGACCGGAACCCGGCACTTGCCACTTCCCTCGAGTGGAGAAAACACGCCCAGTCGTTCGCACAAATCGAATTCGGGGTGACCTACAACGAGAGTGCAAATCTGATCGGTGGCAGCGAGGCGCAGCGAATCGATACCCAGTTCGTGAGCCCGGGCCTATTAGGCATGATGGGCATGAAACCACTGATAGGGCGGGGTTTCAGCGCGCAAGATGCCGAGGGTTTGGGGTCGAACGCTATCATCAGTCATTCGCTCTGGCAGCAATTGTGGGGCGGCGATCCGAAAGTCCTGGGCAAGCGTCTCGAAACTTCGCTCGGCACATATACCGTTATCGGCGTTATGCCGCCGGACACTCGATTCGTCCCCTGGACACCGGATCCCGCCATGTGGATTCCCCTCGATCCTACGGGTCCGGATCAGCGCCCGGATACTCGCTGGTGGGGCTGTGTTGCCCGATTGAAACCGGGCATCGCTGTTGGGCAAGCCCAGGCCGAGATGAGGGTTTTCGGCAAGCGGCTGGCTCAGGCTCACCCCGAGACAAATAAGGACTGGGAACCGAGAGTCGTCGGAATTCGCGAGTATTGGTATGGCGACAGCAAGCGCCTGTTAGTCATGCTCATGGGCGCGGTGGGTTTTGTGTTGCTGATCGCATGTGCGAACGTTGCCAACCTGCTACTGGCTCGATCTGGTGCACGCACCACAGAGATGGCGATTCGTGCTTCCATGGGCTGCTCGCGCGGGCGACTCGTCCGACAACTTCTCACTGAGAGTGTTTTTCTGGCATTGATCGGCGGCACTCTCGGTCTGGGATTGTCGTATGTAGGCGTCCCGCTACTGATGTCCCTCCTACCAAAATGGGTCCTGTCAGTTCGGGATGTGTCCATCGATAAGACGGTGCTCGGATTCACGCTAGTTCTCTCGACGTTGACAGGAATCCTGTTCGGGCTGGCTCCCGCCGCACGCGTTTCGGGAATAGACCTGAACCGCGCGCTCAAGGAAGGCGGTGATCGCTCGGGAGGCTCGCGGCAACTCGGTGGAAATTTGCTGGTGGTAGGGGAACTGGCTCTCACCTTAGTTTTGCTGACCGGCGCGGGGTTAATGATCAACAGTTTCATTCGTGTGAGCCGAGTCAGCCTCGGATTCAACCCCTCGCATCTGCTTATGGCATACGTAGAACTTGATGGAAATACCTACCGTGAGCTGATGCCGGACGACATGCAGCGCTTGAAACCTGCGGCCGATGCTTACTGGCAACAGGGGATGAAGGACCTGGAGGACATTCCCGGTGTTGTCTCCGCCAGCTTCGAGGGGGGCACTCGCCCGTGTCCGATCCGGATCAGCGGACGCCCTGAGGGAGGGCCAGAACCGACCTCCGCTGTATTCGTCGAGGTGGGTGACAAGTATTTTGCAACGATGCAGATTCCGATACTTGCGGGGCGCTCCTTGGGACCAATGGACGGCTCGCACGCACCGTGGGTGGTTGTGATCAACGCCAGCATGAGGAAGCGCTACTTTGCGGACGTGAATCCGATTGGCCAGCAGATTTATGTCAGCTTCACGGATACAGGCGGTCGCAAGGTCGCCGAGGATCGGCCGCGCGAGATTGTCGGAATCGTGGGAGACATCAAAGAATTCGGTCCGGCGCAACCGGCTCCCACTATGATTTACGTTCCTGTCAGGCAGCACATTCGTGATTACCCGGGAGGGGCTAGCAGCACGCATTTGATTGGGACGTTGCTAATACGCACGAGTGGCGATCCATTGGGGCTTAAGGAAACGATGCGTAAGGCGATTGCCAGGATCGATCACACACAAGTAGTTGCAAGCGTCGTGACCATGGAGCAGGAATCGGAAGCTGGGATCGCGCAGTGGCGAATCCTAATGCAGATATTCAGTTTCCTTGCAGTCATTGCGATTGTCCTTGCGGCGGGTGGAATTTATGGCGTGGTGTCGTTTATGGTCAGTCGCAGAACCCATGAAATTGGCGTGCGCATCGCGCTCGGCGCTCGTTATCAGAACGTGATTCGAATGGTGTTGAAACAAGGACTAAAGATGGTGGTGCCGGGGATCATGGTTGGTCTGGCAGGCGCGTATGTCGTAACCCGAGCAGTTCGACAGTTGCTCTATGACGTCTCGCCCACGGATTTACCGACGTTCTTGATCGTATCTCTATTGCTTGCTTTGGTATCGCTGGCTGCATGCTACTTCCCCGCACGCAGAGCTTTGAGCGTAGACCCCATTCGTGCGCTACGCAATGAATGAGGCTCGTTGTTTGATTGGTGATACTTAAGTCCGCGCATGGCGTGGAACAGTAGAAGCAATCGTCCAACGACGTCAGAGTGAAACCTTCCCTTCAATCCGCCATTTTTTGTTTTGCAGCGCATGCGGGGCAAGTTTTTTTTGAAGTTGAACCCTGAAAAACTGAGATGGAAACTTCTGCTGGTGATTCTGGGAATCTAGCGCTCTTCCAGCAGTGCTTCCTCGGGGTCGTAGGCGCAAATTCCGCGGATTACCGCGGTCACTGGCTTTCTTCGCAGCACGTAGACAAACGGGCGGGGAGCGTCCGCCTTGCCTTGCGTCGCCAACTCGTATAACGCGCCTTCGTGCGAAATGGTCGTGAGGTTCGTCCAGGGCTTCGGACGGCAACTGGCAATCCGCAACGTGTCAGATCCTTCGTCGGTCGTGACCTCATCTCTTATCCGCTCGCCCATCCGTTTTTCATTTCTCTGCGCCACAAATCGCTGCTGCACCACCTCAACGATCTTGAGCGGAAGAGTTGGCACAACTTCACCGGCAACGATCGTGGCACTCATACGCACGATCCCTTCGACCAAAAAGAAAATCAGGACAATCGCACTGATGTGAATCAGATATTCCAGCAGAAAGATCGTACCCAATCCCATGATGGCGGTTTCGCCGCCTTTTTCCCCAGCCTGGGTCAGCACGGTCGCGGAAATCTGTGCCACCCGCTCCTGCACGTAAGAGTGATATCCCACAACCAGCAGGTACAAACTGAATAAAGATTCCAGTGCACCGCTAATGATGACTCCAGCGGGAAGAATCTCGCATTGCAGGAACTTGTCTCGATATCGCTTTGGCAGGAACGCAAGGAAAATGGACGCGATGATGTTCATCGAAATCTCATCCGGCACGCATGCCCGTCGAGCCGGCCTGCGGCTGCAGGCGAACGCGGGCACGCGCTCACTCAAGATTAGAAGAATTTCCGCCGCCGTCTTCGTCGCGAAAGTGACGGGAACCAACGTAACAAGATAAGAAGATCGCGGCGACCTACCATGAAGGCGTCCCCCTGGAGGCATCATGTTGAGGTTCGCCGTTCGTTCCGCTCTGCTTCTGCTCTCCGCCATCCTCTGCTCATTGCAACTCGCGGCACAGACTGCACCCAGGCCGCTGCGCGCCAGCGAAGTCCTGGCGATCGAAGCCGGCGGGGCTTTGCAGGCCAACATCGCCCACGACATCGCCACTCGGGGACTGAATTTTCATCCTACCGACGAATTCCTTGCGCTGATGAAAAAGGCGGGCGCTGACGCGAGCGTTCTCGATGCCCTGAAAGCGGCGAAAGTCGATGCCACACCCGAGGCAAAGCCCGACCAGCAGCTTCTTGCTCAGCTCAGCGACGCTGCCGTTTTGATGAAACAGAAGAAGTATGCCGACGCCTCGCAGAAACTGAGCGAAGCCCTCGACAGCAGCTTCGCCCGAATGGAGACCGGTTACGTCATGGCGGAATTGCTTCGCCAGCAGGAAAAGTTCGATGTGGCGCTTAGCGTCTACGGCGAAATCCTCGAGAAGCAGCCCGACTTCCCCGAAGTTCACGTCAAAGCGAGTTATCTGCTGTATCGAGTGCAGGACGCCGACAGTGCTCTGAGTGAGGCTAAGGCCGCTCTCAAAGACAATCCCGACGACGCCGAGGCGCACAAGAACGCCGCTCTCGCTCTCGACTTTGCCCAAAAATCTGACGCTGCCATCGCCGAATATCAGGAAGCCCTGCGCATCAAGCCTGATTACGCTGCCGTGCGCTACGACCTCGGCAACCTTTATTACCACGCCCACCGCTTCGACGAAGCGATTGTCGAGTACAAGAAAGCACTTACCATCGAACCCGATTTTGCTGACGCGCATTGCAATCTCGGCCTCGCATATAAAGACAAGGGCGACGTAGCCGCGTCGATTCCCGAATTTCGCGAGGCCAAGCGCCTTCATCCCGATGATCCAGCGATCCGTCAGGATCTGGCTTCGGCGCTCATGACGCAGGCGCCCGCGGCTGCTATTTCCGAACTGCAGGAACTCGAGAAGCGCTTCCCGGATTTCGAAGTCTGTCACATCTGCCTCGGCCGGGCTCTCGCCTGGCAGGGAGACACCAAGGCTGCGGAAGCTGAATTTCAGAAGGCCAACGAACTGGATCCTTCCGATCCCGATGGCCGGCGCGGCTTGGGCAGCATCCAGGAGCAACAGAAAAATTACGATGCCGCGCTCGAGGAATATCGGGCCGCCGAAAAAATCCAGCCCGACAACAGCGAAACTCACCAGGATCTGGGAAGAGTTCTGCTCGCCAAAAAGGATTATGCGGGCGCCCTCGCAGAGTTGAAGAAAGCCGAAGGTCTTTCCCAAACTTCTCCGGAAATTCATGAGCTCTATGCCCAGGCTTTGCTGGCGAGCGGGCAGACTGATCTCGCCATCGGCGAATTCAAAGAAGCTGTGTCGCTTGATCCTTCGCACGCCATTGTCATGACGGAGTTGGGCGGAGCGCTGGAAAAAAAGGGCGACTGGGTCGCGGCCCTCGAACAATATCGCAAGGCCGTGCTGACCGATGCCGGCGTCAGGATGAAGGCAATCCCCGGACAAACGTTTCAGTCTTGCGGAACGCAATGCAGCGAGGCATACACCGCGGCGCAAGGCCGTTTCGCGGACTATCTGGTCTCTTTGAAATCGGCCGGACGGGGCATCGAGGCCGCGGACCTGCAGAAGCAGGCCGCAATGCTCGAGACCAAATCTGGCACGGTTGAAAAAGTCGAGATGGCGATTAAGGCCGGCGATCAGGCTTTCCAGGAACGAAGAATCCCGGACGCCGAGAAATCTTATAAAGAGGCCGTACAACTGGCACAGAGCCTGCCGCCGGGAAGCGAAAATCTGATCGTGGCTCTGGGCCGCCTGGGCAATGCTTACGGCATGCAGCAGAAGTTTACCGAGGCCTCGGAAACATTTCATCAGGAGCTAGCCCTCGTCGAGAAAACTTTCGGGCCGGGATCGGAGCGATCCGTCGAGCCGCTTCGCTTTCTCGGGCAACTCGCCGCGTGGCAGAAAAACTACAAGGAGGCCGAAGGCTACCTGCTGCGCGCGCTCGACATAAATCTGAAAATGTCTGGCGACAACGATCCCAAGGCCGTCGAGAGCTTGCGCGCTCTCGCCGGATTCTATGAGTCACAGAGCGATTGGACGAAGGCGGAAACTTATCTTCTCCGCGCGGTGAAAGGAGCAGAGGCCTCGTCACCGGCAATGGTATTAATTCCGCTCTGGGGACTTTGCGACATGTACGATCGCGCGGGTAAGCCCAATCAGTCGCAGCCCTGCTGGCATCGGGCCACAGGAATTCTCGAGAACCAATTCGGCCAGAACAGCCCGCAGCTCTCCGAGTCGCTGAATAAGGAAGCGCTCGCGCTCCGTCAGCTTGGTCACAAGGAAGATGCGGAAGCGATCGAGGAACGCGTGGTGAAGATCCGGCGCGCGGCCCAGAACTAAGGCGCCCGTCGGCCGACATAAATTGCTGCCCGTCCAAGCCTGGCTTGGCGGGCATTCGTTTTTTTCGGATCTACAGGCGTAAAATATTGATTTCAGACAACTTATAAAATTCGCTACGACGGCTCTGCCCGGTAAAATATTGATTCCAGGAAGCTTGCTCGTAAAATATTGGGTAATAAGGACTTGGGGCGATTTGGCCGGGGACTGGCTTTGGACTGTTCGGAGTTAAATTATTGAGTACAGATGACTTATGTTGATTTGCGAAAGCGAGCGACTCCGCCAAAATATTGATTCCAAATGAGTTACTTGCAAAATATTGCAAAATATGGAGTTGGAGGACCGTGCGGGAAGATTTCAACAGTAGGAAGCTCACAAGTAGTATCCCAGGCCGGAAAAGATCGTCCTTAACACGCCTTCCTTCATAGCAATGACTTCGATCCAGTGATCCTCGTAGGCGTCACCTTCCAAAATGACCTGGAACTGCCCGTCTTGGTTAATGTCAGCCAAGTCGAGCGCGGACCATGTCGTTACCGTGTTCCTATCGGCATCAGTTTTTTGGAACGGCACTTCCCGAAGCACGGTCACCTTGGAATTTTGGTCGATGATCGCAATCACCTCACATAACGTCACCTCCGATCCTGATAAGCGATCGTAGTACGCTTCCACCAGTGACCAACTCAAGCCAGTCGGCTGCCAAACGGTGAAATAGATTTGTCCTTTTGGCTTGGCGGGCAGACCAAGACTCCGCAGTCTGCCAACAACAATGTTGCGGATCCCAGCAGGCGGGGCTCCCTGCTGTTTGCAACTTCTAACTCCATCAGTCCATTTGCAGTTGTAGTTCGCCTCAACCCTGATATTCGGGCGTTCCTTCGGCTGCCGAATCTCACAGCCATCATCGGGGCCATTCCCTTGTCGGCCACCGCAATAGTGAGCCTTGACGAACGATTTCACGCTGCGGCACGGCGCACTCGTGCAAAGAGGGCGGTGCGGATCATTCTGTGATTGGCCACCTTCTTGCCCAATAGCGATGCTGAGCGCAAGGGGAACGAAGAGGAACAACCGATGTGCTGACATGACCGAAATCCCTCTTAGTGAGTTCCATGATTCTTTCCGCTTTTTGCCGCCAGTCGCGGTGTCGACATGTTTCAATTCGCCCTCTCGGGAGCGATCTGATTTCATGATGTTATTGTGGCGAGTTCGAGATTTTCAGTAAAGGTCATGCGTCACATCTGAAAATTGTGACTGTGGAAATCTCGAATCGCGTCGGGGACTGAGCGCTAGAAGTTTGAAACACCTCGCGAAGCCTATGGTGCTATCGGGGGAATACGGGGACTTCGACTGCGGTTGTGCTTCTTTCACCACGAAAGCGAGTGACCGTTGTTCAGTCGATACAACCTCGCTAGCCAGGGATGCCGAAAAGGCGCGTCAATCGCGAACGCCCGTGCCTTCACCTGAGGGCGGGATCTCGCGGCACATTTCATCGTACGGGAGATCCTTCGCTCCGCCTGAAGAGCGGCTCCGCTCAGGATGACGCCATTCGAAACCAGTCTGACGTCGGACATTCAAACTGAGCCAGGTTACCTGTCTAATGGGCGGTCCTCGAACTCGTCTGATATGAGTTCCAAACGCGGGAACGCCGGAGGCTGACAGCCTCCGGCGTGCCAAGTTTTGCAGGTGTGGTTTGTTCGGTTAGGAGTTCATTACGACGTCTTTGATGTGCGACGCGAGATACCACTTGTTGCCGAACGCGTCCTTGACTCCCGCATTGCGGTCGCCGTAAGGCTGATCGGTCGGTTCCTGGAACGAGACCGCTCCGGCCGCCACAGCCTGACGATAGGCGGCATCGGCATCGGGCACGTAGAGGTAGAACATCGCCTCCATGGGCTCGTACTTGTCGTGGGCTTCGCCCATCTCAAGCACCGAGTCGGCGACGCGAACCACCGCGTGATGCACCACGCCGTCGGGCGATGCGTACCTGGCTACTTCCTCCGCTTCGAATGCACGCTTCAGGAAGGCGATGAAAGGCTCGGCCCGGCGCGGATGCAGATACGGATTCACGTTATGCAATCCCTTCGGCAGGTAGCCCTCACCCTTGGCGGTGGCGATGTACCAGAAGTTCCCGGCTGGATCCTTCACGCTGGCCGAGCGCTCGCCGTACTCCTGATCGCGAGGCTGATCGATGGTAACGGCACCGGCGGCCAGCGCCTTCTGATAGACCGCGTCGGAATCCTTCACATAAATGTGAAGCGCCTGGGGCTGCAGCGTGCCGGGGAACTTCTTGCCGGCAATGCCTCCGCCGATCATCAGCATGGAATCGCCGATGCGCACTTCACTATGCACGCCCGTCGGCATGACCGCCCGCTCCAGTTCCTCGGCGCCGAAAACAGACTTGGCGAACTCGAGCATCGCGATTCCATCCGCCGCGACCAGGTAAGGCGTGATCCTGCGGAAGCCGGGCCGCACAGGATTTACGCCTTTCGATTCCTCGTGCATGCGGCCGCCTTCGGGTCCTTCGGTCAATCCTTCGTGACGCCGATGCATCTCGTCGACAGACATCTCTTCGGTGACGGTATGGATGTTCCAGAGGTATCCGAAGGGATCTCGCAACGTGGTATCGCGGATGCCGTAGAACTGATCTTTCAGCGGACGAACAACGGTCATTCCGGCAGAGACGGCGTGCTCGGCGAATTGGTCGACGTTGCTGACCGCGATCGACATACCGACGGGCGAACTACCCAGGGTTTCGGCGCTGAAGCGGCCGCCCTCGGGCCATTCCTCGGTGAGCATGACGACTGAATCGCCGATCTTGATTTCAGCGTGCGGAATCTGGCCGTGAATCTCGAAGCGGGACGTTTCTTTTGCTCCGAGCGCCTTCTCATAGAACTCGATGGCCTTGGCGGCGCTGCGGAACGTCAAAGTTGGTGAAGCAGTCGTGCGTACGGCTGCGATAGGCTCAGCAACGGTAGACATACGATCTCTCCCTTCCAATTCAGATTTCAATCGTGCCTTGAAGCTCGCTCGCGGCCGATTGCGCAATTCCGCCGCGATGCGTACGAGGGGATCGATCTCCGCATCCACCTTGCCCATTTTGCCGTCGGGGCTGCTGAGCATCCGATCGACGGCCTGGTTCAGTTGCTCGATCTTCTTGTCGCCATTCCCAGGATGTAGAGAGCGCTTAGGCATCGGCACCCTCCATGCGCGCCCGCAAACTGGTGAGAGCGCGAAACTGCAACTGCTTCACCGCTCCCTCTGTCTTGCGAATCTCCCGCGCTACTTCTTTAATGCTTTTCTGCTCCACGAACCGCAGCACGACCACGTTCCGCTGCTCGGCCGGAAGCGTATCGACCAGGCGGAACAACGTCGCCCGCCTCTCGACTTCCTCGATCTCGACAGGACTCACCTGCGCCGAGTCGAGAGCTTCAGAGTCGTCCGTAACCTCGCGCCCCGAGCGCTGCCACCGGTCGGAAATCAGATTGGCGGCGATCCGGAACAGCCAAGCGGCGAACGGAATGCCTCGCCATTCGAACCGCTTGAGGTTGGCCAAGGCGTGATGGAAGACCTCGGCGGTCACGTCCTCAGCTTCAGCTCGCTCCCGCACCCGTTTGATGACGTAGGCATACACACGTTCGAAGTTGATCTCATAAAGCTCGGCAAAGCGAGCGGGGTCGTGCTGCGCGGCCTCAATCAGAAGCCGCTCGTCCGCTTCTTTCTTCAGAGCCTTCAACAATTTCTCCGCGGTCTTGCCGTTCGTAAGGGATAACGATTCTACCGCGAAAAAGGTTACGGTCTGGATCGCGTGAGAAATACGGCGGGGTGGACACCCGGCATGCTGTGGCGGGGAGATCCCTCCGCCCGCTGGTGAAAGCGCGGGCGTTCGGGATGACCCACCGCGGGGGTGGTGAAACCTGAAGGTGTTCGGGATGACCCACTGGGGTGTGGTGACACGATGATCCACTGGGGTGGGGAAACCTGGATTTCGGGAGGGTTGACGCAATTTTATGTAACTTTATTGGCTGCATGGAGCATCTGATTTGTGCTTGTGCTGTACACCCCTTCTGGGGGAACATCGCTGACCTGGTTCCCGTCCGCACGTGTCTTTGGGGTGAACTTTCTCTTTAAGGAGAAACCGATGCAAGCCGTCACTGGAGTGTTCCAGACCCGCCTCGATGCTCAACGAACTCTCGACAAGGCCTATAAATCAGGGATTCCCGCCGAGCGCATTACGCTGCTGACGCCGGGCAGCGTCGACTCCATGCACAAAGAGGTCGAGTCCATTCCGGTGGATACCACCGAGCAGCCCGGCATGGGCACGGCGATTGGCGCGCTGGTTGGCGGAGGCGTTGGACTGACCGGCGGGTCTCTCCTGATCGCGCTTGTCCCGGGACTCGGGCCGGTGACGGCGCTGGGCATCCTGGGAGCGGTAATCCTGGGAGCTGCGGGCGCTACGGTCGGGGCGATTGCGGGTGGGAAGTCGGAAGAGGCTCTTAGCCGAGGGCTTCCGGAAGACGAAATCTTTGTGTATGAAGACGCGCTCCGCAAAGGGCGCAGCGTCGTTGTGGGTATGGCCGAGAACGATGCCGAGGCCGCCCGCATGCGTGAGCTGATGACCGCCGAGAGCGCAGAATCGGTCGATGCGGCGCGGCAGCAGTGGTGGATCGGCCTGCGCAGCGCTGAGGAAAGCCGCTATCAGATCTCCGGCCGCAACTTTTCTGAGGACGAGCAATTCTTCCGCCTGGGTTTTGAGGCCGCCCAGCATGCGCGCTATCGCTGTCAGGAGTTCGACCAGATCTCGGCGGAGATGGATGCTGCGCTCGAGGATGTGAAGCGCCGGTATCCGGACAAGGATGTTGAGGAACCGTTTGTTCATGGGTACCAGCGCGGGCGGGAACACTATCAGAAGTTGTGCGACGAGAATGCTAAGGCGGCGTAGGCCAGTGGTGGGCGTAGGGATCCTTCGACTGTGGTTGATCTCTGTGCTTGGGCACAGAGATCAATCCTCGCTCAGGATGACATGGCGGTGGAGTATAGCTGCTCGAGCGCGCGCTGGACTTTAGCTGACAACGCTTCCGTGTCGCGGATGGTCATTCCTGTTGTCGGAATCGGTTCGCCGACTCGCATTTCCAGGGGGCGGCATTTGATGTGATAGGTGTTCATGGGCAGCAGTTCGTAGGTACCTACCAGGGCGATCGGGACGATGTCGACCTGGGCCTTGATCGCAAGGAAAAACGCGCCGGGCAAGAACGGCTTGATGTCGCCGTCTGGAGTGCGGCCACCTTCCGGGAAGATCACCAGCGGTAGTCCTGCCTTCAGGCCTTTCAGTGCAGTGCGGATGCTTCCGATCGAGTTTGTCGGCTTCTGCTGATCGATGCAGATTTGTCCGGAGCGCTTGAGATGCCAGCCGACGACCGGATACGCCAGCAATTCTTTCTTAAAGACGATGCGGAAGCGAAAGGGCAGGTTCACGTACAACACGGGAATGTCGAGAGCCGAGGCATGGTTGGCGGCGTAGACGTGGGCCTTGGTTGTGTCGATCTTGTCGAGACCCGTCACCCTGACCGGCGAAAAGATGGTCTTCATGATGAGCCACGACCAGGCCCGGGAGAACCAGTGCATCAGGCCGCCGCTGCGAGCGAATAGTCCGACAATCACCGCCAGCAGGCCCATCAGCAGGGTATAGAGCCAGATCAGGGGATCGAGAATGAAATAGGAACGCAGGCGGCTGAGCCAGCCGTGTTTAAGGCCTGGACTTACGTGCGGACTGCGACGGGGCGCGGCGACATGTAAGCCGCCGGAATCGGTTGGTTGCGGTTCGGCCGCGGTTTGATCTACAGACGAATTCACTTCCTGCACAACTCCATTTTAAATCGAGGGCCCGCGTATCCCGGAAGTGCCTAAATGCATATTTCGAGCCGGCGCATGACTTCTCCCACCAGGTAGATCGAGCCTGTGACCACGATGACGTCGTCCGCTGCGGCAGTTTCGCGGCCGAGATTTAAAGCCGACTCCACGTCACCTGCCGTCCGAATGTCGGCGCCCGTGCGTTCGCCAGCCTTGCGAATTTCTTCGGGCGACGCCGATCGCGGATTGTCCGGGCGGGTCGCGATCACCTGCCTGGCCAGCGGAAACAGAATCTCCGTCATCTCAGAAATAGCCTTGTCCCGCATCGCACCGAAAACGAAAATCAGCGGACGGTCGCCCAAGCGCTCTGAAAGGGCCGAGCGCAGTGCCCAGGCACCGGCAGGATTGTGGGCGACATCAAGGATGATTTCGGGCCAGCCAGAGCGAGGAGGGAGAACCTGGAAGCGTCCGGGCCAGCGCGTTTCCCGGATGCCTTGTTCGATCGCGGCGGGAGTGATTCCCGCGAAGCCTTGCTTCGTGAGTTCTACGGCGGCGGCGATGGCGAGAGCAACATTTCTTAATTGATGCCGGCCCACGAGCGGGGACTCGACCATAATCTGCTTGCCCATCACCTGCAACGGATAGCGATACGCAGCGGCTTTCAGATAATCGGTGCTGCCCGGCGACACAGGCGGGACATACGCCACGGCGGTGACTCCGGTCGCGCCAAGTTCGAGAATCGTGTTGCCGATGACGTCGTTGGCCTCCGGTTGCTGCGGAAGCGTGACGGCAATCCCGCCGCGCCGAAGAATGCCTACTTTTTCGCGGGCGATCTCGCCGACGGTGTTCCCTAAGAATTTCTGGTGATCGAGCGAGATGTCGGTAATCACGCTGACTACCGGCTCGACGACGTTGGTAGCGTCGAGGCGTCCGCCCATGCCGACTTCGAGGACGGCGATGTCGACGTCTTCGCGGGCAAATTGGCGAAAGGCAATTGCCGTCATCATCTCGAAGAAGCTTGGATGCCAGGGGAGTTTGCCGCGTTCGACGAGATCCTCGGCAGCGCGGTCTACCTCTTTGTGCAGGGCGGCAAAATCGTCGTCGGAGATTTCTTCGCCATCGATGCGGATGCGCTCATTGAGCCTCATGAGGTGCGGCGAGGTATAGAGTGCGGTTTTCAGGCCTGAGTTCTGGAGGATTGAGGCTAGGGTTGCCGCAGTGGATCCCTTGCCGTTGGTGCCGGCGATCAGGACGCTGGGAAGAGACTTCTCGGGATGCCCGAGGGCTGCGAGCAGAACCCGCATGTGGTCGAGGTCGAACTTGTGCGATGGCGTCTGGGCCAACTCGTGGCCGAGCGCGAACATGCTGGCTACGGCGGTTTCGTAGGACATGGGATTTGGCTAGCGGCTCGGCTATCGGCTATCAGCTTGCAGCTATCAGCTTCGAGCTTTGAGCTTTGAGCTTCGAGCTTTGAGCTCGGACATCAGATTATCAGCAGAATGCAGGTGCTACGCGAGGTCCAGCAAAACCGCCGCGATCAGCCGATGGATGTGAGCTAAGAGCTGAAAGCTGAGAGCTGACAGCGTTCTCTACGCTGCCATGAAATCCAGGGCTCTCGCTATGTAGGGCTTTAGCTGCTTGCGGTGGACTACTGCGTCTAGCATGCCGTGTTGCAGCAGGAACTCACTTCTTTGGAATCCCTGGGGCAGTTTCTGACGGATGGTTTGCTCGATCACCCGCGGGCCCGCAAAGCCGATCAGGGCGCCGGGTTCGGCGATGTTAACGTCTCCGAGCATGGCAAAGGAGGCGGTCACCCCTCCGGTGGTCGGATCGGTCAGCAGGGAGACGTAGGGAATTCTGGCTTTGTCGAGACGGGCCAGCGCAGCAGAAATCTTGGCAAGCTGCATCAGGCTGATCACGCCCTCCATCATGCGGGCGCCGCCTGAGGCCGAGACGATGATCAGGGGAGTTTTGCTTTCGGCTGAGCGCTCGATTGCCCGGGTAATCGCCTCGCCAACCACGGCCCCCATGCTGCCACCAATGCAAGCGTATTCCATCACGCTGGCGATGACGGGACGTCCCATCAGCTTGCCCTTGGCGTTAATGACGGCGTCCTTCAGGCCTGTATCCTTCTGCGCTTGCTTGAGGCGGGAAGAGTAAGGCTTCAGGTCCACGAATTTCAGCGGATCGGTGGACGAGATATTTCCGTCGAAAGTCTCGTACTGGTTGTCGTCGATCAGTTGCGCGAGGCGAGTGCGAGCGTCGATGCGAAAGTGCTTGTCGCACTTCGGGCACACGTTCAGGTTCTCTTCGAGATCTTTCTTCCAGATGATCTGCCGGCACTCATCGCATTTGACCCAAAGACCCTCGGTGCGCACTTTCTTTTCGCCGGAAGTATCGAGTTCGCCGGATTCCCGTTTAAACCAGGCCATAATTAGTCGTGAGTCCTGAGTCCCGAGTCCTGAGTCCCGGTTCGCCTTCTTCGGGACTCGGGACTCACGACTCAGGACTCAAATCAGTATTCGATTCCTCTCTGCGCCATGACGCCCTTTTCGTAGGCGTGCTTAACCTGGCGCATCTCGGTTACGGTGTCGGCCACTTCGACAATTGTCGGGTGGGCGTTCCTACCCGTCAAGATGACATGAACCATCTCAGGCTTCGATCGAAGCGCTTCTACCACCTTGGCGGGGTCCAGCATACCGTAGCTGATCGCGTAGTTGATTTCGTCCAAGACTACGAGGTCCCATTGACCGGACTGGATGGCTTTGTCCGCCTCAGCCCAGGCCTCCTCAACCATTTTAATGTCTTCCGGGTCGGGCTTTTCGGCCCCGACCTTCACGAACCCGCGGCCCATCTGCTTCATGATGAACTTATCGCCGAAAGCCTGGACGGCATCGAGTTCGCCATAGTGCCACGAGCCCTTCAGAAACTGCAGCATCAGGACGCGCATTCCCTGGCCCACGGCGCGCAAAGCAGTACCCATGGCGGCTGTGGTCTTACCCTTACCGGGTCCGGTATTCACGATGATCAGGCCCCGCCGAATGTCGGCCATGCAAAACAATGATTTTACTAGAAGTGCGAGCTTTTGAGCGTTTGAGCTATCAGCTATCAGCTATCAGCTATCAGCTTCAGCTTACGAGCTTTGAGCTTTGAGCTACGAGCTTCGAGCAAACCTCTTTGATTCCTTTCGGCTTGAGGCTATACGACGGCGGATAACGACGAGCTCGCCAGGTAGGGAGGAGAATGGGTCGGTTCGGAGGAATTTTGTTTCCATCTAACGAAACAATTCACGCGGTCGGACGGTCATTATCTTTGCGAACATTTTCCTCGTGTTTTTGTGGCATCCTTACAAAAAGACTCGGGGAGATTATGGCTCGGGGAACTTTTCCACGGAACTCCAGCATCCAATGTTGCGTAACTGGGCACAAGGTAGATCTCTGTCCCAAACCGCAGCTTGGGGAGGTCTCATCGTGACTAACAGGTGTCTGGTGTTGTTTTTGTTGTGCCTTTTGATAGCTCTACCGGTCTTCGCCGCCCAGCATGTCGCGGTGCATCCCCGGCCGGCGATCGACTCGGCTGATCAGACGACGATCCGGGAGATCCTCGATATGGAGCGGCAGGCACGGGAAGCCAGCTTGCGTCGGGACCCGGATTTCTCCCAGAAATCCCTGGCGGAAGACTACGTCGCGATTACCCCGCTGGGCACAGTCACGACTAAGCAGGACACGGTTTCGGCCCGCAAAAGCGGGCAGTTGCGGTATGACTCGATCAACGTCAGCGACATGGTTGTGCGCCTTTATGGGGATACCGCCATCGTCACTGCCCGCGCCGACGTCAAAGGGCACCAATTGGGCGAAGACTTCAGCGGTCCTTACCGGTACACGCGGGTTTGGGTAAAACGTAGTGGACACTGGCAGGCGGTCAGTTATCAAGCCACGGTAACGCAATAATCCAGGTTCAATCTCAGCAGTCTTTCGACGGCCGTGCGTCCTCGTGTGTTTAAATGTGACTGCGATTTTTTGCCCGAGAAAAAATGCCATGACATCGACTGGTTTTAGGTATTGCCTCGCCGTACTTGCGGTAGTGGTTTGCAACGCTTCATTCGCTGTTTCGCAGGAACACGAGCTGGCCGCCGAAAAACGCACTCAGATTGAAGCTGCGGTCTCGAAGTTCATGGCGACCACGCATGTACCGGGCATTGCAGTATCTGTGGTGGAGAATGGCGAATATGAGTGGGGCAGCGGGTTCGGCTTCGCCGATCTGGAGAATAATGCCCCGGCCAGCGAGCACACGCTATTTCGGCTGGCATCGATTTCAAAGTCGCTGACGGCGGTCGGGGCGATGCAGCTTGAGGAAAAAGGACAGCTTGACCTGGATGCTCCGGTTCAGAAATATTGCCCGGCATTTCCGCAGAAACCTTGGCCGATGACGACGCGCCAGGTCATGGGACATTTGGCGGGCATTCGTCACTATAAGGGTCAATCGCAGGAAGACCCGGAGATTGGGAATACGAAGCACTTTGACGATCCGATTCAGGCGGGGCTGAATTTTTTCAAGAACGATGATTTGGTGGAGCAGCCGGGGAAGCATTTCCATTATTCGACGCAGGGCTACACGGTTGTAGGTTGCGTAATGGAGGGAGCTTCGGGGACGAAGTACGTCGATTACATGCTGCGGAATGTGATTGGGCCGGCTGGCATGGAGCACACGCGGGTCGATAACCCGTTCGCGATTATTCCGTACCGCACGAATTTTTATCAGAAGACGGACTCGGGGGCGGTTGAGAATGCGGACTTTCTGGACTCCAGCTACAAGATTCCCGGAGGAGGCTGGATCTCGTCGGCTGAGGATATGGCTCGCTTCGAAGTCGCGATTTTGAGCGACAAGCTGCTCAAACGCGCGACACGGGATCTGATGTGGACTCCGCTCAAGCCGTCCGACGGATCAAAAGATACTTACGGGCTGGGGTGGGGCGTCGGGGACGACAATGGAATCCAGGGGGTCGGCCACAGCGGAGGCCAGCAGGGCACGAGCACGAATTTTAAGATCGCGCCTTCCGAGCGAGCGGGCGTGGTGGTGTTAACCAATATGGAAGGCATTGATGCGAGTGGTCTGGCGAATGAGATTTTGAAGATTCTGGTGCGGCCCGGTACGGCCAAGTGATGAGAGCTTACGCTTCCCTCAGGGGCTAAAGCCCACGTCCCTTGCGGAATTTAACGGCACGGCTGAAGCCGTGCCCTTTCAAATCCACTCAACAGACAGGTCTTTATCGGCACGGCTGAAGCCGTGCCCTTTCAAGTCCACCTGACAGACAGGTTCTAGTGAGCTCGACTCTGGGAATCCTTCTTCTTTGCCGCATTTTCTTGGCCGCACGGCGATTCTGCGGGTCATCCATGAGGCGAGCTTTAGTGGCCTGAGTGATATGGATGGCCGCTGAGGATGGTGAAGGCGCGATAGATTTGCTCCAGGAGAACGATTCGGGCCAGTTCGTGGGGTAACGTCATTTTTCCCAGGGAGATCGTCTGCTGAGCTGCGGCATTGGCCGCGGGCGTGAATCCGTCAGCTCCCCCGATCGCAAGAATAATCGGCAAGGGATTTCTATCGCGGTAGTCTCCGAGAAATTTTGCGAACTGCTCAGAAGACATCTCTTTGCCGCGCGAGTCCATCAAGACCAGCGTCGATTTGCCGGCATCGGAGCGACCGGCTAGCTCCAGCAGCGCGGCTTCATCCCGAACGGCGAGACCTTCGACGGGGGCGTAGCGGGAAATCCGCTTGAGATATTCGTCGGTGAGACTTTGGATGGCGGGTTCTTTCGTCTTTCCAATCCAGACAATCTTGATCTTCACGGGAGCTGGCGGAATTCAGACTTTGGACTTCTTTTTTCGAGCGACGGTCTTTGCCTTTTCAGACTTTTTTCTGGCTCCGGCCGCCTTGAGGTCCGCAGGTTCAAGGTGCTTGGCCGTCTTCCAGAGGCGCTCCAGGTCATAGAACTTGCGCGCGCTCTCGGAAAAGACGTGGACCACGAAGTCGACGTAGTCAACCAGAACCCATTCCGCCTGGTTATAACCTTCCACGTGAGTCGGACGCAGGCCCGCGGCTTTCAGCTTCAGCTCCACTTCATCGGCGATGGCCTGGATCTGCCGCGGATTGGTGCCGCTGCAGAGGATGAAGTAATCGGTGAACGCTCCCGACCCCTTTTCCATCTCAAGTACGGTGAGTTCCTCGGCCTTTTTTTCCAGACAGGCCTGGATGGCGGCAGAGACTTGCTTCTTCAGTTCGGTCTTCTTCATTCAGTCGTGGTTCGGTCGCTCGTGCGTAGTTTGATCATGCCAGGGAACATGGTGGGATGCTCGTTGCAGTCTGGGATCAGCTTGTTTTCTTGGCCTCTGCGGCGGCATGTTTGCGCAGCGCAGCCATGGTGGCGGCGGACGGATCTTTACGCTTGCTGTTCTTATTCCGCCGCTTGTTCTTGGTCACATAGTGATTCTTCGCCATGCTTGATTCTCTCTCCGGTTCGTGAGTTGAGTCGATCGCTCGTTTATTGTAACCGAGTTCGGAGAATCCCCACTCAAGCCGCAAAGAGCGCGGCTTGAATGGGGCACCCTCGGGATTCTCGCTATTTATACAGGCCCATCTTGCGGATGTACTCCGATACGGCTGGATCTACGAAGCGGCCCAGGGGCTTGCCTGCGGCTGCGGCATCGCGGATGGCCGTGGCAGAGGCCGGCTGGTGAAGATCGGGGAGCAAGTGCACGGAAACGCCGGGCAGGACCAGGTCTCCGGCGAGAGCCTGCTTGTGGAATGGTCTTGTGACCTCCGCCCTCGGACGCAGCTTCTCCGGCAAGGCGTTGGCCACGTCGGCGAGGGAATAACCCGGGCGGCTGGCAACAATGAACTCACATTCGCGGAACAACGCCTCGGCTTCATGCCATTTTGCGATGTCGGCGAAAGCGTCCATCCCGATCAGGAGGAACAAACGGTCGCTGGCCTTGAAAGACTGCTTCAACTTCCGCACTGTGTCGATGGTGTAATTCGGCTTCTCGACGCGGTCTTTCTTCGAGGCAGGAGCCGTTTCTTCTGGTCCTTCCAGCAGAGACGGGACAAACGCTTTCTCCTGAGCTGTCGCCAGCACCAGCATGGCGTAGCGGTGCGGGAAGGGCAGATGTGGCTGACGTTGCTTGTGGGGCGGAACGTTTGCCGGAACGAAGTGAATGCGGTGCAGCTTGCATCGTTCCATGGCGGCCTGAGCCAGCGCGACGTGTCCGCGATGGACGGGATCGAAGGTCCCGCCAAACAATCCAATATTCATAAGGGAAACGAAACAGCCCCGCCTAGTCTCCTGATTTGCGGCTTGCGATGCAAGTCTGGTCCCGCATTGTCCGGTCGGACGTTATCTCGCTGGCCAATGGGACCTCTCACCGGAGCCTTGCTGCCGACTCGTGTTGCACTCCTGTAACTATACTGTTTCCTGATTTAGAACTAGCATGCGTTACATGCGAGTAACCCTCCCCCTACTCCGCATTCCGCCGACTCGCGCCCCGATTCTCCGCTACGGGGTCGCTGTTCTCAGTACTGCCCTGGCCCTAATCCCTACGATTTTATTGGCTGACGTGTCTGAAAGCCGTCTGGCCCTGTTCGGGGTGGCCGTGATGGTCAGCGCCTGGTATGGCGGCTGGAAGCCGGGAGTTGTGGCGACCGCCTTTGCCCTTACCGTCAGCGCCTATTTCTCACTGGTTGGGGAGCACACTCCAGCGCAATGGAAAACGGCGCTGCTTCGCCTGTCGCTCTTCTTCTTTGTGGCGATGGCCATCTGCTGGCTGAACGCTGCCCTTCGCGCCGCACAGGAAAATCTACGAGTCTCGGAACAAAACTTCCGGTCCCTGGTGATGAACGCCCCCTATGGCATTTGCCGCTGCGATTCGACCGGCAAGATTCTGGATGCCAATCCGGCGTTTCTCGAAATGCTCGGCTACTCGAACCTGAATGAATTCATCGGGAAGCACATCTACAGCCTGTATGCCGAAAACGACCAGTGGTTCGATCTTGCGGACTTTCTGCGGGCGGCGGCACCGTTCAAGGGGCTGACGGCGGAATGGAAACGTAAAAACGGATCGCCGACCGTAGTTCGGGTTTCAGGGCGCTCCGTGGCCAACGGCGGCGATGGGGACACGGTATTCGAGCTATTTGCCGAGGACGTTACCGAACGCCGTGCGCTCGAACAGCAACTGCGCCAGTCACAGAAGATGGAGGCGGTGGGCCGTCTGGCGGGCGGAATTGCGCACGACTTCAACAACCTGCTGATGGTCATTTCCGGATATTCAGAGTTCCTGCTGGAACGCCTGGGCACGGAACCGCAGCTGCGCGGCCCAGCACAGGAAATTGCCAGCGCTTCGGAACGGGCTTCGTCGCTCACGCGCCAGTTGCTTGCCTTCAGCCGGAAGCAGATGCTGGCGCCGCGGATTGTCAACCTGAATGACGTGGCCACAGAAAATCTGAAGATGCTGACCCGGATGATCGGAGAAGACATCGATCTGGTGATGGTTCCGGGATCGAATCTGTGGTCGGTGAGAGCGGATGCCGGACAGATTGAGCAAGTGATCATGAATCTGGCGGTGAACGCCCGCGATGCGATGCCTTCAGGAGGAAAGCTCACGATCGAGACTTCGAACGTGACGCTCGACGAGGACTACGCACGCTACCACGCGCCCTTGCGGCCCGGGGACTACGTGATGGTCTCCATCAACGATACGGGCGCGGGTATGGACACCGAGACGCAGTCGCACATCTTCGAGCCGTTTTTCACCACGAAGGGAACCAAGGGCACCGGGCTTGGATTGTCGACCGTGTACGGCATCGTGAAGCAAAGCGGCGGATACATCTGGGTGAGCAGTGAATTGGGAAAAGGAACAACGTTCAAGATCTATTTGCCTCGGGTCGCCGCGACCGGCGAAGCCATGGCCGTTGTCGCTGCGGCGGTGGAAATCAAGAAAGTAGAGCCTGGCACGGAAACCATCCTGCTGGTGGAAGACGAGGCCAACCTACGTTATCTCGCAAGACAGTATCTGGAAAAGCAAGGCTATAAAGTGATCGAAGCCGCGGATGGCGCCGTCGCCATGCAGATCGCGGTGGCACACGAATCTGTCATCCATCTACTGCTGACCGACGTGATTATGCCCGGCATGAACGGCCGGGAACTGGCACAACGCATTTCTGAAATTCGCCCGAACGTGAAAATCCTGTACATGTCCGGCTACACCGAAAATGTGATCGGGCACAACGGGATGCTGGATGCAGGGGTGAACCTGCTCCAGAAGCCTTTCAACCTTCGTGATCTGAGAAGCAAGGTTCGCGAAGTGCTCGATGCAAGTCCAACTCCCCCGGAGGTCGCCATGCCCATGCAGTATGCAGAACCACGTGCCACGCGGGCCCGAGAAATTTCAGCGGCGCGCGCACAACGATTCCAACTCCACTTGCCGCTTCGCTACCGCCGGCTGGGCGAGAAGCAATGGCACGAAGGCAAGACGGAAAACATCAGCCGTTCGGGAATGCTTTTCCAGACCGATGAACTGCTGCAGCCGAATTCGCAACTGGAAATCAATTTGGTACTGCCAGCGGAAATCGCGGGACTCTCCTCGACAGAAGTTGTGTGCCGCGGCGAGGTGGTGCGGACCGTTGAACCCGGTGAGAAAGCGATGAGCCCGGCACTGGCAGCGCGCATACTGCAATATCACTTCCAGCACGGCCCGCTGCCGCGGGCGTAGCTTCCCAGCCAGAATGTTCTGTGGGGGCAAGCAGAGAATCAAAAGGGCGGATCGAAGATCACGAACGCTGATCCGCCCTTTCCAAGAACTCCATGTTAGTGGACTGAGATACAAGCACACGAGACAACCTTTAATAAGGAAATCTCTTATTAAAGGTTGTGGTTTGCCGTCAACGTCGCGCATTTTGCGACAAAACCTGTCCGAGTGAGCACGGAGTCGAAAGCGGGCGCGGGAGTTAGGTAAACGGCCACGCGTCCCGCAGCGTCAATTTCTTTCTTGCGCAGTTGCCTGCAACGCCTGATCCCGCAGCGCCTGAAGGCGGGTTGCTTTGCGGGCCGAATGCGGCATCGCTGAAGCGATGCCCTGATACGAGGCGGGTGACTTTCTGGCCGAGTGAGCGTTTGCGGACGACCTGGTTGCCGAGTGAACGCTTGCGGGGAGCCCACGGCGGGCGCAAGAGCCCCAGGATTGTCCCGTTTGGGCGCGGGCTTTAGATAACCCTCACGCGTCCCGCAGGGTCAATTTCTTTCTTGCGCAGTCGCCTGCAACGCGTGATCCCGCAACTCCTGAACCTCGTCGGCGATGGCGTACTTCAATTCCTCAACGCCCTTGCCGGTCACGGCTGAGATCTCGTAGAGCTTCATCTTCTTTTTCTTGCAATATTTCTTGAGCGCGGCGAGTTGGTCTTTATTGGCGACGTCGATTTTCGATGCGACCATGATCATCGGCTTGTCCTCGAGGTGGGCGCCGAAGCTACCGAGCTCGTTCATGATCACTTCGACATCTTTGACTACGTCGTCGCGGCCGCTGGAATCGGAGACATCGACCAGATGCACCAGCAGGCGAGTGCGTTCGATGTGGCGGAGGAACTGCGTGCCCAATCCCGCTCCGGTGTGAGCGCCTTCGATGAGCCCGGGAATATCGGCCACGACAAAGCTGACTTCGTCTTTCGCGTCGCCCACTACGACGACCCCGAGATTGGGCTCGAGCGTGGTGAAGGGATAGTCCGCAATTTTCGGGCGCGCCGCCGAGATGCGGGAGATGAGCGTCGACTTGCCCACGTTGGGATATCCAACCAGCCCGACATCGGCAAGCAACTTGAGTTCGAGGCGGTAGGTGTGTTCCTCGCCAGGACGCCCGGCTTCGTGCTCGCGCGGGGCCTGGTGAACAGAAGTGGCAAAGCGCGCGTTTCCCCGGCCGCCGCGGCCTCCTCGCGCGATCACAAAACTCTGATCCGCGCCAGAAAAGTCAAAGACCTTCTCTCCGGTCTCGTCGTCGTAGACGGTGGTTCCGACCGGCACCTTCAGGACAATGTTCCCGCCATCCCGCCCTGTCTTGTTCGAGCCTTCCCCGTGACGTCCGCGCTCGGCCTGATGTTCGGGATTAAAGCGGAAATGGACCAGCGTATTGTGCCGCTCACTGGACTCCATGATGACGTCGCCACCTTTGCCGCCATCGCCACCCGAGGGCCCGCCCCGCGGAACGAACTTCTCCCGGCGAAACGCCATGCAGCCGTTGCCGCCGTCGCCCGCTTTTACCCGAATTTTGGCTTCATCAATAAACATCGTCGATGGTCAATCGTCGTTGGTCGTTCGTCTTTGGTCGTTCGTCTTTGGTCGTTCGTCTTTGGTCGTTCGTCTTTGGTCTTTGGTCGGCCGTCTTTGGCCCCGAACATCATGCTAAAGAAAAAGCCTCGGCCTTGCGGCGAGGCGTATGTCTGCTGTCTTGTTTGGGGGCGCAGAACCAAGGCCCGTTGAGCAATACTCGATTCCTAGTTCGCTTCCACAGGCTCGACCATGACGAACTTGCCCATGGAACCTTTGTCCATGAACTTGATGCGGCCGGTGATCTTGGCGAAAAGGGTGTCATCCTTGCCGCGTCCCACGTTCAGTCCAGGCTTCACGCGGGTACCGCGCTGGCGAACGATGATGGTGCCGCCGGGGACGACCTGTCCGCCGAAAGCCTTAAAGCCAAGCCGCTGCGAGTTTGAGTCGCGGCCATTTCGTGATGTGCCCTGCCCTTTTTTGTGTGCCATAAATCCGTTCCCAGTGGCCAGTTGCCAGTTTGGTTATTTCTATTTCTTTTTTGCCGGTGCCTTCTTGGCAGCCTTCTTCGGGGCAGCCTTCTTTTTGGCTGGCGCAGCAGCTTCAGCGGAAGGATGCTCCTCCGCGTGACCTGCTTTCACCTTCTTCGGCTTCGCTTCTTTTTTGGGCAGCTCGGGTGCCTTGAAGCTCTGTTCGCCAACGGCAATCTCGGTGATTCGCACCGCGGTAAAGGCCTGCCGATGTCCGCGCAGCTTTTTGTACTGCTTCTTCCGCTTGTAATGGAAGACCAGGATCTTGGCTCCGCGTCCTTCTTCGACCACGTGACCGACGACGTGCGCATCAGACTGCACGCCAAGCTGGCCTTCTTCCGCGGAAACCGCGACCACGGGAAACTCAACCTGGCCATCGGTACCGGTGCCTAGTTTCTCTACTCGAATTACATCGCCCGGCGCCACCCGGTATTGCTTACCACCGGCGCGGATAACCGCGTACATTCGTCTGCCTCCGTCAAATGTCGTGAAAAGTCAGCCTGAAAATTGCCATCCAACGCGCACACGGGCGCAGACAGGGCCGACTCATCTTTCTTTGCTTGCTGTGTTTTACCGCCGCGGCGCTTCAGCCAAGGCAGGCGTCCCCAGAACGGGTCGCGATTACAGGCAAACCAAAGTATTTTATCGTGCTTAGCCGCACGCGGTCAAACATTTCGGCTATCGAGGGGCTTCATCCCGAAGAGCCCGCGTTTTTACCAGCGGGCCGAGGCTGCCCTCGGCGAGCGGCTAGCGGAAGAGAGGAGAAGTGGAACAAGGATCTCACGGTGGCACACTTCATCGTATGGGAGATCGTTATACGGGAGATCCTTCTCTCCGCCTGAAGAACGGCTCCGC
>Ga0335076_10000895_pt1 | contig 28260 bp, 26 predicted proteins | sample Lox_Sample_25_FD_206717 | JGI IMG/M metagenome (GOLD analysis project Ga0335076, IMG submission 206717) | Soil microbial communities from Loxahatchee National Wildlife Refuge, Florida, United States - Lox_Sample_2.5 | ecosystem: Environmental > Terrestrial > Soil > Wetlands | place: USA... | reverse complement strand
AGCGGGTATCCGATCTCGTCGGCAGCCTTGTGGGCGTCTCTATCCGGTGGGACTTCTTGACCCGGGAGGACCGGTACCCCGGCGCGGGCCGCCTCCTCGCGCGCGCGCAGCTTGTCGCCGCTCAGCTCCATGACCTCCGGCGGCGGGCCGATGAGGATGAGGCCGTTGTCCTGGGCGCGGGCGGCGAGCTTCGGGCTCTCGGAAAGGAATCCATAGCCGGGATGGATCGCGTCGCAGCCGGTCCCGAGCGCGGCTTGCACGACCAGGTCGTCGCGCAGGTAACTCTCGGACGCCGGCGCCGGCCCGATGCATACGGCGCGGTCGGCCCGGCGTGCCGCCAGCCCGTCGCGGTCGGCGTCGGAGGTGCCGACCACGGTCTCGAGCCCCAGCTCCTCGCAGGCGTTCACGATCCGCAGCGCGATCTCGCCGCGGTTGGCGACGAATACGCGCTTAATCCGCTTCACGCAGGCTCCACCCGGAACAGTGGCGCCCCGTACTCGACGAGCTCGGCGTTCTCCGGCACGACCGCGGTGATCGTTCCCGACACGCCCGCGGTCACCGAGTTCATCATCTTCATGACCTCGATGATGCAGACGATCGTGTCGGGCTCGACTCGCCCCCCCACGTCGACGAACGGCGGCTTGCCCGGAGCCTCGGCGCGATAGAACGTTCCCAGCATCGGGGCGGTGATCGTCGCAAGACCGTCGGCCGTACCTGGCTCCGGCGCTGTCGGCTTGTCGTCGGCCGGAGGCTGGCGCGGGCGGGGGGTCGGCGTCGGCGCCGGCACTGGCGGATCCAGCCTGCGCTCGCCCTTGACCACGTGCAGCGAGAAATCCTCCGTCTCGAGGCGGAGCTCGGTCAGGTCCGACTCGTCGATGATCCGCAGGATCTCGCGGACGTCTTCGTCGCTGAGTGGCATCGCTAGCCCTTCGGCGGCCCGGCGCCGAACGTGCTCATGATCAGCGACATCGCCGACGCCGGTTTCTTCTCCGGCTTCTTGGCGACGGCGGTGACGGGCCTTGCCTGGACGACGAACACGTGCTCGGTCTCGCCGCGCGGCAGTGCCCACTCGATGTCCTGATGGCAGCCGAAGTAGCGCTCGATCCGCCGGGCCACGCCGACCAGACGCTCGAGATCCGCCGGCTCGAGCGAGCGCGCCTCCCGGCGGTCGCCGTCGACCGCGACGCGGACGGCACCGTTCCCCGCCGGATCCGGGATGTACTGGACCCCCTTCGGGTGAATGTGCTCACGCACGACTTCGCCCGTGACCTTGCTCACGAGGAAGTCGTCCGGAGTGACCTCGCCGCCGACCACCGCCAGGCCTAGGCCCCAGCTCGAGTTGATGGCCACCATGCTCGGGTCGCCCGTCACCGGGTTGCACGTGAACATCACGCCGGACGCCTCGGCGTCGACCATGAGCTGGACGGTCACGCCCATCGCAGGTGGTTGCTCCGCCTCCCCGAGGCGGGCCCGGTAGCTGATCGCCGGCGAGCTGTACAGGCTGACCCAGCAATCGCGCACCGCATCGCATACGTGCTCGGCCCCGCGCACCCACAGGTACGTCTCCTGCTGGCCGGCGAACGTGGCGTCCTGGCTGTCCTCCCCCACGGCGCTCGAGCGGACCGCGACCGCCGGCGAGTTCTCGCCCAGCTTCGCGTAGTGCTCGGCGATCTGCTCGCGCAGCGCAGCCGGGACCGGGGCGAAGCGCATGGCTTCGCTGATCGCGTGCGAGGCGCGGCCGATCGCGTCGACGTCGCTCGACGAGACGCCGGCCATCGCGCTCGCGATCCTGTCCTCGAGCCCGGCCGCGTGGACGAACGCGTGAAAGGCGTCGGCGGAGATCGCGAATCCCGGCGGCACCGGGATCTCGGCCGCGAGCAACTCGCCGAGGTTGGCGCTCTTGCCGCCGAAGCTCGGCTCGTCGGTGCGGGAGAGTTGCTGGAGCGGCCGGATGTAGTCGGTCACAGCAACGTGACCGTCCCCTCGGACCCGTCCACCCTGATCGTCTGGCCGGTGCGAATGGCTGCGGTGGCGCGGCCTGTGCCGACGACCGCCGGGAGCCCGTACTCGCGCGCCACGATCGCCGCGTGCGACATCACGCCGCCGACGTCGGTGACCGTCGCCTTGATCTTGGAGAAGATCGGCGCCCATGCCGGGGAGGTGCTGCCGCACACGAGGATCTCGCCGTCACGGACATCGCCGATCTGGTCGACCGACCTGACCACGCGCGCGACGCCCTCGACGGTGCCGGGCGAGGCGGCGGCGCCGTTCAGCACCGAGCCGCCGCTCTGCTGACGGGCCCACTCCTGCACGCGGTCGGTCGTGACGCCCCACAGCATGATCGTCATCGGGTCGGTGACCGCTTCCGGCGTCACGCCGATCGCCGGCGGCGGGGTCCACTCGCCGAGCTTCGACAGGATCTCTTTGCGGCGAGCGACGATCGGCGGCCAGTGCTTGGGGCCGAGCGGCAGGCCGCCGGTGGCCCACGTCAGCACAAGCTCGTCGAGCGCGCTCGCGACCTCGTAGCGCGAGAGCTGGAACACGTCTTCTGAGTCCTCGAGGAACCCGTTGCGCTCGAGCAGCGCGCCGAACTCGCGGATCTTGTTCCACCAGCGGGTGAGGAACCAGTAGTCGCAGAAGAACTTGTGCTCCTCGACGTACGGGAACACGGTTCGCGACAGGTTCAGAAGGTCGTTGAAGCTCGCCCGGGCGTCATCGTCGAGCAGCGCGCCGTACTCGCCGGCCAGCCGGTCGCGCTCCCGCTGGATCTCGTCGGTCGGGCGGTCGATCTGCTCACCCGAGTTGAGCGCGCTGATGTGGCCGATCAACGACGCGTACGGGATGCTCGGATCGTCGAGCCAGCTCCGGTAGTAGTGGTAGAGGCCGTCGCCGGTGGCCATGTTGAACCAGGGGTCCTTGACCTTCTCGAGTTCGGCCAGCCAGCTCTTTCCGGCTTCGGTCTCGCCGAGTTCTGCGTCGATCTCGCTCGGGGAACGGCCCTGCTCGAACGCGTCGTCGACACCGGTCTCGATCGCCAGCCGCGCCAGGCGGCGAAGCTCGGCGTCGGGGCGGAACAGGAGCACATCGATGCCGGCGACCATCTGCGCGATGTGCTGGTCGGGGATGTCCGGTAGCTGGCCCTTGCAGAACTCGACGAACGTCCCGTAGGCGCCGTACCCGAGCAGCAGGAACTCGAAGTGGTGCTGCCACATCATGTCGCCGAGGCGGAGCGCGCGAGGGTAGGCGTCGAGCACCTCGTAGAAGGCGGTGTTGCGATCGTCGCCGAACGCGACCTCGTCGGGCTCGTATTCGGGTAGATCCGGAACCTGGAGCTCGCCGAGCTCGCGGATCAACGCCTCCATCTTCGCGCGCCACTTGCCGTACAGCTCGCTCCAGTTCTGGAAGTAGTAGCCCGCGCGCTTCTGGAAGAACTCGGCGCGCTCGGCGATCTTGGCCGGGTCCGTCACCGGGTTGCCCGAGATGTAGATGTAGCCGTTGACGCACCGGTAGTCGATCCCCATCGCGGGAGGCACCGCGAACACGCGGTTCTGCCAGGCCCCCACTGCCTGGTAGGGCGAGTCGATGCAGATCACGTCGAACGCCGGCATCGGCATCGGGAAGTGCATGGAGTTCCAGAACCAGAAGCGGTTCTCGTCGATCTCGCGCCGCCGCTCGTCGAACAGCGCGTAGTAGGGATACATCTCCTCCCAGCCCTCGCACCCAGCCGGGGTGTCGATCTCGTACGGGCTCGGGAATGCCCCAGCCTTCGGCGCGGTTGTAGCCATCTCTCCCTCTTTTCAGCTCCATGCTCGTGAACCGCCACGAGCGTTGGGGAGTCTAAACCGCCTCGGATCGCCTCCCAAGTAGGATCGCGCGGCTTGTCACGAGACTTGACACTGAAAATCAAGGAGGGCCGGTGATGGCGAGAATCGTCTTGGTGCACGGCGCGTTCGGACGGGCCGCCTGCTGGGACCGGGTCGCTCCCGGCCTCCGCGCCGCGGGTCACTCGGTGCAGGCGATCGACCTTCCGGGCCAGGGCGACGACCCGACCCCAGTCGAGGAGATCACGCTCGACCGCTACGCGCAGCGGGTGTGCGAGGCGCTGGCCGAGGGGCCGCCGGCGATCCTCGTTGGGCACAGCATGGGCGGGATGGTGATCACGCAGGCCGCGGCTCGGTGTCCGGAACGGATCGCTCAGCTGGTGTACGTCGCGGCGTTCGTGCCGTGGGAGGGCATGAGCTTGATCGACATGACGCAGCTGCCCGAGGCCGCCGGCGATCAGATTCAGGCCAACATGATCGTGGAGGGCGATCCGCCGGTGGCTCGGATGTCGCCCGACGGCGCGCGGGAGGCACGATACAACTGCTGCGACGACGAGCAGGTTGCCTACGCGCTCGTCCGGAACAGTCCGCAGGCTGTCGCGCCGTTCACCCATCCGGTGCGGCTCGGCGGCTCGGGGAGCGGGGCATTGGCGGCGCTCCCGCGTGCGTACGTGATGTGCCTCCAGGACATGGCCGTGCGCCCACCGCTTCAGCGGCTGATGATCGAGAGGGCCGGCTGCGACCCGGTGATCGAGATCGACACCGACCACGCCGTGTGGGCGTCGCGGCCGGACGAGCTCGCGGCCGCGCTCAACGGGATCGCCGACTAACGAGCGGCGAGCTGCCCAGCCACCTCGCGGCCGACGAGCAGCGCGAGCTGGACGTCGAGGAGCGCGTCCGCCAGCTCGGGGAGCGTCTGCGCGCCATGCTCGAGCACGTGCGCGGTGACGAGCTCGGTGACCGCGCCGACCGCGGCGCGGTACGTGTACGGCGGGACCTTCGGGATCTCTGGGATGTCCTGGCGAGCCCTCCGGTGGACGTCCTCGAGCTGCGCCGCGAAACGGTCCTGCACCGCAGCGCGCCGGTTGAGCGCCTCCGGCCCGGCACCGAGGACCTCGACCAGGAAGGCCTTCGCGAACTCCGGGGTCGCCGCGAGCGCCTCGAGGTAAGCGTTGACCGCGGCGCGGTGCGCCGCCAGCCAGTCGGGCGCGAGCGCCTCGAGCGCCCCGTCGATCGTCGCGAGCAGCTCGTCGACGGTGGCATCGTAGGCGGCAAGGAAGCAGTCGTCCTTGTTCGCGAACTGCTCGTAGAACGTCTTGCGCGACACGCCGGCGCGCTCGATCACGTCCGCCACCGCCACCCGCGCGTACCCCTTATCAGCGACCGCCTGCACCATCGCGGCGAGCATGCGGGCGCGCTGCGCCTCGCGGACGACCGGGCGCGGCGCGGCGTGGCGCCCGCGCGGCAGTACCGTGAGGATGCTCGTGTTCGGTTCAGGCGTGGCAGTCATGGGAACAAAAGTGTACGCTCAAGAACACGACTGTTTCTATGAGAGCATTGGTCTGTGAGGCGAGATGACGACAGTTGATGCGAGGCACTTTCGAGTGGCGATCGTGGGCGCCGGGTTCGGCGGACTCGGCATGGCGATCCGTTTGAAGCAATCAGGGATCGATGACTTCGTCGTGTTCGAGCGCGACGAGGGAGTCGGCGGCACGTGGTGGGCCAACACGTACCCGGGCTGCCAGTGCGACATCCCCTCGCACCTATACAGCTACTCGTTCGCTCCCAACTCGGAGTGGAGCCGGACGTATCCGCTCCAGCCCGAGATCCGCGAGTACCTCAGCGAGTGCTGCGATGGCTTCGGCCTGCGCGAGCACATCCGGTTTTCGTGCCCGGTGCGGAGCGCGGCATGGGACGACGACGCGGGCGTCTGGCAGATCGACACGCCGGACGGCCCGTTCTCGGCGCAGGTGCTGGTCGGCGCGCCGGGTCCGCTCAGCGAGCCCTCGATCCCGTCGTTGCCAGGGATGCACGAGTTCCAGGGCGTGACATTCCACACGGCCAACTGGGACCACTCGCAGGACCTGACCGGGCGGAACGTCGCGGTCGTCGGGACGGGCGCGTCCGCGATCCAGACCGTCCCGCAGATCCAGCCGCTGGTCAACCGGCTGACGATCTTCCAGCGGACCGCGCCATGGGTCGTCCCCCACCGCGACCGTCCGATCACGGAGTTCGAGCGGCGTCTGTACCGGCGCGTCCCGGCGGCGCAGCGGACCGTGCGGACGATGGTGTACTTCAGCCGCGAGCTGCTCGTCCCGGGGTTGGTCTTCCGCCCGCAGCTGATGAACACGGTGCAGAAGATGGCCGAAGGGCATCTCGCCAAGCAGGTGCCTGACGAGGCGCTCAGGGCCAAGCTCACGCCGAACTACGTGATCGGGTGCAAACGGATCCTGCCGTCGAACAAGTGGTACCCGGCGATTGTTCAGCCGAACGTGGAGGTAGTGACGAGCGGGGTGACCTCGTTCACGCCGAGTGGCGTGGCCGCCGCCGACGGCAGCGTGCACGAGGTCGACACCGTGATCTTCGCCACCGGCTTCCACGTCACGGAGACCGCATTCTCTGAGGTCATCCGCGGGCGCGACGGCGTGCTGCTGTCCGATGTCTGGAACGGCAGCCCCCAGGCATACCGCGGCGCGGCGATGCCCGACTTCCCGAACCTGTTCCTGCTGGTCGGCCCGAACACCGGCCTCGGCCACAACTCGATCGTGTTCATGATCGAGTCCCAGCTCAACTACCTGATGGGCGCGCTCGAGGCGATGGAGCGCCGCGGCGCCACCCGGATCGAGGTCCGGCGCGACGCCTACGACGCCTACAACGAGCACGTCCAGGCCCGGCTCGATGGGACCGTGTGGAACACCGGTGGCTGCGCCAGCTGGTACATCGATCGCAACGGCCGCAACAGCACGATCTGGCCGGACTTCACCTGGCGGTTCTGGCAGCAGACCCGCCGGTTCGACGAGGTCGCGTACGAGCTGACCGCGCCGGCGCCGGCATCGATCCCCGAGCCGCTCGCCGCCTGATCGCCCGGGGCGGTCGCCTGCGGGGCGGGTGGCGACTCGGGTCGGATCGATCTCCCGCCGTCGGACCTGCAAATCACGACACTTCACGCGATCGCCGTTGACCGTGCCGTGCTACGCACGCACCAGCTGCGAAGTACGGCACGGTCCCGCCGGAACCGCTCGGTTGACGTGTTATGCATGCCGGGAACCCGCGACTCGGCCGCGGGACGACGCCACCCACCCTCAGATGCCCGCCTTGGCCGCCGGCGACGAACCGTTGCTGGATTTTGGTCCACTGTCGACCCAAATCCAGCACGCATCCGGGCACGTGCTGGGAAAGGCCCCATGTGCGGGTAGGGGACCCGTGTTGGCTACGGCGCGGGCGGGTCGTCTACGGCGCGCAGCTGGTGCGCGACCCGGACCGCTCGCCGAGCTCCATGGCGCGGACCGCGCGCAGGTGGTCGCCCAACGCCGGCGGCTCGACAGGCCCCGCCGGCAACTCGACCACGAACGCCGTCGTGCCCGGGAAGGCGTGATTCGACCACCCCGGCGCCGTGCCCGGGAGAAACGGCAGACACGCCGCCGGCAGGTGCGCGAGCTGCGCGTAGCGCCGGGCCACCCCGCGGTCGCCGCCGGTCATGTCGACGAGGTCCATGTGCTGGTGGTACCAGATCGTCACCGCCGGCCGGATGCGTCGGATCAGCGCGACCGCGGCTCGGGTCTCGGGTTCGGACAGGGGATGCGGCCCCGAGTAGTAGGTCGGATCCGAGACCGGCTCCCACTGGTAGGGGAAGTTCCGATTCAGATCGACACCGTCGGCGTTCTGGCGGGTGCCGGCGGCCGTGCCGTCCGGGTTCATCTCGGGGACAAGCCACAGCTGGACGCCCCTGACGACCGGCGCATGCTCGAGCGCGGAGATGATCGCGAGGCCGGCGCACTCGTTGCCGTGGATGCAGCCGACGAGGAGGATCTTGCGCCGCGCGTCGTTCGGGCCGCGCACGATCGCGATGATCCGCCGGCCCTTGACCGAGTGGCCGATCACGATCGTCCGTGTCGGGATCGCCGGCGCGGAAGCGTGCGTTGCCGGCGCGGACGCGGGTAGGACCGCTGCCAATACGAGGGCGGTCACCAGCGCCTTGAACGGCCCGATCACCACCCGCTGGATCCTATTCCGGACCCGAAACTCCATGAAGCTGATCGGCTTTTGCTAGTTTGACCCGCCCGCCCCCCACGCCACCAAGGAGAGCCATGAGCGCCACCGACGACCTGCTCGCGAACAACGACGCCTACGTCACCTCGTTCGGGGGAAAGGGGGACCTCCCGCTTCCGCCCGGGAAGAAGGCCGCGATCGTGGCGTGCATGGACGCCCGGCTCAACGTCTACGGCGCACTGGGCCTCCAGGAAGGCGACGCGCACGTGATCCGCAACGCCGGCGGTGTCGTGACCGACGATGCAGTTCGCTCGCTGGCGATCTCGCAGCGCCTGCTGGGAACTGAAGAAATAATCCTCATCCATCACACCGGCTGCGGGATGCTCACTTTCACCGACGACGACTTCAAGCGCTCGATCGAGGAGGACACCGGGATCCGGCCGGGGTGGGCGGCCGAGGCGTTCGGAGACCTCGACGGGGACGTGCGCCAGTCGATCGCGCGGATCAAGGCCTCGCCGTTCATCCCGCACAAGGGCGCGATCCGCGGGTTCGTCTACGAGGTCGAGACGGGTCGCCTCCGCGAAGTCGACTGAACGCGCTCATAAACAAGAACGCCTGCGCTGGTTGACTGGACTGGTTCCAGCGCGCGGCGCTACCGTCGCTCTCACACGAGAGGAGTGACGATGGGCGACGTCGAGCTGATGGCTCTGTACTGGACGGTGAGCGGGCCGGTTGAGGTCCATGTCGGACGCGAGTGGAGCCTGTTCGACTGGCGCGATCGTTGCGCGGAGGCGGCCAACGCCGGCTTCAAGGGAATCGGGCTGTGGCACGCCGACGTGTCACACCAACTCGAGACGCGCTCGCTCGAGGAGATGGCGACGATCTTCCGCGACGCCGGGCTCAAGCACTTAGAGGTCGAGTTCCTGGCCGAGTTCTGGGTCGACGAGGGCGAGCCGGCGCGGATCGAGTCAGACCGGCTGCGCAAGCAGCTGTTCGACACGGCCGCGGCGTTCGACGCGCACCACATCAAGGTCGGGAACATCCCCGGCACGCCGTGCGAGCTCCCCAAGCTCACCGAGGCGTTCGCGGAGCTGTGTCAGGATGCGGCGCAGCACACCGCCGCCAAGGTCGTCTATGAGTTCATGCCGTTCGACGTCAACGTGAACACGCTCGACACGGCGCTCGCACTCGTGCAGGACGCCGGCCAGCCGAACGGCGCGCTGGCGATCGACACCTGGCACATGGGCAAGCTCGGGATCGCGCCGGACGATCTGATGCGGATCCCGGCCGAGTACCTGGGCTGGGTCGAATTGTCCGACGGCCAGTACGAGAACATGCCCGACCCGATCGACGAAGTGGTCAACCGGCGCAGGCTGCCCGGCGAAGGCGAGTTCGACATCACCGGATACGTCGATGCATGCCGGCAGGTTGGCTACGCCGGTCCGTGGGGCGTCGAGGTCCTCTCCGAGGAGCTTCGGAACCTCCCGATCGAAGAGGAGTTCAAGCGCGCGTACGAGACGACGCTGGCGCAGTTCGGCGCGAGCGTCACCTGAGGAGGCACGATGGAACAGCTCGACAACGACAGGCTGGTCTGGATGTTCACCCAGATGCTCCGGATCCGCGAGTTCGAGGAACGGGTCAAGCGGACGTTCGAGGAGCATCCGGGCGTGATCCGGGGCCACACGCACCTGGCCGACGGCGCCGAGGCGTCGATCGTGGGATCGCTGGCGACGATGAAGCCGGGCGACCAGATGATGGCCACGTACCGCTGCCACGGGTACCCGATCGCGCTCGGCACCGACACCAAGTCGATCATGGCGGAGATCTACGGGCGCAAGGACGGCCTCTGCGGCGGTTACGGCGGCTCGATGCACCTTGTCGATCCGGGGCGCGGCTTCCTCGGTACGTCGGGCATCGTCGGCCAGGGCATCCCGCAGGCGACCGGCGTCGCGTTCGCCGCCCAACTGCGAGGTGAGGGCCAGGTGGTCCTGTCGTTCTTTGGCGACGGCGCCTCCAAGCAGGGCGCGTTCCACGAGTCGCTGAACCTCGCGTCGCTGTGGAAGCTGCCGGTCGTCTACATCATGGAGAACAACAACTACAACGTGTCGACCCGGTCCGAGCAGGAGGACGCGAACGCCGCCAACGGCGAGCCGCTGTCAGTCAAGGCCGCGGCGTACAGCATGCCCGGCGTTACCGTCGACGGCGGGGATCCGGTTGCGGTGTACGAAACGGTGGGCGCCGCGGCCGACCGCGCCCGCGCCGGCGAGGGGCCGACGCTCGTCGAGTCGAAGGTCTACCGCCTGTCGGCCCACGGCAACATCATCGCGCCGCCCGGCGTGCCGCTCCACTACCCGGAGCACGAGGCGATCACGACGTTCGGCAACCGCGAGGAGTACGAGGCGGCGCTGCGCGGGGACCCGGTCCCCCGGTTCCGCGCGCGGCTCGTCGAGCAGGGCGTGCTCGATCCGGCGCGGGCCGACGAGATCGCCAAGGAGGTCACCGAAGAGATGGACGGCGCCGTGCAGTTCGGGCTCGACAGCCCGTTCCCCGAGCCCGAAGCCGCCGCCCGCAACGACTACGTTTACGCCTAGCGCCAGGAGACGACCATGGCACGAGAGATTCCTTACATCGCGGCGGTTCAGGAGGGGATCCGCGTTGAGATGGAGCGCGATCCCACGGTCGTGTTCTACGGCCAGGACGTAGCTCCGAGCGACGAGGACCCGCTGGTCCAGGCGTTCGGACGCGAGCGCGTCCGCGTGTCGCCGATCTCCGAGACGGCCGAGATCGGGATGGCGGTCGGACTCGCGCTCGCCGGATACCGCCCGGTGGTCGAACTCCTGATGACCGAGTTCATGCTGGTCGCGATGAACCAGGTCGTGAACGAGGCGCCGCGCCTTCGCTACATGAGCGGCGGGCAGGTCAAGGTGCCGGCGGTGTTCAAGGCCGGCTACGGGTTCACCGCCGGCTGGGCGGGACAGCACACGGGCTCGATCTACGGGATGTTCATGGGCTTCCCGGGTCTGAAGATCGCGCTCCCCGCGACCCCGGCCGACGCCAAGGGACTGATGGCGGCCGCGATTCGCGACGACAACCCGGTCTGCTACCTGATCAACTACCTGATGGTGCTCGAGCACGGCGACGTGCCCGAGGGCGAGTACGTGGTGCCGTTCGGCGAGGCCGCCATCCGGCGGGAAGGGTCCGACGTGACGATCGTCGCCACCGGCTGGACCGTCGGACGCGCACTCGAAGCGGCTGAGACGCTTGCCAAAGAGGGGATCAATGCCGAGGTGATCGACCCGCGCACGCTGAATCCGCTCGACACCGCGACGATCCTGTCCTCGGTTGAGAAGACCGGGCGGCTCGTGATCGCCGACCAGGGCACCCGTCACGGTGGCGCCTCGGCGGTGATCGCGGCCGAGGTGGCCGAGCACGGGTTCGGATCGCTCAAGGCGCCGATTCGGCAGGTCACCGCGCTCGACGTGACCGTGCCGTACTCGGAGCCGATGGAGGCGTACGTCCTTCCCAACGAGGAGAAAATCGCCGGCGCCGTCCGCCAGGTCCTGGGGGAGGCGCCCGTCGCGGCATAACACAGGCAGTGATGAGGATTTTTCGGCGGTTGCCGCCTTGATGGACACGGACGTCGCGGCCGAGTTGCTGCGCACGATGTGGCGGATCCGCCTGTTCGAGGAGCGGGTGGCCCAGCTCAAGCGCACGCTCCAGGTCCACGGGCTGATCCATCTGAGCGTCGGTGGCGAGGGCGTCGCCGCGGCGGTGTGCGGCCAACTGCGCAACGACGACGCGGTCTACAGCGGGCACCGCGCGCACGGCCACGCGATCGCCAAGGGAGCGCCGATCGACCGCCTGATGGCCGAGCTCATGGGGCGCGAATCGGGCATCTGCCGCGGGCTCGGCGGCTCGATGCATCTCGTCGACGTCGAGCACGGCTTCATGGGCGCGACCGGCGTCGTCGGCGGCAACCTGCCGCTGGCGCTCGGGACCGCGCTCACCCAGCATCTCGAGGGCACCGATGCGGTAACGGTCGTGTTCTTCGGCGACGGCGCGGTCCAGGCGGGGCACTTCAACGAATCGGTCAACCTCGCGGCGCTGTGGAAGCTGCCGGTGATCTTCGTGTGCGAGAACAACGGCATGGCCGAGTTCACCTCGCGGGAGGAGCACTCGGCGATCGAGCGCGTGAGCGACGTGGTGGCGCCGTACGGGTTTGACCGGGAGACCGTGAATGGGTCCGACGTGCCCGCGGTCTATGACGCGTTCGCGGGATTCCTGCCCGAGGCGCGTAAAGGACGCGGACCGTTCCTGCTCGAGTGCCTGACCTACCGCCGGCGCGGTCACTACGAGGGCGACCAGCAGAGGTACCGAGACGCGACGGCCGAGGAGGAGTGGCGCGAGCGTGACCCGATCGCGCGGTTGACCGACAGCTTTGGCGATGACGACGCGGCCGCCGAGATCGAGCGGGAGGCCGCAGCGGAAATCGAAGCCGCGGTCCGCTTTGCCCGCGACAGCCCGTACCCCGAGCCGGCGATCGCGACCACCCTGGTGTACGCGACATGACCGAGAAGACTTTCGTCGAGGCGATCAACTCGACGCTCGCGCGCGCGATGCGCGAGGACGAGCGGGTGATCGTGCTCGGCGAGGACGTGGCCGAGGGCGGCCCCTACATGGTCACGGCCGGGCTCGCAGAGGAGTTCGGCCGCGAGCGCGTGCGCAACACCCCAATCAGCGAGGGAGCCGTCTGCGGCGTGGCAGTGGGCGCCGCCCAATCCGGCTTCAAGCCCGTCGTCGAGATCATGTTCATCGACTTCATCACGCTCGCGCTCGACCAACTCGTCAACCAGGCGGCGAAGGCGCACTTCATGTCGGGCGGTCAGCTGTCGGTGCCGCTGGTGCTCCGCACGCAGGGCGGAGCCGGCCAGCGCAACGGCGCTCAGCACTCGCAGAGCCTCGAGGCGTGGCTCGCGCACGTGCCGGGGCTGAAGGTCGTGATGCCGAGCAACGCCGCCGACGCCGCCGGCCTGCTGGCGAGCGCGATCGCCGATCCCAACCCGGTCGTGTTCGTCGAGAACAAGTCGCTGTACTTCCGGCGCGAGACCGTGCCCGATCCGCCGGAGCCCGTGCCGATCGGACAGGCACGCACGCTGCGACCCGGCAGCGACGTCACGATCGTGGCGCTGTCACGCCTCGTCGGTGACGCGCTCGAAGCCGCGGACCGGCTCGCGAGCGGGAGCGGGATCGAGGCCGAGGTGATCGACCCGCGCACGCTGGTTCCGCTCGATCTCGAGACGCTCGCGCGGTCGCTCCGGCGCACCGGACGCGCGGTGATCGCGCACGAGGCGGTGACCGCCGGCGGGTTCGGAGCCGAGCTCGCGGCCCAGCTCCAGGCGGCCGCGTTCGACTATCTCGAGGCCCCGATCCAGCGCGTCGGCGCGCCGTACACCCCGATCCCGGTCAGCCCGTCGCTCGAGGACGCCTATCGCCCCGGGGCGTGGGAGATCGAAGCGGCGGTGCGAATCGCGCTTGAGTGGGGCGAGTACGACGCCGAGCCCTGGGAGCACGGCGCGATCACCGCGCCGCGCACGAGCAACTAGACCTGCTCGAGCTCGCCGTCGAGCGCCAGCAGCGAGGCGCCCGGCACCTGCTCGAGCAGGCCGCGCCGGCTCAGCACGATCTCGAGATTCGTCAGCGACAGGCGCGCGTGCTCTCGGGCCACGTTGTCGGCCCGAGAGCCTTCGCGGTTGGCGATCGCGTCGACCAGCCACAGGTGCTGGCGGTGGGCGACGATCAGGATCTCGCGCGACTCCGGTAGCCGGGCGTGCTGGAGGACGAGCGCGCTGGGCGTGGCGAACGGCAGCGACAGGACGGTCGCGAGCGTGCGCTCGAGCAGCGGGCTGTGCGCCATTTTGATCAGCCGCTCGTGGAATGTTGCGTTGAGGGCGACGTATCGCTCGAACGACTCGTAATCGGCGCGGTGGACGAGCGGCTCGACCGCGTCGTTGATCTCGCGCAACGCGCGCAGGTCGCGCCGACTGGCTCCTTGTTCAGCGGCGAAGCGGCACGCGGTGCCCTCGAGGACGCCGCGCAGCTCGATCGCCTGCCTGATGTCCGTCTGCGTGAACTCGCGAACGACGTACCCGCCGGTGGGAATCACGCGCAGCAGGCCCTCATGCTCGAGCGACGCGAGCGCGAGCCTCAGCGGCGTGCGCGACACCCCCAACCGCTCGACCAGGCGCAGCTCGGACATACGCTCGCCGGGGTTGAACTCGCCGCTCAGGATCTGCTCGCGCAGCGTGAAAAGCGCGCGCATCATCTGTGTTCGGTTGGCCAGGTTGACCATCGGGGGCGGGAGTATGGCTTCAGAAATCGCTGTATGCAAGAACCTCCAAATGAACTCCTGCAAACGATTCTTTCGGTCACGTTAGGCATATCTTGCATACAGCCCAATCCGTGAATAAGATCCTCGCCTCGCCAAACCGGGGCGGTTTAACCAAATCATTTGGAGGAGGAGACAGAGGTGAGGACGGATCACCAGGGGCTGCGCGTGCGCATGTTCGCGCTCGCCGCGCTGGTCGGAGCGGCGCTACTGCTGGCCGCGTGTGGCAGCAGCGGTTCGAGCAGCTCGGCCACTTCAAGTGCCGCTGCCAGCGGCGCATCGAGCGCGACGAGCTCTAGCAGCAGCGCGACCACGAGCTCGAGCACGAGCACGGTCAGCACATCGGCGTGCGGGAAGAAGCCGGGCGTCAAGGCGACTGGCACGCCGATTCCGATCGGCACGATCGACACCAAGCAGCCCGGCACCGACTTCAGCGACGGGCCGAACATGATCAATGCGTACTTCGCGTGCGTGAACGCCAACGGCGGCGTCAACGGTCACCCGTTGAAGCTGTACGTGATCTACGACCAGACGCAGCCGGCGCAGGTCGCGGCGGCGGCGAAGCAGCTGATCCAGAGCGATCACGTGGTCGGGATCGTCGGCGTGTTCGACCTGCTCGAATGCACGATCGACGAGAGCTACTGGAAGCAGCTCGGCATTTATGAGATGGGCGCGGGCATCGCGCCGGAGTGCTGGTCGACGCCGAACAGCGCAGCGGTCAACATGGGTCCGCGTTATAGCTCCGATGGTGCCGTGCAGTACGGGCTAAGTCAGCACCCGTCGAAGATCGTGTTCATCCAGTCCAACGTCCCCGGCACCGGGTACATCGCGGCTGGCCCGGCGGCGCTCGCGGCGGCGGCGCATGTGCCGATCACCGAGACGACCGCGAACGTGCCGATCACCGACGCGAACTCACTGGCGCTGAGCCTCGTCGACAAGGCCGGACCGAACGGGTGGGTCGTGCTCAACTTCACGCCGCCCGAAGCGCTGGTGATCCTCCAGGCCGCGCAGAAGCTCGGACTCGAGGACCGGGTCAAGGGATGGGGCTGCTCGACGCCGTGCAACACCGACTTCCTGGCCAAGGCGCTGGGACCGAAGTGGAACCACAAGCTGTTCGTCAATGCCGAGCTGACCTCCCCCGATGATCACAACGGGCCGGACATGCAGCTCTACAAGGCGATCCTCGCCCAGTACGGCCAGGCGGTCGCCGGCGGTCTCGGCTCGTTCAGCGAGATGGGCTACCTGCTCGGCAAGTTCGCGACCGACGCGCTGTACACCGTCACGCCGCCGTACACGATCGCGAACGTCAATGCGGCGTTCAAGAACATCAAGGACGAGAAGACCGATCTCCTCTGCCAGCCGTGGGTGTACGGGGACTACCCGTTGCACATCCCGAACAACGCGGACTTCACCACCACGCCGGACAACGGCAAGATGGTAACCGCGCAGGGATGCTTCAACGTGTCCTCAGCGGACCCGCAGATCGCGGCGTACCGCCAGGCCGCGGGGACGGCGCCGTCGACGAACCCACCGACGCAATAGGAGCAACGGACGCACTAGAAGTACGTGACGCGCATGCGATCAGGGCAGCCAGGGGTAAGGAGGCCCTGGTCGCATGTCGTCCGCCTCGCGTCAGACCTGCTCGAGCTGGGCGCTGCGCCGCTCGAGCCGGCCGTCGCGGGCTCGCTCGAGCTCAGGACGGGCGAGCAGCGAGGCCCCGGGCATCTGCTCGAGCACGTCGGGATGGTCGAGCACGACCTCGAGGTTGGTCCGCGCCAGCAGCGCGTGCTCGCGGCCGAGGCTCTCGGCGCGAGTGCCCTGGCTGCGCTCGATCGCGTCGATCAGCCCGAGATGGTGGCGATGAGCCAGCAGCAGGATGTCGCGCGATTCGGGCAACACCGCCTGCGCCATCACGAACGCGCTCGGGCTCGCAAACGGCAGCGCGATGATCCCGTCGAGGGCGCGCTCCAGCATCGGGCTTCCGGCCATCCGCAGGATTCCGGAGTGGAACTGCTCGTTGAGGTCCACGAACAGCTCGAACGACTCGTAATCGGCCCGGTGGACCACCTGCCCGATCGTGTCGCAGATCTCACGGAGCGCGGCCAGGGCCTCGGGCGCGGCTCCGCGCTCGGCGGCGAACCGGGCCGCAGTGCCCTCGAGCACGCCGCGCAGCTCGATCGCGTCGCTGATGTCGGCCTGGCTGAACTCGCGCACGATGTATCCCCGCGAGCTGAGGCTGAGCAACAGGCCCTCGTGCTCGAGCGCCGCGAGCGCCAGCCGCAGCGGCGTCCGCGACACGCCCAACGTCTTGACCAACCGCAACTCCGACATGCGCTCCCCAGGCGCAAACTCACCGCGCAGGATCAGCTCGCGCAAACGAAGCAGCGCTCGCGTCATCTGGGTCCTGCTGTCTCGACCGGCCACCTCTCACCTTCCTCCTCCGCGCCGCGGATGCGGCGTCGCGGCAGTGTAGTCCTGGTGCGCGATTGCATGCAAAACGTACAGTCCAACCTCTTAGAACTCTCATTCTTGGGGTCGTGTTAGGGGCTATTGCATGCAACTAGGCCACGCACTAGTATCGCCGCGCTCGCCAAACCCCTGGGGCGGGTTACACACACAATTCCTCGAGGAGGAGGAGATCGGTGAGGATGTTCCACGACTTACCGCGCGTGCGGCTTGGCCTGTCGTTCGCTGCGGTCCTAGGAGTGCTGTTCATGGCAGGCTGCGGCAGCAGCAAGAGCAGCAGCACCACAAGCGCCGCGGCTCCCGCGGCTTCGTCGACTTCGGCGACGTCGGCCACCAGCACGGCGGCAGCGACGAGCTCGTCGACCGACACGTCGTCCTGCGGACCGAAGCCCGGGACTGCCGCAACCGGCACCCCGATCAAGCTCGGTGCGATCAACACCAAGCAGCCCGGGACGGACTTCACGGACATCGAGAACATGGAGGGCGCGTACTTCGCCTGCGTGAACGCGAACGGCGGAGTCAACGGCCATCCGATCCAGCTGATCAAGCTGACCGAGCCCACGCAGCCCGCTCAGATCGCGGCGGACGCGACGCAGCTGGTCCAGACCGACAAGGTGGTCGGGGAGTCGGGCAACTCGAGCATCCTCGAGTGCACGATCAACCACGCGTACTGGGAGAAGCACAACTTCTTCGTGATCGCTGCGGGGATTGCGCCGGAGTGCTACTCGACTCCGAACATCGCCGACGTGAACATGGGACCGCGCTACAGCTCCGACGGAGCCGTCCAGTACGTCCTCACGCTGCATCCGAGCAAAATCGTGTTCGACCAGTCGAACGTCCCGGGCACCGGCTACATCGCCGCGGGCCCGGCCGCGCTGGCGAAGAACGCGAACGTGCCGATCACGCAGCTGACCGAGAACGTGCCGATCAACGACGCGAACTCGGTTGCGCTCAAGGAGGTCGACGATGCCGGCCCGAACGGCGCGGTGGTGCTGAACTTCACCCCGCCGGAGGCGCTCGTGATCCTTCAGGCCGCCCAGAAGCTGGGGCTCGAGAACCGGGTCAAGGCATGGGCCTGCTCCACGCCGTGCAACACGGACTTCCTGGCCCAGTCGCTGGGGCCGAAGTGGGACGGCAAGTTCTTCGTGAACGCCGAGCTCGCCGACCCCGACGACACCAACACGCCGACGATGAATCTGTACAAGGCGATCCTCAAGCAGTACGGCACGGACGTCTCAGGCGGCATCGGCAGCTTCAGCGAGATGGGATTCACCATGGGTGAGATCGCGACGCACGCGCTGGAGTCGATCAAGGGTGCGTACACGACCCAGAGCGTCAACGCGGCGTTCCAGGGCGTGAAGGACTACGACACCGGGATGCTGTGCCAGCTGTGGACGTTCGGCAACTATCCCTCACACATCCCCAACAATCAGGATTACACGGTCACTCCGAGCAACGGGAAGATGGTGCTCAAGCAGGGATGCACGAACATCTCGTCGGTCGACCCGCAGATCGCTCAATACCGCAGCGCAGCGGGTACGGCGGCGACCGCACCCGGACAGCCGGCGGGGTGAGCGAGGGCAGAAAGTCAAAGCACTCGGTTACTGAGTAAGTAGGATCCACAAGCGATCAGGGCGTCCAGGTAGCGCACATGTTCATCACCTTCGGCATCCTCGGCCTGCCGAGCTGGCAGGACTTTCAGCCGTTTCTCATCACCGGGCTGTCGCTCGGCGCTGTGTACGCGCTGTCGGGGGTCGGAATGGTGGTCCTGTACCGGGCCACCGGGGTGCTGAACCTGGCCTTTGGGGCGGTGGGCGCGATGGGCGCCCTGATCGCGTGGCAGCTGATCAACCATGCACATTGGAACGAGTGGCTCGCGTACCTGATATGCGTGCTGTTCGGGGGCGTGCTGACGCTCTTCTACGGCATGGTGTTCGGCCCGGCGCTGGCCAAGCGTGACTCGCTCGTCAAGGCGACGGCCACGCTTGGACTGACGCTGATCCTGCTCGGGGTGATGGACCTGTTGTGGACCTCGAGCGGGGGCGCGTCGCGCTCGATCTCGTTCCCCACCGACAACGACACGTTCACGGTCGCGGGGATCCTGGTCGAGTGGACGAACGTGATCGCGCTGATCCTGGGACTCCTGATCGCTGTCTCGACAGCGGCCTTCTTGCGCTTCACGAAGCTCGGCACGGCGATGCGGGCGATGGCGAACGACCGCGAGATCACCGCGACGCTCGGCGTGCCGGTGCGGCGGGTGGAAGCCGCAGCGTGGTTCGGCTGCGGCGTCCTGTCCGGCCTCGCCGGGATCCTGCTCGCCGACCTCGTGGCGCTCGACGCGACCACACTGACGTTCCTCGTGCTGTCGACGCTCGCCGCCACCCTGATCGCGCGACTGCGGTCGATCCCGATCACGTTCATCGCCGCACTCGTCATCGGGACGGTCGATGCGCTGATCACTCCGATCCAGTCGCTCACCAACTACCGTGACATGACGCCGTTTGTGTTCGCCGCGATCGCTCTGCTCATCCAGAACCGCCGGCGCGTGATCACGGTTGGCCGGCAGGGGGTGTAGGAAATCGAGCCCACCGGCGTGAAGACTGACGAGACCCCGGCGGCGGCCGAGTCGGGCGGCGCCACGGCGGTTTCGGACGGGTCCCCGCGCACGATCCGCAGGCTAGAGCCGCGCGCGTTGGCGCAGCCGGCCGTGGCTTTGGTTCTGATCCTGTTCGTGCTGCTCGTCCTGCCGTCGCTGTTCAGCACGTACTACATAGACGCGAGCACACAGGTGGCGATCTACGCGATCGTCGCGCTCGGCCTGGGGCTCCTGGTTGGGCGCGTCGGGCTCGTGTCGCTCGGCCAGGCGGCGGTGCTCGCGATCGGAGCCTGGGTGGCGGCGCGGATCTTGTTCGCAAGCTCGATGCCGTTCCCGCTGGTGCTGCTGGCCTCCGGCTTGATCACGATGGTGCTCGGCACGCTGGTGGGACTGCCCGCGCTGCGACTCAGCGGCCTGTACCTCGCGCTGATCACGCTGATGCTGGCTGGCGCGATCACGGTCGTGCTGGCCACGACGAACTTCCCCAACGGCGGCCACGGCTTCCTCGGCTACAACGGCAGCACCGTTCACATCCCGCCGATCCGCCGCCCGAGCATCGCGCAGGGCGAGACTTCGTACTTCCGCTATTCGGTGATCGTCGCGGTGCTGATGTTCCTGCTGGTGTGGGCGCACATCCGGTCGCGGCCCGGACGTGCTTGGGCCGCGATCCGCCAGAGCGAGGCGGCGGCGCTCGCGGGCGGGATCAACACCACCCTTTACAAGCTGTGGGCGTTCGCGCTCGCATCGTTCGTCACCGGCGTAGCCGGCGGCCTGCTCGCCGGCGGACTCCACTTCCTGTACTCGATCGACTTCCAGACCCAGGACTCGATTACGCTCCTCGCGGTCGTCCTGATGGGCGGCGCGTACAGCATGTGGGGCGCCGTCGTGGCCGGGATCCTGCAGCAGTTCCTGCCCGCGCTGTTCACGAACTGGGGGATCTCCCCTGACTGGCTGACAATTCTGTTCGGCGTCGGCGTGCTCCAGGTGCTGACCACGGCACCGCGCGGGATCGTCGACCAGTTCCCGAAGGACATGGCTCGGCTGGGACGGTTCATCGGCCGGCTGTTCAAGGGCCGCTCTTCGGCGCCGGCGGGTGGCGAGCCATGATCGAGGTCTCCGATCTGACGGTCCGGTTCGGCGGCGTCACGCCGCTCGACCAGATGAGCGTGAAGTTCGATAGCGGGACGTGCGGCCTGATCGGCCCCAACGGCGCCGGCAAGACCACGTTCTTCAACGTGCTGAGCGGATTCGTCAAGCCGGTCGCGGGCAGCGTGTCGGCGTTCGGCGACGATCTGTTGTCGATCACCCACTTCCGCCGGGCCCGGTGGGGGGTACGCCGGACCTTCCAGACCGAGCAGGCGATCGAGGAGCTGTCGGTGTTCGACAACGTGGCGATGATCCACGAGAACTCCAAGATGAGCGGTTCGTCGCGGCGCCAGGACGTGCTCGACGCGATCGCGTTCGTCGGGATGGACATTCATCCGAGCTCCCGCGTCGGCACGCTCGGCGCGGCCCAGCGCCGCCTGGTCGAGCTCGCGCGAGCGGTCGTGGGGCGACCCAGACTGGTCCTGCTCGACGAGCCCGCCGCGGGGCTCCCGGACGAGGAGACCGCCCATATGGGCGACGTGATCCGCAAGATCCCCGACCAGACCGGCGCGATGACGATCCTCGTCGACCACGACATGAGCCTCGTGTCCGCGTGCTGCGAGGTGACGGCGGTGCTCGACTTCGGCAAGATGATCGCGTCCGGACCGACCCAGGAGGTGCTCCGCGACGAGCGCGTGGTCCGCGCCTATCTCGGTACGGAGGAGGTCGCGTGACCACGAACGGCGATCTGCTCCGCGTCGAGGACTTCGTCGTAGCCCGCGGGGGACGTAACGTGGTGCGCGGGGTCTCGCTCGAGATCCCCTCCGGCGAGATCACCGCGCTGCTCGGCCCGAACGGCGCCGGCAAGTCGAGCATGGTGCTCGCGATCGGAGGCGTGCTGAAGCCGGTCGCAGGAAAGGTGATGCTCGACGAGCAGAACTTCGCCGGCAAGCGCCCGGAGCGGATCCGCGCAGCGGGACTCGCGATCGTCCCCGAGGGCCGGCGGCTGCTCCCCGAGCTGACGGTGGCCGAGAACCTCCGCGTCGCCACCTACGCGATGACCGGTGCCGACGCCGGCGCCGGCCACAAGCGCGCGCTCGAGCTGTTCCCCGAGCTCGAGAAGCGGCTCGACTATCCAGCGCGTTCGCTGTCGGGGGGCGAGCAGCAGATGGTCGTGCTGGCCCAGGCGCTCGTGTCGCACCCGCGGTTCGTGATCATCGACGAGCTGTCGCTCGGCCTCGCCCCCGTGGTCGTCAACCGGCTGGTCCCGACGATCCGGTCGGTGGCGCAGGCGGGGGCCGGGGTGCTGCTGATCGAGCAGTTCGCGACACTCGCGCTCGGCCTGGCCAACCGCGCCTACATCATGGAAGGCGGCCGGATCCAGTTCTCGGGGATGGCCAAGGAGCTGCGCGAGAAGCCCGAGCTGCTCCAGTCCGCGTACCTGTTGCGCGGCAGTAACGGCGCGACCACCGCTCAGGCGGTGGCGAGCGCCGAGCCGCGCCCCACATGACGGTGACTGCGATCGAGCACGTGCTCGTGCTCAGCGACGACATCGAGCGCACGCGCGACTTCTACTGCGAGGTGGTGGGGTTGAACGTTGGCGAGCGTCCACCCCTCGGGTTCCCCGGATACTGGCTCTACGCAGGCGACGTCGCGTGCGTACACATTGCCGAGCGAAGGCCGTATGCGGCACATGCCGCGGGGCTCGGGCTGGCGGTCCCCGAGCGGGACCCGGGAGTCGGCCCGGTCGACCACGTCGCGTTCAGCGCGGGCGACTACGACGAGCTGACGCAGCGGCTCGAGCGGTGCGGCGTCGATGCCGTCACGAACGCCGTGCCGGGGGGACCGCGCCAGGTGTTCATCGAGGACCCGAACGGCGTCCGCGTCGAGATCAACGTGAGGAGCTGAAGCCCGTGATGCGAGAGACCCCGCCGTTCCGAGCCGACCACGTCGGCAGCCTGCTCCGCCCTGCTGAGCTGCTCCAGGCGCGCGAGGCATTCGACGCTGGGCGGATGGACGCGGGTGCGCTTCGGTCCGTCGAGGACGACGCGATACGCGACGCGGTGGAGCTGCAGCGCGCCACCGGGCTCCAGTCCGCAACCGACGGGGAGTTCCGCCGCGCGACCTGGCACATGGACTTCATCTACCAGCTCGGCGGCATCGAGAACGCGCCCGGCAACACCAAGGTGCAGTTCCGCAACGAGGAGGGGACCGTCGAGTGGACGCCGGCGGCGATCCGCGTGGCCGACAAGATCCACCTCGATCACGCGATCTTCGCCGAAGCGTTCGAGTTCCTGAAGTCGGCGGTCAACGGCGGCGCGACCCCGAAGCTCACGATCCCGTCGCCGAACATGGTCCACTACCGGGGCGGCCGTCTCGCCGTCGACGAGCAGATCTACCCCGATATGGAGGAGTTCTGGAGCGATCTGTGCGCTACCTACGCCGACGAGCTCCGTGCGCTTGGCGAGCTCGGGTGCACGTACCTCCAGTTCGACGACACCTCGCTCGCCTATCTCAACGATCCGCACCAGCGGGAGCAGATCAAGGAGCGGGGGACGAGCGACGTGGAGCACCTCCACGAGCAGTACGTGCGCAACATCAACCGCGCGCTCGAAGGACGGCCCGACGGGATGGCGGTCACCACCCATCTGTGCCGGGGCAACTTTCGCTCGTCGTGGGCAGCCGAGGGAAGCTACGACTACGTCGCCGAGGCGCTGTTCGGCGGCCTCGAGGTCGACGGCTTCTTCCTCGAGTACGACGATGCCCGGAGCGGTGGGTTCGAGCCGCTGCGATTCGTGCCCAAGGGAAAGCAGGTCGTGCTCGGGCTGGTAACCACGAAGCACGGCGAGCTCGAGTCCAAGGACCTGCTCAAGCGCCGGATCGAGGAGGCGTCGAACTACGTGCCGATCGAACAGCTGTGCCTGTCACCGCAGTGCGGCTTCTCCTCCACCGTCGAGGGCAACGTGCTCACGCGCGAGGAGGAGATCGCCAAGCTCGAGCTGATCGTCGAGACCGCGGCCGAGGTCTGGGAGGACTGAAAAATGCGCGCAGCAGTGACCGAGGGGGTCGAGGCGATGGCGATTGTGGACCGCCCGGAGCCCGTGGACCCTGGACCTGGTGAAGTCGTCGTCAGCCCCGAGGCGGTCGGGATCTGCGGTTCGGACTACCACTTCTTCCTCGGCGAGCTCTCCCCCGAGGCGGGAGGCTCGCAGTTCCCGCGCGTCCAGGGTCACGAGATCGGGGCGACGATCGCCGCGGTCGGAGCCGACTGCCCTCCCGAGCTCGTGGTCGGGCAGCGGATCGCGGTGTGGCCGCTTCGAGCGTGCGGCGAGTGCTACCCGTGCAGCGTCGGCCGCCCCAACACCTGCGACTTCTTCGAGCTGATCGGGATCCACACCGACGGCGGCCTGCAGGACCGGCTCGCGGTCCCCGCGGAGCAGGTGTACCCGATCAAGGCCGAGGACCCCGCGGTGGCCGCGCTGGCCGAGCCCGTGTCGATCGCCGTGAGGGCGGTCAACCGAGCCAACGTTTCTCCCGGCGAGCGCGTGGTGGTGCTGGGGGCCGGACCGATCGGACAGTGCATCTGTCTGGTGGCGCGGGAGCGTGGCGCGGACGTGCTGGTCGTCGACCTCCAGGACTCCCGCCTCGCGCTGAGCCGCGACATGGGCGCGGACACGCTGGTGTGGACCGGCCGCGATGAGGTCGTCGCGGCCGCTCGCGAGTGGGCGGGGCCCGCCGGCCCGCCGGCGGCGATCGACGCGACCGGGGCGCCGGCGGCCGTGCGAGCGATGGTCGATATGGTGGCGTCGGCCGGGCGCGCCGTGCAGGTGGGCATGTCAGGCGGGGAGGTCGTGCTCCGGCTCGGCAGCCTGACCGAGAAGGAGCTTGACCTGCTCGGGGTGAGCTGCTGCGGCGCTGACGAGTTCGGCGAGGCGGTGGCGGTGGTGGAGCGCAACACGCCGCTGCTCGCGCCGCTGATCAGCCACCGGTTCGCGCTGAAGGAGGCGCCCGAGGCGATCCGGTTTGCGATCGAGAACCCGACCGACGTGATGAAGGTCGTGATCGGGGATGCGTGAGCGTCATGTCCAGGTGATCCTCCGCTCCGGCTTCCGGTAGCCAATTCGGAGACTCCTCCGTTAAGACGTGTTAGCTCCGCCGCGCGGTGCGGTTAAGCCTGCCGTCGCGGACCGTTTGTGGGTAAGGGCCTCCGTATGCTCGGCCGATAGGTCCCGTAGGGCCGCCAGGCAGATCGATTCCGACGGGAGGGAGCCCAGGTGCGACGCGTGACGCTTAACGAGGGCAATACCCGCCGGGGGCGGCGGCGGGTATTGGCGCTGGTTAGCGCTGCGCTGGCGGCCACTGCGCTGGTCGTCTGCGGGATCGCGCTGGCGCTGCCCGACAACGACGGCGCCACGACCACGGCCTCGAGCACACAGCATGGCGCCGAGTTCGCCTCCGCCCAGGTGACCACGCCCGCGGGGAGGCACGGGGCCGCGCGCGCCGCGGTGGCGCAGGCCGTGCTCACGATCAGCCCAAACGCGAGCACGATGCCGGTCCCCGCCTCGTACTTCGGCCTGTCGACCGAGTATTGGGCGCTGCCGCTGTTTGAGCGCGACATGCCTGTATTCGAGCGCGTGCTATCGCTCGTCCACGTGCCCGGCAACGGGCCGCTCGTGCTGCGGATCGGCGGCGACTCGGCCGACCATTCGTTCTGGATGCCGAAGAAGCCACGCAGCATGCCGTCGTGGGCGTTTGCCGTGACGCCCACATTCCTGTCGGAGCTGCGAAGCCTCGCCAAGCGCGATCACGTCAAGTTCATCGTCGACCTGAACCTGGTGACGGATACGCCGCTGACCGCCGCGACCTGGGCGCGGGCGGCCGAGACCTCGCTCCCGCGCGGCAGCATCGTCGGGTTCGAGGTCGGCAACGAGCCCGACATCTACTCGCACAAGTACTGGCTGGCGACGATCGCTCGCTCCCCGCTCGAGGCCCGGCCGCTGCCGATCGAGCTGACCCCGGACAGCTACGTCGACGACTTCCAGCGAGATGCTGAGGTGCTCGGCGAGGGCGCGCCCGACGTGCCGCTGATCGGTCCGGCGGTGGCGCACCCCAGGGTCAGCCTGAACTGGATCAAGACGCTGATCGCCGACCAGCGCCCGGAGCTCGCGACGGTCACCGCACACCTATATCCATACTCGGCATGCGTCAAGCACGCGTCGAACTCGAGCTACCCGACCGTCGCGCGCCTGCTCAGCTGGCAGGCCGTGGGCGCGCTGGCCAAGGATGTCGCGGGCGCGGTCAAGGTCGCGCACGACGCTGGCCTGAAGTTCCGCCTCACCGAGCTCAACTCGGTCACCTGCGGCGGCAAGGAGGGGGTCAGCAACACGTTCGCGACAGCGCTATGGGCTCCCGACGCGCTGTTCACGCTGATGCGGGCGGGGGTCGACGGCGTCAACCTGCACGTGCGGTACTACGCGATCAACGCGCCGTTCTCGCTGACGCGCAGCCAGGGACTCAAGCCGCGGCCGCTGCTTTACGGACTGATCATGTTCGCGCGGACGCTCGGCGCGGATGCGCGCCTGGTCCGCTTGCAGGTGTCGCATCCCCGCTCCCTGAACCTGAGCGCCTGGGGCGTCCGGGTGGCCGGAGACCGGCTGCGCGTGCTCGTAATCGACAAGAGCAATCGCACGGTCCGGGTCGACCTGCACCTTCCCGCCACGGGCCCGGCCACGGTCCAGCGGCTGCTCGCTCCGTCGGCGAGCTCGACCACCGGCGAGACGCTCGACGGCCAGCGGCTCGGACCTGACGGCACCTGGATCGGGACGCGTCTGACCCAGTCGATCAACGCCGGCGCCCATGGATACGTGCTGACGGTGCCCCGGCGTAGCGCGGCGCTCGTGGGCGTGCGGATCGCGCCCGTCACGGCCACGTCCGCACCGGCGCTAACGAACAGTCGCCACCGGACGAGCGTCCACCACCGGTCGATCGTTCACTCGGGTGGGGTCGCGATCGTGGCCGAGCAGCCGGGCCGAAGCGGCGCCCGCCGGGCTTAGATAGCTCAGGACGTTTCGAGCGGCGCGAGCGTGTGCTCGAACTGCGTGATGCGCCGAAGTTCCTCGACGCGCCCGTCGACCTCGGCCGCGCTGAGCCGCTCGACGCGCTCGGTGCCGAACTCCTCGACGTTGAATGACGCTAGCGCGGTGCCGTATGCCATCGCCAGGCGGACGACCGGCTGCGTGAACGGCTTGTCGCGATGCCGGGCGAGGTACCCGACAAAGCCCCCGGCGAAGGTGTCCCCGGCGCCGGTCGGGTCGACGACCCTCTCGAGCGGGTAGGCGGGAAGCGCGAAGAACTGGTCCTCGGTGATCAGCGCGGCGCCGTACTCGCCCTGCTTGACCACGACCACGGTCGGGCCGAGCTCGAGTACGTCGCGCGCCGCCGAGACGATGCTCGGCCGAGCGGTCAGCTGGCGCAGCTCGGCGTCGTTGAGCATCAGGCAATCGACGCGGCGGATCACTTCTTCGAGCGCCGGGCGAGCGATGTCGATCCAGAGGTTCATCGAGTCCATCGCCACGAACTGCACCTGGCCACACTGCTCGAGAACGCTCAGCTGGAGCTCGGGCTGGATGTTGGCCAGGAACAGGACGTCGCAGTCGCGCGAGGACTCCGACAGGCGCGGCTGGAAGTCCTCGAACACGTTGAGCTGGGTGTCGAGCGTCTCGCGGGAGTTGAGATCCCAGCCGTACTCGCCAACCCAGAAGAACGTCTTGCCGTCGGGCACACGCTCGATGTCGGCGATGCTGGTGCCGCGGGTGGCGACCACGTCGAGATCCGCGTCGCTGAAGTCGGCGCCGACGCGGCCGACCACATGGACCTGGTCGAAGAACGAGGCCGCGAGCGCGAAGTGCGTGGCGGCACCGCCGAGCATCCGCTCGCGCTCGCCGAACGGCGTCTTGACCGCGTCGAACGCGACCGATCCGACGACCGTGATGCTCACGCGCGGAGCGCCTCTGCGGGGGCGCCCGCGGCGGCGCCGAGTCCGGCGTCCTCGCGCAGTCCGGCCGCCTTGTCGGTCCGCTCCCACGTGAAGTCGTTGTCCTCGCGACCGAAATGGCCGTACGCAGCGGTCTTCTGGTAGATCGGCCGGTGCAGTTTGAGGTACTGGCGGAACGCCCCCGGCCGTAGATCGAAGTGCTCGTTGATCAGCTCGAGGATCCTCGAACGTGAGACCCTCTCGGTGCCGAACGTCTCGATCATCGTCGAAACGGGATGGGCGACGCCGATCGCGTACGCGACCTGGACCTCGGCCCTGTCTGCCAGGCCGGCCGCGACGACATTCTTGGCGACGTAGCGGGCGGCGTACGCGGCGCTGCGGTCGACCTTGCTCGGGTCCTTGCCGGAGAACGCGCCGCCACCGTGGCGCGCCATCCCGCCGTAGGTGTCGACGATGATCTTGCGCCCGGTCAGACCGCAGTCACCCATCGGGCCGCCGATCACGAACCGGCCGGTCGGGTTCACCAGCAGCGCCTTGTGCAGCTTGCGCGCGTCGTAAAGCTCCTCGGGCACCACCGGCTCGATCACGTGCTCCCACAGGTCGTCTTTGAGCAGCGACTCGGCGCCGTCGCGGTGCTGGGTCGAGATCAGCAGCTTCTCGACCTCAACCGGACGCCCGTCCACGTACCGGACCGTCACCTGCG
>Ga0335076_10000894_pt1 | contig 28265 bp, 27 predicted proteins | sample Lox_Sample_25_FD_206717 | JGI IMG/M metagenome (GOLD analysis project Ga0335076, IMG submission 206717) | Soil microbial communities from Loxahatchee National Wildlife Refuge, Florida, United States - Lox_Sample_2.5 | ecosystem: Environmental > Terrestrial > Soil > Wetlands | place: USA... | reverse complement strand
GCTGGCCCTGCCGTCCGGCAGCTTCCCCGGCGTGGACGAGTCGGACGTGTTCGAGTTCCTGGACCGGCACGCGAGCAGCTGAGGTCCGGCGGTGCCGTCAGGTCTGCTCGGGCCGGCGCTCGGCCGCGAGGATCCAGACCGAGAACAGCACTAGGAACAGCCCTGTCGCGCCGATGTACAGGGCGAACAGCACCGCTACGGCTGTCAGCAGCGGATTCGGCCAGGAGAACCGGACCAGGAAAGCCGCGCCCATCCCCACCAGGCCGAGGCACGTCAGCAGCACCATCGCCCGGTTGTTGCGCAGCGGGTTGGGTGCGTAGTGGGCCGGCTCGTGCGGGTGCGCCGTCTTCGCCTCCTCGGCCGCCTGGGTGACCTGCCACGCGATTTCCTCGGCCGGCGTCGCCATGTGCAGGCAGCTGACCAGCCAGTTCGTGCCCAGGCAGACCTGGCGCCCGGCGACGAAGGAGATATCGATCCCGGTGCGCTTCTTCTTGACCGAGCTGATCCGGGTCAGCGGGAACTGCCGGCTGAGGAACCCGGACCTGATCGTCACCATGCCCGTCTCCCGGCCGAGCGTGATGGCGATGGGCCGGCCGCTGACCAGGATCGACATGACGGCGACGATCAGGATCAGCGGGATCGCGAACACGGGCACGAACATCAGCCAGATCAGGCCGATATTGACCACGGCGATCAGGATCGACACGGCCTGGAAGGCGAACGGGAACCGCCACCGTTGATCCGGCATACGCGGATTATCGCGATTGAGTGCCGGTCACGGCCGAGATTTCCGCATTCTGCGGCGGTCAGCCGAATTCGGGCGAACGCTTCTCCCGCAGCGAGGCGAGCCCCTCGCGGATGTCCTCGCCCATGAACGTCAGCATCTCGTACGCGGCCGACTGGTCGAAGATCGGTCCGGCGCTGCGGACCCAGCCGTTGAGCGCGCGCTTGGTCAGGCGGATCGCCAGCTGCGGCCCGGTCGCCAGCTGGTTCGCCACCCGGACGGCCTCGGGCAGAACCTCGTCGCGAGGCAGCGCCTTCGAGACCAGCCCGATCCGCTCGGCCTCCGCGCCGGTCACCATCTCGCCGGTCATCAGGTAGTACTTCGACCGCGCCAGGCCGCACAGCAGCGGCCAGATGATCGCCGCGTGATCGCCGGCCGCGACTCCGAGCCGGACGTGCCCGTCGCCGAGCCTGGCGTCGGCGGCGCAGATGCTGATGTCCGCCAGCAGCGCGACGACCAGGCCGGCCCCCACCGCGACGCCGTTGATCGCGGACACGATCGGCTTCTCGCAGTTGACCATGTTGTAGACCAGGTCGCTCATCTCGGCCAGCATGTGCGTCACGAGGTCGTAGTCGCCGATCTGGCGCTCCACCATGGCCAGGTCGCCGCCGGCGGAGAAGGCCCGCCCGGCTCCGGTGACGACGGCCACCCTGGTCTCGTCGTCCCGGCTGATGTCGGCCCAGACGCGGGCCAGCTCGGCGTGCATCTCCTCGTGCGCGGCGTTGAGCACCTCGGGCCGGTTGAGGGTGACAAGCAGCACGCCGTGCGGCTGGCGCTCGAGCCTGAGGTGCTGGTAGCTGTCGAGGTCCATGTCGGGCAGATCCCTCCCGGATGTCGGCACGGTGCCCGCGGCCGGTGGCAGCCGCGCTGGCGACATTTTGGCAGGCATCCTCACTTCGCCTCGCCGCCGACCCGGCTCGGCGCAAGACCTGCTGGCCGGAGTGCCCAGCCGGGCGGCGGGCTAGACGAGCGTTGAGGCCGGCCGTCGCATTGCCGCATAGTTCCGAGATAGGAACGTCGGCGCACGATGGAGGCACGCGATGACGACACCAGCCCCGGCGACTTGCTGCCCCGTGGGCGAGTCGTTCGACCCGCTGTCGCTGCACCGCGTCAACGCCGACGAGCACCTCGCGTTCGGCAAGGGGCTGCACTACTCCTCGGCGCGAACTTCGGCGGGCTCGAGACGCAGATCGCGATCGGCGAGCTTGCCCGGCGCTTCCCGCGGCTGACACTGGTGCCAGGTCAGGAGCTGACGTTCCATCCCAGCATCAGCTTCCGCGGGCCGCAGCGGCTCATGGTGCGGGACTGCGCTGGCGCTGCCGTGAGCCTACGGTTAGTATTACCAGCAAGTAACTTACGCTGTACCGCGCGGCCGCCTCGGTCCGCAGGCCGGCCCGCGTACCTGGCGCAAGGAGTGCGATGACCAGCCCTGATCAGCCCGCCGGCGGCTTCTCGCTCGAACTGTCCGCCGACGTCCGGCAGATGCGCGACTGGCTGCATGAGTTTGCCGCCGAGGTGATCAGGCCGGCGGCCGCCGAGTGGGACGAGCGCGAGGAGACGCCGTGGCCGATCCTCGAGGAGGCGGCCAAGATCGGGCTGTACTCGCTCGACTTTTTCGGCACCCAGTGGATGGACCCGAGCGGCCTCGGCATGGTGGTCGCCTTCGAGGAGCTGTTCTGGGGAGACGCGGGCATCGGCCTGTCACTGGCCGGCAGCGGGCTGGCTGCCGTCGCGGTGGCGAGCAACGGCACGGACGAGCAGGTCGGCGAGTGGCTGCCGCAGATGTTCGGCAGCCCGGGCGACGTGAAGCTGGGCGCCTTCTGCTCGTCCGAGCCGGACGCCGGCAGCGATGTCGGCGCGATCCGGACCCGCGCCGTCTACGACCAGGCCAGGGACGAGTGGGTGCTGAACGGCACCAAGACCTGGGCAACGAACGGCGGCATCGCGGACGTGCACGTCGTGGTCGCATCGGTCGATCCGGCGCTGGGCAGCCGCGGCCAGGCGACCTTCATCGTGCCGCCGGGTACGCCGGGACTGTCGCAGGGGCAGAAGTTCCGCAAGCACGGCATCAGGGCGTCGCACACCGCCGAGGTGGTCCTGGCCGACGTGCGCGTGCCCGGCCGGTGCCTGGTCGGCGGCAAGGAGCGGCTGGACGCGCGGCTGGCACGGATCGCCGAGGGGCGCAGCGGCGGCGAGCAGGCCGCGATGCGCACGTTCGAGAAGTCGCGGCCGTCGGTCGCGGCGATGGCGGTGGGCGTGGCGCGGGCGGCGGCGGAGTACGCGACGCAGTACGCGACGCAGCGGGTCCAGTTCGGCAGGCCCATCGGGCAGAACCAGGGCGTGGCGTTCATGCTCGCCGACATGCACGCCGCCGTCGAGGCGGCGCGGCTGCTCACCTGGCGGGCGGCCTGGATGGCGCGGCACGGGCTGCCGTTCGACCACGCCGAGGGCTCGGTCTCCAAGCTGGTCGCGGGCGAGACGGCGGTGAAGGTCACCGAGCAGGCGATCCAGATCCTGGGCGGGAACGGCTACACGCGGGACTTCCCTGTGGAGCGCTGGCACCGCGACGCGAAGATCTTCACGATTTTCGAGGGCACGTCGGAGATCCAGCGCATGATCATCGGTAGGGCCGTCACCGGGCTTGACGTGCGGTAATAACCGCAGGTCATGGCGCTGGTGCGGATCTTGAAAGGGCCCGTGAACTCCGGTTTCTGGCGGTCGGTCGTTTGCCCGTTATTCCTGGTTGGTTCCCATCAGTTCCCGATAGCGTGCTGAGTTGGTGCTGACTCTCTAACCGTTAGGGTAGGTCGTTTCACGGGCTGGAAACGGAGCATCAGCCGGGCCACGAACACCACGGCCAGGACCAGGACCAGGGCGACGGCGAACAGGGCGAGCAGCACGAAGAACATGCCGCCCGAGGAAAGTACCCGCAGGGTGAGGCTGCGCAGCATCGCCCCCGCCTGTGCCGGGTCCAGGCCCTGCCCGGCGATGGCGCCCGACAGCCCGTCGGCCAGGGCGATCGCGCGGGAGGCCAGCGGCAGTGACAGGTTCGCGGCCAGGAACCCGACGACCAGGCGGGGGGCGATGTCCTTGACCGCCCACGAGGACTGGACGGTCTGGTGGCCCATCACGGTGATCCCGCCGGCCAGCACCAGGAGGACGTAGCCGGCGTCGGCGACCGCGAGCGACCCGGTCCACAGGCTGCGGACGGTGGCGAACTGGCCGGCCTGCGGGGTGGTCAGCAGGGTGCGGCCGATCAGCGCGAACAGCGGGCTGACCGCCGAGGTGACCAGGCTGGTGAACCAGGAGTCGACCGCGCCCGCGACGTGGCAGGACAGGTCCAGTACCCCGCAGGCCGGGGCGGCGGCGGTCATCAGCGGCCGACCAGGGACTTCAGCACGGTCACGATCACCGGGGCCAGGATCGCCAGCCCGTAGCCGATCGCGGCGGACTTCAGCGCGGTCTTGGCCCGCTCCACCTCGGCGGGGTCGCCGCCGGCCATCAGGTAGCGCAGCCCGCCGACGGTCAGGAACAGGGTCGCGACCCCGGCGAGGATGCCGACGATCCACGCGGTGGCGTTGCTGATCACCTGGCCGATCGAGGCCGCGGCCGGCAGGGCGCTGAGCGTCATGACCGGGACCTCCTTCCGGGGCGCCGGGCGGGGCGGGAACGGGCTGGCCGGGGCCGGGCGGGGCGCTGCCTCCCTTCACGGTCGGCAGCCGGTGGTGTCAGCGACCGGGCGGCGCCGGGCCCCGGCCATTCCGGGGGGGCCTCCCCGCTGTCTGAAATCCGCTTAGCCGCCGGGTTCTTGACACCCGGCGGCCGGATTGGTGCCGGATCGGCGAGGATCCCGTCGCTGATCGCCCGGATAAGCCGGGTCTCGGCGCGGCGGCGGCGGTGGCACAGCGCGCTGTGACTGACCCCGGTCTCGGCGGCGACCTGGGACAGGGGGATGCCCTCGAGCCGGTTGCGGCCGATCAGCTCCGCCTCGGCCGCGGTGATGACCCTGGCGCGGACCGCGGCGGCCAGCACGAAGTCCGGGTGGCCCCACGGCAGCGACGGCCCGGCGCCTGAGCTGTCCAGGTCGCGGCGGCGTGACGCCCAGGCGGCGCTGGCGCACGCGTGTTTCTGGCCGGCCCGCCACGCCGCCCAGCACAGCCGCGATGCCAGCGGCACGCGGTCCAGGTCGTCGAGGTCCAGGGCGCGCAGCGCGGCCAGGAACCCGGTCAGGATCTCGGCCTGCAGGTCCTCGGCGTCGCCGCGCCAGGCGGCGGACAGGGAGGTGGCGGCCCGGCGCAGCCCCGGCATCGCCACCCCGGCCAGGCCGACCACCCACGCCGGGTCGCCGGACCGGGCGCGGCGCACTAGCTCGGCCCAGACCTTGTTCCGCGCGGCGGTGCTGGTCGCCGGGTGCAGCAGCAGCGCGCGCAGCTCGCCCAGCGGCATCATCCGGTCCGGCAGGCCGGCCGCGAGGCGGCGGGGTTGACGGCCAGCGGCCGCGGGCCTGTGGTCAGCGCCCGGAACGCGGCCTCGGCCGCTTCCAGCGGCCCTGGCCCGCCGCCCCCGGCCCGGCTCCCGGCCAGGGCAGGTGATCGGGCAGCGTCCGGGCAGGCGCGGGCGGGATCGTCGTGGCGCATGAGGGCCTCCCTGGAGGGACTCGCGGTTTCGCGGCTCCCAGCAAGCCAGCCGTCATGGACCTCCCGGCGACCTCCCGCATACCTCGCGGGGCCTTCTCGCCGGCCCGGCGTGCACCTGAGGGCGACCTGGCTCGCGCCGTCCGGTCGCAGCCGGGCGGCCCGGCCGTTCACAGCTTCTGCCTCCGGGTTTCCCCGCCAGGTCCACGGCGGGTACACGCCAGGTCGGTGCCAGGTACACCGCGGGTACACGCACTGCGGTAACGCACGCACGTCCCTCGGGTGCTTAAGGCTGCCGTTCGGGCGGGTCCGCTGCAGATCGCGGCTGGCCAGGCGTCAAATTCCGGGCCGGATCGCGGATTTCCCTACCGTCAGCGATCCGCGGCCGCGGGGCGCCACCGCCCATGGCAGAACCAGCCCGCGCGCCCGGCTCCTCGCCGGGCCGGCCCTCCATAGCGTCATCTCCTGCTGGCGCTGCGGTCACCACGATCGCCGTGCCGGTCACCGTCTGGCCCGCCATCCCCGCGCCCGCCCGGTGCACGGCCAGCCCCGGCTACCTGCCGTGCCCCCGCCGTTACACCAGCGCCGCCGCGCAGGCGGTGATCGGCGCCCTCTCGCGCCCCGGTGACCTGGTCGCCGCGCCCCGGCCGGGAGATGAGGCGTTCCTGGCCGCCGCAGCCCGCGCCGGCCGCCGCGCCGCCGGCCCTGACGTGCCGCCGCCGGGCGGGCACTACGGCGACGGCACCGGCGCGGCCGCGCTTGCCGTCGTCACCGCCTGCCCGGCGCCATGGTGCCGGCCGCCCGCCCCGGCCGGTGCCGACGGCACAGATCCCGGCCTGCCGTGGGCGGCCTGCCAGCGGGTGCTCGGCGGGCTGTTTCTGGCCGCGCCGGGCAGGATCGCCGACAAGGCGTCACGCATCTCCTGGTGCAGCAAGGGTCTCGTGGTCGGTGTCGGCGTCGCCGCACATCCGGGCTCTAGGGTGGTGCTGAGTTGGTGCTGACAAGCGCCCGTCCATTAGGGCGCCGCTAAAGACCCTGTCGGGCTTTTCGCTGCTGGCCTGGCGTGCGGCCGCACCGGACCAGGTTCGCGCCGCGATCGCCGAAGTGGCCAGGCTCTTCGCAGCTGGCGTGCTGCGTGCCGCTGCCGATACGGTGTGCCCATCACGCGGGCGGCGCGGGCGCACCAGCTGCTCGAGGACCGGGCGGTAACGGGCCGGATGCTGCTCGTGCCGTGAGCCTATCTCTGGGATAGGAGTGCCCGGCCACACACCCCGCGCGCTCTGTGACGACTTCGCAGGAGCCGTGCCGCACCCGGGGGCCCGCTGGAGCCCCGGCAGGGCCCCAGGGCGATGCCGGCGGGACGTCGCGGTCGCAGCGGCTGCGGCATGCGTCGTGGCTGTGCTCGCTGGTGCAGCTCGCCCGCCCTGTGAGGCAGTCAGTTGTCGTGTCCGGTTCCGGTGAGTGAGAGGAACGCTGATTTCAGGCCACCGTCGGTGACGGTGAGGCCGGTGATGTGATGTCGCTGCTCGTAGAGGCTCCAGACGGTCTCGTCGGGGCGACTTGTGTGCAGCCTGATCCGGCGTCCGTCGAGATCGACTGCTGTCACTCCGGGCAAGCCGTCCAGGCCGGTGGGCGCAGTGCCGTGCCAGGTGAAGCTGACGAGGACGGCAGACCTTCCAGCGGCCCGAACTTGCTCGGGTGTCCCGTCAGCGACCGTGGTCCCGGCCCGGATGACGATGATGCGGTCGGCGTTCTGATCGGCCTCCTCGAGGTAGTGAGTGGAGAACAGCACGGTCTGCCCGCCGGCGCGGCAGGCACGTACGCTGTCCCAGAAGACCTGCTGGGCCTGCACGTCGAGCCCGGCGGTCGGCTCGTCTAGGACGAGGAGCGCCGGCCTGCCGATCATTGCAACTGCGAAACGCACTCGCTGGGCCTGCCCGGTAGACAGTCGTTCCGTCCTGCGATTGCGGATACCTTCGAGTCCGGTGAGCCTGACCGTCGTCTCAAGATCCAGCGGCTGGGGGTAGAGACGGCCGATGCACCGGAGCAGCCCGCCGACCGTGACCCCGGACATAAGTCCGGCATCCTGGAGCATGACGCCGACCTGCCCGGCGGCGACCGCCTGGGCCGGCGGCACGCCGAACAGGCGGGCAGTTCCCGCGTCGGCGCCGAGCAGGCCGAGCAGGACGCGGATCGCGGTCGTCTTGCCCGCGCCGTTGGCGCCCAGCAGCGCCACGAGGGCCCGTTCCGGTATCTCAAGGTTGAGACTGTCGAGCGCGCGGACGGTGCCGTAGCTCTTGCTGACCCCGGCCAGTCGCACGGCGTCGTCCCCTGCCGGCGCTGACGGCGGCCGGGTCAGTGATGGCCCGGCTCCGGCCCAGCATGCTAGCGCCGCCAGCCCGCCTGTCCACGCGGCAAGCACGAGCACGCTGGTCAGGCTGGGAGTGCTTCCCGCGGCGATGCGCCAGCCAAGCTCGGCTTGGCTGTAGGACGGCAGCGCGGCTGCCGCGTGGCGCAGCGCGGCCGGGAAGATCGCAGGCGGGACCCACAGACCGCCCAGTGCTGCCAGCGCGAAATAGCAGGCCATGCTCAGGCCGTAGGCGGTGGTGGTGTCGGTGGTGATTCCGATGAGGATGCCGAGCAGCACGAACGGGAGCACGCCGGCCCACAGGGCCGCCAGCCCGAGGAGCCACTGGCCGGCGGTGAGCTGAACATCGTGCGCCAGCCGCGCGGTGACACCGACGGCGACAACCGCGGGCAGCGACGCGAGCAGGGCTGCGCAGATCCGCGCCGCCATGACCCGGGCTGCAGACAGCGGCGTCACCGCGAGAACGTCAAGCCAGCCCCGCTCCCTGTCGGAGGCCAGCCGCGGGGCCGTCGCAGACAGCGCGCCCCACTGCGCCCCGAAGGCTGCCATGGCCACCATGACCTCGACCGACGCTGGCAGGCCTCCGCCCTGAGCGCGTTGACCGGTAAAGATCCCGGCGAACAGCAGGTAGAAGCCCACTGGCGCGGCCAGCGCGAGCACAACGTACCGGGCGTCCCTGACCGACCGGACGACTTCCAGGCGCAAGTAGCCGCCCATCACCGTCCTCCATAGCTGCCTGGCATCGGCCCATCGCCGGCAGGCGATGCCAGGTCACTGCGCGACTGCGCGACTGCCTGGCTGATCACCAGTTCGCGGACCGCATCCAGGAACCCATCAAGCAGCACCAGATCTGCGTGGGAGTACCGCGTCAGCAGCCGCTGCGTGCCGTCCACCAGTCCGGCGAAAGCTGCCCGGCCTTCCCGCCGGGCGAGCGCTGTCACCTCGACCAGGACCTTGCGCCGGTCGGTGCTGTCCGGTACCCGGCGCATCCGGCCGGCTCGTTCCATCCGGTCGATCACGCTGGTCACAGCCGAGGTGCTGAGGCCGGCCATCGCCGCTAGCCGTCCTGCGCTAATGGGCTCGTCCCGGGCGACTATCTCCAGGCAGCGCAGATCCGTCCGATGCAGCCCCGCCTTCTCGGCGACCGCCTCATCCAGCCGGTCCAGATCCGTCCCCAGCGCACGCAGCGACAGGCCTACCTTCCGCCGCAGTTGGTCGGCCTCATTGCCTCGATCATCGGACATTCCGACAATCGTAGCATTGGGCCCGCCGGCTGTCGGCTGCGCGGCAGTGATCCGAATCAGACATGCGCGCGGCGCGCTGAAGCCGCCAGGGGCTGGGTGGCCAAACGGTCGGCCGTGCCCGCTGACGGGGCACGCTTCCATTCGGGCATCGTGCTGAGGTAGCGGCCCCCGCGGGGAAGCCCAGGCTGCTGTCTCGGATCGAGGGTCCGCAGGCGCCCGCGAGATATCCGGGATGGTGGGCGGGGTGAAAGACGTCATGGTCGGGGCACGCGCAGCCATCTCGCGCAGGCGATGGTGCAGGAACTCATCGGTCACCAGCCCGCATTCTCGCGAGGTTGCTAACGGGTGGCATCCCTCGGCGCGCCGGGTGTTGACCCGGCATTTCGGACGGGCGGCGAAGCGGCGAGCGAGGGGCCGATCTCGGGCTGTCTGTCCGACCAGTTCGTCGCCCGGCCCAGGCGACGAGGAAAGGGGTCAACCTGCGGCCGCACACGCGAGCCAGCCGGAGACACGGGCTGGCCGCCGCCGGCATAGCGAGTCCGGGCACGCGGGCATGGACGGCGTTGGTCCTGGAGCAGGTTGCCCATCAGCTAGTGGCTGCCGCCCGGACACCGCTGCCGCGCGATCAATGAGCTCCAGGTGCACGCCCGATACCGGCCCGGCCCTTTGCCGCTGCCGGTATGACGCCCGCCGCGCGCAGGAGGCGGACGAACCAATCATGGACTCAGCCGCCCGCGACTATCCGGGCGGCGGCCTGCGGGTATCCGACGCCGACCGTGACCGGGCGCTGTCAGAGCTGAGCCGGGGCCTTGCAGGTCGGCCGGATCACGGCTGACGAATTCGACCAGCGGTCCGGGCGGGCCCTGGCCGCTCGCACAGGGAAACAACTGACCGAGCTGGTCGCTGACCTGCCGCTCGAGCACATCCGCGCCGCACCCGCAACCGGCCAGGGGCGTGGCTGTCGCGTCCTCGACCCCAGGATCACCGTCGGCGCTGCCGCTGCTGCCACGGCCTTCGCTGCCGTAGCCGGAGCCAACGCGCAAAGCCGCGGCCGCAGCCCGCAGTAACTCAGGTTCTTGCGCGAAATGGTGGCCCGCCACGGCCCATGCCGGCGCCCCCCGAGCTCTCGCCCGCTCCGGGCTTTGACTGGGCCGGGGTGATTACGCCAGGGGCAGTCACCGTACTGCTTGTCGAAAACTGATCATTTTCCTGAGGGTGTCCCGCCCGGGCCCGCCCTGGACGGAGTCGCGAGCAGGCCAGCCGCCGAGCTGCGCATGCTGGGATGCGCACCATGAAGGCGTGCTCTGGCCAGCGAGACGACGCGCGGATCGAATCCGCCAGAATGCCCGTCGGCCAGGAGGTGCGTGGTTACCTCTCTGGCAGCGGCTTGCCGGCCGGGCGGGATGCAGCGCTGCTGGCATGGGTCCGGCAGACCCAGCCGCTGGGCCGGTGCCGCTGGAACAGCGGCGCGCGGGCAGCGTGGACTGTCACAGGCAAGGGCGGTGCCTTGTCTTGAAGGGAGAGGGAAATTCACCGAGAGGACGGTTCGTGGAAGTGGCTGTGATTAGCGCGACGCGCTCCCGCGTTGGCACGTCACTACGGCAGATCAGGAGGCCGGATGTCTGAGCGGAGGGGCCCGGCGGACGCGGCACCACCAGCATCAGGAACCGGGTCGGCTGCTCTCGACCCGCGCCGCTGGCTGGTCCTGGCAGTCGTCGGGCTCGCCCAGCTGATGATCGTGCTGGACCTGACGGTCGTCACGATCGCGCTGCCGTCTGCGCAGCGGTCGCTGCACTTCGCGACGGTCGACCGGCAGTGGGTCGTAACCGCGTACGCGCTGGCGTTCGGCAGCCTGCTGCTGCTGGGCGGCCGGCTGGCCGACCTCCTCGGCCGCAAGGTCACCTTCATGGCCGGGCTGGCCGGGTTCGCCGCCGTATCCGCTGTGGGCGGGGCGGCCACCAGTTTCGCCATGCTGGTCGCCGCGCGTGCCTGCCAGGGCGGGTTCGCGGCCGTGATGGCACCATCGGCGCTGTCGATCCTGACGAACACGTTCCAGGATCCGAAGGACCGCGGCAAGGCGTTCGGCGTCTTCGGCGCGATCGCCGGCGCTGGGGGCGCGCTGGGCCTGCTGATCGGCGGTGCGCTTACCGAGTTCCTGTCGTGGCGGTGGACCCTGTACGTCAACCTGTTCTTCGCCGGGGTGGCGTTCGCGGGCGCGGCGGCGGTGCTGAAGCGGCAGCCCGTCCGCGGCGGCCAGCGGCTGGATCTGCCGGGCGCGGTGCTGGTCGGCGGGGCGATGTTCTGCCTGGTTTACGGATTCGCCAATGCAGCGACTCATAACTGGCACGCGCCATCGACGTACGGTTTCCTCGCCGCCGGCGCCGCCGCGCTGGCCGGCTTCGCCGCCTGGCAGGCGTCGGCCAGGGCACCGCTTCTGCCGCCGCGGGTGGTTGCGGACCGCAACCGGGCGGGTGCCTACCTGGGAATGCTGATCGCCGGAGCGGGCATGTTCGGGATCTTCCTGCTCCTCATCTACTACCTGCAGGGCACCCTCGGGTACTCGCCTGTGGTCACCGGCCTCGCCGTCCTGCCGATGGTGGCCGTCCTGATGGTGTCCGCCGCGGCCGGGCAGGTGGTGCTGATGCCGCGGACGGGCCCCAAGCCGCTGGTGGGGCTGGGCATGCTGACCGCCGCCGCGGGCATGGCCTGGCTCACCGGGATCGGCGTACACTCCGGGTACGCCACCGCCATCCTGGGGCCGCTGCTCGTAGTCGCGCTCGGACTCGGCCAGGTGATCGCACCCGCCGTGAACACCGGCACGTTCGGAGTCGCGCCCTCTGACGCAGGCGCCGCTTCGGCCACCATCAACGTGAGCCAGCAGCTCGGCGGCTCGATCGGCACGGCATTGCTCAACACGGTCGTGGCCGGCGCCACCGCCAGCTACCTGACCTCCCGCCTGAACCCGGCAGCCTCCGGCGCCGGTCATCCCGGCCGGGCGCTCGTCCAGCAGTCCCTCGTGCACGGCTACATCATCGGCTTCTGGTGGACGGTCGGCATTTTCGGGATCGGGGCGGTGGTCTGCGGGATGCTGCTGCGGCGCGGGGCCCTGTACCCCGGCCAGGCCGCGGCGACTGCGGTTACCACTGCGGAGCCGCAGACGGCACGCGACTGACACCAGCCTCCGTGCACTCGTCAGATTCTTCCCCGGTCGGCTGTCCTTAGCGGCAACACGCGAGTACTGACCCGCCGGGTCGCGCCGACGTGATGGGGTCGGCGCACGCTGGCTGCGGCGCGGGTTCGCTGGTGCCGCCGGTACCGCACCGAAGGTCTGTCAACCGCTGACTTCGGCTGACCGCGAGTAGCACGTCCTGACGCCCGGGGGCGAGCGGGCCCTGCTGTTATGCGGCCGCGGGCGCCTGCACGGCCAGCGCTCAGGCCAGCGGCGCGATCATCACGTGGCCCGGCGCCGGGTCGCCGCTTGCTTGTCACATTCTCCTCATGCCGGTTGTCATTAGCGGTGACACGCGAACACTGACATGCCGGGTCGTGCCGGCGTGACGGAGGCGGGAGCGAGCTCATGCGAGTACTAATCATCGGCGCTAGCGGCGCCGTCGGAAGCTGGCTGACCCGGCAGCTGTGCCAGCAGGGGCATGACGTGACCGGGACATGCCGTTCCGCGTCCAGGGAAAGCAGGATCCGCTCAGCGGGCGCGACCCCGCTCGTCCTGGATGTCCTGGACGGCGCGGCGACAAGGTCGGCTGTGACGGACGTGGGGCCGGACGCGATCGTCTATCAGGCTACGGCGCTGGCGGGGATGCGTTTCGGCCGCAGCCTGGACAAGACGTTCGCGCCCACCAACCGGCTGCGCACGGCCGGCATCGACAACGTGATAGCCGCCGCCCGCTCGTCGGGAGTGCGCAAGCTCGTCGCGCAGAGCTTCGCGCCCTACCGGTACGCCTCGCCGGGACCGGTGGCCTCAGAAGACGACCCGCTGCTGGCGAAGCCGCCAGCCACGGCCGCGCAGACGTTCGCCGCGATGGCCCACCTGGACCAGGCGGTGACAGCGGTCGGCGGCATCGCGCTGCGCTACGGCGGGTTCTACGGCCAGCCGGACCAGATGACAGCCGCCGTGGCCAAACGCCGCTACCCCCAGATAGGCGGCGGCACCGGCATGATGTCCTTCATTCACCTCCATGACGCAGCCGCAGCGGCTGTACTCGCCCTGGACGCCGACGGCCCGGCCATCTACAACATCACCGACGACGAGCCTGCCCCGATGCGCGAATGGCTTCCTGCCCTGGCCGAGGCGATGGGCGCCAAACCTCCCCGGCGCGTGCCCGAGTGGGCCGGCCGACTGATCATGGGCTCAGCGCTGGACATGCTCACCCAGGCCCGCGGCGCGGCCAACACGAAGGCGAAAAAGGAGCTCAGCTGGACCCTGCGCTACCCGACCTGGCGGGAAGGGTTCCGCACGATCCGGGCGTGAGAACGGTCCCCGGCCTCAGGATCTGCCCGCTGCACGCGGCAACATCCGGCAGGGCCGGGTAGGGACGCTGATACCGATGACTGGTGATGCTTTGCGCTTGAGGTTCCCGGCGCTGGAACACGCCGCGTGGCTCGGCACGCCCGCAGCCGCTCCGGGCGCAGCCCCGGCGGCCGATGCAGCGACCGATGCGCCGGATGCGCAGCGCACCGGGCAGCGCCGCTGGCCCGCCTGGGGGGAGGAGACCCGCAAGGAGTGCCGGTCGCTGATCGCCGCTTACCCGGGTGTGCCCGGCAGGCGCGCTGCCATCACGGGCCCGGTCGCCGAGATCGCTGCCACGATGGCGGCGTGGCTGTCGCCCGGCTGCGCGGTGGCCGGCGCCGGGGAGTACCACACAACCCGCAACTGGCCCGTGCGCTCAGCACGGACGGCAGGCCAGGCGGGCCCCCGCGAGCGGGGGGCCGCTACCTCAGAAACGGCAGCGAGGCGGTCCTGCGCGTGTTGCGAGAGTTCTTGTGAGCGCGCCGCATCTTGGGCAGGGCCAGGAGAACTAGCGCCGTCGCCCGGGGTGGCCCATTACGCCGCCTCCCGCACGCGGCACTGGCTGGGCTTTGGGTGACCCGTATGGATTATGACCAGCACGGACATGGCTACTCGGTCCACCGGCGTCCCGACCCGCGGATCGCGTCTCGCATTCATGCCGCGCTGGGCGACGCGCGCACGGTGGCCAACGTCGGCGCTGGCACGGGATCGTACGAGCCAGACGGCCGTCACGTGCTGGCGTTCGAGCCGTCACAAGTCATGCGCGCCCAGCGACCCGCCCGGCTGGCGCCGGCCATATCGGCGCAGGCCGAGTCGCTGCCGCTCGACGACAAGAGCGTCGACGCGGCGATGGCGATACTCACAGTCCATCACTGGGCTGACCCAGTCGCGGGCCTCAGGCAGTTGCGTCGCATCGCCCGGGGTGCGGTCGTAGTGTTCACGCTGGACGTGCGGATGCTGCCGCGTAATTGGCTGCTGGCTGAGTACGTGCCTGAGGTAATCGACATCGACAGACGCTGCTTTCCGGCGATCGAGGTCATTGCCGCATCGCTGGGCGGAACTGTGAGCGTGGAGCCCGTCCCGGTTCCATCAGACTGCAGCGACGGATTCGTGGAGGCGTACTGGGCGAGGCCCGAAGCGTTTCTCGATGACGACGTCCGTGCTGCCCAGGCGACCTGGAAAGGCCTGCCCTCCGGCGTGGAATCACGTGCGATCAGGATGCTGGCAGCTGACCTTGCGAGCGGCACCTGGGACGAGCGGCATGGCCATCTCCGCGGACAGTCCTCCTACGATGCGGGACTGGTGCTGGTTGTCTCCCGGACCGAGTGAGCCACCCTGCGGGGACATCCCAGCCCTCGCGGCGCGGGCCACCAAGCTCCCGGCGCAGCGAGCGGAACAGCGGCGCGTGCAGGGGCCGGGGCGCCGCGGCGTGCCGCTGGTGACCCGGCCGCGGCGCAATGTCCGGCTCTGCCTGGCAGACCCCGTGCTCGCGGCGGCTCGGCGGTCGTGTCACGCGGAGCCGCCGGGGCCACGGCTGGCACTGTCTGGCGGGGCCGCACCGGGCTGACGCCGCCGTTCGTTGACAATCGTTCCGGGTAGAGTAAAGTCTTAGCCTCTTAGTACTTTAATGAGGCGGGCGTGATCAGCTTCCGGGTCGATGGGCGTTCGGTGGTGCCGCCGTACCTGCAGATCGCCCAGCAGGTCCGCCAGGCACTGCGGATGGGCGTGCTCGGGATGGGCGACAAGCTGCCCACGGTACGGGAAGTCGTCGCGGCGACGGCGGTCAACCCCAACACCGTCCTGAAGGCCTACCGCGACCTGGAGCGCGACGGCCTGGTCGAGCCGCGGGCCGGGCACGGCACCTTCGTGGTGGGCCGCCCGTCCGGCCCGCCGCCCGGCACGCATTCACGGCTGGCCCGCAGCCTGGCGCACTGGGTGCGCGGCGCCCGCGAGGCCGGCCTGGATGACGAGTCGATCGAGTCACTGCTGCGCCTCACGCTGCGGGCGGCTGCCGAGGAGGAGACCGCATGACGGGCAGCGCTGATCCCGCTGTGATCCAGACCCGCGGGCTGTCCAAGCGGTACGGCAAGGTCGCCGCCCTGAGCGATGCCACCATCACCATTCCCGAGGGCCGGATATCGGCGCTGATCGGTCCGAACGGCGCCGGGAAGACAACCCTGCTGCTGCGGCTGCTCGCCGGGCAGGCCAGGCCGACCGGCGGCGAGGCCTCGGTGCTCGGCAGCCCTCCCGGGCAAGAACCCGCCTTCCTCGCCGGCATCGGCTTCCTGGCCCAGGAAATCCCGCTGTACAGGCGCCTGTCCGCCGAGGATCACATCGGCATCGGAGCGCACCTGAACTCGCGCTGGGATTCCGAGTCCGTGCGGGACCGCCTGGAGAGCCTGGGTATCCCGCTGGGCCAGAAAGTGGGCACGCTGTCCGGGGGGCAGCGCGCCCAGCTGGCGCTGGCGCTGACGCTCGCGAAGCGGCCCCGGCTGCTCCTGCTCGACGAGCCCGTAGCCGCGCTGGACCCGCTCGCCCGGCGGCAGTTCCTGGCGCACCTGGCCGAGGCAGTGGCCGGCGGCGGCATGACCGCCGTGCTGTCCTCGCACCTGATCGCTGACCTGGAACGAACCTGCGACCATCTCATCCTGCTGGCCGCATCGCACGTTCAGCTGTGCGGCGACATCGACACGCTGCTGGCCGAGCACCGCGTCCTGATCGGGCCGGCCAAGGACACCACGGCTATCGAGCGCGACCACACCCTGGTGCAGGCCGTGCGAACCGCGCGGCAGACAACGCTGCTGATCCGCGGGAACAAGCCGGTCACCGACCCGGCCTTCGAGGCCTCCGACGTCGGCCTGGAAGAACTGGTGCTCGGCTACATGGGCCAGCACTCCGCGCCGGCGCACCTGACCGCGATCGGAGAAGGCCAGTGACCTGGGTCGTCTGGCGCCAGCACCGCAACCAGGCGTACTTCGCCGCCGCCGCCCTCGCCGCCTTCGCGGTCCTGATGGTGGTCACCGGCCGGCAGATGGCCTGGCAGTACCAGTCCGCCCTCACCTCCTGCACTGCCAGCCACAATTGCGGCAACCTCGCGAACATCCTGAACCTGGGCAACCCCGTGCTGTCCTTGCTGGTCACGCTCACCGTGGCGGTGCCGTGCCTGCTGGGCATGTTCTGGGGCGGACCGCTTCTGGCCCGAGAGCTCGAAACCGGCACCAGCCAGTTCGCGTGGACGCAGAGCGTCAGCCGCCGCCGCTGGCTCACCGTCGAAGCCGGCTGGGCACTGCTCGCCGCAGCCGCCTGGGGCGGCGCCGTCTCGGCCCTGGTCACCTGGTGGTCCAGCCCGGAAAACGCCCTCAACCACCAGAACTTCCAGCCCGGCCAGTTCGACATCCAGGGCATCGTCCCCGTCGGCTACGCGCTGTTCGCCATGGCCCTCGGCATCACCGCCGGCGCGCTGCTCCGCCGCACCCTGCCCGCCCTGGCCGTCACCCTGGGGTTCTTGATATTCCTGCGCATCGTGGTCGCCGATTTCCTGCGCCCGCACTACCTGACCGCGCTCACCAGGACCTTCAGCTTCCTGCACCCCCCGGCCCTGCCAGAAGGGTCCTACTGGCAGGTCTCGGGCGGCGTCACCGGCCCGGGCGGCCTGGTACCGGCCAGCACGGCCCACGGCGGCCCCAGCATCACTTTCGCCGGCGTGAACCTGCCCGTGAGCAACCTCCCGTCGGCGTGTCAGGCGCTCATGTTCCAGAATCCGCGCAGGCTCGCTTCCTGCCTGGCCGGGCGCGGCTACCACGCGGTTATCAGCTACCAGCCCGCCAGCCGGTACTGGGCATTCCAGGGCATCGAGACCAGCATCTTCATGGTCCTCACCGCCGCCCTCCTCGCTGCGACAGCGATCGTGGTCCTGCGCCGCGACGCCTAAACATCCAGCACCGTGCAGCACCCCGAAGGAGCACGCATCATGGACCGAGCCAGCTGGCACTATCCCACCGGTGACCTGCGAGTATCCGACGCCGATCGCGACCGGGCGCTCGCCGAGCTGACTGAGGCATTCCAGGTAGGCCGGCTGACGGCCGAAGAATTTGATCAGCGATCCGGGCAGGCCCTGGGCGCCCGCACCGGGAACGACCTCACCGCCCTGCTCGCCGACCTGCCAGCCGATCCGGCGCCCGCCACCCGGGCCAAGGCGCTGGAAGGATCCCGGCGCGTCCGCGCAACCCGGATCACCTTCGCTGCAGGTGCCGCCGCGATCTGCTGCGCCTTCTCGGCCGCAGCCGCCGCCCTCAGCACCGGCCCCAGCCTCCAGCAACGTGAGTTCCTCCAGGCAACGCTGGCCAGCCGGGGCCTGCCCGTGCCGCCAGCGCTTCTCCGCAGCCCGGGCTTCAACTGGGCCGGCACGCTAACACCGGCAGCAATCGCCGTGCTGCTCATCGTGCTGGTCATTTGCCTGCGCGTGCATATGGCCCGCACCGACCGCGCCTAGACAGTGCCTCCATAGGCACGAGAGCCAGCTGCCTGTCCTCGTGGCTGACCTCGATGAACCGCATGCTCACACGTCAGGCCGGCGGTTCAGGGCGTTCAGACAGCGGCGGCGCCATCTCGGCCTCTTTGGCACCTGACCACAGTGGCGTCATCGGCCGGGCAGGCCCTGCCCGGCATGCCGGCTACGCCATCAGCCATCGGCGGGGAGTGAAAGCTCGTCGTCGTTGGCTGCGGCCGCCATGCTGATTCGCCATGGAAGTGATGGCCGGCCACACAGCGAGCACGCTGCGTGCCGCTTCCTCGTCGCCAGAGATGTCGCCGGCGGGCTCGCGCTCATCTTCCGCTCGCGCGCCGTCATCGCGGCCAGGCCGGCCGCGCGGTACGGGCGTCATCATGCGCGACGCCTGGCGGCCGTCCTCCGGCAGAGTGCCAGCTACCGCGGTCGAATTGCCACGACTGCTCAGCCGCCACCAGCTGGCTGTTCCGTACGCACTGTGACCACTCACCAGCGACCCGCCGCGTCCTGGCCCGCACCCTAGCCTCGCCGGCACCGGTGTCGACGGCGAGATCGGTCCAGGCATGCGGCCATTCCACGGCCGCCGGACAGCCGACCTGCAGGATCCGCCCGGCGCGCCGCGTCACGGCAGCGTGCAGGTGGCCATGCAGGACGACGATCGGGCCGGTGAAGCGCTCGGCCGCTTCGCGGGCGTCCTGCAGGTTAAGGAGGTCGCCGGGATAGCGGAGCCCCGCCGCGCGCAGGCTTGCTCGCTGAGTCAGCAGCGGGTAGTGCCCGGCCCACAGCAGAAGGTCGTCCGCGCAATCGGCGACATCTGCCAGGTGCACCGCCGTGCAGCTATTACCGCCATCCGTGCTCTCCAGCCCGACGCCCACCAGGGCTACGCCAGGCACAGGCTGCTGGGGTGCCTGGCGCAGGACAGTGCACGCGCGGACGGGCCCCGCGGCCACGTCGAGCGCATCCGAACGCCGTGCGGTGTCGTGGTTGCCGGGGACCACCCATGCCGTCAGGCCGGCCCCCGCGATCAGCGACAGTGCGCTGCGGATCATCTCCGGTGAGCCGTCGTCAGAGATGTCGCCGAGCACGAGCACAGTCGAATGCCCGTGCCTGACGATGTCTGCCAGCGCGGCCTGCAGGATCTCACCTGCGCGCGACCGCCGCGTCACGTTGTTCCAGACCCCGTCCGCCGTGCCGGCCGGCGCGAGGTGCACGTCCGACAGCACCGCGAACCGCGCACTCCGGCTGGCTTCGGGAAGCCCTGGTCCCGGCCCAGCGGGCGCGCTTGCTGACGAGATCACGCGATCCTCCCGCTGCGATCCGGCAAATGCCGACCTGGCCGGCGACTCCATCCTGCTCTAATCGCGCGCGTACCTTGGCAGCCGCGGCGGTGACCTCCGGACCGCGGCCACCGACCGCGTGAGCTCCGGTGACGCCGAACGACGGCATGCACGCACATGACACGCCGTCCGACCGGAATGTGACGGGCCGCGCGGACAGCCCGCCCCGGCAGGCCGACGGAGGAGCGTGCACGCGGTTAACCACGATGGCGGTTAACCACCGGGCATGGCCGCGCGGCAGACACTGACCGCTGAAAAGCACGCGTCCGCGCAGCCATGGCGGATGGCCAGGCTGTTCGAAAGTGTCCCGCCGACGGGACACGCTGACCTTCGGGCCTCACACCCCGTGGCCGTCGGCCGGGCCCTGGCAGGACGGCTGGTCAGGCCAGGCTGACGAGCACTGGCGGCTAACGCCAGATGATCGCTGCACTCAGGCCCGGCGCAGTCCGGCTAGCTTCAGCCAGTCCGGTCACAGCTGCCGCGTAACCCAGCTGGCCGGCGCGCCGGGCCGGGCTGGCGCTTGAGGTGCAGGGTCGCTGCCGTGGGAGGATCTTCACATGAAGGAGGTCAGCCTCAGTGACGCTGAGCGGCGCTCGGAGCCGGACACTTTCGCTGCGTGCGTGGCCGCGATCCTGGAAGTCCCGCTGGCCGTCGTGCCCAGGAGGTCCCGGCAGGACGCGGCCAGGGACTGGGGGATGTCTCGCTGGCTGGGCGGACTGGGCCTCGGCCTGGCGCGCATCGCCGACGCAGCCTCTTTCGCCTGGGCCGGCCCGTGGGTCGCGCGGGTAGAGTCCGCGGCCGGCAAGCAGCGGTACTCGGTTGTCATGTACGGCGTGCCGTCGGGCGTCGCCTGGGACCCCTCCGGGGTCACCGCAGCCGAAGGCTGGGCAATTACCGACGGGTTTCTGATCGCGCCCGCTGACGTGGCGCAGGCGCACCTGACCAGGCCCCCGCTTCCGACGGCAGCCGGCATTGTTGAGAGCCTCTGGATAGCACCCGCGGCCGGCGAGCCGGCTCAGCCTGTCAGCAGCGTGCTGGCCCTAGCCGGTGAAGGCCTCGATGGCGACCGGCACGTCGCGGGCACCGGAACGTTCCCTTCTGGTCTGGCCGGGAGCGCACTCACCCTCATCGAGGCCGAGGTGTGCGACTCCTTCACACCGCCGCTTCTGGCGAACGAGCACCGGCGCAACGTCCTCACTCGCGGGATCAGCCTGAACGGCCTGGTTGGCCGCGACTTCGCGATTGGCGCCATCCGCTGCCGCGGGATACGGCTGTGCGAGCCCTGCCGGGTCATTGCCGGCTACGCGGGCCGTCCGGTCTTGCGCCCGCTCATACACCGCGGCGGCCTGCGAGCTGACATCCTCGACAACGGCACCATCGCAGTCGGAGACCCGATATCCCCGGTCACGAACTGAACAGTGCTGCCCGGCAAGCAGCATGTCGTCTTGCCCGGGCTGCCCGGTAACGACAAGCCGCAGCGCCGGGTTCAGCGGTGCCTTCGAGTGAACGGATCATCGCTGCACGTCTGCCCGGGACTCCTACACCGCGGCGCAGGCCACGCATGAGCTACCGCGGCGCCGCATGATCTCGATCGGGAGGCTCGAAGCCGGACCGCGCGGCACGGGAGAAACTGTTCGCCGGCTACCACGTGTTCTACGGACGCCCGGACTGGCCGCGGGAGAACTACGACCAGACCTAGGGCCGGCTTGAGCAGGACGACCAGATCCACGTGTGGGGCGCCCGCGTCGCCGGGCGCCTCGTAGGGATCGCGCACTTCCTCGTGCACGCGAGCACGACGTCCGCGGACGTCTGCTACCTCCAGGACCTGTTCACTGCGGCCGAGGCCCTCGGCAAGACGGCGCGCGCGTTGATCGCCGAGTTTGAGCGCCTGCCAGGGACAGGGGCTGCGCGCGGGTCTAAGCGGACTGCCCCCGCGGCGTGCACGGTTAGACCTTGTGGCCTGGGGCAGCCAGGAGGCGCATACTCGGTCATTCCGCAGCCAGCAGGCAGCTCGCCGCCGCGGTCTGCTGGCCGGTAGCCACCTGAACCTCGGCCACCGTCGCGTGGTGGCGGATGAGGAAGGTCGTCATAGTCTGTGAACCCGGCTGAATTCCGAACGATGTTCCCGGCGCTGGCGCGGCAGGCGTGGCTGGATACCGCGGCCAGCGCGCCGGGCGCGACGCCGGTGACGTCGGCGCTGGCGTCAGCGATCGCTTCCTGGCACGAGGGCTTGCTCGGCGCCGCGGACTGGGAGGCGGCAGCGCCGCGGGTGCGGGTCGCCTTCGCGCGCTACCTGAACGTGCGGGAAGAACATGTGGCCCTGATGGGCTCGGTCGCCGAGGCAGCGGCCACGGTAGCGGCATCGTTGCCCAGCCGGGACGGCACGATCGTGGTGGACGACGGCGAGTTCCGCAGCAACCTGTTTCCGTGGCTAGCTCTCGGCGCGCACGGCTACCGGATCATCAGGGTTGCCGCCGGAGCCATGGGGCGCACCGAGGCCCTGCTGCGCGCCATCGATGAGCGGACTACGCTCATCGCGGTCAGCCACGTCCTGTCCGCCGACGGGGAGCGCGCCGATCTGACCCGGCTGCGCGCCGCAGCCGACGCTGTGGGCGCCCGGATCTTCGCCGACGTCACTCAGTCCCTCGGCGTGCTTGGCTGCGGTGTGGCCGCCTCAAGCCTGGACTACCTCGCCGCCCACGGGTACAAGTGGCTGTTGTGCCCGCGTGGCGCCGCCTGGCTGGTGACCCCGCATTACGCTGAGCTGCGCCCGCTGATGCCGAGCTGGAAATCTGCTGCCGACGGCGGGTACTTCGGCGGTGCGCTACGGCTGGCGGACGGGGCGGCTCGCTGTGACACATCGCCAGCCTGGCTGTCGTGGATCGGGGCCGAGGCGGCCATCGGGCTGCTGTCGGCTCTCCCGGCGGAAGCGGTCGAGCGGCACAGCCTTGGTCTCGCGTCGGCTTTCCGGGACGGGGCGGTGCAGGCCGGTGCCATGCCGGTGAGTACCGGGCGGCCCAGCCACATAGTCGCCGTCCGGGTGCAGAACCCCGACTCCGTTAGTGCCCGGCTGCGCACAGCTGGGGTCCGCGCCAGGATGCTCGGCGACCGGCTCCGGGTTGGCTTCCACTACTTCAACAACGACGAGGACGTAGAAACCGCGCTCCGCGCGTTGCGCCGCTAACCGGGAGGAGCAGCCGCAATGGCCAGACAGATCCGCCAGATCCGCCCCTCGGACTACCCAGGGGTGATATCGGTCATCGACGAATGGTGGAACGGCCGTCACATGGCGGACATGCTGCCCCGCCTGTTCTTCGAGCACTTTGCCGATACGAGCTTCGCGGCCGAACGGGACGGCCAGCTGGCGGGCTTCCTGGTCGGGTTCACGTCCCAGTCACGTCCAGGTGAGGCTTATATCCACTTCGCCGGCGTCCGGCCCCGCGAGCGCGGGCGCGGGCTGGGCCGACTGCTATACGAGGACTTCTTCGCTGCGGTGCGCGCACGCGGCTGCGACCGGGTCCGCGCGGTGACGGCGCCGGCGAACCGCGGCTCGGTCCAGTTCCACCAGCAGATGGGATTCGAGATCGAGCCAGGCGACACGCTGGCCGACGGCATTCCGGTGACATCGGGATACGACGGCGACGGCCAAGATCGCGTCCGGTTCGTCAGGGACCTGGCCCTGGGTCTCGGGCACGCTGATGTGCGCACCACACGTCGGAGCCTGTTCTGACGCGGCTTCAGGCAGTGGCGACGCGCGCCGGCGGCACCCTGGTCGCGCACATGTCCCGAATGTCCGCCGTCGCCGTGAAGGCCTTGGATCTGCCCCGGGGTCAGCCAGGATCCGTCTCCCGGCCGGAACCGGACGCAGCCGGCACCGGATGGTGCTGTGCTCCGGTCGCGCGCAGCTATCGCCGTCTGCTTCTCCGGGGCAATGCCGTGGCCCGGCCACGGCAGCTAGCTCTGGCAGAAGGGCGCCAGGCTCCGGACGCCGCGCGCTGAGTAGCAGCAACTCTCTGACGATCTCGCCGTAGGCGCTTCGATGTACCTCAGATGGTCCGGCTCCTGGGCGCGCGAACGCGGCATGGGGCTGGAGAGTTCGGCGGTTACCATCGCGCTTGACCGCCGCATCCAGGGGAGGCGGGCGCTGGCGGCGTGAGACCTGGGTGTGGCGTCCACCTTGTGACCTCGGCGCGCAGGAGGCATTGGCGTGCCCATGCCGGTCACCGCTCGGGTGACTGGGGCGTTCGGCTACCGACCATCTCGTTCCGGGCAGCGTGCTCGAGAGCCTGGACTGTCCAGGCTTCGATGCTGAGCCTGGCCCTGCCGGCTGCAGCCTCGCAGGCTTCCAGCTGGCCCGGCGAGATGCGGATCTCGAGCCGGAGCACTATCCAGTCCTGGCCGCCCTGGAGTCGCGGCGCCTGGCCGGACTGGGGTGCCGAGCGTTCGGCCAGGCTGGCCCGGACTTCCCGGCGCAGCCGTTTGACTGGCCACCGGTGTTCCTCGGCCTTGCGGAGCCAGTAGTCCTGCTCGGCGTCGGCGAGGGCGGCTACCTCGGCGTGATGTCCGAAGGACAACGTGCCCCGTCGCCGGGACAGGGCAAACCGGTTGGCCACCCAGGCGTAGTTGCGCAGCGTCTGGTAATCCAGCGATGTCTGCTCGACCGCCGCCCGGTAACGGCCGGCATATGCCCTCTCTCCGAAGACCAGCCAGTCGCCCAGGCACCACGCCGCCGACGTGCTGACAGCAGAAAGCTGCCGGCCGATGCTCAGCCACCGCTCGAACGGCAGTTGCCTCGGCAACTGCAGCCCGTTGCCCGACAACATCACCTGCGGACCCGGCCGGACGACCGCCGGCGCACACGGCGCGGACCGCCCGGCAGCCGGAAGGGGACCGGCCAGTGAAGTTCCCATCACCTCAGCTCCCCGTAGTAGCGGGCGCTGCAGGCCGTCCGCTTGCAGCTCACGCCGAGCCGCGCGGGGTCAGTCGGCAGGAATGACACGCAGGCCTCCGCGGGCGCCGGGAACTGGCCGCCATCTACCTCCGTGCGCATCGGCGGCGAATCCGCCGATCCAGGCCGGCGCGACCCAGGTCGAGTCGAGCTCATCGCGGCTCATGACGCAGGCGCTAGCCGGTCCCGGGAATCAGCTGAGACAGGCGCGAGCGCTCTACGGACGTGGCCGGGTTTACTGAGCGCACACCGCAAGGTGTGCCGCGTCCCCGACCAGAACCACGCGAGCCCCGGCAAGTTTCCCGCCTCCCCGGCGAACGCAGATGCGCCGCCCAGGTCCGACTACGTTCCCATTGGGAACTGACTATACTGTCGGCGATGAGGAACCGCGAGCTATCGCAGGCACAGTGCGCGATCGCGCAGGCAGCGGCAGTGGTGGGGGAGTGGTGGACATTGCTCATCCTGCGCGACGTCGCGGGCGGCATCTGCCGCTTCGACGAGCTGCAGACCGAGCTGGCGATCAGCCGCAAGGTGCTCTCCGAGCGCCTGGCGACGCTGGTGTCGGACGGGGTGCTCGAGAAGCGCTCCTATCAGGAGCGCCCGCCGCGCTGCGAGTACCACCTGACCGAGTCTGGTCAGGCGCTGATTCCCGTGCTGATCGCCCTGCAGGACTGGGGATCCCGGTATGTGCTCGGTGATGGAACCCTGACGGCGACAAGCGGCCCGCGCTCGAAGGAGGCAGGGCGCGTGCGGAGCCTCGTCGGGGTCCGCCTGCCGCTGATCGAACTCGCCGCCGGCGAGGGCCGGTGGCGGGATCCGGTCGGCCGGAGCGAGTGGACGGTCGTCTTCTGCTATCCCGGCGCCTACATGGCAGGCAGTGCCTATCCCGCTGGCTGGAGCGAGATTCCCGGCGCGACCGGCTGCAAGCTGGAGACCGTGACCTTCCGCGACCGCAGCAAGGAGTTCGCGGCGCTTAGCGCAGAGGTCGTGGGAATCAGCACGCAGCGGCACGAGGACCAGGCTGCCTTCGCGAAGGAAGCGCGGCTCTCGTATCAGCTGCTCTCCGATGACGAACTCCGCCTCGCGGCCGCGCTGCGGCTCCCTACCTTCCGCGCGGGCGGCCGCGATCATCTAAAGCGGCTGACGCTGATCGTTGACAGCGAGCGCCAGATCCGCAGCGTGCTGTACCCGATACCTGACCCGGTGGCCTCCGTCGATCGCGCTCTGTCGATAGTCGCCGGCTATGACCCCACCACGCGAGGCCGGCAGCGGGTGTCCAGCTAGATGTCATCGGTAGCGGTCGTCGGGCTCGGCGCTATGGGCAGCCGGATCGGGCTGCGGCTTCTCGGGGCCGGTCACGACGTCGTCGTCTGGAACCGCTCGACTCCCAAGCTCGAGCCACTGCTGGCACGCGGCGCCAAAGCCGCCTCCAGCCCGCGCGAGGCAGCGCGGCGCAGCCACGTGCTAATCACCGTCCTCGCCGACCAGCAGGCACTGCGCTCTGTCAGCGCAGGACCGGACGGGATTGGTGCGGGGGCGCACCCGGACCTGGTGGTGGCGGAAATGTCGACGGTGGGCACGGCAGCAGTGGACGCGCTCGCCTCGCTCCTCGAGCCGACCACCCGGGTCGTCGACGCGCCAGTCCTCGGCAGCACCGCAGAGGCTGAAGCCGGTACATTGACGATTCTCGCCGGCGGCGCCGTCGAGGTCATTGATCGGATCAGGCCGCTGCTCGCCCCGCTCGGGACAGTTGTGCATGCCGGACCGCGCGGCGCGGGCGCAGCGGCCAAGCTCGTGGCGAATGCCGCGCTGCTTGGCACAGTCACGGTGCTGGGCGAGACGCTCCTGCTCGCCGACACGCTTGGCCTCCCGCGGGAAGCAGCGGCGACGGTGCTCGCCGCGACCGCGCTCGCCGAGCAGGCGCGACGGCGTCTGCCAGTCATCGAGGCCGGCGCCTACCCGCGCCGCTTCGGCCTCTCCCTCGCGCGCAAGGACGCAGATCTGATCGCCGCGTCCTCGGCGCAGTCCGGAGTCTTGCTGCCGTCGCTAAGCGCGATGCGGGAATGGCTCGTCACAGCAGAGCAGCAGGGCAGGGGAGACAGCGACTACACGGCGATGCTCGCGACGATCCTTGAGAGCCGAACCAGCGAGGGCACCCCAGCGAGGCACTGAGAAGGGTCGCGGCCGCTACGACGGCCGGATCATTGACCTGGACGGCGTCGTCTTGCTCGGCGAGCACGCCATTGACGGAGTCGATACAGCGCTCAGCCCCAGGGCACTGCCGGCAGCCTTCGCCACCGGTCGGTCTCCGCACCCTGAACGAGCGCCAGCTCTGCTCAGGCAACCTCAGGACCGCGCTCGGTCCGCAACACAGCAGAAGCGCCGGCTGTCGAGCCCCTGCTGGTTCCTCGGGAGATCCAGTGCCTCCGGCCGCCGCCCGGCGCGTTTCCAGGCGATAAACCCGTGCGTGCCCTAGTCCTCTATGGCATGCCGGTCCTCTGCGACACACACGAGGTCCTCGAAATGGCAACGGCGGGGTTCCTCGGCAGGCAGCGCGGAAGCGGTGCGTTCCCAGCGGGAACTTCTTACTATCGGCGGAATGACTCACGTTACTGCGTTTGCGCTCGCTGCGGCCGTGGTAATCGTCACGCCCGGGCCGGACACGGCGCTGACGATCCGAAACGCCCTGAGAGGAGGCAGCCGGCGGGGCGTGCTGACAAGCGCAGGCATCGCGAGCGGTCAGATGATCTGGGCTCTGACGGCAAGTGCCGGGCTTGCCACCGTGCTCTCCGCTTCACAACCAGCGTTCCGTGTGTCGCCCGCCAGGAGCATGGGGCCGCGCTCGGCTGAGTTTCGCCAGCGGCATGGGACCGGGCTGAGCTGAGTTTCGCCAGCATGATGGGACCACCTGCCTGCCAGGTATGGGACCACCCGGATCGGGGTCAGCGGGGTCGCCCGCTGCCGGGGTTCACACTCGCTGCCAGTACCGGTTTGCGCGGATCTGGGAGGCAGCGGTGGCGTTCCGGGAGGTCGGGGTGCATGAGATCAGGGAAGTGCTGCGGCTGTGGCTGCGGGGCGAGGGGTTCCGCGCGGCGGGCCGGATGGCGCAGGTTGACCGCAAGACGGTCCGCCGGTATGTCGCCGCGGGGCTGGCGTGCGGCCTGGACCCGGCGTTAGGCGAGGGCCAGCTCGGCGATGAGCTGCTGGCCGCGGTGGCCGAGCGGGTCCGCCCGCACCGCGGCGACGGGCACGGGCCGGCGTGGGCGCTGCTGGCCGCCCATCACGACCAGTTCAAGAAGATGGTGGTTGATGACGGCCTGACCGTGGTGCGGGCGGGCGAGCTGCTGGCCCGGCGCGGCGTGGTGGTGCCCGAGCGGACGCTGCACCGGTATGCGCTAGAGGTGCTCGAACATGGCCGGCGCTCGCCGCGGTCGACTGTTCCGGTGGCGGACTGCGAGCCGGGCGCCGAGTGCCAGGTCGACTTCGCGAAGATGGGCCTGATCGATGACCCGGTCACCGGGCGCCGCCGCGTCGTGCACGCGCTGATCTTCACCGCGGTCTACTCGCGGCACATGTTCGTGCACCTGAGCTTCGGCCAGGACCTGCCCGCTGTGATCGCCGGGTGCGAGGCCGCCTGGGCGTTCTTCGGCGGTGTCTTCAAGATCATGATTCCGGACAACATGGCCCCGATCGTGGACCGGGCTGACGCGCTGGAGCCGCGGCTGAACCGGGCATTCGCCGAGTACGCTCAGCACCGCGGGTTCGTCGTGGACCCGGCCCGGATCCGGTCTCCCCGGGATAAGCCACGGGTCGAGCGCGCCGTCCAGTTCGTCCGCGGCAGCTTTTTCGCCGGGGCGTCCTTCCCGGCCGGGCTGCCCGGCGCGCAGCGCGCGGCCGCGGCGTGGTGCGCGGAACGTG
>Ga0335076_10000893_pt1 | contig 28274 bp, 28 predicted proteins | sample Lox_Sample_25_FD_206717 | JGI IMG/M metagenome (GOLD analysis project Ga0335076, IMG submission 206717) | Soil microbial communities from Loxahatchee National Wildlife Refuge, Florida, United States - Lox_Sample_2.5 | ecosystem: Environmental > Terrestrial > Soil > Wetlands | place: USA... | reverse complement strand
CGCGGCGGCCCGTCGTATCTGTTTCCGCCGTTCAGCTACGTCGCCAAAGAGCACGGCAGTGTCGCCGTCGGCGCCGCTCGGCGCGCGCTTGACGAGCTTATCGCCATTGCGACGACGACCCGCGGCAAGTTCCGCTCGTCGCGGCTCGACGAGCGCCAGGTGGTGCATCGCTTCATCGCCGAGGCCGACCTGAAATTGCGGGCGGTGCGCGCATTGATGCATGAGCGCTATGATCGTCTGTACGACAGCGTGAACGGCGGGACGCTGCCGGACGGTGCGGCCATTGCCGACGTACGGGCGATTTGCGTCTATGCGACCGATATTGCCGTCGAGACGGCTACCATGTGCTACCACTTTGCCGGCAATACCGGCCTGCATCACCCCCATGTCATCGGCCGCTTGCTGCGCGACCTCAACACCGCGGGCATCCACCAGGTGATGAGCGATACGGCCTACGAGAACCACGGTAAATTCTGCCTGGGTTTGCCGGCCGATCCGTTGGCGTGATAGATGCCTTCTGCTGCGGCATCTGGGCAGGAACGGCAGCCTGCCGGAACGCATTTTCAGGGCTTCCGATCTCAAGACACTCAAGCGCCTCCAACAAAGGATCTCGATTTATGGCTAGCGTCCTGTTTTCTCCGATCACGCTGCGCGGTCTGACGCTTCCCAACCGCGTCGTGGTGTCGCCGATGTGCCAGTACAATTCCGACAACGGCTCGGCCAACGACTGGCACCTCATGCATCTGGGCAATATGTCGCTCGGCTGCGGCGGCCTCGTGATGTGCGAGATGACCGATGTCAATCCGCAGGGCCGCATCACGCCGAGATGCGCCGGCATGTGGTCGGACGACAATGAAAAGGCGCTCAAGCGGGTGCACGATTTCTGCCGCCAATACGGCGTCGCCAAGCTCGGCGTACAGCTCGCCCATGCCGGCCGCAAGGGCCCGACTGCGCCGCCGGCCGCGGGCGGCAAGCCGATCCTCACCAAGGAGGAAGGCGGCTGGACGCCGGAGGCGCCGTCGGCCATTCCCTACGACACCGGCTGGCCGGTGCCGCATGCGATGACCAAAGAGGACATCAAGCGCTGCATCGGCGAATTTGCCGCCGCCGCCAAGCGCGTCGACCGCATCGGCTATGACGTGATCGAGTTGCACGGTGCCCACGGCTATCTGGCGCACCAATTCCTTTCCCCGCTCTCCAACCAGCGCACCGACGAGTACGGCGGCTCGACCGAGAACCGCATGCGCTTTGCCGTCGAAATGTACGAAGCGGTGCGTGCTGTGTGGCCGGAGCAAAAGCCGCTCGGCATGCGCGTCTCCGCTACCGACTGGGTCGAGGGCGGCTGGACGCCGGAAGAAACCGTGCTGCTGGCGAAAGAACTCAAGAAGCGCGGCCTGGATTACATGGACGTCTCGACCGGCGGGCTCGACCCGCGGCAGAAGATTCCGCTTTCGGCCGGCTATCAGGTGCCGTTCGCCGAGAAGGTGAAGAAGGAAACCGGTATCACCACGATGAGCGTCGGGCTGATCGCCGGCTACCAGCAGGCCGAGGATATCGTCGCCTCGGGCAAGGCCGACCTGATCTGCATCGCGCGCGGGGCGATCTACGATCCACGCTGGGCCTGGCACGCCGCCGAAGAGCTCGGCGCCGAGACGCCCTATGCGCCGAAGACCATGGCCGGACATCCGAAGCTGCGGCCGCAACTGTTTCCCAAACGCGCGGCGCAGGCTTAGCTGGGCGCGATCTTCAGCACCGCCTCGTCAAGCACGCGGAACGGCGCCTCGGCCGTTTCCTGCCGCATCAGGATGAGCCGGTCGACGGCGATCAAGGGTTCGACTTTCATCACGCGAAAGCCGTCATGCAGCACGTCAAGGATCGCCCTCTTGCGGTGCGGCGCCACCGCACCGGTCAGCGTCATGTGAAAACGGAACTCGGAGAAGACGAACGGATAGCCCCAGCGATCGAGATTCTGGATCTGGCTCCGGCTTAATCTGGAGGCGAGACGGCGGGCGCGCTCTTTCGGCGACATCGGCGCGCGATAGGCGTCGAACAGCGTCGTGCAGGACGCGGCCAGCTCGTTGAGCGACGCTTCAAGTTCCCGTGGCACAACGGCGATAAAGTCCTCGAGTTCGCGCAGCGTCGGCACAAAGCTGTGCAGCGGATGGCCGAGACCGGCAAAATTCCGTAGCGCAGTGACGAGCTGATGTTCGGTGCAGGCCGGCGCCAGAAAGAACGGCGCCTTCAACGTGGCATGAAATCCGTAGCGCCGCGGCGTTGCCGTGAGCTCGTTCCAGTTCACCGCGCCGCCGCCGAATTTGTCCGGGAAAGGGACATTGTTGCCGGTATAGGCATCGTAGCCGAGAATGGAACTGCCGCAGCGATAAAGTTGCGACGATGGCGGCGGCACGAAATAGATCGCGTAGCGCGGTCCGTTGTCTTCTGGGGTTTGTGCCAAGGAATCTCCCGATGCAGCCGTCAAAGCGAGCGGCGCCGGGCGCCGACCGCCATGGTCGCGTTTGCACTATGATTGTTCGATGACAGTCGGGTGACGCAGACAGGTGACGGATCAGGTCGCAATGCAGGTGCCTCGCGGGCGGGAAGTTGCCCCGGATTCGCGCAATGCAATCCGGCTACATAATATACAAGCGATCCGGCAGTTCGTCGGATGAGCCGTCCGGCGGCGCGTGACGCGCCAGGACCTCGCCGCAACGCGCGATCGCAGCGGTAAATCCAGCGGCAACCTCGTTGGCGCGCATATGCTCGGTCAGCACGTCGATGGCGGCCTGCCATTCGCCCGCGGGCACTTTGGCCGCAATCCCCTCATCGGCGACGATCCGGGCGTAGTGCTCGGCAAGCGACACGAAGATCAGAACGCCGGCGCGGTTTTTGGTGTGGCTGATGCCGCGGATGACGAATTGCTCGATCGCGGCGCGATGGGCGCGCGCCCGCTGCAATGCCCGAGGCACCAGCAGAAGCCGCAGCGGCATCCATGAAAAAACCAAGCCGGCGACGATGAAGACCACGAGTTGCAACAGGAAGATGCGCTGCACGCTCAACTGGGTGAAGTCGATGAGCGGCCACGGTGCGAACAGCGCCAGTACCGTCGCCCAAAGAATGGGGACGTGCACATAGCCCGATGACGCACGCGCCAGCACGCAGACGATCTGGCCGGAGGTTTTTTTCTCCACATCGTGGATCGCTGCCGCCACGGCTTCGTAATCGTCTTTACCGAACCGCATCACCAGCTCCCCGATGCGCCGCCGCCGCCGAACGAGCCGCCGCCGCCGCTAAACCCTCCCCCGAAGCCGCCGCCGCCAAAACCGCCGCCGCTCCCGCCGCCCCAGCCCGGACCGCCATAGGGAATGAAGATCGGGCCGCCGCGGCGCCGCGGAGTGCCGGGCCCGGGAGGGCCGCTGCCGCCGGCATTGTGGATCAGGTACCAGCAGACAAAGACGATCAGGAAAAAGAACAGGATCGGGAACAGCTGGTTGAAATCGGCGGCGGGATCTTCCTTGCGGACATCGACCTTGCGCTGCCAGTCCGAGGTATCGCCGCTGAGAACACTGATGATCCCGTCGACACCGCGATTGATGCCGCCGGAGAAATCGCCAGCCTTGAATCGCGGAACTATGGCGCTTGAGATGATCACCGACGACAGCGCGTCGGTCAGCGTGCCTTCGAGCCCGTAGCCGACCTCGATGCGCACCTTGTGCTCATTCGGCGCGATCAAGAGCAGCACGCCGTTGTTCTTCTGCGCCTGGCCGAGCTTCCAATGGCGCGCCAGCTCATTGGCGTAAGTCTCGATATCGCTGCCTTGCAGCGATTTCACCGTGGCGACGACAAGCTGAATGCTGGATTTGTCTTCGAGATCTTTCAGCTTCGTCTCGATCTCGCTGCGGCTCTGCGGCGTCATGATATTGGCCTGATCCACCACCCGGCCGGTCAAGGGCGGAAAATCGAGCGCGAAGGCCAAACCCGCGAAACAGAGAAGCAGCGTCGCGGCGAGGCCTGCCGCCATTCCGGACCGCGCAAAAGGACCCGCGCGAAGCGCAGCCCGATGACAGGCTGCATGCGAACCCGGAATCCGTGACCGCAGACGCCTGGGATTTACGATGCCTGAGGTCACGCTCTTTGACCTGTAGTTATGGACTCCGGCTCGCCGCTTCGCAGCTTCCGGAATGACGAAGCGTCAGAACTTCACTTGTGGAGGCTTTTCGGAGCCTTCGGTCGCAGTGAACTCCGCCATCGGCTGCTCGCCGGAGAACACGGTCTTGGCCCAAAGCACCGTCGGGAAGGTGCGCAGCGCCAGATTATAGGCGCGCACGGCATCGATATAATCCCGCCGCGCCACGGCAATGCGGTTCTCGGTGCCCTCGAGCTGCGATTGCAGCGCCAGGAAGTTGGCGTTGGATTTCAGATCCGGATAGTTTTCGGTCACCGCCAACAGCCGCCCCAGCACCCCGGTCAACTGGTTCTGCGCGTCCTGAAACGCCTTCATCTTCGCCGGATCGGTGAGGTCGGAAGCATCGAGCTTGATCTGCGTGGCCTTGGCGCGGGCTTCGACCACCGCGGTAAGCACGCTTTTTTCCTGTGCGGCGTAGCCCTGCACGGTCGCGACCAGATTGGGAATGAGATCGGCGCGGCGCTGATACTGGTTCTGCACGTCGGCCCAGCGCGCCTTGGCCGTCTCCTGCAGAGTGGGGATCGTATTGTAGCCGCACGCCGAAAGCGTCAGCCCCAAGCCGATGACCGTCAGAATCGCGCGAATATTGGTGCGAATGTTGCTGATAAAATTGGGCATGCCGCCCTCCTTATTGCATTTGACGCACAAACGCAGCGAACAGTTCAACCGTCGATCGGCTCGGTCCCCGTTATTTCGATGCCGAAGCCGGAAAGCCCGACATAAGTCATGCCGCGCGAGGAGGTCAGCAGCCGGATCGAACTGACACCGAGTTCTTTGAGGATTTGCGCACCCAGCCCGACCTCGCGCCATTGCCGCGAGCGCGCTTCGCCGGACGCGGTCTCGTCGTTTTTCGGGATCGAGATCACCGGTACGCCCGCGGTACCGTCGCGCAACATGATCAGCACGCCCCTGCCGTCCGCGGCAAAGCGGGCCAGCGCCTGATGAATGGGCTTCGCGCCGCCGAACACGTCGGAAATGATATTGGCGCGGTGCAGCCGCGTCAGCACGTTCTTGCCGTCGCCGATGCGGCCATACACGAAGGCCATGTGATAGACCGGGTCGAACGGCGTCAGGAAAGCATAACCGGTGAGCGTTCCGATTTCCGTCTGCACCGGGAATTCCCCGGCGCGCTCGATCAGCTTGTCGCGCGACTGGCGGTACGCGATCAGCTCCGAGATCGAGATGCGCTGCAGTTTGTGCTTCTCGGCAAATATCGCAAGATCGGGGCCGCGCATGACGGTGCCGTCATCATTCATCAGTTCGGACAGCACCCCGACCGGCGGCACGCCGGCGAGCCGGCACATGTCGACGCAAGCTTCGGTATGGCCCGAGCGCATCAACACGCCGCCTTCCTTGGCGACCAGCGGAAAGACGTGACCCGGCCGTACGAAATCGGATGCGCCGGAATTGCCGTTCGCCAGGGCCCGCACGGTATTGGTGCGCTCTTCCGCTGAAATGCCGGTGGTCAGGCCGTGGCGAACATCGACGGAAACGGTGAATGCCGTGCCGAGGGGCGCGTCGTTGTGCGCGACCATCGGATCGAGATGCAGCCGCCGCGCCTCGTCCAGCGCCAGCGGCGCGCAAACAATGCCGGACGTGTGGCGAATGATGAAGGCCATCTTTTCCGGCGTGCACAGATTCGCTGCGACAAACAGGTCGCCTTCATTCTCGCGATCATCATCGTCGGCGACGATGATGATTTCACCGCGCGCGAAGGCGGCGATCGCGGTGCGAATACGTTCGTGAGCGTCCTGCATTTCTCGGTCTTTGCCCCGTGCGCGCCGTCAGCCTGTGCTCTCAGCCAGCGGGCGGCGTGGCTGGCCAGGCCGGCGTCTCACCGACCTGACCGCGCTGACGTAGATAGTGATCCGCAATCACACATGCCACCATGGCTTCGCCGATTGGCACCGCGCGGATGCCGACGCAGGGGTCGTGGCGGCCGGTGGTCGAAATATCGGTTTCGCGGCCATAGCGGTCGACGGTGCGGCGTGGATTGAGGATCGACGAGGTCGGCTTGACGGCGAAGCGCGCCACGACCGGCTGGCCGGTGGAAATGCCGCCGAGAATGCCGCCGGCATTGTTGGACAGGAACAGCAGCTTGCCGTCATTGCCCATGCGCATCTCGTCGCCGTTTTCTTCGCCGCTGAGTTCGGCCGCGCCGAAGCCGGCGCCAATCTCGACACCCTTCACCGCGTTGATGCCCATCAGCGCTCCGGCGAGATCGCCATCGAGCTTATTGTAGATCGGCGCGCCGAGCCCCGGCGGCACGCCCTCGGCGACGACTTCGATTACCGCTCCGATGGAAGAACCCTGCTTGCGTAGGCCGTCGAGGTAATCGCCGAGCTGAGATGCGAGCTTGGCGTCCGGACAGAAGAACGGGTTGTTGTCGACCTCAGCCCAGTCCCAGCGTGCGCGATCGACGCGATGCGGCCCCATCTGCACCAGCGCCGCGCGCACTTTGAGGCCGGGCGCCACTTTACGCGCCACGGCACCGGCAGCAACGCGCATCGCGGTTTCGCGCGCGGATTGCCGGCCGCCGCCGCGATAATCGCGCAAGCCGTATTTGACGTCATAAGTGAAATCGGCGTGACCGGGACGATATTTGTCCTTGATGTCGGAATAGTCCTTCGAGCGCTGATCGACATTGTCGATCAAGAGCGCAATCGGCGTTCCGGTCGTCACCTGGGCGCCGCTGCGCCCGTCGGTGAACACGCCCGAAAGAATCCTGACCTTGTCGGGCTCCTGGCGCTGCGTGGTGAAGCGCGATTGTCCCGGGCGGCGACGGTCGAGATAGGGCTGGATGTCGGATTCGTCGAGCGGAATGCGCGGCGGGCAACCGTCGATCACGCAGCCGATCGCTGGCCCGTGGCTTTCGCCAAAGGTCGTGACGCGAAACAGGTGACCGAACGTGTTGAACGACATGATGCGGCCGGTGACTTGAGAAGCTCGGCGGCTTGGTAGCCCGCGCACCCCATCCGGTCAAATGCGTGCCGCGCTGCACGCAAGACCGTTCGCAGATGCGGCAGGATTTGCGTGTTTCGTTCGCGCCCGCAAAATCCGCGCGTCGGCTTTGCCGCGATAATACGCAGAATCAGCTGCGCCGTGTGCGTGCCGTTCATGCCGCATTCATCTCGCTGAACGCCGATTAATGGCAACCTGAATATCTGTTAAGCTACGGAAAATAAAGACTTTTTTCGATTTTTCGATTGCGCTTCGGACGCCGCTGTGGCACTGTCGATTTCGGTAAGGGGGCTGAAGCCCAGGGACCAAGGTCGAAGGACCGCGATTTTAGGACCGAGATCAAGATCAACCTGACTGCACCAACCCTGCCCCAGGTTCATCACTCAAACACCGAGGAAGACCACCATGGCCAGCAAGAAGAAGAAAGCTCCGAAGAAGAAGTCGAAGTAATTGCGCCGGCCTCGTATTGGGGCCGCACAAACTTCGGTTTCGCGAGATCCTGTGATCTTGCAAGGCGGCTGGATCGAGGTCCGGCCGCTTTCGTTTTCGGCGGGCCTTCGCCGTTGCTTTCCGGGCGGTTCGCCCCCGCCGTTCAGGCGTAGCGCGCCATGACACCGTCAGCGAAAACGTAGACCACGCCTTGCGCGATCTGCGCATGCGTCGCCTCCTCTTTCGGCACCACATTGAACAGCGCCATCAGCGCGCGCACGCCGCCGCCATGGGCGGCCACAACTGTATCGCGCGTGAGCGAGGCGTACCATTCGCCGATGCGGGCGGTGAGTTCGCGATAGCTCTCGCCGCCGGGCGGCGCGAAGTCCCACTTGTCGCGCTCGCGCTCGGCGAGGAGGCCGGGCATGCGCGCCTCGACTTCCGGCAGTGTCCAGCCTTCCCAGGCGCCGTAGGCAATCTCCAGGAGCCGGTTATCGGTCGTATAAGGATGCGGCGCCAGGCCAAGCGGCTCGCGCATGATTTCCATGGTCTCGCGCGCCCGTTGCAGCGGGCTCGCCACATAGAAAAAGTCCGCCGGGTTGCGGGTGTCGCGGGCAAACAGGTCGCGCAGCAATTCGCCGGAATCCTTGGCCTGCGCCTTGCCGCGCGCGTTCAACAGCGTGTCCTGGCGGCCTTGCAGGCGCTGCTGCACATTAAAATCAGTCTCGCCGTGACGGACGTAATAGAGGATCGGCATGCTTTAACTATCGCTGGTCCCGCAATCGCGGAACTGCACTCAATAACTTATCGGATCCGCGCAAGCGCCGGAACGTCACTCTTTACCGACGGCAATATCGGGCGCATCGGGATGTTTCATCCCGACGATATGGTAGCCGGCATCGACATGATGCACTTCGCCGGTAACGCCGCGCGACATGTCGGACAAGAGATAGGCGCCGGCTTCGCCGACGTCCTCGATGGTCACATTGCGGCGAAGCGGCGCGTTGTATTCGTTCCACTTCAAGATGTAGCGGAAGTCGCCGATGCCGGACGCCGCCAGTGTCTTGATCGGCCCCGACGAGATGGCGTTGACGCGGATATTCTTCGCGCCGAGATCGGCGGCGAGGTACCACACCGAAGCCTCGAGCGCCGCCTTGGCGACACCCATGACATTATAATGCGGCATCCATTTCTCCGACCCGTAATAGGTCAATGTCAGCATCGCGCCGCCGTTCGGCATCAGCTTCTCCGCCCGCTGTGCGATCGCGGTGAACGAGTAGCAGCTGATCAGCATGGTCTTGGTGAAATTGTCTTGCGTCGTATCGACGTAGCGGCCGTCGAGCTGATCCCTGTCGGAAAACGCGATCGCGTGGACCAGAAAATCGAACCCGCCCCAGGCCGATTGCAGCACGGCGAAAACGGCGTCGATGCTTTTCGGGTCGGTGACGTCGCAATCGCCGACGAGGATGCCGTTGATCTCATGCGCCAAGGGCTCGACGCGCTTCTTCAGCGCATCGCCCTGGTAGGTGAAGGCGAGCTCGGCGCCATGTGCGTGGCAGGCTTTGGCGATGCCCCAAGCCAGCGAACGATGGTTGGCGACCCCCATGACCAGGCCGCGTTTGCCGCGCATGAGGCCGGATTTTTCTGACATTCGTGCAGGACCCCCGTACGCGGTTTTCCAGCCCCGGCCTCCTATGGCATAGGGTCCTTGGGCCATCAAGCGCGCTCGACCGTCGCCGTCTCGGCGGGCTGCCACGCCCGACACAGCGGCATCGGTCCAAATCGGCCACAAGGGCCGAGCAAGATCCGTGCGACCCTTACGGCGGCGCCGGCGCGGAATAGCGGGCCGTGCTTGGGGTTTTTGGATGTGAACCTGTCGGAACGGCCGGCAAAGCTTAACGTCCCTTAATGGGTGGCATGCTTGAGTGAATTCCGGCAGCAGATCGAGGCGGCGATACCGGCGCTGCGCCGTTATGCGCGGGCGCTGACGCGCAACGCCGAAACCGCCGACGATATCGTGCAGGACACGCTGGTGCGGGCCTTGCGGTCGGAGCATTTGTTTCACGGCGGAGATACGCGGGCATGGCTTTACACCATCCTCACCAATCTCAACCGCAACCGCCTGCGCAGCCTGTCGCGGCGGCCGATGCTGACGCCGATTCACGACAACGATGCGGCGATCAGCGGCCCGGATTCCGGCGGCCGCGATATCGGGCGCGCACTCGACGAACTCGCCGAGGATCAGCGCTCGGCGCTGTTGCTGGTTGTGCTCGAAGGCCTCACCTATCGCGAGGTCGCCGAGATTCAGGGTGTGCCGATCGGCACGGTGATGTCGCGTCTGGCGCGTGCGCGGACGCAGATAAGAGCTTTTCTCGACGGCGAGCGCCCGGCGCTGCGCCGCGTGAAATGATGAAGAGAGCGGACGATGATTGATCGAGACCAGAATGTGAGCGAAGACGAGCTCAACGCCTATGTCGATGGCGAACTGCCGGCCGAACGCCTTGGTGCCGTCGAGGCTTGGCTGGCGAGCCATCCCGACGATGCAATAAAGGTCGCCGCCTGGCGCCAGCAGGTCGAACTCATCCGGGCGCGCTATGGCGCCGCAATCAACGAGAAGCCGCCGCGGAGGCTCGACGTCGCGCGGCTGACCCGCCGCAGCTATCGCGGCTGGGCCGCCGCCATTGCCGCAACGCTTGCGGCTCTCGTGATCGGCGGCGCCACCGGCTGGACCGTGCGCGGCGCAATGGCGCCGAGCCCGTCCGGCCTCGCGCTCTTCACCACCGATGCGCTCGACGCCTATCGCATTTACACCGTCGAGGTCCGCCATCCGGTCGAGGTGCCGGGCGACCAGCGGCCGCACCTGCAAGAATGGCTGTCGAAGCGGGTCGGCTCGCAGCTGCGCGCGCCGGAGTTGGACAAGCTGGGTCTGAAACTCGTCGGCGGCCGCTTGTTGCCGGGGCCGACCGGACCGACGGCGTTCTTCATGTATGAGAGCGCCTCCGGCGAACGTTTCACGCTTTATTGCGGACGCACCAGCGACCAGCAGACGGCGCTCCTCTACACCGCGGGCGAGCGCAACGCCGCCTATTACTGGGTCGACGGCAATGTCGCCTATGTGCTGAGCGGACCGGCCCACCAGGACCGGCTGCACGAGATCGCGAAGTCGGCTTACGATCAGATCGATCAGCGTACGCCGCTCTAAGGGCGCGTCGCATTTCGGCAAAGAAAAACGGCGCGCGGCGGCTGATTTCCCGCGCCGTCGCACTGCATTGTCACAGACCCCAAATATGTAAAATAGCGGTCCCTGAATGCGTCAGGCCGTTCCGCCGGCTGTTGCATTACAGTGGCGGGAGCAACGCCAAAAGCGCGAGGTGGTCCATGGTCCCCACCGGGTCGGCGTTTTCCGACATGTCCTCGATCGCGTCTTCGATTTCAGCCTGGATGGCCTTGTTACCGAGCCTGGAGTCGCTACCAAGCCAGTGGCTCTGGGCGGGCATCGTGCTTTGCATTCTGCAATCCGCCATGTTCTCCGGCCTCAATCTCGCGGTGTTCAGCCTGAGCCAATTGCGGCTTCAGATTAATGCCGATGGCGGCGACGCCGACGCCGCACGCGTTCTCGCACTGCGCAGGAATTCCAATCAGCTGCTCGCCACCATTGTCTGGGGCAACATCTCGACCAATGTTCTGCTGGCGCTGCTGTCCGATTCCGTCCTGAGCGGCCTTGCCGGTTTCTTGTTCTCGACCTTCGCCCTCACGCTGCTGGGCGAAATCATTCCGCAGGCTTACTTCTCGCGCAATGCGCTGCGCATGGTCTCGCGCCTTCTGCCGTTCCTGAATTTTTACCGCTTTGTGCTTTACCCCTTGGCCAAGCCGGTGGCGCTGCTTCTCGACACCTGGCTCGGCGTGGAAGGCGTCAATTATCTGCGCGAGCGGGACGTGCGCGCCATGATCGCGCGCAGCGCCGTGAGCGGCGGCGATATCAGCAAGCTGGAGGCGACCGGCGCGCGCAATTTTCTCGATCTCGACGATGTTCCGGTGTGCGACGAGGGCGAGCCGATCCATGCGCAAAGCATCATCAGCCTGCCGGTCGCCAACCGCAAATGCATCTTGCCGCCGTTCGACTCGTCCCCCGATGATCCCTTTCTGCGCAAGCTCGACGCTTCCGGGATGAAATGGATCATCGTCACCAACCCCGAAGGCGAACCGGAATTCGTCCTCGACTCGCACTATTTCCTGCGCGATGCGCTGTTCAATCAGCTTGAAAGCAATCCCGGCACCTACTGGCACCGGCCGATCATCGTGCGCGACATCAAGACCCGGCTGGGTGACGTTCTTTGGCAAATGACTGTCGTGCCGGAGCGTCCGGGCGACGACGTGATCGACAACGACATCATCGTCGTCTGGGGCGAGCAGCGCCGGATCATTACCGGAGCCGATCTGCTGGGACGGCTGTTGCGGGGGATCGCGACGGTAACGACACCGTCGGTGCAGTCGCAAGCGGCATCACCCGCTTTCAGCAAAGACCGGGCGAGGCTTTAACCTCGACCTGTTGCTGCGCGATCACATGTCCTTGCGCGGATCGTAGGACTTGTCGATCTGCCACTTCTTCATCAGCGCGTCGAGATCGGGATCGCCCTTCTCCGGAAGCACGATGCGCACGGTGGCGAGCAGATCGCCGTGATGTCCCTTGGCCGGGAAACCTTTTCCCTTCAGGCGAAACGTCCGCCCGCCCGAAGTCCAAGACGGGATCGTGATCTCGACCGGTTTGTCGAGCGTCGGCACCCGCACCTTGGCGCCGAGCGCCGCCTCGTAAAGCGTGATCGGCAGATCGAGCCGCACGTCGTTGCCATCGAGCTTGAACACCGGATGCGGCGCGATCGAGATGGTGATCAGCACGTCGCCGGAGCCGGCCTGGCCCGCCATGCCCTGGCCCTTGAGCCTGACCTGCTGGCCTTCGGTGATGCCCGCCGGAATCTTGACATCGACGTCCTTGCCGGTCGGCAGATGCAGACGCTCGGTGACGCCCTTTGCCGCCTCCGGCAGGGTGATCGTCAATGATGCATGCACATCGGCGCCGATGCCGAAATCTTCCTGCTCGAAGGTCGATCCTGCGCCTGAGCGGCCGCGTGCCGCCGCACCGAAAGCTTCCTTGAGGATGTCCTCGAAGCCGGCAAAACTGCCGCTGCCTTCGCCGCCGCCGCGTCCGCGCCGGGTGGCCCGGGTGAAACCTTCGGGACCGAAATGAAAGCTCTCGAAGTTCGAGTCGCCGCCATAACCGGCGCCAGGACCGCCGCCGAAACCTTGACCACCGAAACCTTGACCTCCAAAACCCTGGAAACGCGGCTTGCCCTCGGCATCGATCTCGCCGCGATCGAAGGCTTTGCGCTTGTCCTCGTCGCCCAAGAGTTCATTGGCAGCGTTCAGCTCGGCAAACCGCGTCGCCGCCTTCGGATCGTTCTTGTTGGCGTCGGGATGCAGCTTTTTGGCGAGCCGCCGATAGGCGCTCTTGATCTCGCTTGCGCTCGCCTTGCGGTCGACGCCCAAGACTTGATAGGGATCACGCATCCCCGCAGAACTCCGCATAAGTCTTTAGGGCCGGCCCCGCCCGCCCAGCTGCCTTCAATGTGGGCATAACACAGCTGTGATGCAATGCAGCAACAGTTTCCGGATGGCCAACGGCGAATCGAGCAAGTACGAGGCGATGATAGCCTGCTTAGCCGTTATTGAGGGGCGTCAGCCGCTCGACCTTCCAGCCGCCGGCTGCCGTGCGGCAGGCCGCGCCTTGCAGCCAGTCCTGCGAGCCGCCGTGGACATAGCTGGCGAGGAAATCGCGGCACCGCCGTCCGCCCTCGCTATAGGAAGTCGCCAAGGGCGTGATATTGCCGCCGGCGCCGGTCTCCGGATTCTGCCAGGGCACGCTTGAATCCTTGCCGCCTCGGGCCAGCACATCCGACGCGGCGGCACGCGCATAGGCCAGGTCCGCTTCGGCGCGCGACGAGACGCCGGCCGCCGAGGCCGGCCTGGCCGGCGGAGCTGCGGCGGCGATGGAACCGGTCGCCGGCGGACCGCCGTCGACTTGCGAATTCAGGGAAGCCAGCCGGTAGGAACAGCCGGAAGCTGCGAAAGCCGTGAGCGCCGCCGCGATGCAGGACATCCAGTGCCATCGCCTGCATAGGCGTAACGCCGTTGTTCCACTATATAGAGACCGGCGCCATGTTTCCCGACCACACCACACCCGCACTTGGGTACTCCGAGAATGTCCGACGCAGCGTCCATTGAACATCCGGCTTGGTTAACGGGCGGTGACTTCACCGAGGCCGACGAGCCGCTGCGTTTGTTTGCCGCGTGGTTTGCGGAAGCCACGCGTGCGGAGCCGGTCAATGCGGAAGCCATGACGCTGTCGACCGTCGACGCCGGCGGCATGCCCGACGCGCGCATGGTGCTGCTGAAAGGCTTCGATGAGCGCGGCTTCGTGTTTTACACCAACCTCGACAGCACCAAGGGCAACGAACTCGCGCAGACGCCGAAAGCGGCGCTGACGTTCTATTGGAAGTCGCTGCAACGGCAGGTGCGGCTGCGCGGCAGCGTCGAAGCCGTGTCCAGGGAAGAGGCCGACGCCTATTTCGCCACCCGCTCGCGCATGGCGCAGATCGGGGCGTGGGCGAGCAAACAATCCGCAGCGCTGGAAAGCCGCCTCGCCTTCGAAAAGGCGATCGCGATCCAGACCGCCAAATTCGCCATCGGCACGGTACCACGCCCGCCCTATTGGTCCGGCTTTCGCGTCGTGCCGGGGCAAATCGAATTCTGGCAGGAACGGCCGTTTCGGCTGCACGACCGTATTGTCTTCGCGCGGCCGAACTTGAATGCTGCCTGGACCAAGACGCGGCTTTATCCGTAATCGCGAGCAAAACGCCCGAGCAAAAGAGAGCCTATGCCAACCAGCAACCAGCCGCGCCGCACGCTCCTTCTCACCGGAGCGAGCCGCGGCATCGGCCACGCCACGGTGAAGCGCTTCTCCGCCGCCGGCTGGCGCGTCGTCACCTGTTCGCGGCATCCGTTTCCGGAGAACTGTCCCTGGGAGGCAGGACCGGAAGATCACATTCAGGTCGATCTCTCCAATCCCGAAAATACCGAAGAGGCGATCGCGGAAACCAAGCGTCGGCTCCACGGCGAACTGCATGCGCTGGTCAATAATGCCGCGATCTCGCCGAAGGCGGAAGGCAGCAAGCGGCTCTCCTCGATCGCGACCACGCGCGAGGATTGGCATCATGTCTTTCAGGTGAACTTCTTCGCCCCGATCATGCTGGCGCGCGGCCTGCTCGATGAGCTCAAGGCCGCCAAGGGCTCGGTGGTCAATGTCACCTCGATCGCCGGCTCGCGCGTGCATCCCTTTGCCGGCGCGGCCTATGCCACTTCGAAAGCCGCGCTCGCCGCGCTGACCCGTGAAATGGCCGCCGATTTCGGCCCGCTCGGCATCCGCGTCAATGCCATTGCGCCAGGCGAGATCGACACCGCGATGCTGTCGCCGGGGACTGAGAAAATCGTCGAAAACATTCCGATGCACCGGCTGGGCACGCCGGACGAAGTCGCCAAGATCATCTATGTGCTGTGCACGGATACCTCGTCTTACGTCAACGGCGCCGAAATCCACATCAACGGCGGCCAGCACGTTTAGATCCGAAGACGGCGTTGACCGGCTCATTTTCCGTGCCGCGTGGACGGAACATCAAGTGGCGTAAACTCCGCCGCTGCGCGCTTTGGCCTCCTTTAGTCTAAAGAAAACCGGCTTGCCGTCCGAAGGTATTGGGATAGACTTGCCGCAAAGTCGTCCACTTCAAGCAAAAGACGGCAATTCCAGGGAGAGTATCAAGATGAGCAAATCAGATAGGGGTATTGCGACCAAAGCTTTGCGCACGCTGCTGTTGGCGGGCGCCGGCGCCGCGGCTGTTGCGCTCGCGGTCTACAGCCCCGCCCAAGCCGCTGATCCCATCAAGATCGGCGTGATCGCCGAAGCCCAGGCTGTTGCCGGCTCGTCGATCCCGCAGGCCGCCCAGCTCGCCGCCGACGAGATCAATGCCGCCGGCGGCGTCAACGGCCGCAAGATCGAGATCGTCTCCTATGACGATCACTCCTCCGCCGCGGAAGCGGTACGCGCCTTCCAACGCGCGGCGAACGAAGATCATGTCAATGCGGTGATCGCAAGCTACATCAGCGAAGTCGTGCTCGCGCTCGAACCGTGGACCGGCCGCCTCAAGACCGTGATGGTGACGCCGGGCGCCGCGTCCGACGTCATTACCCAGAACATCGCCAAGGACTACGATCATCTCAAATATACGTTCCACGGCTACTCGACCTCGACCAGCATTGCCGACGCCACGTGCGAGGCGGCCAAGGACCTTTTGGTCGGGCAGTTGCACATGAAGTCGGCGGTGGTGATGAGCGAAGATGCAGCCTGGACCACCCCGCTCGACGAAGAATATCTCAAGTGCCTGCCCAAGATCGGGCTGAAGGTCCTCGACCACATCCGATTCTCGCCCGACACGACCGACTTCACGCCGATCTTCAACAAGATCGAGGGCGAAAAGCCTGACGTGATCATCACCGGCATTTCCCATGTCGGCGTGCAGCCGACCGTGCAGTGGAAGCAGCAGGAAGTGCCGATCCCGATGTTCGGCGTGTCCTCGCAGGCGACCAATTCCAGCTTCTGGCAGGACACCAACGGCGCCACCGAGGGCGTGTTGTACCAGGCGTTTTCCGGACCGGGCGTCGCGGTGACACCAAAGACGCTGCCGTTCGTCGCAGCCTTCAACAAGCGCTTCGGCAACAACCCGTCCTATTGCGGCTACACTGCCTATGACGAGGTCTACTACATTGCCGACGCCATCAAGCGGGCCGGCTCGACCGATCCGGACAAGCTGGTCGATGCGCTGGAGAAGACCGACTGGGTCGGCACCATCGGCCGCATCCAGTTCAAAGGCAAGGACACGCCCAATCCGCACGCGCTCAAGATCGGCCCTGACACCATTACCGGCCTCATGCTGCAGTGGCAGGACGGCAAGCAGACCAATCTGTGGCCGGCCAAGGTCGCCAACGGCAAGCTGAAGTTCCCGAAATTCATCAAGGTCGGCTCGGCGAACTGACGAGCGGACCCCGCTCTCATTCTCTCCCCGTCCGCACTTGCGGGCGGGGAGACGTTTGATGGGGGCGCGTGCAAGCCGAGCTCCGGAGCGTGGTCGCGTGAGCGTGGTCTGAACGATGCTGTTCTGGCAAATCCTGGTCGATGGCTTTGCAATCAGTTCGCTATACGCGCTCGGCGCCATGGGCTTCGCGCTGATCTTCGGCGTCTCCGGCGTCCTCAATCTGTCGCACGGCGCGCTGATGGTCGCGGCCGTGGTCGCGGCCTGGGCCGCCGGCAACGATCTGCATGCCGGCCCTTATTCCGGCGCCGCAATCGGCGTCGCGGTCGGGTTCGCCGCAACGCTCCTGACCTATTTCGTCGTCGTGCGTCCGCTACAGCAGACGCGAAAGATCCGCGAGGAGGAAAAAGAGATCTTCATCCTGACCGCGACGCTGCTCTGGGGCATCATGATCCAGGAGCTGATCGCCTATCTCTATACCAACAACGCCAAGACCGTCGCGCCGATCGTCAACGGCGTCATTTCCATTGCCGGCGTGCGCACGCCGCAGAACGAGATCTTCACCGCGGTGGTGTGCTGGCTCGCCATCGGCGTGCTGTGGCTCCTGGTCAACCGCACCCGCGCCGGCAAGGCCGTGCTCGCCGCCTCGATGAATCCGCGCGGGGTGACCCTGCTCGGCATCGAACTGTCGCAGGTCTATATCGTGGTCTGGGCGATCTATGGCGTGCTGGTCGGCATTGCCGGCGTCCTGCTCGGCATGTTTCTCGGCGTATCGTCCTACAGCGTCGGGCCGCTGACGGCGAGCGCGTTCTCCATCGTGGTCCTCGGCGGGCTGGGCAGCGTATCGGGCGCTTTGATCGCGGCCTATATCGTCGGCTATCTCGAAACCATCACCGCCTACCTGATCTCGCCGGCCTATCGCACCATTCCCGCCCTGCTCCTTCTCGTCGTGGTGATGTATGTCAGCCCGCGCGGCCTGTTGGGGCGGCGCTAGATGGGCACGCTCTCCACCACGCGTATCCTTCTGATCGCCCTTGGCGCGGTCATCCTGCTGTCGTTCCTGCCGCTCGGCGTTTCGGGTTATGTGCTCGGCCTTCTCACCATCGCCTATTATTTCGGCGTGTTCGCGATGGCGTGGGATCTGTTGTTCGGCTTCGCCGGCGAGGTCAATTTCGGCCCGACCTTCCTGATCGGCACCGGCGCCTATACCGCGGGCATCCTCGACAATCTCTACCAGCCGCCGATTTTTGTCTGTGTCGCCGCCGGCGCCTTGGCCGCCGTGCTCGGCGGCGTGGTGCTGGCGCTGCCGGCGCTGCGCGTGCGCGGGCCCTATTTCGGCCTGACCACGCTGGTCGCCGTGCTGATGCTGCAAAACTTCATCGTCGTCGATGCAAGTCTCACCGGGGGCGAGATCGGGCTGACCGTGCCCGACGTCATCACCATCAGCGACGCCACGAATTATTGGATCGCGCTCTGGTTCATGGCGATCAGCGGCGCCATCCTTTTTGCGCTGTCGCGTTCGCCGGTCGGCTTGATCCTCCAGGCCAGCGGACAGGATGCCGTGCAGGCCGGCGCACTCGGCTTCAACGTGACCAAGCACAAGCTGGCGGCTTTCATCATCAGCGCCTTCTTCTCAGGTCTCGCCGGCGCCATGCTGGTGTTCTATCTCGGCTCGGCCTCGGTGGGCACGCTGGTCGACATCACGGTCGGCGTGCAGATCATCATCGCGGCGGTGCTCGGCGGCCGCCGCACCATCCTCGGCGCCGTGCTGGGCGCGATCTTCCTCATCGCCATGAGCGAGGCGCTCCGCCCGCTCGGCGACCTGTCGAACTTCGTCGTGTTCGCGATGGCGCTCGTCGTCGTGCTCTTGTTCCCGAGCGGCTTCTTCGGCCTGCTGACGCGCAGCAAGGAGCCCTCGTGAACACTCACGTGAGCACTGCAGAAAGCGCAGCCGCGAGCGCAAATCTCGAGGTCAAAGGCCTCACCAAGCGCTTCGGCGGCCTCATTGCCGTCAAGGACATGGCGCTCAACGTCCATGCCGGCCAAATTCTCGGCCTGATCGGCCCCAACGGCTCCGGCAAGTCCACCGTGATGAAGCTGATCATGGGCATCGAGCGGCCCAATGCCGGCTCGGTGCGCATCAATGGCATCGAGGTGGCCGGCTGGCCGTCGCACAAGATCGCGCGCATGGGCGCCGGCATCGTGTTTCAGCATTCCCGCCCGCTGCACCGCCAGACCGTGCTGGAGAACATCAAGCTCGCACTGCTGCCCGACAAGCTCACCCGGCTGTTCGCCGATCCGCATATCGACGATCATGCCCGCGCCATCGCCGCCCGCGTCGGCCTGACCCAAGTGCTCGACCGCCGGCCGGCGACGCTGCCGTTCGCCGACCTGCGCAAGATCGAGATCGCCAAAGCGATCGCCCGCGATCCGAAAGTGCTCCTGATCGACGAGCCGTTCGCCGGCCTGACCGCGACGGAGACCGAGGCCTTTTCCGATCTGATCTGCGAATTGCGCGACGACGGCCGCGCCATTCTCCTGGTCGACCACAACGTGAAGAGCGTGGCGCGCCTCGTCGACCGGGTGCTGGCGATGTATGTCGGCGAGCGCATCGCCGAAGGCAGCGCCGAGGAGGTGATGCGTGACGAGACCGTGCGGCGCGTCTATCTCGGCGGCAGCATCGAGACCGCGGCGCGGCCGGAAACCTCATTCGCCGACCGCACCACGCCGTTTCTCGAAGTCGACAATGTCAGCGTGTTCTACGGCAAGGCGCAGGCGCTGGAGAAGGTGTCGATCCACGTCCATGCCGGCGAGTTCGTTTCGGTGGTCGGTCTCAACGGCGCCGGCAAGACCACGCTGTTCAATGCCATTTCCGGCCTGCTGCCTTATACCGGCGACATCCGCCGCCAGGGCGCCTCGCTGCGCGGTCAGACCGCGGCGACCATCGCCCGCAACGGCATCGTGCAATGTCCGGAGGGACGCGAGCTGTTCACCGACATGACAGTGCGCGAAAATCTCGATCTCGGCGGCCAGCACCTGCCCCCCGACGAAAGCGCCGCGCAAATTGCCGGACTGTTCGAACTGTTCCCGATTCTCAACGAGCGCCAGAAACAGGCTGCCGGCACCCTGTCCGGCGGCGAGCAGCAGATGCTGACCATCGCGCGCGCGCTGATGATGAAGCCCAAGCTTCTGATCCTCGACGAGCCGACCCTCGGACTCGCGCCCGTCGTCCTCGAGCAGATTTCCAAGGCGCTGGAGAAGCTGCGGCAAACGACCGACATCACCGTGCTGCTCGGCGAGCAAAATGTCACGTTCGCGCTACCGCATGCCGACCGCGTCTATGTGCTCGAACATGCCCGCATCGTCTGGGAAGGCGAGCCCGCGAAATTCGCCGCCGGCGGCGGGGCGGCCTACCTGTAGCTCAGCCCGCCCGGCGCCCGCGCGCCGCGGCCAGAAATCGCGGCTGAAAGATTTCGAGAAAAGCTTGCGAGGCCGGCATCAAGCTCTTGTCGGCCAGGCGCAAAACGCCGATGCGGCGCGTGATCGCCGGGCGCAGCGGCTTCACCGCGATGACCGAGCCGCTCGCAGGCGGCAAAGCCGATGCCGGGACGACGGCAAGACCGAGCCCGCGCGCCACGAAATCGAACAGCGAGCCGAACTGATTGGTGACGATGCTGTGGTTGAACGCGACGCCGCGATCGTTCGCCGCCATATCCAGCGTCCGCCGCAGACCGGAATCGCTCGGCATCGAGATCATCGGCTCGTCGCCGATGTCCTTGAGCGAAATCGCCGAAAGCGCTGCGAGACGATGGCGCTTCGGCATCACGACATAACAAGGCTCGTTGACCAGCGTTTCCGCCGCGATGCCTTCGGCAAGGCCCAACGCATTGCCGATGCCGAAATCGGCAATGCCGCTTCTGACGTCTTCGGCGACGGCGCTGGTCAGTCCTTCCCTGATTTGTACATGGATCTTCGGATGCTTCTTCCGGAACGCCACCAGCGCCGCCGGCAGCACCCGATGCGAGATCGACATCAGGCTTGCGATGATGAGCTGGCCGCGCATTTCGCCGTCGAGTTCCCGCGCCTTCTGCGACTGCTGCAGAAATTCGCCGAGGAGCCGCTCCGCCGCCGGAATGAACTCACGGCCGGCCTCGGTCTGCGACACGCTGCGGGTGCCTCGGGCGAACAGCTTTACGCCGAGCCGCGCCTCGGCCTGCTGCACGATGCGGCTGACGCCCGGCTGCGACATGCGCAGATAAGATGCCGCCGCGACGAAGCTGCCGAACCGCGCCAAGGCGACCACCGTGCGCAGGTGCTTCATCGACAGATCAGGCACATCCTGCAGATCGGCCATGGCTCGCTTCCCATTTATGCGACATTAGCATGAAATATCGTTATTCATTTCAAATTGACATTGACGGCATACGCTTGTCAAAGTCGGAGCCATGCCGCTTCGTGCCGAACGTGCGATCGGCGCCACACGCGAAAACAGCGAGCATCGGATGCAGAGCGACCGGGCCGAAGTGAAAATGTATTCGGACTTCAAGAGTCCCTACGCCTTTCTCGCTTTCGATCCTGCCTTTGCGCTCGAAGACAGGTTCCACGTCGCCCTGAAGTGGAAGCCGTTTCAGCTGCGCCTCAAGGGCAAAGGCGAGCGCAGCCAATATTCCGAATACAAGGTCAAGTACTCCTATATGGACGCGCGGCGCTGGGCCAATATGCGCGGCGGCCTGATGATCCGCGGCCCGTTGAAAATCTTCGACACGACGCCGGCCTTGATCGGCGGCCTCTATGCCGAGAAGCACGGCAGGCTTCGTGCCTACGGCAACAGGGTTTTCGAGCTGTTCTTCAAGCGCGAGCTCGCGGCCGACGAGGCCGATGCTGTTGCCCCGGTCGTTGAAAGCGTCGGGCTCTCGCCGCAGGGCTATCGCGATTATCTCGCGGGCGAAGGGCCGGCCGACTACGAGCGTGCCCAGCAGGATGCCGTGACCGACCAGGTCTTCGGCGTGCCGATGTTTTATTTCAACGGCGAGCCGTTCTGGGGTTACGACCGCATCGGTCTTCTGGAGCAGCGGCTCGCCGAAGCCGGCCTCAAAAGAGAGCAGCCGCTGAAGCAGGCGGTGTGAAAGCTGCGATGCTCGACCTTTACTTCTGGACCACGCCCAACGGCTACAAGGTCACGATCCTGCTCGAGGAACTCGAGCTCGCCTACAATGTCGTGCCGATCCATATCGGCAAGGGCGAGCAGTTTGATCCGGAATTTCTCAAGACCAGTCCAAACAACAAGATCCCGGCGCTGGTCGATCCCGACGGGCCCGGCGGCAGGCCGCTTGCTTTGTTCGAGTCCGGCGCCATCATGATGTATCTCGCCGAGAAAGCGGGCTTCCGCTTCATGCCGGCCGAGCCGCGGCGCCGCTACGAAGTGATCGAATGGCTGATGTTTCAGATGGGCGGCATCGGCCCGATGCTCGGCCAAGCGCACCATTTCCGCCGCTATGCCAAGGAGCCGATCCCCTACGCCATCGACCGCTATACCAACGAAGCGGCGCGGCTCTATCGCGTGCTCGACAAGCGGCTCGGCGAAGCGGAGTATCTTGCCGGCGACTATTCGATCGCCGACATGGCGGTCTATCCCTGGCTGCGGCCGCACAAATGGCAGGGCCAGGACATCGCGGCCTGGCCGAACCTGCAGCGCTGGTACAAAGCGGTGCGGGCGCGCCCCGCGGTACAGCGCGCACTTGCAGTGATGGCGGATCGCCTCGAGAAGAACAAGGAAAAGCCAGCCGGCGGATCCTGGGACATCTTATTCGGCCGGAAACAATTCGAGGCGCGCTGATCGCGATAGCGCCAGGCCCGATGGTGAGCCGATGAACAATCCGCCGATGCTGAAAGGCTATCGCGTCCTCGATATCGGCCAATTCGTCGCCGCGCCGACCTGTACGCGCATCCTCGCCGAATTCGGTGCCGAGGTGATCAAGCTCGAACTGGCGCCATCGGGCGATCGCGGCCGCTTCTCCGGCGACAAGCCGCGCGACCCTGACCTGAAAAAGACCTCGCAGAGCACCTACTACTTTCAGCACAATCACTCGAAGCAATCACTCGCCGTCGACATCAAACAGGAGCGCGGGCGCGAACTCGTCTACTCGCTCATCCCCAAGATCGACGTTGTCGTCGAGAATTTCGCACCGGGCGTCATGGCCCGCGCCGGGTTCGGCTACGACAAGTTGTCCGCGATCAATCCGAAGCTGATCATGTGCTCGATCTCGCTTGCCGGGCAATCCGGCCCGCTCAGCGACAAGCCCGGCTTCGACTATATGGGCGCCGCCTATGCCGGCATCACGTCGTGCATCGGCGAAACCGACCGCGGACCGGCGCAACTGCCGATCGCCATCAGCGACAGCGCCACCGGCGTGACCGCGGCGATGGCCGTCGGATTTGCGCTCCTGCATCGCGAGCGCACCGGGGAAGGCCAATATATCGATTGCTCGCTGATCGACACCTATTTCAACATGCACGAAGTCAATGTGCCGAAATCCTCATTGCGCGGGGCGCAATTCCAACCGCCGCGCATGGGCTCGCTGCATCCCGACGGCGGCCCGACCGGCGTGTTCCGTTGCAAAGACGGCGCATTCGTCTCGATCATGGTCATGCCGCATCAATGGCCGCTGATGGTCAAGACCATGGATATGCCGGAACTGGCCGATGATCCGCGCTTTCGCGACGCCCGCGCCCGGCGCGACAACAATGTCGCGCTCAAAGACATCATCGAAACCTGGCTTGAGCGATTTGCCAGCCGCGACGAGGCGATCACCGCGCTCGAAGCGGAACGCATACCCTGCGCGCCGGTGCTCACGCTGCACCAGGCCATGGCGCATCCGCATCTGCGCACACGCGGCACGGTACGCCGCGTGACCGATCGCGACATCGGCGAATTCGATATTCCCGGACTCGCCGCCAAATTCTCGCGCTGGACGCCGGCATCCGACCTCAGAGCGGACCGGCTCGGCGAACACAATGAGGAAATTTTGCGCAACCTTTTGGGGCTGAGCGACGCGGCCATTCAACAACTCTATCGTGACAAGACGATTGTTCACGATCCTTTGCTCGAAAGACCCGCGCCAGCCCCTGACAAAGCGCGCGCGGCAGCCATAGATTGACACGTCCTCCTGCGATCCGCAGATCCTTCTCGCGGCCGGGGGTTCATTGGCCCCAGGCCGTGGAACAAACGGACTGGGCATCTTGTTCGTTCGTAACCTCGTACCCTGCCGGCTGCGCTGGTCTCCGACCGTTCGGGGCAGGGCTATTTTCAGCACAGGAGAGTTCGATGATCCGCAAGGCGAAAGCGGTTTGGCGCGGCACGGGACGCGCGGGCGATGGCGACCTCACCAGCGATTCCGGCGTACTCGACAAGACGCCCTACTCGTTCAAGACCCGCTTCGAGAACGAGAAAGGCACTAATCCCGAAGAGCTCATCGCCGCCGCTCACGCCGGCTGTTTCACCATGGCGCTGGCGTTTCAGCTGCAGGGCGCGGGCTTCACGCCGACCGAGCTTGTAACCGAAGCCGCCGTCAGCCTGGAGCCCGAGGGCCAAGGCTTCCGCATCACGAAATCGGCGCTGACCTTGCGTGCCACCGTGCCGAACCTCGACGAAGCGACGTTCAAGAAGCTTGCCGGTGAAGCGGAAAAGAATTGTCCAGTATCGAAAGTCCTCAATGCGCAGATCACGCTCGACGCCAAGCTCGGCTGAGGATTGATCGCCATCGCGGGGAGCCGACCGGTTCGGCCTGAAGCGGCCGGCCCGATGACAGGACGTGCGAGCGATCCAGGGCCTCCGCGCACCGGATTGCTTCGCTTCGCTCGCAATGACGGGCGTTGAATTGGCCCGGACGGCAAGCGCTCTACCGATGCAAGAAATCGATCATCGCGGTTTCGGCGAGCACGGCTTGCGGAATGCTGTGCCGCGCCGAGCGGGCGCGCTCCTCCGCCGTCTGCGTCGCCTGCAGATAGGCGCCAAGATGGCGGGCGCGCTCGATGATTTTCCTGTTGTCGGGCAATCGCGCCGCCTCGAAGCGGCGCAGCGCGGATGCAATATCGTCATTGCTGTCGAGCGCGTCGGCCAGCGCAGCAGCGTCATCGGACGCTTTCGACACGCCAGCCCCGACATGCGGCCGCGCTACAAAGGCGGCATCGCCGACGATCGCGACGCGGCCGAATGCCAGGTGCGGACTTTCCAGATCATAGATCGGCTGCAGGATCGGCTCGTCAACCAAGCGCATGATGTCGCGCAAATGCGGCGCCAGAAGCCGCTCGGCCGCTGCCCGCATGGCGGCGATCGGCTCGGCGCGGATCAGCGGCGGCGGGATCGACACCGAATGCGCCGCGCCGGTCTTGTCGGTGAGAAGTTGCGGCAGTTCGCGCGTCTCGTCGGCCGGCCGATACCAGACGATGTTGTAGCGGCGATGGCCCTCGCGCAGATCGTTATTCGGCCCCGCCACCGGATAACCGAGCCATTGCTCGCCGGGCGGCAAGCAGAACGTCATCAGCATGAACAGCTCACGATGGATCTCGGGCGGGAATTCGCCCTCGGCCAGCAGCGCGCGCCACGCCACATAGCCGGCATAAAGCGGCGCCACATCCGGCAGACATTGCTGCCGCACCGTTGAACGCAAGCCGTCAGCGCCGACGAGCAGGTCGGCTGTCAGCGAATTGCCGTCGCTGAAATGGCCTGACACCCCTTCCGGTGTCTGGGTGAAGCCCTTGAGCCAGCTCGCCCGATGATAGCGCTGCTGCGGAAACGCATCGCGCAACAGCCGATAGACTCGTTCCCACGCCGTGAGGACTTGCGGACAGGTGCTCGTCGCGGTGACATGGCCGTCGCGGCCGAAGATCTTGCGCGTGGTGACGGCAACGCCCAGGTCTGCAGTGCCGATCCCGACCGCCTTGAGCCGCGCGATGAGCTCGGGCTGAGCGACGATCCCGGCGCCGCGGCCGGCCAATTCCTCCTCGGCGCGCTCGAAGACATCGACGTCCCAGCCCCGCCGCAACAGCATGATGGCGGTCAAAAGCCCGCTCATCGAGCCGCCGACCATAAGCGCCCGGCGTTTCCTCGCCATGTGTTAATCCCACTGTGTCGGGCCTTTCGCGACTATTTCCTAAGCCGGAAAGGTTTTCTATATTGTGCTCAGAATCTTCGGAGGAAAGCTATCTTTACGGAGGAGCCAATGGCCCTGACCATGTTGGATAAAGCCAGCGACCGCGCCGACAAGTCGGCATGGCCGCCGGCGATCGCGGCGGAATTCGAACGCGAGCGGCAGAACCCGAACGGCTGCGTCGGTTCGACGCTTCTGTCGGAGAGCGAGAAGGTGAGAGTCTGGATCATCAGGCTCGCGCCCGGCGAACGGATCGGTTTCCACCGCCACGTGCTCGACTATTTCTGGACCTCGGTCACGGGCGGCCGCGGACGGCAGCACATCCATGACGGCACCACGGTGGAATACACCTACGTCCCCGGCGAGACCCGCCACGAGACTTACGGCCCTGGCGAGTTCAAGGTCCATGACCTGGAAAATCTGGGCGACAAGGAAATGGTCTTCATGACCATCGAATTCCTGAACAGCGCCAACAAGCCGCTGGCTATTCCGGACAAGGTCCGCGCCGCGGCGTGAGGCGATTAGCCGCCGTACCGGGATTGCTGAAACGACAGCCGGCCCGCGCAAAGGGCCGGATTGCTTCTTTCATATGCAAAAACACGGAAATGATCTCGCGCATGCGCCGATGCGGCTAAATCGATGCTGATATTTGCGGCGCGATCGAGAGCACGGCCGCCGCACCTGGGATTGGCCGCCAAAGGTCGAATTCAAAAAGACTAGCCAAGACCTTGGCGTTGCTGCAGAGTGTGCCGCAAATCGAAAGCGGCGGGCGCGTCAGCCTCGCGGAAACGTCACAAGATGGGGGGAAAGCCGGCACGCGCGCGTGCGGCTCTGCAGCCGAGTAATGATTTTTTCCTTCGATCTTCTCGTCAATGCGGTGGTGTCCGGCATCCTCATCGGCGGGTTCTATGCCGCAGTGACTTCGGGCGTATCGCTCTCCTTCGGCATCCTCGACATCGTCAATATCGCCCACCCGGCCTTCATCATTCTCGGCTCTTACGTCGCTTATATCGCCAACGCGACCTTTGGCATCGATCCGATTCTCGCCGCGATCATTGCCATCCCGTTCTTCTATCTGCTCGGCGCCGTCATTTATCAGGTCTATTACGTCTCGTTCGAAAAGCGCGGCCAGGAATCGCTGCGCGGCCTCGCCTTCTTCTTCGGCCTTCTGTTCATCACCGAGGTGACGCTGGTCCTGTATTTCGGCGTCGACTACCGTTACGTCGAGGCGCGCTATATCGGGCCGAGCCTGCACCTCGGCATGATCGACGTGCCGCTGCGCATCCTGGTTCCGTGCCTGGTTTCGCTGCTGCTCATCACCGTGCTGCAGCTCATTCTCTCGCGCACCTTTATCGGCCGCGCCATCATGGCGGTGGCGCAGGATCAGCTGGCGCTGCGGCTGATGGCCGTGAATCCGGTGCGCATCAAGCGCATCGCCTTCGGCATCTCGATCGCCACGGCGGCGCTCGCCGGCGCCTTTCTCATCATTATCCAGCCGGTCGAACCGTCGGTCGGCCGCGAATATATTGGCCGCGTCTTCGCCATCTGCGTGCTTGGCGGCATGGGCAGCCTGCCGGGGACCGTGATCGCGGCGATGCTGCTCGGCATCGTTGAAAGCCTCACCGCGACCTTCTACGGGCCGTCCTGGGCGCCGGCGGTGTCGTTTGGATTCCTGCTGCTGACGCTGGCCATCCGGCCGGCCGGCTTGATGGGACGCTGAACCGTGCGCACACCACTCTTTTTCCTCATCTGGCTCGGCATTGCCGCGGTGGTGTTCGGCGCTGCGATCGTCTCCGGCAACGATTACGTGTTCTTCGCCGGCTATGTGGTGCTGCAATACGTGGTCTTGTCCACTGCCTGGAACATTCTCGGCGGCTATTGCGGCTACGTGAATTTCGGCTCGGCGGCTTTCTTCGCGCTCGGCGCCTATTCGACGGTCGCCATCTACAAGCTCATCACCGAGAACGATTTCCCCTATCGGGTGCCGATGCCGGTCTTGATTCTGATCGGCGGCCTGGTCTCGGGCCTGGTCGGTCTCGGCATGGGCTATCTGACGTTGCGGCTGCGCGGCGCCTTCTTTGCCATTGCCACGCTCGCACTGGCGGTGGTGTTGGAGACACTGATCGTCAATTGGGATTTCGTCGGGGGCTCGCGCGGCGCCTACATCATCCGGCCCGAGGAAATCGCGCCGTTCGGTCCCTATATCAGATACCTGTTCCTGTTGATGCTGCTCTTGGCGGTGATTGCGATCACCACCGCGCGGCTGATCGAGCGTTCGCGCCTGGGCTACGGCCTCGCCACCATCCGCGACGACGAATTGGCGGCTGAAGCCTCCGGCGTGCCGACGCTGAAATTAAAGCTCATCGCGACGACGATCTCCGGCGCGCTGATGGGCATGGCCGGCGCGCCATTCCC
>Ga0335076_10000892_pt1 | contig 28342 bp, 25 predicted proteins | sample Lox_Sample_25_FD_206717 | JGI IMG/M metagenome (GOLD analysis project Ga0335076, IMG submission 206717) | Soil microbial communities from Loxahatchee National Wildlife Refuge, Florida, United States - Lox_Sample_2.5 | ecosystem: Environmental > Terrestrial > Soil > Wetlands | place: USA... | reverse complement strand
CGTTCGCCCAGCGCAGCGCCTCGTCTTCCGAGCCGAACCGCTGCACGGTGATGACCGGCCCGAAGATCTCGTCCTGGATCATCTCGTCGTCCTGGCGCAGTCCGGTGACGACCGTGGGCGCGAAGCAGAACCCCCGGCTGCCGACCCGGTGCCCGCCCGCGGCCACCGCGGCGTGCGCGGGCGCCCGCTGCAGGAACCCCTCGACCCTCGCGAGCTGAGCCGGGTTGTTCAGCGGCCCGTAGTAGGCGTCCGCATCGTCGCGGCCAGCGGTCCTGACCCCGCGCGCCTTCTCGACCAGCGCCGCGGTCAGGTCGTCGGCCACGCCGGGCCCGGCCAGCACCCGGGTGGCGGCCGTGCAGTCCTGCCCGGCGTTGTAGTACCCGGCCTCGCTGATCAGCCCGGCGGCCAGCTCGATGTCGGCGTCGTCGAATACCACCACCGGCGCCTTGCCGCCCAGCTCCAGGTGCACGCGCTTGAGGTCGGCCGCGGCCGCCGTAGCCACCTCGATGCCCGCCCGCACCGAGCCGGTGATGGACACCATCTGCGGTATCTCGTGCGCGACCAGCGCCCGGCCGGTGTCGCGGTCGCCGCAGATCACGTTCAGCACGCCCGGCGGGAAGAACTCGGCCGCGATCTCGGCCAGCAGCAGCGTCGAGACCGGGGTCGTGTCCGACGGCTTCAGTACCACGGTGTTGCCGGCGGCCAGCGCGGGCGCGAACTTCCAGACCGCCATCATCATCGGGTAGTTCCACGGAGCTACCTGCGCGCAGACGCCTACCGGCTCGCGCCGGATCATCGACGTATGCCCGCGGGCGTACTCCCCGGCCGACTTGCCCTCCAGCATCCGCGCTGCGCCGGCGAAGAACCGGAGCTCGTCGGCGAGCGGCGGCACCTCGTCGGTCCTGGTCATCGCGACGGGCTTGCCGGTGTTCCTGGACTCCGCCTCGACCAGGTCCTCGGTCCTGGCCTCGATCGCGTCCGCGAACCGCAGCAGCGCCAGGCTGCGCTCGGCCGGCGTGGTGTCCCGCCAGGTCCCGAACGCGTCCGCGGCCGCCCGCAGCGCTGCGTCGACGTCAGCCGGGCCGGACACCGGCGCCTGCAGGTAGGCCTCGCCCGTGCTCGGGTCGACCACCTCGCTGGTGCGGCCGTCCCGGGCCGGGCGCCACCGCCCGCCGACGAAGTTAGCCAGCCCCTGGCCGTCGCCCGGTATGGCTGATCCCACGGTCCCTCCCGGCAAAACGATCTTCGGTCGGATACGACCCTGGCAGAGAAACCGCCCCCTGACAAGTGAATCAGTTACAAATACAGCTATGCTCTACGGAATCAGTTGACAGGTGTCGCGCGCATGGCACCATGGAGCCAGGTGAAGGAGGCCACCGCATGGCGCATACCCCGGCGGCGCAGCTCACCTCGGTCAGCCGCGGCAGGGCCGTCACCGCGAGCCGGGACGCGGATACCCGGATCATCCTTGACGACATGTCGAAGCAGATCATCGAGCAGCTGCAGCAGGATGGCAGGCGCTCGTACGCTGCCATCGGGAAGGCCGTGGGCCTGTCCGAGGCCGCCGTCCGGCAGCGCGTGCAGCGGCTGGTAGAGCTCGGCGTCATGCAGATCGTCGCCGTCACCGACCCCATGAGCCTGGGATTCCTGCGCCAGACGATGGTCGGCGTGCGCTGCGGCGGCGACCTCGAGCGGGTCGCCGGGCACCTGGCGGGTATGGAGGAGATCGATTACGTCGTCATCACCGCCGGCTCCTTTGACATCCTGATCGAGGTGGTGTGCGAGGACGACGACCAGCTGCTGGAGATCCTGGGCCGGGTACGCGCCATCCCGAGCGTGACGGCCACCGAGACGTTCGTGTACCTCAAACTGTGCAAGCAGACCTATAGCTGGGGGACCAGATGAGCACCGACTACGGCAAGGACCAGATCGCGGCCCTCCAGGAGAAGGCGAAGCGGCACCTGTGGCTGCACTTCACCAGGATGTCCTCCTACGCCGAGAACGAGGTGCCGGTGATCGTGCGCGGCGAGGGCAACTACGTCTTCGACCAGCACGGCAAGCGGTACCTCGACGGCCTCGCCGGGCTGTTCGTGAGCCAGATCGGGCACGGCCGCGCCGAGGTCGCCGAGGCGGGGGCGCGGCAGGCCGCCCAGCTCGCCTACTTCCCGCTCTGGTCGTATGCCCACCCGCAGGCCATCGACCTGGCCGAGCGGCTTGCCAGCAAGGCTCCTGGCGACCTGAACCGTGTCTTCTTCACGAGCAGCGGCTCGGAGGCCGTCGAGTCCGCCTGGAAGCTCGCCAAGCAGTACTTCAAGGCGATCGGCCAGCACGCGCGGTACAAGGTCCTGAGCCGGTCCATTGCCTACCACGGCACCTCGCTCGGTGCGCTCGCGATCACCGGACTGCCGGGCATCAAGGAACCGTTCGAGCCGCTGCCGGCCGGCGGCGTCCGGGTGCCGAACACGAACTTCTACCGCGCGCCCGAGTTCGTCGCCGACGACGAGACAGCGTTCGGCGTCTGGGCGGCCGACGAGATCGAGCGGGCCATCCAGCGCGAGGGCGAGGAGTCCGTCGCCGCGGTGTTCCTCGAGCCGGTGCAGAACTCCGGCGGCTGCTTCCCGCCGCCGCCCGGCTACTTCCAGCGGGTCAGGGAGATCTGCGACCGATACGGCGTGCTGCTGGTGTCGGACGAGGTCATCTGCGCCTTCGGCCGGCTCGGGTACTACTTCGGGTCGGAGCGGTACGGCTACCAGCCAGACATCATCACCTTCGCCAAGGGCGTGACCTCCGGTTACGCACCGCTCGGCGGCATGCTGGTCTCCGACCGGCTGATGGAGCCGTTCACGAGCCACCACGGGCCGGATGTCACGGCCGGCATGCACCACCATCTGCACGGAGCGGAGACCGCCGGACAGCACACGTTCCTGCACGGCGTCACGTTCGCCGGGCACCCGGTGTCATGCGCGGTCGCGATGGCGAACCTGGACGTGTTCGAGAAGGAAGACCTCCTCGGGAACGTGCGCGCCAGCGAGGCCGCGTTCCGGGCCACCCTGGAGAAGCTGCACGACCTCCCGATCGTCGGCAACATCCGCGGCGACGGCTACTTCTACGGCATCGAGATGGTCAAGGACAAGGCGAGCAGGGAGACGTTCAACGACGAGGAGTCGGAGCGGCTGCTGCGCGGGTTCCTGTCCCCGGCACTGTTCGACGCGGGGCTGATCTGCCGGGCGGACGACCGCGGCGACCCGGTGATCCAGCTATCCCCGCCGCTGACGTGCACGCAGGAGCAGTTCACCGAGATGGAGCAGATCCTGCGCAGCGTGCTCACCGAGGCCTGGACCAGGATCTAGCCGGCCCCGCTCCGAGGTCGGGCCGCCGACGGCATGATGCCGTCGGCGGCCCGACCTTTTTGCCGCTTTGCTACCGGTACCGGTCACCGCGCTGATGGAAGTTATTTAGTTGTAACCACCCGGCCCATAACCAAAAGCAGTTCCGAACGTGTCTAACAAGTGGAGGGCCGGGTAGTCCGCAGGGGCGACCGCCGGGCACTTGAGTGTGATGGAGGCACCGATGTCGGGTAACAGCGGGGACTGTGCAGCCCACGACCGGGCGGGCCCAGCCTGGGACACCCTGTCGAGCGAGCACGAGCGGCTGGTTCTCAGCGGCGAGGATCCGGCCGCCCTCGCGAGCGCCGGTCCGTCCCGGTGGGCCGAGCTGGCCAGCCAGCGCGAGCGGCTCGTCGAATCCGGTGCCCCACCCGGCGGGCTAACAGCTGCGGCCGCACCGGTCCCGCGGCTGGTAGTCCGCGCTGCCTGAGCCGCCGGCAGCGGTGCCGGAGGCCGGGGTCGGCTAGCTCCGGCCTGCCGCGAGCAGCTCCTGCACGTGCTTGACCACCTGGTCGACAGGCACCCGCTCCTTCTCCCCCGTCGGCCTGGCCGCGACCTCCACGTTCCCGTCAGCGAGGTCCCGGCTGCCTACCGCGACCCGGACCGGGATGCCGGTGAGCTCAGCATCCTTGAACTTCACGCCGGGCCGCTCGTCCCGGTCGTCGAGCACGGCCTCGACGCCGGCGGAGCGCAGGCCGGCGTAGACCGTCTCCGCGGCCGACCGCGCCGCCTCGTCCCGGCCGGACAGCAGGATTACCGTGGCCTCGAACGGCGCGACCGCCACCGGCCACCGCAGGCCGATGTCGTCGTGATAGACCTCGGCGACGGCGGCCATCGCTCGCTCCACGCCGATCCCGTAGCAGCCCATGACGGGAACGACGGCTGCTCCGTCCGGACCCAGCACCGACACGCCCAGTGCGGTGGTGAACTTCCGGCCTAGCTTGAAGATGTGCCCGACCTCGATGGCCTGCACAAGCTCCAGCGGCGTGCCGCAGGACGGGCAGGGCTCGCCTGCGCCGACCTCGCGCAGGTCGGCCCACTGCGCAACGGTGATGTCCCTGCCCACCTCGACGCCGGTCAGGTGGAAGTCGTCGGCGTTGGCCCCGGTAGCCATATCCCGCCGGCCCTGCAGGGCCAGGTCGGCGATCACCGGCAGGTCCGTGACGCCGACGGCGCCGAGGCTGCCCGGTGAGGCCCCGAGCGCGGCGACGATCTCGTCCTGCTGCGCGGGCCGGATGTTCACCGCTCCGGTCGCGTCGACCAGTTTCTGGTCGGCCAGCGGGTGGTCGCCGCGGAGCAGTACCAGCGTCAGCCTGCCGTTGATCACCTGCACCAGCGTCTTGATCTGACGGTCGCCGGGGATGCCGTGCCGGACGGCGAGGTCCTCGATCGTGCGCACGCCGGGCGTCGCGAGCCGGACCGGGGCAGCCGGGCCGGCGGCGTCCTCGGCCGGCCCGAGCGCCGACGTCGCCTTCTCCAGGTTCGCCGCGTAGTCGCAGTTCGGGCACGTGGCCACCACGTCCTCGCCCGCCTCCGACGGGCACATGAACTCGATCGAGTCGGTGCCGCCCATAGTGCCGTTGGACGCCTGGACCGGGATGGCCGGGATGCCCAGCCGCGCGAAGATCCGCTCGTAGGCCGCGCGGTGCGCGTCGAACGACTTGTCCAGCCCGGCCTCGTCGAGGTCAAAGCTGTAGGAGTCCTTCATGGTGAACTCCCTGACCCGGATGAGACCGCTCTTGGGCCTGGGCTCGTCCCTGAACTTGGTCTGGAAGTGGTACCACATCTGCGGCAGATCACGGTAGGACGACAGCTCGCTCGCGAGCGTGGTGACGTTCTCCTCGTGCGTCATGGCCAGCACCATGTCCGTGCCCTTGCGGTCCCTGAGCCTGAAGATCTCCTCGCCCATGACCGCCAGCCGGCCGCTCCGCTCCCAGAGCTGTGCCGGGTGCATGCAGGGCATCAGCAGCTCCTGGGCGCCGATCTCGTCCATCTCCGCGCGGATCACGTTAATGATCTTGGCGCGCACCCTCATGCCGAGCGGCAGCATCGAGTAGTGACCGGCCATCAGCTGGCGGATGAAGCCCGCGCGGACCAGCAGCCGGTGGCTCGCGGCATCGGCGTCGGCCGGGTCCTCGCGCAGGGTGGGAATGTGCAGCTGTGACCAGCGCATGGGAGTGCCTCTTCTGGTGGGGCCTGCACGTCAGGCCACTTCGCGTTGATTGAACGGACACGTAAGTCTAGACGGCGGGCCCGCTATGAGCGGTCTGGTTACCTGGCGGGCCGGGGGCCCATCTCGTAACTACGCGTCATGGAGGCAGTACTTAGGGTTAACTAGAGCACTGCCGTCATCGAGCCCGACCTGCCGTGCGTAGGAGCACTAGTAATGATCAAGCCCGTTCGCCCCACGTTAGCCTGCCTCGCGCTGCTGGCTGGCCTCGCCGCGCTCACGCTCGCCGCCTGCGGCTCTTCCGGCGGCCAGCCCCCAGCCGCGCCCAGCTCGGGCGGCGCAACCGGGCCGGGCACGGGCGCGACGTTCCACGGCACGATCTACATCAGCGGCCAGGTCGACAATAAGCCGACGACCTGGCACGTGACCAAGACGTTCACCGAGCGAATGCCGGCCGTGCGGAACTGCGCGGCCGTCGCTGCCTCCGGCATGGCCGACGGCACCTTCCGGGTGCCCTCGCCCGCGGCTCCGCTGCCCGAGGCCAGCATCGAGGTCGCCGGCTTCCGCGGGCCCGGCACATATCCGCCACAGGTCATGAAGCATGACAAGTCCGACTCGATCTTCCTGGGCCAGGGCTCGGGCACGATGAAGAGCGGGACGTACGTCATCACGACGTCAGCGCACGGCGCCGCCCAGGGCGAGGAGGTGCTGTTTCTCAACAAGGACGGCTCCGGCCAGCTCGTGTACTCCGAGGCGCACCTGGACGGCAGGGCGGCCAGCCCGGCCGTGGCCGGCCTGATCTCCTGGAGCTGCACGTCCTAGCCGGGCGGCCGGCTGCGACGCCCGACCAGGCGGCAGCGCCGCGATCCCATCCGCAACGTGTCCGTTTCGCCGGAGTCTTGAGTTTGACCGCGCATCGGCCGGGCACGCTTCCGGCATGCCGACGAACAGGTCAGCTCGCCGGGTCCTGAGCTTGGCAATGGGGATCGCGGCGGTCTTCGACCTGACCGGCACGACCCTGTACAGAACCATGCGTCCAGTCCTTCCGCCAAGCCCGCCGCGCGACAGTCAGGACCCCTTCAGCGCGGCGATGAGCACGATCATGGCCGCGAAACCGGAAGCGGTCAGCCGTGCGCAAGACGAAAGCGGTGAGACGTTACTCGCATGACTGATACCGACCGAGCTCAGGTCCCCAGCCAGCAAACCCCTCCGGCCCAGCAGGCACAGCAGGCCGGCGCAGGCGACATCGCCGATGCGGTGATCGACCGGATCGGCGGGAAGGTGAGTGACAGTCGCCAGCACGCCGAGGTTCCCTCGGTCAGCGAGGCAATAGCCCTCCGCGAGCAGGCCCCCGAGCTCTATGACCTCTGGCTCAAGGTGGCCAAGGAGAAGGCGGACACCGCGAACTACGTGGACCGCGCGCCCTACGAGATCCCCGAGCGGCTGGCTCAGAGTGGCCGACCGCGGGCGCTCGGCGCGCTGGTCATCGTGCTGTCCTTCTGCGGGTACCTCGCCTGGCTCGGCGGCCCGGGCCCCTATATCGGCGGCCTGATCGCGATTCTGGACCTCCTCATCATGTTCGGCATGTTCTTCGGCCTGCGGCCGGAGCGGCTGCCGGACGCCCAGCCGCAGCCGCCACGGCGGAAGCGGTCGTTCTTACCCGCGTCCACCAGCGGCGCGGCAGCCTCCCGGTGACGGCCTGCACGGTGCCAGCTAGCCTGGCCCGGGAGGTGCCCGCCGATGTTCGAAGGCAACCTGCTCGTCGACGCGCACGTGCACGTCGCGAGGCTGCCCACGCTGTCCGCCGACTGGCAGGCCTGGGTACGGACGTTCGGCGGCGGCATCCCGATCGACGCGCTGTACAGCAGCGAGGGCGTCCCGCTGCCGGCGGCCATCGACGACCACTTCGCGGCCGAGGGCGTCGATCACGTGCTGCTGTTTACCGAGCACAGCCCCAAGGCGACCGGCATCCAGCCGATCGAGGACATCCTGCCGCTGGTCGAGCACAACCCCGCCAGGTTCCGCCCGGTGGCGAACCTCAACCCGCACCTCCACTACCCGGTGGCCGCGGAGCTGGCCCGCCAGGTCGGCCTCGGCGCGGTCGCGTGCAAGATCCACCCGGTGCACGGCGGCTTCGATCCCGGCGACCGGATGCTCTACCCGGCCTACGCGTGGGCACAGGACCGCGGTCTGCCCGTGATCGTGCACTGCGGCACCTCGACGTTCTCCGGCTCCGCGAACGCCTACGGTGAGCCGGTCCTGCTGGATCCGGTCATGCGCGACTTCCCCGGCCTGACGCTCGTGCTCGCGCACGGCGGCCGCGGCTGGTGGTACGACCAGGCTGCCTTCCTGGCGCAGATGCGGCCGAACATCTGGCTCGAGGTTTCCGGCCTCCCGCCGCACCGGCTCCCGGACTACTACGGCCAGGCCCTGCCCCGGCTCGCCGCGAAGATGATCTTCGGCACCGACTGGCCGGGAGTGCCCGGCGTGCAGCGCAACGCCAGCGCGATGCAGAAGGTCCTGACCGACGCAGGCTGCGCCGGCCTGGACATCGCCGCCGCGCTCGGCGGAAACGCCGCAGGTGTCTTCGGCCTGGCAGGTGGCTGACCTGGCCCGAGCCGGCGCCCAAGCAAGCGATTGGTTTACTCTGTTCCGGAAACGCCCGGGGCTCTAGTGTTACGACAAAACACGTCTTTGACTCGGGAGAGTGGATGAAGACCAAGGCAGCGATAATCCGTGGCCCCGGCCAGGACTGGGAAGTCACCGAGCTCGAGCTCGACCCCCCGAAGACCGGTGAAGTCCTCGTCCGGTTCGTCGCCTCCGGCCTGTGTCACTCCGACGAGCACACCCGCACCGGCGACCTGGTCGGCCGGCTGCCGCTGGTGGGCGGGCACGAGGGCGCTGGCGTGGTCCAGGAGGTCGGTCCCGGTGTCACCCGGCTGACCACCGGCGACCACGTCATCTGCTCGTTCCTGCCGGTCTGCGGGCATTGCCGCTGGTGCTCGACCGGCAAGTCGAACCTGTGCGACCTGGGCGCGGGGATCCTGGACGGCGGGCTGCTCGACGGCACCTTCCGGTTCCACACCGCCGACGGCGAGGACGTGGGCGGCATGTGCATGCTCGGCACGTTCTCGCAGTACGCCACCGTCTCGGAGAACTCCTGCGTCAAGGTGGACGACGACCTGCCGCTGGACAAGGTGGCGCTCATCGGCTGCGGCGTGCCGACCGGCTGGGGGTCGGCGGTGCACGCGGCCCAGGTGGAGCCGGGCGACACGATCGTCATCTACGGCATCGGCGGCATCGGGATCAACTCCGTGCAGGGCGCCGCGCTGGCCGGGGCGCGCAACGTCGTCGCCGTCGACCCGGTCGCGCTGAAGCGGGAGACCGCCGAGCAGCTCGGCGCGACGCACAGCTTCGCCACCGCTGGTGACGCGGCCATGGCCATCCACGGCCTGACGCGCGGCGTCATGGCCGACAAGGCAATCATCACCGTCGGCACAGTCACGACCGAGGTCGTCACCGACGCCTTCAACACCATCCGCAAGGGCGGCACCGTGGTCGTCACCGGCCTGGGCGACCTGGCGTCGAACAACATCCAGCTCAACAGCTCGATGCTGACGTTGATGGAGAAGCGGATCCAGGGCAGCCTGTTCGGGTCCGGCGACCCGTTCCACGACATCCCGCGGATGGTGGAGCTCTACCAGTCGGGCGACCTGAAGCTGGACGAGCTCATCACGCAGACCTACACCCTGGACCAGATCAACGAGGGCTACCAGGACATGCGCGACGGCAAGAACATCCGGGGGCTCATCCTGCATGACACAGCCTGAGCTTGCTGGGGCTGAATCTCGGGCGATGCCGCAGGTCGTCGGCCTGCGGCGGGAGCGCGAGGTCCTGACTGTCGCGCTGGAGGCCGGGCGGCACGTGGTCCTGGAAGGACCGCCCGGCACCGGCAAGTCGACGCTGCTGCGCCACATCGCCAGGGACCTGCACACCCGGGTAGTTTTCGTCGAGGGGAACGCCGAGCTCACCCCGGCCCGGCTCATCGGGCAGTACGACCCGGCCCAGGTCCTGGCCGACGGATATGTCGCGGCCAGCTTCACCGACGGGCCGCTGCTGCAGGCGATGCGGGCCGGGGCGCTGCTGTACCTGGAGGAGTTCAACCGGGTACCCGAGGAGACGCTCAACGTCCTGATCACCGTGCTCACCGAGGGCGAGATCGCGGTGCCGCGGCTCGGCATGGTGACGGCAGACCCGGGTTTCCGGCTGATCGCGGCCATGAACCCGTTCGACGCGATCGGCACCGCCAGAGTCAGCCACGCGATCGCAGACCGGATCTGCCGGGTAGTGCTCGGCTATCAGGACGCCGGCGCCGAGCGCCGCATCACGACCGCCCAGACCGGCAGCCACGGCACCGAGGTGGACTTCGCGGTGGCGCTTACGCGCTCCACCCGCGAGCACCGCGACGTGCGGATGGGCTCGTCGGTGCGGGGCGCCATCGACCTGGTCCTGCTGCTGGCGGGCCTCGCCCGGCTGCGGAACGAGGACCAGCTGGTGCGCGACACCGCCCGCGACGCGGTGCACGCCGCACTGTCCGGCCGGATCAGGATCGCCGACGGCTGCGACCGCTCGCCGGAATCGGTCCTGGACGAGCTACTCGCCGCGCTGTGGCCGGAGGGGGCCGCGGAGCCGCGACTCGACGTTCCCCTCGACGACAGCTCCGGACGGGACGGCCGGGGAAAAGCTGACGGCCCGCCGCCGGCAGCGGGCCAGTCACAGTCACGATCCAGCCTGCGCCGCGACCGGCAGGCCGGCAGCACCAGGCGCACGATGAGCCGCGCCGAGTACGCCAGCCAGCATCCGTCCTTCCAGCAGGTCTCACCGCAGGCAGGCACCATCGACCAGGACGCGCTCGGCCAGCTGCTCGCCGATGACCCGGACGCCGCGGCGATGCTGCTGGCGGACCTGACCAGGGCGTCCGACCAGCAGCTGCGCGCGGCCGCACGGAAGCTGGCCGCCCGCGTGTTCGTCCAGCTCGCGGCCGTCGGCCAGCATAGGTCGCGCGGCGTGCGCAAGCTCGCCGCCGGCCGCCCCGACGACGGTGACCTGGACCTGGAGCGGACTATCGGCCGCATGTCCGGGACCTGGCCGCCCGCCGCCGACGAGATCGCGACCACGGCCTGGCAGGCCAGGCAGCGGTCGGTGGTGCTGCTCGTCGACTCCAGCGGCTCGATGTCCGGGCTGGCTCTGGCCATGGCCGCGATCGCGGCCGCCGGGGTGGTGCTCGCCGCCGACGCGAAGCTCGAGCCCGCGGTGCTGGCGTTCAGCGGCTCGGTGACCGTGCTGCAGCGGCGGGGCCTGCGGCGGCCGCCGGCGGACGTGATCACCGAGCTCATGGCCATGCGCGGACACGGGCGGACCGACCTGGCGGCCGCCCTGCGCGCCGCCGCCACCGAGCTCGCCGGGGCCGCCGCCGACCGCGAGGTCATCCTGCTCTCTGACTGCCTGTCCACGGCGGGCGGCGATCCCGCGTCGGCGCTGGCCGGCCTCGACCGGCTGCACGTGCTCATGCCGGTGCCGACGCCAGAGTCGGTCGCCGCGGGCAGCGCGCTGGCCCGGGCGGGCGGCGGCTTCAGCCAGCCGGTCAGGTCGCTGGCCGATCTCGGCCCCGCGCTCACCCGCGCGCTGACCGGCCCCGGCTGAGGTGCGCTAGCGGTCCAGCGCGCGCAGCAGCGCCTTCATCCACGGCCCCAGGTCGGCGGGCGTGCGAGCGGAGATGAGGTTGCCGTCCACCACCGTGGCCTCGTCGGTCCAGTCGGCGCCCGCGTTCACCATGTCGTCCCGGATCGCGCCGACACTGGTGGCCCGGCGGCCCTTGATGATCCCGGCCGAGATCGGCACCCAGCCCGCATGGCAGATGAACGCGATCGGCTTGGCTGCGGCATCGAACGCGCGCACCAGGTCGAGCACCGCCTGCGAGCGGCGCAGCTTGTCGGGAGCGTAACCGCCGGGGATCACGAGGGCGTCGAAGCCCGGCTCGGCCACCTGCTCGACCGTCGTGTCCACCGGCACCGGCCCGTGGCCCTTCTTGCCGGTCACGGGCTTGTCGTCCAGGCCTGCGACCGTCACCGCTACCTCCTCCTCGCGCAACCGCAGCAGCGGGTAGAGCAGCTCGGAGTCCTCGAAGTCGTCGGCGGCCAGCAGGAGCACGGTGCGGTCAGAAAGCGCCATGCTCCCGACCTTACGGCTGCCGCGGGCAGCTCGTCAGGCCGCGATCAGCTCGGCGGGCTCGGCGATGACATCCACGAGCGCGCCATTGCGCATCACGGTGATCGCCAGCGGCCGGCCGATTGCGTCGTCGAACATCAGCTTCTGCAGGTCCTGAGCGCCAGTCACCGGCCGTCCGCCGGCCGAGATCAGCAGGTCGCCGACCCGGATCCCGGCCCGGTCGGCGGGCCCGCCGGGCACGACCTCGACCACCCGCAACCCGGTCGACCGGCCGAACCTGGCTCGCATCGGCTGCGGCAGCGGCATCGGCGAGCTGACGATGCCCAGGTAGGCGCGGCGCACGTGGCCGTCGCGCATGAGCGCACCGATGATCTTGCGGGTCGTCGCGTTGATCGGCACGGCCAGGCCGAGCCCGACGCCTGCGACCGCGGTGTTCACGCCGACGACCCGTCCCTGTGAGTCCGCGAGCGCACCGCCCGAGTTACCCGGATTGAGCGCGGCGTCGGTCTGTATGACGTCCTCGACCAGACCCGGGCGCGAGCCCTGCCGGGTGGGAATCGACCTGCCGAGCGCGCTGACGACGCCGGCGGTCACCGAGCCGGTCAGTCCGAGCGGGCTGCCGACCGCGACCACGAGCTGCCCGACCACCAGGTCGTCGGCCTCGCCGAGCTCGGCCGGTGCCGGGGTCGGCGTGTCGGCGCGCACGACCGCCAGGTCTGACAGCGGGTCGGCGCCCACCACCCGGAACTCCGCGGTGCTGCCGTCGGAGAACGCCACAACGCCGCGCTCGGCGCCGCCGACCACGTGCGCGTTGGTCAGCAGAAACCCGTCCGGCGTGTAGATCACCGCCGAGCCGAGGCCCCCGCCGCCGTAGCGGCGACCTGGCTGGCGAACCCGCAGGCTCGCGACTCGCGGCGTCAGCGCCGCCGCGACCCCGGAGACTATCTGCGAGTAGGCGTCGAGTGGCCCTGCTGTCATCTGCATCACCTTCGATTACAAGATTACATTCGACGCCGCCCCGCGCAAGGGGCGGCAGCAGGCACCGGGCGCGCGCTGTGGGGCACCGCAGGGCAGTTCGCTGCCCCCGCAGCCGGGGCCATAGGGCACCGCAGGGCAGTTCGCTGCCCCCGCAGCCCGGGCCATAGGGCACCGCAGGGCAGTTCGCTGCCTCTCTAGAGGCACCATCTTTACCTCTGGTGCCCTTCGCCCCCGCGGGGCGGCCGGGTCCGCATACCGGCAGCGCGGGGCGCCGAGCATTTGAACGTGTTCAAAATCACACCGGCCGCGACCTGGACTTCCTGCCGCGCAGGCCACAGAGTTGAACGTGTTCAGGAAGTCCCTCGGAGGCGACTATGAGCACTGTCGGCATCTACCTCCTGTACCTCCTCATCGGCGTCGGGCTGACCGCCGTCGTCGGCACCGGTCTGGCCCGCAGCGGCAGCGCGCTGCTGCAAGACGTCTTCGGCGGGAACGACATGCTTGCGCGCGCGGTCAGCCGGCTGATTGTGCTGGGCTTCTACCTCCTGAGCCTCGGCTTCATCACGCTCACGATGCGAGCGGGCGGCGCCGTCAGCAGCGCCGGCGCAGGACTGCAGCTACTGTCGGCCAAGGTCGGCGAGATGCTGCTCGTGCTGGGCGCCCTGCACCTGCTGACGATGGCAGCCCTGATCCGGGCCCGCCGACTCGCGCAGGCACGGCTCACTCAGCCGGAGCTCGCCCGGCCCGCGCGCTCGGGCGGCACGCCGCACACACTTGGCCGGGACGCCCGGACCGGCGCCGCGAGCGAACGCGACGACCCGGCCGCGCCGAAGCCGGATCCTGGCACCGCGAGCAGCCCGCTCGCCGGGAGCGTCCTACAGTGACCGATGTGGCAGACGCCGCGCTGACGCCGCGCGCCGAGCAGACCAGGGCAGCCATCGTGGCCGCAGCCCTGCACCTGTTCCGCGAGCGCGGTTACGAGGCCGCGACGATGCGCGCGATCGCCGACCGCGCCGGGGTGTCCACCGGCAACGCGTACTACTACTTCGGCTCCAAGGAGGAGCTGATCCAGGAGTTCTACGCGCGTAATCAGGCCGAGCACCTGGCCGCCTGCCAGCCGGTGCTGGCAGTCGAGACCGATCTGGCCGCGCGGCTGCGAGGAACTGTCCGCGCGCAGGTCGCCGTCATGGCGCCTTACCACGAGTTCGCCGCGACCCTCTACAAGTACGCGGCGGAGCCGGCCAGCCCGCTCAGCCCGTTCAGCCCGCAGTCCAGCCCTGCCAGGCAGGCATCCATCGCCCTGTTCCGGGACGTCGTCGAGGGCTCGAGGGCGCGGATGGGGCCCGGAGTCAGGGACCGGCTGCCCGAACTGCTCTGGCTGTACTCGCTGGGCATCACGCTGTACTGGGTCCACGACAAGTCCGCGGGCTGCAGCCGCACCTACCAGCTCATCGACGCGACCGTGCAGGTCGTCGCGCAGCTGGTGAGCGCGTCCAGGCTGCCGGTGCTCCGCAGGGCGCTGACCGACCTCACCCGCGTGATCGACCTGCTGTCGCCCTGACCCCGCACCCGGAAGCGGCGACAGCAATCAGGAGCGACCGGGAACCACGCCCGGCATCGGCCAGTTTTCCGGATTATTTGGCTAGCAATCGGGGCAGTAGGTACGGTCACTGGGGTGAGCGGCAGTTCGCAAGACGACACCTGGTGGGACTCGTTGTACCGCCCGGAACAGCCGGCTGCCCAGCGCCCGCCGGTCATCGAGCAGGAGCCGCCCCGCGGCAGGCACGGCAGGGCGGCCAGGAAGCGCCGCAAGCTTCCCTACGTGCTCACGGCCCTGGCGGTGGTGGCGGCGGCTGGCATCACCGCGGCGCTGGTGCTGCCAGGACGCGGATCCGCGCACGTGACCGGCTTCCTGCCGACAGGCTCGTCGCCCAGCCAGGACGCCCGGCAGACGGCCATTGCGTTCCTGCGTGCCTGGGACGCGGGTGATCTTCGCAAGGCAGCCAACTACACCAACCGCCCGGCCATCGCCAGGTCCGCGCTGACGACGTTCCGGGCGGACCTGCACCTCCGGCGGCTCACCACCACGGCCGGGCCGGCGACGGCGACCTCCTCGTCCGGCTCGGCGAGCCCGCGCGCGCAGGTCACGTACGCGGCGAGCGCCACCATAGCGGCATCGGACAGCGGCTCGGCGGTCAGCGGGACGTGGCACTACCACGCGTCCCTGGTCGCCTACCAGGGGCGGCAGTCGCAGTACTGGTACATCGCCTGGGCACCCGCAGACCTCGCGCCTAACCTGACCGCCGCGACGCACCTGACTACGGTCTCGGTTCCCCCGCGGGTCACCTCCGTCACCGACGCCAGCGGCAGCGATCTCACCGGCTACGGCGACCCCGGCCTGGAGCACATCGCCGCGGGCATCGAGGCAGGCGCGCCGCCGGGCACCGGAACGCCGGGCCTGGACGTCGAGATCGCCACCAGCAAGGGCACGCTCCTGGCCAGCTCCCGGGCCGTAGTAGAAGCGCCGAAGAACGTCTCAGGGCTCGCCACCACCATCAACGCGGCCGCCGAGCACGCCGCCCAGTCCGCTGTCGGCCGGCACGACAACAGCTCGATGGTCGTCCTGCAGCCCTCGACCGGCAAGATCCTCGCAATCGCCAACAACGCCGGCTTCAACGACTTCGCGCTGACCGCCGCGGTGGCGCCCGGCTCGACGATGAAGACGATCACCTCGACCGCCCTGTTCGCCAACGGTGTGCTCAGCCCGGCCAGTCACGTCGAATGCCCGAAGACCTTCACGATCCAGGGCATCACGTACCACAACGACCAGGGCGAGTCGGAGCCAGCCTCGACGCCGTTCATCACCGACTTCGCGCAGTCCTGCAACAACGCGTTCAGCACGCAGTGGGAGCACCTTACGGGCGGCCGGCTGGCGCAGACCGCGCGGGAGTACTACGGCCTGGACCAGAAGTGGAACATCGGCATCGGCAGCGTGTCCGCGAGCTACTTCAACGCCCCCGCGTCTGCGTCCGGCTCCGAGCTAGCTCAGGAGGCCTTCGGCGAAGGCTCGCTGACCGCGTCTCCGCTGGCGATGGCGTCGGTTGCCGCCACGATCGCCACCGGCAGCTTCCGGCAGCCTTACCTGGCATCGAGCGCCCCGCGGGTGACAGCGAAGCCGCTCCCGGCCACCACCGACGCCTGGCTCAAGGAGATGATGCGGGCCGTCGTCACCAGCGGCACCGCCGCGCCGATCGGCCTCGGCCCGGACGTGTACGCCAAGACCGGCACCGCCGACATCGTCGGCCAGGGCAAGCCCAACAGCTGGTTCATCGCCTTCGATCCCTCGAAGGACGTCGCCGTCGGCTGCCTGGTGCTCAACGCCGGCTACGGCGCTCAGTTCGCCGGCCCCGAGGTCAAGGCGTTTCTCGACAGCTACTGATCTTCTCCGCATTACCGGGAGGCCTGCATAATGGTGCGATGCTTGCCGAGGACGCCGACCTGCCGCTGCTCGCCCACGACGATCCCGCCCTGGCGGGCGACCGCTTTCACCAGGTGCTGGACGACCTCGCCAGCCGGACCTGGCTGGTCCGCTCGGACCTGGGCTACCTGGTGCTCGGCCGCGAGCCGGGCATGGCCCTGCTGAAGGACCGGCGGCTGTCGTTCCCCGCGGTGGAACTCCTGGAGCTGCAGGGGCTCACCGACGGCATCATCTACGACCGCACGACAACGGGCCTGATGGCACAGTCCGGCCCGGCTCACGCCCGGCTGCGCAGGCTGGTGAGCGCGGCCTTCACGCCGCGCCAGGTCGAGCGGCTGCGCCCCCGGCTTCGCGGCTACCTGGACCGGCTGTGGCAGGACATCGCGCCGGCGGGCGCGTGCGATGTCGTCACGGCCCTGGCCCGCCCGCTGCCGTCGATGGCCATCGCCGAGCTGCTCGGCGTCCCCGGCGACGACGCGCAGCTCGCCAGCTGGTCTGCCAGCCTGCAGGCGGTGTTCGACATGGACATGACGAGCAAGCGTGCCGAGATTGAGGCCGCGTACGAGGAAGTACGCGAGTACGTGCTCGAGCTCATCGCCAGGCGGCGGCCGCAGCCTGGCGATGACCTCCTGTCCGAGCTGGTACATCACGAGCAGGATGGTGACAGGCTCAGCGACGACGAGATCGTCACGCTGACGGCGTCGGTCATCTCCGGCGGCACCGACACCACCGAGTCCCAGCTGGCACACGGCCTGCGGCTGTTCGCCGACCATCCCGACCAGTGGGCGAAGCTCGGCGACGACCCGGCCCTTGCCGAGCAGGCCACCCAGGAAGTGCTGCGGTTCGAGCCAATCGTCCCGTTCACCGCCAGGCTGGTGCGCGAGCAGCTAGAGCAGTCCGGAATCGTCTTCCCGGTCGGGACGGTCCTGTTCGTCTGTGCCGCTACCGCCAACCGCGACCCGCACACCTACGCCGATCCTGGCCGCTTCGACATCCTGGCCGATCGCGGCGGCGCCCAGGTGATGAGCTTCGGCTTCGGCACGCACTTCTGCGCAGGCTCGCACCTGGCCAGGGCAGAGATCACCGAGGCGCTGGCGTTCCTGGCCCCGCGGATGCGCGATCTGCGGCCCGACGGAAAGGCTGCCTTCGGCACGCCGACCGGGATCTACACGATGCGCAGCCTGCCGGTTCGCTTCACCGCGACCGAGCCGGGATAGGAGCTACCGGGCGGCGAGCGCGAACGCGAGCAGCGAGTTCGCCGTGTAGTCGTCGGCGGGCTCCACCGACGGCCAGGACACGACGTTGTCCTCGTACCTCGCGGTCTTCGTGTTGAACGGCGCGTACCGACCCGCGCTGCACTTGCGCATCCCGCTCACCGTGCCGAGCCCGACGAAGTTGTCCGGCGCGCTCGGGCCGTCGGTGACGGCGCCGAGCTGGATGCTGCCCTTGCCGTTCAGCGATCCGGCCAGGTTCGCGATCTCGCTCTGCATGCAGTGCGGGAACGTGGACCCCGCCCCGACCACGAAGGACGTCCCCCAGCCGTTGCCGCCGAGCGCGAAGTTGAGCTGCTGCTGCGCGAATGCCGAGTACCTGGCCGACCCGCCGGACTCCTGGTACAGCGCGTCAGTGATGTAGAGGCCGAACGCGTGCGGTGACGCGTCGCTGGCGCCGAGCGCGGACCCCAGCTCGAACGGATCGCCCTTCGCCCACTGCTCGCCGAGCCGCAGCTGCGCCGCCATGTCGCGGAGTAGCGTGCCGGGCGCGATGAGGCCGTGGACGTGCCCGTGCCGTAGCGCCTGCAGCAGCTCGGCCTCGCCGATCGCGCCGTTGTCGTAGAGGTTCAGCGTGTCGCCGCCGGCCGGGTGGCCCTGCGCGATGTACGCCCCCGCCCAGCGCGCGGCCACGGCGAGGTCCCGGCGGACCTGCGCGTGCGGCGCGTGCATCGCCTCGTCGGCCAGTGCGATCTCGTCCGCGCCCCACAGCATCATGCTCTTCCACTCGCTGCCAGGGTAGAAGTCGTGCGGGTAGGCGGTCACGATCGACTTCACATTCGCGGTCTGCGCCATCGCGTAGATGCCGCGGGCCAGGCCGATCAGCCGCCCCGCCAGAGCCGGGTTCGTGCGGGCGGCCACCTGCGCGGCCAGCCCGAAGTCGGCGGCGAACCGGCCGGCGAAGTCGGGGCTCATCTTGTGCCCTGGCGCGGCCGCCTCGAACACCGGCCGGTACTTGACGTAGTACGCGCTCGGCCCCGGGTTGCCGCCCTTCCGCACGTTCATCCGGTCCTCGGCCTGCGGCAGGAACCAGAAGTTGTAGTCGCCCTGGATGGTGTTGCTGGCGTTGCCGGTGCCGATGCCGACCTGGATGTAGAGCACCTTCTTCTTCGGATTCCAGAGTCTTTCCAGCCAGCTCAGCCCGAACTGCGCCTCGGGCCCGAGCGTCGGGTACCGGCCCGGGTTGTCCCGGTCCGCAAGCAGCAGCAGGCCCTCCGCATAGCTGGCCGTGTACGCGAATTTCTCGTAGCCGCCGCCGGCGTCGAACCAGCCGCCGGACACGTCGACCGGACCGCCGATCTTGCGGAATGTCCCGAGCAGGTTGTCGTTGGAGTCGTACCTGGGCGAGGCGTAGACGGTGGCGTGCTCGTCGGTGCGGTTCGCCGGCTCGCGGCTGAGCACCGAGTGCTCCACGTCCGCGCCGTCGCGCTCGGAGGTGAAGTACCGCACCGCGCCGGTGACCAGGTGCGCGTACAGCGCATCCGAGCTCGCGACGAGGAACGTCGGCGACTCCGCTTTCAGCCCGCCCGCGCTCGCCGTGATCCGGTAGCTGCCAGGACGGTCGAGCCGGCTGAAGTCCAGCTCGTAGACCGCCTTGTAGCGTGAGTTCCAGCTACCCGCGTAGTGCCGGCTCACCCCGCGCAGCACGCGGCCGCGGCTGCCGGCCACGGTGAAGGAGACGCTGCGCACCCGGCTCGGCAGCATCACGAACGCGACCTTGCTCGCGCCGAGCGCGTAGCCCACCTGGTTGACCCTGACCTCGGCCGGCACCTGCTTCGCCGTCGCGCCGGTCGCGGCACCGGCAGAAAGCTGCCCGGCCAGCAGTCCCGCGACCGTCAAGGTTGCCACCGTCAGTCCCAGACCCAAGATCCTGATGCGCACGGCACGACCTCCCGACCGTGACGGAGATTCGTTAGGAAACCTACTAAACAAACCTGAGGCCGCACAAGACGGAATTGCGGCAGCCAGGCCGACCGCGCGCGCCGCGAGCGGGGCAGCAGGCCGACCGCGCGCGCCGCGAGCGGGGCAGCAGGCCGGCGGCGCCGGCAGTGCCGCAGCCAGGCCGACCGCGCGCGCCGCGAGCGGGGCAGCAGGCCGGCGGCGCCGGCAGTGCCGCAGCCAGGCCGACCGCGCGCGCCGCGAGCGGGGCAGCAGGCCGACCGCGCGCGCCGCCAGCGGGGCAGCAGGCCGGCGGCGCCGGCAGTGCCGCAGCCAGGCCGGGCGCGCGCGGGCCGGTCCTGCCCGGCTCCGGGCCTAGCTCCCGGCCGCCCGGCGAACCGCGCGCAGCACCATATCCCGGACTGTCACCGTGTTGCCGTCCAGGTCTTTTACCTCGCGGCCGGGCGCATCGGCGACCTCGATCAGCCAGTCCCGGTCGTCCAGCGCGGCCTTCATCCGCTCGGTCGTGGGAAAGCGAGACCCGTCGCCGTGGCCGACCGCGGCCTGCTCGCGCAGCTCGTCGCCGGTACTGCGCTCGACGATCGTCGCGGGCATGTCCTCGGCGTGATGCGCCACGGCCAGGAAGGTGCCGCCCGGCCGGACCGCTCGCGCCAGCCGGCGGTGCAGCCCGGTGTAGTCGGGCGCGTGCATGTACTGCGAGGTCACGAGGTCAAATTCCGCGGCGGGCGGATCCCAGCTGAGCAGATCGGCCTGCTGCCACGTGATCCGCGCCGCGCCGTCGGCGCCGAGCTCGGCTGCTGCCGCCGCCGCCCCGCGCTCCAGCGCGACCACGGACACGTCTATCGCGGTAACGGACCAGCCACGGCCCGCCAGCCAGATGGCGTCCGCGCCCTCGCCGCAGCCTGCGTCCAGGGCCCGGCCCGGCGGCAGGCCGGATACCTGGGCAACCAGCTGGGCATTGGGCTTGCCGCTCCAGATCCGGTCTGCCGAGCCGTACCGCTCGTCCCAGAACTCCCTGGTGAACGGGCTCTCCCCCGGCCGTCCATGCGCTCCGTGCGCCTCGTGCGCCTCGTGCGCCTCGTGCGCCTCGTGCGAGTGGTCGTGCGTCACCTGCATCCTCCGTTGTCTGCCTAACCGCACGATGCACCTGCCGCCCCCCGGCTGGCAAGTTAGTTTGCCGGAGTGGCAAACTAGTGCCATGACAGACGACGGTGAGCTTGCTGGCGTGCTGGAGGCGGTGGGCCCGCGCCTGCGCACGCTGCGCCGGGAGCGGGAGACCACCCTGTCCGCCCTCGCCGACGCGACCGGCATCTCCGTCAGCACCCTGTCGCGGCTGGAAAGCGGCCAGCGACGGCCGACGCTGGAGCTGCTGCTGCCGCTGGCGAGAGCCTACGGGGTGCAGCTCGATGACCTCGTCGGGGCGCCGGCCACCGGCGATCCGCGCGTGCACCTGCAGGCCGTTCAGCGGCCGGGGATGACGCTGATCCCGCTCACGCGGCGGCCGGGTGGCGTCCAGGCCTACAAGGCGATCATCTCCGGCCAGCGCACGAAGCCCGCCAGGAAGGCGCACGAGGGCTACGAGTGGCTCTACGTGCTGAACGGCGAACTGCGGCTGCTGCTCGGCGACGGCGACTTCATCATGCGGCCGGGCGAGGCGGCCGAGTTCGACACGCGCGTGCCGCACTGGTTCGGCAGTTCAGGCGCCGGGGCAGTGGAGATACTCAGTCTCTTCGGGCCGCAGGGCGAGCGGGCGCACGTGCGCGCCACGAACGGAGGCGGCCGGTGATCACGGCGGTGCGCCGGTCCCGCCGTCGTCACCGTGTTTTGGTCGTAGATCGATTTATCGATAATCCATCCGCCGCTGCCGAGGGGCAGGCCGGCCTGGACGAGGGAGAGCAATGAGCCAGGCAGACTGGGCCGGCCGCTGATGCCGGCCGACATGACGGCGCTGCTCGCCGACCTGGCGGCCGAGACCGCCGACTTCGATGCGATGATCGCCCCGCTTGCCGCGGACCAGTACCTGCTCCCCACCCCCGCCGCGGGCTGGTGCATCAGCGACCAGGTCAGTCACCTCGCGTTCTTCGACGAGGCCGCGCTGCTGGCCGCGACCGATCCCGGCCTGTTCCGGGCCGACGCCGCGCAGATGATCGCCGCTGGCCCAGGATTCACCGATGAGGTAGCCCACAGGTACCGGCCCACGCCGGGACCACAGCTGCGCGAATGGCTGCTGCGCGCCCGCAAGGAACTTCTGGCCGGGTTCGCGGCGGTCGAGCCGTCCCGCCGGCTTCCCTGGTACGGCCCGGACATGAGCGCCGCCTCCGCGGTGACCGCCCGGCTGATGGAGACATGGGCACATGGCCAGGACGTCGCGGACGCGCTGCACGTCACCAGGCAGCCGACCGCGCGGCTGCGGCACGTCGCGCACATCGGCGTCGCCGCGCTCGGGTTCAGCTTCATGCTGCGCGGACGGCCGGTGCCCGCGGAGCCGGTCCGGGTAGAGCTGACGGCGCCGGACGGCGGCCGGTGGACCTGGGGTCCTGAAGGAGCCGCCGACTCCGTCAGTGGCCCGGCGCTGGACTTCTGCCTCGTCGTCACCCAGCGCCGGCATCCGGCCGACACGGCGGTCGGCACGGCCGGCCCGGTGGCAGCCGAGTGGATCTCGATCGCCCAGGCATTCGCCGGGCCGCCTGGCCCTGGCAGGGCGCCGCGCGGAGCCGAGTGGAGCACGCCATGAGCAGCAGGCCGGTACTGATCGGGAACTCGTCCGGGTTCTACGGCGATCGTGACGCGGCCATGCACGAGATGGTCGAGGGCGGGCCCATCGACGTGCTAACCGGCGACTACCTGGCCGAGCTGACCATGCTCATCCTCTGGAAAACGCGGCAGAAAGACCCGTCAGGCGGCTACGCCCGGACTGTGCTCGGACAGCTAGAGCGCGTGCTCGGCGGCTGCCTTGACCGCGGCATAAAGATCGTGAACAACGCCGGCGGCCTCAACCCGGCCGGGCTGGCCCAGCAGATCGCGGTGCTCGCCGAGCGCCTCGGCCTGCGTCCGAAGATCGCCTACGTCACCGGCGACGACCTGCTCCCGCGGCTGGACGAGCTGACGGCTGCCGGGCATCCGCTGACGCACCTGGACACCGGCCAGCCGCTGAGCGCCGCTGTATCCGAGCCGCTGACGGCCAACGCATACCTGGGCGGCTGGGGCATCACCGCCGCGCTGACGGCAGGCGCCGACATCGTGGTGTGCCCGCGGGTCACGGACGCCTCGCTCGTCACCGGGCCGGCCGCCTGGTGGCACGGCTGGCGGCGGGACGACTTCGACGCACTGGCCGGCGCCGTGCTCGCCGGGCACGTGATCGAGTGCGGCCCGCAGGCGACCGGCGGCAATTACTCGTTCATCGCCGAGATCACCGATCGCAGGTACCCCGGCTTCCCGATCGCCGAGGTGGCCGCAGACGGCAGCGCCGTCATCACCAAGCACCCGGGCACCGGCGGCCTCGTCTCGGCCGGCACCGTCACCGCGCAGCTGCTGTACGAGATCGCCGGGCCCGCGTACGTCAACCCCGACGTGATCGCGCACTTCGACACCGCCACGCTGACCCCGGAGGGCGCCGACCGGGTGCGCATCTCGGGTACCCGCGGCAGCCCGCCCCCGCCGACAGCCAAGGTCGCGATCAACCTCATCGGCGGCTTCAGGAACACCATGACCCTTGTCCTCACCGGTCTCGACATCGAGGAGAAGGCCGCCTGGGCCAGGCAGGAGCTGTTTGGCGTGCTCGGCGGCGAGGATCAGTTCGAGGACGTCGACGTGCGGCTGCTGCGGTTCGACAAGCCCGACGCGCCGGTCAACGAGCAGGCCACCGCGCACCTGCGGATCACGGTGAAGGATAGCGATCCGCGCAAGGTCGGGCGCAGGTTCTCGAATGCCACCATGGAGCTCGCGCTCGGCGGCTACGCGGGCTTCCACACCACCACTCCGCCGACGGCGGAGACTGCATTCGGGGTGTACTGGCCCGCGCTCGTGCCGGCGGACCTGGTGGCGCACGCGGTCGTGCTGCCCGACGGCTCCACTGTCGCGATCCCGCCGACCGCACCCGGCGTCGCCGGGCACGCAGGACACGAAGGGCGCCCAGACGACACAGGGCACGCGGGCCGCGTCGCCAGGGAAGGCCGAACAGGCTCTTCCCAACAATCCGGTCTCGGTTATTCCGAGATCGGATTTTCCGAGACCGGAGCATCGGGAGCAGGCGCGGACGACCGGGCGGAGGGCGGCGCGCGGACGACCGCGGCGCGCGACACGGCAAGCGCCGGTGCCGATACCCGGCGAGTCCCGCTCGGACTGATCTGCGGCGCGCGATCCGGCGACAAGGGCGGCAACGCCAACGTCGGGCTCTGGACCCGTGACCCGGCCGCCTTTGGCTGGCTGCGCAACTACCTGACCGTCGGCAGGCTGCGGGAGTTGCTCACCGAGGCGGCGGACCTGGAGGTCACGCGGTTCGAGCTACCGAACCTGTGCGCGCTGAACTTCGTCATCAAGGGCCTGCTCGGGCAGGGTGTCGCGGCGTCCACGAGGCCCGATCCGCAGGCGAAGGGGCTGGGCGAGTACCTCAGGTCGCGGCTGGTCGACGTGCCTGCCGCCTTGCTCGGCTAGCTCACCCGCAGCGTTACGCCGAGCCGCTCGGCGAGGTGACGCGCGTGTGCCGCATCACCGGGCCCGAGGGGCCCGGCCAGCCGGCTGAAATGCAGCTCGCCGATCGTCCCGAGCGGCACCGCGGCGTCCAGCACGAGCCGGATCCTGCCGCCGTTGTCCCAGGCCAGCTCCGCGGCGGCGGCGTCGCGGCGGACAACGTCGCCCTCGAGCACCTGCTCGAAGAGCTGCACCGCCCCGTCGAGGTCGGCGACGCGATGCTCGACCAGCGTGAGGACCGACGGCGCACCGGGCGCCGGCAGCTCGTCCGGGGCTGGCAGGTCGGGAGCGGGACCCGACTGCTGCGCGACCTGAATGACGATCCCGTGCGCGGTCTTGGGGTGCAGGAACGCTTCCTGCCAGCGCGCGTTCGCGAGGCTGACCCCGACCGGCTCGATGCCGAGGTTCCTGACCCTGGCCAGCGTCGCCTCGATGTCGGGCACGTGGAAGTTGAAGTGGTGCGGGCCGGCGCCGCGGCCCGCGAGGAAGCGCTCGAGGAAGCCGGCGTCCGGGCCGCCGGTGGGCGTCAGCAGCTCGATCATCGGACCGCTCGCGAACTGCAGCTGCCCCCACCAGTAGCCGGGCGAGTCGCCGCCGAACGCCCACGTGCCGCCGAGCAGGCCGCCGAACAGCTGCCAGCCGTCGGCGAGGACGCGGGTCCCGATGGCTACGTGATCCAGGACAGGTCGCTGCAGTCGATTCACTGCTGCAGGCTACCGTCCGGAGCGCGCCGCCGGCCGAGCGGCGCTCGGCCGGCCGCTAGCATCTCACCATGACGGACCCGACGCCATATGTCCACTTCCCCGGCACCGCCCGCGCTGCCCTGACCTTCTACGGCGAGGTCTTCGGCTCTGCTGTCGAGTTGCACACCTTTGCCGAGTTCGGCCGGGCCGACGGCCCTGCCGACGGGATCGCGCATGGCATGCTCGCCGGAGGGCCGGTCGCGCTGTTCGGTGCCGACGCAGCCGGTGACGAGCCGTCCGTCCGCTCCGAGGGCATGATGCTCTCACTGCTCGGGACCGCCAGCCCGGCTACGCTGCGCACCTGGTTCGCCCGCCTCAGCGAGGGCGGCAAGGTAGTGGACGACCTCCAGGAGCGGCCGTGGGGGGCGTCCGACGGCCAGGTCATCGACCGGTACGGACTCCACTGGCTGATCGGCTTCGAGGGCGGGGACGGCACCTGACCGCATAACTCGCGCGCGAGCATCGCGCTCGAGGTCGAGGTACGGCTGCGGTCGCCGTAGTACAGCGACAGGACGCCGGTGGCCACGCCGGGCTGATCCGCACCATCCTTGTCGCAGGGGCGACGTCGCTGAGGTCGCGGTGACCAGGCACACCACGCTCGCGATGGCCCGCGTCCGCGTGCCTCAGCGGGAGGGAGCCACGGCCGCGACGACGACGCCTGCTGCCGCCACTCCGGCTGCAAGCCACTCGGCCGGCCTGAATCCCGCGATGAAGGCTGCGGCGCTCGAATACCCGCCGTTCCTGGCAAACACAGCCGCCATGATCGCAACGCCGAACACGCCGCCGAGCGCGTTGAGCGCGTTGTTCGTGCCCGCGGCCACGCCGACGTCCTGCGCCGGCACCGCGCCCGTCACGGCGTTGGCCACCGTGGGGAAGCACATGGCGATCCCGGCACCGGAAATCACGAGCGGTGCGACGAGGGCCGGGTAGCTGACGCCAGGAGCAGTTACCGCCGCGAGCCAGCCGAGCCCCGCCGCCTGCAGCACGAGGCCGCCGACCATGAACGGCCGGTTCCCGAGCCGGTCTGCGAGCGCGCCCGCCGCGGGTGACACCAGCATGGGCATCGCCATCCAGGCCAGGATGCGTACGCCCGCGCCGAGCGGCGAGTAGCCGAGGCCGAGCTGGAACAGCTGCGTGATGAAGAACAGCGACCCGATCAGGGAGACGAACTGGAGGAACACCACAGCGTTCGCGGTCCAGAACGCCCGCACGCGGAAGTATCCGAGCGGCACCATCGGGTACCGCGCCCGGCGCTCCCGGGCCAGGAACGCTGCCATCGCCACCAGACCGGCCGCGAGCGAGCCGGCGACCTGGCCGCTGCCCCAGCCGTGCTGCGGTGCCCGGATCGGCGCCCAGGTCAGCGCGAACAGCCCGGCACCCGCGAGCACCAGCCCGGCGATGTCCAGCTTCGGCCGCGGACCCCGGCTCTCGCGCAGCCGCAGCCGCGCCAGCGCGGCCACCACGACGCCGACCGGCACGTTGAGCCAGAAGATCCACTGCCAGGAAATGCCCTGCACGATCGCGCCGCCGACGATCGGCCCGGCCGCCACGCCGAGGCCGGTAACGCCGCCCCAGATGCCGATGGCCGTGCCTCGCTGCGCTGCCGGGAACGCGTCGCTGATCAGTGTCAGCGTCAGCGGCACGAGCACCGCGCCGCCTGCTCCCTGCACCACCCTGGCGGCGATCAGCAGCCCGGCGCTCGGCGCGAGCGCCGCCAGCGCGGATCCGAGCACGAAGACCAGCAGCCCCGCCGCGTACATGCGGCGGCGGCCGAACCGGTCGCCGAGCGCCGCGCCAGTCAGCATCAGGCAGCCGAACGCCAGGCTATAGGCGTCGATGGTCCACTCCAGAGCTCCTTCAGGCCGGCGGCCGCCAGCAGGTACGCGCCGTGCCCGGTCCTGGTCGCGAGGTCGAGCACCGCCTTGCCCGTCTGCTCAGGGGTGAGCGACGGGCCCCGGCTGGCGAGGAACTCCGGGATGTCCAGGCCGGCCCTGGCGGCGTACGCCGCGACCGCGGCGGCACCGAGCTCGGTCTCTGGCGTCAGCTGCGGGAGGACGGAGACGAACCTGATGCCGAGTCCAGCGCGATCCGACTCCTCGGCCGCGTACTGGGTCATGAACCGGATCGTCGCCTTCGCGCCCGCATAGCCGCCGCTCAGCGGCGAGCCGAACAGCGCCGCGCCGCTCGAGAAGGCGATCACGGAGCTGCCTGGAGCCAGCGGCCTCAGCAGCGCCTCACGGGTCCAGTGGAACACCTGCTGGACGTCCACGTCCCAGACCCGGCTGAAGGACTGCCAGCTGTGCTGGTGCAGCGGCCGGGATAGCGGGGGCACTCCGGCGGCCAGGATGATCAGGCCCGGCTGGTAGGTGTCGATGAGCTGCCCGGCGACCACCGGGTCGGCCGCGTCCGCTGCTACCGGGGTGAACCCGGCTCCCAGCTCCGCCGCTGCGGCCGCGAGCCTGGTGCCGTCCCGCGCGACTCCTGCGACGCGCGCGCCCTGCCGGACCAGCTCGGCCGCGACGGCCAGGCCGAATCCCCTGCTCGCTCCCGTGACCACCGCGGTGCTGCCCGCTAGCTGTGGTGATGTCATGCCGATCTCCTTGCCGATGAGAACTTTTCCCCGCGCGGTGAGCCGCGCTCGCCAGTACAGATCCCTGCCGCGGCGCAAACTCGTCGCCCGCCGGCCGATGAGTTCAGGCCGCGCGCGGGATCTATCCATGCAGCGGCACAATCACGTGGAGGGCCCGAATGTCAGTGACCAGCCCGGAGGAGGCAGTCGTGGCCGACTTCGCCACGCTGGCCGATCCGTTCCGGCCCGAGCTGCTGGCCTACTGCTACCGGCTGCTCGGCTCGGTAGACGAGGCCGAGGACCAGGTGCAGGAGACCATGCTGCGGGCCTGGCGCTCGTACGCCGGCTTCGAGGGCCGGTCCTCGCTGCGCACCTGGCTGTACCGGATCGCCACCAACTCGTGCCTGCGCGCCATGGAGAACCGTGACCGCAGGCCGCTCCCATCCGATCTGAGCAGCCCGGCAGCGGATCCGGGCGGGCCGCTCGGCCAGGACCGGCCCGAGATCGCGTGGCTGCAGCCGATGCCGGACGCGCTCGTGCGCAGCGGCACCGGCGACCCGGCCGCCATCATCGGTGCTCGCGCCAGCATCCGGCTGGCGCTCACCGCCGCGCTGCAGTACCTGCCCGCCAGGCAGCGCGCGGTGCTGATCCTGCGCGACGTGCTCGGCTGGCACGCGGCCGAGGTCGCGGCCCTGCTCGGCGTCTCGGCGGCCGCCGCGAACAGCGCGCTGCAGCGCGCCCGGGCAGCCCTGGCGCAGGCCGGCCTCACCGAGGACGCGCTGCGCGAGCCCGCCGAGCCGGCCGACCGCGCGCTGCTCGAAAAGTACGCGGTGGCGTTCGAGTCCGCTGACGTCGGCGCGCTGGCCGCGCTGCTGCGCGCGGACGCCGCGCTGGAGATGCCGCCGCAGCCATACTGGTTCGCCGGCCGGGA